>ERZ780168.3268-NODE-3268-length-12931-cov-4.761572_pt1 | contig 12931 bp, 25 predicted proteins | sample MGYA00510981_ERZ780168 | MGnify/ENA primary metagenome ERZ780168 (study PRJEB29588, sample SAMEA2158769) | human gut metagenome | biome: human gut; feature: human-associated habitat; material: faeces | place: Denmark | collected 2008/2010 ...
TTATTAACAGAAACAGAATCAGATACAGTATCAGTATCAGAATCAGAAACAGATGTCTCCATAGGGTATGTATACCCTATGTATAGGGTATCATTTTTAATGGAATCAACCATATCATTAACATATTTTCTAAATTCGTCAGATTTAATATGTTTGGCAACTCCTAAAACCCCTGCCAAGACTTTCTCTGATTTGCTCCAGTTATACTTATACCAATGTAATATCAGCACTTCTTTAGTTTCTGAATCAAACTTAATAACCTTGTGTACCTTATCAAACCTTTCTAACAGTCTGATAACAGTATCTTTGTTATAACCTGTCTGCCTTGTCATTTGCGAATAACTAACCTCATAACACCCACATATATTTGTCTGTGGATTTGTTAGCAAATATATGTAGAAATACTTATCCTCTGGCGTAAAATCATCTTCAACCTTGTTGTCAGTCCAAAATGATAATTGAACATTTCTATATATTGCCATATTATTGCTCCTGTTCTTCAAGTTCTGTCACATTGTCACTTCACTAAATCGTTAATATTAATTCTGAATCCGTCAAATTCCTTGCCTTTACTTCTAACGTATGTAGACGTATCAAAGAACATCAAGTTACCTTCTCTGTCCGTTGCCATACTTACACCATTTCTTGTAAGGCTGCCTTTGGGTAGGTCAAGTAGAATCTGTATTTCCTGCTTTGTTTCGTCTTTCATTATTTGCCTCTCCATATTTCTTCATCAAGAATATATTGCCTGATAAATCTATCTGCGTACTGTGGGTGTATCATTGACCTTGCTGTTTTCTTATTGTCTGCCCCTGTTTTTGCATAATGTTCTTTTGACATTGTTCTTATTGCGTCCTTGCATTCGATAGCATTATAACTAATTGGCTCAAAAATAAGATTGTTCTGTGGCTCGCAATTCAAAAACCAATATTGTGTAGGCTTTTTAAAGTAATCTCCGCTATCTCTCCTGTCTCTATCAATTACCGCTGGGGAATAGCACCAATATCGTCTTAAAAAATGCTCTTCTGAATAAGGATTCTCCATTACTAGCTTTAATCCTTTTCTCGTGCAAATAATAAACATTTTGTTTACCAAATCATACATAAGTGACACTTCTTTAAGCAAATTCATATCAAATTCGCATTTTTCTTCTAAAGACCATTTTTTCTGACTTGCCGACTGCCCTCTGAACCACAGCATTATCTGATTTTCAAACCTTATGCAAGGAAAAAATGCAAATATTAAATCATCAGGGCTTATCTTATCGAACAAACTCGGCTCGCCTTGATACCCCCCCTCTATCTCTTTAAAAAGGTCAGTAACATAGTCGGTTTCGTCAAATTCATTCTGAATATCATAGTCATAGGCTTCAATTCCATACTTTTTGAAAGCATTCTTGAATGTGCCTGACTGTTCAAATAAACAATGTACTATCATTCTAAATCCACCAAAAGGAAACCTCGGTTTTATGTCGCGACAACCTATTCCTTTCTTTGATTTTTAGTTAGTTATCTTCTTTTCTCTTAAAATCCTCACAAGACACTGTTTTACTGCAAGCATAAGTATCTGTTCCAAATGGATTTCTTACTGTCAAATAGCCAAACTCGCAAATGTTGCAAAAGTCACTTCCTTCATTGCTTTTACAATCATTAGGTTTATCTTCTTTCATTTCATCAAGTTTTCTATTCGTGCAGTCATTATCTTTAGTAAGAGTATCTATCTTGTTTACAAGACGATAATATTCTTTATTACTTAAAATCTTCATTCTGCTTTACCTCCTGTTCAATGATTTCTTCCAGTTCTTTTATAATTTCTGTTTTTACCCTTGAAATGCACTGCGTAACCGGTCTATCAAGCCAAAAACAAATAGCACCCACTTCTTTTCCATGTCTAACAAGTAGCTCTTTATTTCCCTCAATTACACATTCATAAATGCCGTGAGTTTCGCCTTTTATATTGTCCTTAAAGTGCTTTATAATTTTAAGATTTTCAATCATTCCGAATCACCTCGCTTTTAGGCTAAATAATAACCTTTGCTCTTTGCCTCTGCATAATCATCTTCTGTAAGCAAAACTTCTTTCTGAATCTCTTTGTTGCCATAACAATCGACATCACATACAATCTTGAAAAACAGCATTCCGTTCTTCTCGATAGCTTCTTCGTGAGTTATATTTGTTACATAGTGTTCAAGTAAATTCATTCTGAATCACCCGCTTTCAATATCTCAAAAGGTTTTCCTTTATCTAGCGTTAATTCTATTCCGTCAATGTTGCCATTCAGCTTGTTTTGGCAGTGACACAATAGCGTTCCAAGGTCACAAATTCTGCCTGCTCTGTATTCACTGCTAATAAAATCCAAAACCCTATCTACACTTTCCAACTTATATGCAAGTTTATAATCGTCACTACTTTTAAAACAGCTATTGGCAAGCTCTCTGTATTTTTCTCCCTCTGCGTATCTTTCTTTCGCCATGTTTAAATATTCTTCCGCTTTTGTCATTCACTTTCACCTACTTTCAATAAATCCATAAATTTCTCATACTGTTTCTGCGATACCTTGTTATGCTTCTTATCGTCTCTGATTTCGATTTTAAGGTGCTTTTCTGCGATAGAGGATAATTCCCTCGCTAATACCTTTTTGCCTTGCTGTATGCCTTGCATATAGCCTTTAGGTGCTTTTCTCTCACCTATTGAACCACTAGCTCGATTTTCTCCTTGACCGCCTAAACTGACATTCCTGAGCTGATAACCTTTATCGGCATATAGCTTAATGTAATATTTCTCTTTTTCGTCAAGCTGGCTTTCGGGAAAATTCAGAAATTCAACTCGCCAACCATAAGGGTTTTTCTCTTTGTCATACAGCTTGTGTTTGCGTAAGCTAAGGTCTATATGCTGTTCATAGCCTACAAGGTGGCTTGCCAATCTGCTAAGTGTATGTACCGCCTGTCCGATATAAGCATACTTAAATCCGTTTTCATCTTCTCGGAGTAGGAAGTAAATCCCACTCCTGTCATTCAGCTTTGGATTCAGCTTTAATAGTCGCTTTTTATTTTCCTGTTCTATTGCCTTGGCTCTCGCTATGTTCTGATAACTCAAGAATTGCCACCTGCCTTTACTATCTCGATTGCGTCCTCTAAACATATAAAATGTCGGTTAGTTCCGTTTGCCTGAATATCAAGCATCATATCCGCCAAATCAAGGTTATACTTTTTAATTTTGTTTAACTCTTCAACAACCTTATTTACATCATAGGCAGTTGAAGTTTGTGTTTCATCATTGATAATACTCTTTACGATATTCAGACCAGCATTTATGCCTTTTGTGTATCCCCCTATCTCTCGTTCTTTCTGTTCTTTTATCAGCTCTAATAATTTATCCGCATCAATCAATCTCATTCTTCATCGCTCCAATCTAACCTACAACCGCACTTGCTACAGTAATTCGGTGCATTGTTGTTATTCATTATTCCTATATCGTGGCTGACTTTTATTGTGTTTCCACATTCGCAACGAAATACAGAAAGAGTATCACTAAGGTTATGGTTAAATATAGGTTTCTTCGGTATCTGCTTTTCTCTCGCCGTCCTGCACTCTTCAAAAGTCCCAATCTTGCGATATTGACGCCAATCGCTTAATGCTTCAAAATAATTGCTTTTCATATCCTGCAATTCTTCCGGTGTGCCAATTGCGCGATACTGTTGTACTTTTTCAAGTGCCTGTATTGCTACATCAACAGCATCACGCAATACCTGAGAATGTATCTCACCGCCTATTTCTAAATCAAACTGTATTGCTTCTATTGCTTCACTCTCTGTCATACTCACACCTCTTTAATTAAATGGTAATCCCTCATCAGCTACACCATCTGGAATTGACATAAAACTGTCTGAACTAGCATTACTGCCCATAATTCCGTTGTTATTATTGTTCTGCTGATTAGCACGACTTTCACAAAATTCGTGTCTTTCAACAACACAATCATTAGTGTAGACTTTCTGTCCGTCTTTGTTAGTGTAGTTGCCTGTCTGCCATCTACCCTCAACGATAATCTTAGTTCCCTGATGAAGATACTTCTCTGCAAACTCCCCATTCTTGCCAAATGCGATACAGTTAATAAAATCTGCTGCCTGTTCACCCTCTTTCTTAAAAGTTCTGTCAACAGCTAATGTATACCTTGCTACCGCCATACTTCCGTTTGCTGTCTGTGAATATCTAACATCAGCATCCCTAACAACTCTCCCCGAAATTATCACTTTATTCATATTTTTTCCTCTTGCTTTCTGAAATTCGTTTTCTAGTTTCTTCACTTCTTTTTTGCCCTGTATGATGATATATTGTGTGTGCTGAATTTGTCATCATACATAAATTTTCAATTCTGTTATCATTTTTTATCCCGTTCAAATGATGTATGCAACAATTTCGTGGCACTTCTATTCCTGTGGCTTTTTCATAAACTAAGATATGTTCCATAACGTACCCGCCTTTATCTGCTCTTTTATGTTCCGGCATTAATATTTGTATATATCCTTTGCTTGTTCTCCTAACACCGCCATTCCAATTACTAGCATTTTTACCACTTTTAGCCTTTGACCTGTTCAAAAACTTAATTTCTTCATCTCTCTTTAAGTTAAGCGAATAAGCTTTTTTATAGATTGCCAAAAATGTTTTATTAGGAAATAAGGCAATTAATTCATCATTTGTTGAGCAAGAATATTTATCTTTTAATAAAAGGACTTCCTCCTCACTCCATTTGAAATTCATAGTCATTATCTCCTTTCTAAAAAGGGCACTCATTAGGATTAGCAAGTAGCCATTCCTTGTTGCGCTCTGCAACATCCACATTTGCCCCACAAGCGACTTTTTTCATCTTCTCGATAAAACTATCTCTATCAGAATTTTCACTTGACAAATGACACATTATGACGTTCTGCAAGCTGTCTGAATAATTTGCCTTAACAAAATCGCAAGCCGTGTCAATGGATAAGTGACCTCTGAATACGTGATTAGCTTTGCCTGTGTTATCTCTGTCGATTAAATCCTTGTCATAATTCACACCTAAGAGAATGTGGTTTATATCTCTAAATCTCCACTTGATTAGTTCACAATCGGTTATGTAAAGCATTCTTCCCATTTCTTTGTGAGTAATCAAAAAGCCATATATCGGGCAAGGTTCGCCGTTTGCGTCTGTGTGTGTCCAGCTTCCATCTATTGTTGTTAGGTCAAATGTTCTTACAGCAAAATAAGAATTTGCTAAAAACTGGTTCATAAGTAAAGCTTCGTACGGTTTACATACAGGAATACCCATAGTTTCAAAATCTTTTACCGATTTGCTGTGGTCAAGATGTTTATGGGTGCATAACACACCCACAACATCTTTAATGTTCCAATCTAAGCCTTTCTTGATTTCTTTAATCGGTATTCCGCAATCAAGGATAAGTGTTTCTCCACTGTTGGAAGTTAAGGTGTAGCAATTTCCTGTACTTCCCGTTGCAATACATTTAAGCTTCATTTAAGTACTCCTTTAATACTTAATATTCATATTTCCGTGTTCATTAACCCAGTCGATAGCTTCTGCGTATGTCACGCCATTGTTTTTCAAGATGTAAAGCAGATTATGGAATTTAGGGTGTGTTTCTTTCAACCTTAAAAATCTGCTTTCTTTCTCTAAGTGGCATCCGAACCCGCACAGTACACAACCTGTTCTTTGACATCCTGTTGTTTTCAGCAATGGTCTTTCCTTGTCAAAAATCCCAAAATCCGCAAATGACATCTGATTTTCGCATTGCCCCATAGCTTCATAATCCGTAACCACATTGCCATAAACTGAACATATTGGTAGATTATTTTCTTTGATGTAAAGCAACACATCCTGTTCTGTCCAAAATGACATAGGATTACTTGTTGGAATTTTCAAGTCAAATCCATTGCAACCATTCTGCAACCATTGTGAAGCCCTTAATTTACTTTCACTAGCCATTTGAGCGGTAATAGGCACTCTGCCTGTATCTTTGTTGTATTGGTGCATAGGCTGTTTCTTCATTACCTTGCAGCATTGATTAGATACTTCAAATGGTGCATTTAGCATAAATAAGTACTTTGACCTGTCATACATACTGCCAAAATCTTCACACTTGACACCGAATAATTGTTTTACTCTGATAGGCACTTTCAGAATTTCGCTAGGGATATTCCCCATCTTTAAATCCACAAAAGCTTTGTTTTCCTTGTCTGTTCTCCTGTCTATTCCTATCAGGTCGGCTATGCGATAAGCAAACGGAATCTCTGTCTGTCTGTCTGTCTGTCTGTCTGTCTGTCTGTAAGGATTCTAATGTATTTTCTACTATCTGCAACACATTCTGATATTTCCTTTGAAAACATTGGGAATCCATACTTTTCACAAACCTGTGCAAATGAAATCTTTGGTTTTAAAATCACAAGATTATCAAATGTCTGTGCAAACTGTTTCAACTCTGGATATTGTGTCGGAACATCTACGAACACAAAAGGAATATTTTTATATCCGCAAACTTCTCTGATTATATGTCCTAAAACTGTGCTGTCTTTTCCACTGCTAAATGACAGATACACTCCATCTTCGCCAAATTCATTTACCCAGTTCCTTATTCTCTCGGCTGTCATTAAAACCTTGATATTCAGCGGTAATGCCTGCCATTGGTATAATTCCTGCATTGTGTGTTTTGCCATACTCACACCTCGATTTCATCATCCTGTGGGAACTGAAAAACAGCATTGTTGATAAAATCTACTTTTGACGGCTGATTTTTTGTTTGCACCATAACACCGCACTTCTTTAATCTTTCAAATTCCTTTGCCACATCTTCTGAAATATCAACATTCTGCACTACAATCGGCATACCGATATACGCTTCTCTAAGCATTTCCATAGCCTTAATTGCCTTTGCTTCGGTGGAATAAGTTGCAATAAGACTATTCAGAAACACTTCCGGTGGTTCTGCGACATTTTTAACTGCAACAATTCCATAATCCCCGCCACTACTATTTAATATTGAAAAAACAAAATTTTCATAAGGAACATCTGTTTTTCCTGTCTGTGAAATTACTCTCATCCGTAAAACTCCTTTCTAACCGCTTTTTTCAAATATCCTGCTTTAATAAGCTGCAATACGCATCTAAGTTGAAGACTTTTTATACTTTCTATATGCCTTGTTCTGCCAAACCACATAACCCATTCCTGCTGCAATAATTCATCAAGAGTGGTAATCACATCTCCTGCCACAAAAATTCGCTTATTTTGCTTATATTCTTCATATTTCTTACGCTTATCACAGCATAAGCAAATACTATTATTAGGATAGTGACGGTTCTTATAAATAAAACAAAACTCACATTTTCTGCACGGATTGTTCATAGGCTTACTCCTGCATGAATGGTGGTAATGTGCTATCTTCTGTCTGTTTTTCAGTTGTTTCTGTGGCAGTATCTTCAACCACATCATCTATAACATCACCATCAACAAAATCTACGCTGTTAGCGTTCTGCCCAATATCATAATCAACATCAGCCTGCATACGCTCATCATAACTAGGTAATTCTTCCTCATTATCGTAATTTCCGTCATAGAAAGAACCATAAGTATTGTTAATCTGCTTTAACAGTCTGTTCTTGACTGTTTTCATAGCCATCTGGTCAGCAAATTTCTGGTGCGTTCCGTTTCCGTTCTCTTTATAGCCATATCCCTGTTTCCAAGCCTGCTTTATCTGTTTGATGTTCATAACCTCTGTGAGAATACTTCCATCATCCATAGTGGCTATTGCGTAAGCACCCTTAACTTTATCGTTGTCGATATTCTCAAAGTCCTGCTTATGAGTGGTAATACTTTTCTTGCCATTAATAATTTCATACTCGAATGTATCACCCTCATAGATAACCTCTGCTGTTATGTCTTTAAGTCCATATCTCCTAGCAATGCAAGTGTTCCCATATACAGACTTCTGGCACTGTAACTTTCCACCATATGCTACTGGATAGCACTGTTTCTTCTGCATTGATAAGCCGCTTGTAACCATTTCTACAAGTGCGTTTTCGATACTTGCCCTTGTGCAACTCTGTAATACAGGCTTCTTGTTCATATCTACTGTGTCCTGCAATATCAGCATTGCTGACATAAACTCATTTGTATAGTTGTAATCTTTAGGAAATGTTAAGCCGAATTTCTCTTTCTGCTTGATTTTTACAACCATTCCCTCTGTAAAATCTTTTGCTACAAGTTCTCTGCTTTCAGCTTCTTTCTTTTCCGCAACTGCTGTATTCTCTGCCATAATTAATCCTCACTTTCTTCATATATAATTTTTATGCCTATTACATTTGCGGAAGTACTTTTATATGCGATAGCTTCCATAATTTCCCATACATCATCATTATCTATCGTAACAGTAGCTCTCTCCATTGCTGATACAAACTGCTTGATAACTTCTGCTTCTTTATTGCTTACTGTAAGTACATAAGTATCTTCGCCTTGCATATCATCCCTCCACAATCTCTAATTTCTCACTGTCATTAACAATCAGCATAATCAACTGACTATCTACCATTTCAGCAACTTTCTTCTGATTGTCCGTACTAAGACTTTCAGAATCATCTAAAACAATAGGTACTGATATATCGCTAATCTTCTGAATAGAATTACAAATATCAACTCTGCCTAAAATCCTGTTACCCTTGTTAGACATAGTTGTTAAAATGCTTTTTCCGTCAACTGTAGGTATGCAACAACTCTTGTAATTACCATTCTTGGCATATTCAAATAACTGCCACTTAACTAACCCAAAATGGCTGTTTACTGCTTCTGTCAAGGCTTCATTCTTCGCCTTATCCAGTTCATCAAGTAAATCAAGAATTTTCTCGGCATTAGTCTTATTCTGTTCAGAATCAGTCCTTGTCTGCTTTAATTCTTCAAGTCGCTGTTCATCTGCTGCTGTATCAGACTTTGCAATCTGGCTTTCGCATTCTGCTAACTGCTGCCTTAAAGCTGTTTCCTGTGCCTTTAATTCTGCCTTAACTGCTGAAATATCATTAGCCTTGTGCATAGCTTCTTCTTTTTCAGCAATCTTCTGTTCAAGTGCCTTGTATTCTTCGGTGGCTGATACATCAATTTCCTGTGGAAGTTCTGATAACTGCTTTTTAAGGTCTGCTAAATCAACTAAATGCTTTTCTAACTTCTGCTTTCTGTCAGCCAATTCCTGTTCAGCTTCAACTAACAATCTTTTGACTTCATCAAGCATTTTCTTAGCTGTGTTGCCCTTATCAGTAATTCTGTTAAGTTCGGCTTCTTTATGTGCCTTAAAATCTGCCCTTAATTCCTCTTTTTTATCCTCTGGGTATTCCTGTTTACAATAAGGACAAATAAAGTTATTCTCGTCAAATACACGCTCTTTTTCAGCTTTCCATTCAGCTCTGCTATCATCAAGTGTTTTCTGATATTCAGTTATCTTGTCTTTATCAAAGCCAACAACATTTTCTGTGTTGCTGATTGATTTCTTACTATCCTCAATCACATAATTAAGGTTGCTAATCTGTGATTCAAGTTTTCTTCTAGCCTTAACATTATCCTCATTAGCCTTGCGTGACATATCGCTAAGCCCGAATTTAAGATTGAGAATATCCGAACTAGCCTTGTCATATTCAGCTATCAGCTTGTCGTTGCCGGTCTGCTTTGCTATGCAATCCTCAATCTGTTCTTTAAGACTGTTTTTCTGCAATTCAAGGTCAGATACTTCAATAGCCTGTTTAAGCTGAATGTCACGCTCCTTTTCCTTAATCTGTCCATCAAGAATAGGCAAATCCTTTGTAATTTTGGTCTTTGTAGCCTTATTCATAGCGGACAATTCTTCAACTGTATACTTCTCCAATAAAGGAACTAACTCGGCTAATTCAGCTTTCTGTGAAGCTATATCAAGGTCTGTAACATCGCCTACTAAACCAAATAAGTATTCTCTCATTTCTGCCGGCTTCTGATTAAGAAAAGCATTTACATTGCTACACATCTTGAATACATTCATATCAACATCAAGGTACGCATTGAAATCCTTTAATGTCTTAGGCACATCATTGATGAAATACTTGTTATCATCTTTGTATGAACTGCCATCCTTGCTATAAGTACGTTTCTGCACTTTCTTCATAGTGATTTCTTTTCCGTCAACATCAAGTGTGAGCTCAACACTCGTATCCATATCATCAACGGATTTTCCGTCAACTTCTCTCCTTACAACCGGATTATCCTTTAATTCATAATCACAGTTGAACAAGCACCATAAGTAAGCTGTGGCAATAGTTGACTTACCCTTGCCATTCTTAGCCATAACCTTTGTAATGGCATAGAAGTCAAACTCTGCGTGTGCATAACACATAAAATTTTCAAGTACTACCCTTTTTAAAGTTGCTCTCATAAACAATATCCTTTCCTTATAAAAATCAGTCTGTAACTCCAAGAATTCTAAATACGTCCTCTGTATTAATCACAGAATGTCCTTTTGTCACACTTGTAAGCACCTCTGCTCTCGTCTCGCAATCTATCAATTCTTCATATCTCGCAAGCGGCACTGTCACAACATCAGAAATTGCACCATGCATTGTTAATTCAAATTTATCATTCATTATTATTTTTCCTCACTTTCTTCTATTCTACTTACTGAAATCTCGTAAGCTGTTCTTATTTCTTCTGTGCCATCAGCAAGTTTCTTTGTGTATTCTCTGCTTTGCAATCTTCCCTCAACGTCAACATGAGTGCCCACATCAAGATTACCGGTATATCTTGCATTTCTACCCCATGTAATACATGGTATGTAATCTGATTTGCCATACGTACGATTAACCGTAATTAATACATCAGCTATCTCTCTACCTTTAGGTGTTACTCTGTAAACCGGCGGCTTGCAAATATAACCGCTCAATTTAACATTGTTGTTAAATTCCGGGGCTGATTCGCCCTCTTCTTCAATCTCCCGAACATCCCTAGCAAACACCATTATTAAAAGTTTGCGTTTATCATCTGATATATGCTTGTTAAAGGTTCTCACCTGTCCCTTAACTGATATTTTTTTACCTACCTGTAAATCTTTGATTTCTACCAATCTGTCAGATACAATAATCGGTAGCATGTCCTTTTCGGTGCTTTTTCTGGAACAGCTTAAACGAAAACCGTAGAAATTTTCGCCATAAGTTTTGTGATTAAGTTCTGGAGTGCTTGCTATAACTCCGCACAATTCAATTTTGTTATTTTCTATCATTTTATTTTTCTCCTTTCAATTCTGTTGTACTTACAAATCCGACAATCTTGCCGCCATCAATTACTGTATACATGTTTTTCTTTTCAAACATATCAATGCAATCCTGTATTGTTATTTCTCTCTCGTTTACCTGTATCATAGCTTATATCTCTCTTTCATTATCGTAGGCAGTTCGTAGCAGTCGATATAATCGTGAGTGTCTGCTATGTACTTCTTTTTAAGTTCACTCAAACCACACCCGAATTCGTGCTTTAACTGCCCTAAAATATCCTTTACAACCATGCTTCTTAATGGCTCACAATGCTTATTTCTTCCTAAGAGGCAACTTGTTCTTCTGCCAATATGTGCCAGGATTTCAAGTTTTTCTACCTCATTAATCTGCTCTCTTTCGCCTTTTTCAGAAATAATAAATATCAATCTGCTAAAACTCCTTTCTTAAAATAAAAGCTGACCTATCATTGATATGGCAAGTAGCATTGCTGATACCATCCATATATATTCAGCTATCTTGCTATCTCTCTTTGCTTTCTTGTATGCCGCAATAGAGATTTCTAAGTTGTTTCTTTCTGCTATCAGTTCTTCTGCTGATATGCTATACTGTGGTGTTACCTGTATTTCTTTTTCCATAAACAGCATTCTCCTTACTTAAAAATTTATTCATAAAGTAAACCTGTCCTTTGCCTGTTACCTTTGGCGTGCGTGTAATTCTTACGCTTCCATCTGGATTAACAAGGTTACTTTCCTTAATTTCAAATAATCCCTGTTCAACATACCTTTGTGTAGGCATATTGTAAGAACTGCCGCTCTTAATCAGATACCCATTGGCTCTCAACCAATCAAACAATCGCTTCTGCCCTATCTGATAGCCGTTCTGGCAAATCAGCTTTGCCAAATCTCCAACAAGAATTGAGGTATGGCTTGCCGATACTGCATCAGCGAAAATCTCTTTAGGTTTCATCTGTTCAATTCTTGCCTGTTTCTGTTCGATTATCTTATCTCTTTCGACTATCTTGTTATTGGCTACAAGAAGTGCCTTTGCCATAAGTTCTTCATCAGACATTGTTTCCTGCCCTGCTATGTAGCCGCCATTCTTTCTGATTGACGGAAGCACTTCTGATGTAACCCAATGTTTAAATCTATGCAACTTCTCTATTCTTTCATTTACAAGGGCGTTATTTTGTGACACACCCTTTGCTTTTTGAGGTTGCATCTGAAAAAGTAAAGAATATAATCCACTTTCATTAATAATCACCATATTTTGTTTTCCACCAGGAGTATCAATTTGTGACACACCCCTATCAGAATCATCAATATTTAAAAGGCTTCTTCTGTAGTTTGTGTCCCCAAACGCTTCACAGACATCTTTGCCTACAAACCATATTTCACTGTCAATGTTCATTGTTCTAATCGAACCAAATTCTTTATTTTGAAATACTTCTATGTTATCCATTCATGCACCTCCGAGCATAAAACCTTTCATCATATCGAGAAATTTTTCAGACTTGTTTTTAATGCTTTCTGTTTCGTCTTTGTACTCTAGTTCAATGTCATTGTTGATTACTTCATTAAAAGAAATATCAAAGAGTTCGGTTCCAGATTTTCTGCAAGACGCAAATACCTTATGTAAGATTTTTTCGTTTTTCGTATAATTTGTATGTGGCTT
>ERZ780168.3275-NODE-3275-length-12904-cov-9.361195_pt1 | contig 12904 bp, 16 predicted proteins | sample MGYA00510981_ERZ780168 | MGnify/ENA primary metagenome ERZ780168 (study PRJEB29588, sample SAMEA2158769) | human gut metagenome | biome: human gut; feature: human-associated habitat; material: faeces | place: Denmark | collected 2008/2010 ...
CCGCCGACACCAGTGCCCAGCGTGACCATGACTGCGCTGCGGCAGCCCTTGGCAGTGCCCATCCAGATCTCGCCTAGGGCGGCGACGTTGGCGTCGTTGCCGACGAGGACTTTCAGGCCGTCCAGCAGGCCGGACAGCTGAGCGGAAACGTTCCGCTCGCCCCAGCCGCCGAGGTTGGCGCAGACGATGGGCACGACGCTGGAGTTCAGAACCGGGCCGGGCACACCGATGCCCACGCCCTCGACCTGCTCTGCGGTGATCTCCTTCTCGGTCATCTTGCCGTGAATGGCGTCGGCCAGATTTTCGAGGATGTGCTCACCGGCGTTGGAGGTGTCGGTGGGCACCTCCCACTTTTCCAGCAGTGCGCCGGACGTGGTGAACAGACCGACCTTTGCGGTGGTGCCGCCCAGATCAATGCCAAATGCGTATTCTTTCATGATTCATTTACCCCTTTTCCGCAGCGGTCGCCCGCTGATCATTTTACCTTGTTGCCATTATAACATATTCTGCCGCAGATGGGGAGCCATTTTTTCGGATTTTTCCGGTCTCGTGCGGGGCGCGGCTGCGCCTCGTGGCCGCAGGGCGCAAAAAACGCGCCCCACCGCAAGGCAGAGCGCGTTTTCGTTGCAATGAAAGGCCAGAAGGCTTATTCCTCGTCGGGTTCGTCCTCTTCCTCGTCGTCCTCATCATCGTCCGTTCTGGGCTTGTAGAAGATGCCGCTCAGGAAGATGCTGACGAAGTACAGCAGGCACATGGGCACTGCCACGAAGCACTGGGACACGATGTCCGGCGGGGTGATGATGGCTGCGACCAGGAAGATGAGCACGATGGCAACGCCGCGGCCCTTCTTCATGATCTCCGGGTTTGCGATGCCCATCTTGGCCAGAATGATGGTGACCAGCGGCATCTCAAAGACGCAGCCGAAGATGATGAACATCGTCAGGCAGAGGTTGATGTAGCTCTCGATGCTGATGGACGCCGTGATGTAATCGGTGCCTTCCAGAGTGACCAGGAAGTTCAGCATAAAGGGCAGGGTGACCTTATAGGCGAACAGGATGCCGACGCAGAACAGCATCAGGCCGAGCAGCAGCACCAGCTTGAAGAAGAAGCTCTCGCTCCGCTTCAGGCCCGGCTTTGCAAAGGCGTAGATCTGATACAGCGCCACCGGCACGGTGATGACCACCGCCGCGATCAGCGAGACGCGGAAGTACTGCATCAGCTTCTCCTGCGGGGCCAGGAAGACGAAGGTATAGTTCGCATTCCGGGCCATGGCCGTCAGCAGATCGATCAGTTTGTCCGAAACTGCCAGAAAACCGATCACACCCACCACAAACACGACTGCGCAGATGATCAGCCGGTTCCGCAGCTCTTTCAGGTGGCCGGTCAGCGTCATGCTGCCGTCCTCCGACATGACTTCGGCTTTCTTTTTGCGCTTAACGTTTGTAGCCACGAATTACTCCTCGTCCTTCTTCTCAGCCTTGTCCTCAGACTGGGTCTCGGTCTTCTTGACTTCGCCGTTGTCATCGACGTCGTCCATGCCTTCCTTGAAGTTCTTCATGGTCTTGCCGAACATCTTGCCCAGCTTCGGCAGATTCTTGGGTCCAAAGATGACCAGAACGATGATCAGAACGATGATAAGCTCCTGAGGTCCGATTCTCATAATAAAATCTCCTTTTTCCTCTTGCCGCGCCGTGCGGGCGGGCTGATTTACAATGTATCGTACAACCGCGGGCGCGGGTGCATCCAAATAGGGGCTGTTATGCCTTGGCCTCTTCCGCCGGGGCAGCGGCTTCGGCTTCATGGGCGGGGGCAGCTTCCGCAGCCGGGGCGGGCGCTTCCGTTTCGGCGGGCTTTTCTGCGGCCTTCACGGGTTCCACAGCCTCAGCCGGTGCTTCCTCCGCCTTCGCGGACTCTTCTGCGGGAGCAGCCTCGGCCTTGGCAGGCTCTTCGGGTAGCTCCTCCACGGCATCTTCCAGCTCGGTGACCTCTTCGGCCTCCTCGGCCTTCTTGGCCTCTTCCTTGCTGGTCTTGCCAATGTTGGTGAAGCTCTTGGTCACATCCTTCATGCTGTCGTCGATGTCCTTCTTGAGGTCCGTCAGGGGGGCGACCGCCTCCTTGATGGGAGCCTGGATCTCGTTCAGCGGCTCGACGACGTTCTTCTGGATCTCCTCGGAGGCTGCGCCGGTGTACTTCTTCAGCTCACGCAGCATCTTGCCGAGCTTGCGTGCGTACTCCGGCAGCTTATCCGGGCCGATGACCACGAACGCAACGATCACGACAAGGATCAGCTCTGTAAAACCAATTTTCATAGCGTTCCAATTCCTTTCCTCAAACACAGGCCGTTCTTTTGGGGGTCTGCATTGCTGTACGGTTCTGGGGTTTGGCGCAGCGGTGCGCCTTTCGTTGCCCTATGTATACCGGATGTCAATGAACTGTATATGAATTTATTTTGAACAGTTTATGAATAAGATAGGTTTGCCCCTCTTTTTCTAAACAAAATCAAAATTTCAGTGATTATATTACAGTTCGGAAATCAAAAACAGCCCCGGCATCATGTCCGGGGCCGTCGTTCTCATCGTTCAACGGACTGGGTTCGTCAGGGTGCCGATGCCGTCGATCTCGCACCGCACGACATCGCCGGGGACGAGGAACTGCGGCGGGTCCATCCCCATGCCGACGCCCGCCGGGGTACCGGTGGCGATGAGGGTGCCCGCCTTCAGGGTCATCCCCTGTGAAAGCTCCGCGATGACGTGGTCGATGTCAAAGATCTGCAGGCCGGTGTTGGAGTCCTGCCGCTTCTCGCCATTGACGAAGCTGCGGATACCCAGTCTGGGCGGGTAGGTCTCGAACTCGTCCGCCGTGACGATACAAGGCCCGATAGGCGTGAAGCCGTCCAGACTCTTGCCGAAATACCACTGCTTGTGGGCCGTCTGGACATCGCGGGCCGAGACGTCGTTCAGGATGGTGTAGCCGAAGACGACGTCCTTCGTCTGCCCGGCAGGCACATCTTTGGCATCCATGCCCAGCACCACAGCCAGCTCGCATTCGTAGTCCAGCTTCTTCACAAGGTCGGTGTGGGCCTCGATGAAGCCGCCGTCCGGCACCGCCCGCGTGACCCGCTTGGAAAAGTAGATGGCATCCTGATGCCGGGTCGCAAAGGCGTCGGCGGAATACTTTTCCGCCTCGTCCGAGTGGGCCATGTAGTTGATGCCCAGGCAGATGACGTCCTGCGCCGGGGCCGGGATGGGGCTTTCCAGCGTGACGGCCTCGATGGGCAGGGCCGGGATGCCCGCAATGGCCAGCGACAGTCCCGCCCGCACCTGCGGGGTCAGGAACGGGATGGCGTCGGACAGCGTCTCATAGCGCAGGCCCAGCCAGCTCAGCGGCCAGACCTGACGGCCATCTGCCGACAGGATGGCCGGGTCTTCGATGCCGTCCGGCAGACGGCAGGTGACAAAGCGCATGGGGGAAGCCTCCTCTCAGTGTCGATAGGCGATGGCGTTTTGGATGCGGTCGGCTTCCGCCGAGCCGGCCAGCTGGCGGACCAGCTCCAGCGCAAAGGGGATGGCGCCGCCGAGACCGTAGCTGGTGGTGATGCTGCCATCCACCACGACCTCTTCGTCGTGGACGACGGCACCGGCCAGCTGGTCCTGGAACCCGGCGTGGGCGGTGGCGTTCCGGCCCTCCAGCAGGCCCAGCGAAGCCAGGATGCTGGGGGCTGCGCAGATGGCCGCCACCTTCCGGCCTGCCCTGGCAAAGGCAGTGCAGGTGTCGGTCACGGTCTTGTTGGCGGCAAGGTTCGGGGTGCCGGGGATGCCGCCGGGCAGGACGACCATGTCCACGTCGGAATAATCCACCTCTTCGGCCAGAGCGTCGACGGTCAGGTGGATGTTATGGCTGCTGACCAGCTCTCTGCGGCCCATGGCAGACGCCACGATGACCTCGACTTTGGCGCGGCGGAGAAGGTCCACCACCAGCAATGCCTCGCACTCCTCGGTGCCATCGGCGAAAAAGACAACTGCTTTGCTCATTGTATCTGCTCCTTCCTGCGGCCCTGCTGTGCGCTGTGCGCAGCAGGGGATAAAAAAGCGCACCGCGGGCGGAGTGCTCCCCTGCCCCGCCGTGCGCGGTCCTGCATTATTCCTCGGTGGGTGCCTCGGCCTTTTCTTCCAGCAGGCGGCGCAGCACACTGTCCTCCCTGCTGATGACCCGGCTGACCCGGCTGATGATGGCGCTGGACGCGCCGATGTTGCCCATGATGCTGGTGTAGCTCTGCTTGCTGACCAGCTTTTCTGCGATGTTGTAGCGCTGCTCCATTGCACTCAGCTCGGCGTAGCTGCACACATCCTGCAAAAAGCGATAGCATTCTTCCGGCGTTTTCAGTTCCAGCAGTGCCGAATACAAGCCGGACTCTCCGGTGGGATGATCTTTTGCCATGGCTCGTTTCCTCCCTTTTCGTTTTGGTGGGGGTCTGGCCCACGATGGGCACTTCATTGCACTACATTAGTGTAGTACAAACGCAGGAAAATTGCAATGGGAAATTTCAGAGCATCTTTTCCATTTCGGTCAGCTGCATGGAGATGCCGCCCACCGCGTTCTCCACGGGCTTGAGCAGCCGGTAGCCCCGCGCCTTGAAGAACTGCTGCACCGGCAGGCACTTGGTGTGTACCTCGCAGCAGACGCGGCCCCGGCCCTCGCCGCGGGCCAGCCGCTCGCAGGAGGCCACGATGTCGCGGCCGATGGCCTTGCCCCGGTACTCCGGCTTCAGATAGAGGTGGAGCAGGTGCAGGGCGGTGTTCTCCATCTTCCAGGCAAAGTAGCCGATGAGCTTGTCGCCCAGAAAGACGAGGAAGTAGTTCACATCGCGGTCGATGTCCTCTTCGATGGCGTCGGCGCTCTGCAGCGTCTCCACCAGCGCGTCCAGCTGCTTCGCCGGGTAATAGCGCTTGTAGACCTCGTGCCAGAGCTCGCTGGCAAGGTCGGCGGTCATGTGGATATATTTGGCCTTTGCGACCAGCTTGTAATCGGGTTTCATAGTTCTCCTATTCGTTGTTCAGGGTGAGCCCGCCGGGCGGGTTTTTTCTTATTGTACCATACGCCGCGCCAAAGTGCAAAACAAAAAGGCGGCTGCGCCTTCCAAAAAAGCGCAGCCGCCTGATTGTCGTTTTACCTGGGAACGAGATGTTTTACAGCGCGGTCTTGATGTTGTGATGAGTGGAGCTGTAACGAACAACTGCTTCCATCAGGGCGAGAGGCCACAGAATGACCTTGCCCAGGATCTCGGCCGGCTTGACACATACCGTGTCCATGCTGTTGATGCCGAACAGGATCAGACATGCGATACCACAGCCCAGAATGTAATAGTACATAATCAAACCTCCTATATCTTTCTACGGGTCTTGGACCCGAAGTTCAGTACACAGCGGGGCGTTTTCCGCTCTCCGCATCCTTACTATACCGCAATTTCAATCTAAAGTCAATATCCGAAATCATGAAACAATTGAAAGCTTTTGTTGAAATTCGTTTTACTCATCGAAGTAAAGTGTAAAAGTTCGCTTTGCTTTATAAATGTGAAGTCAGTGTTCTGAATTGGCCGTGAGCTGGAAACAATTTGTTCATATTTGGGGTCAAAACGCCCCGGAAACCGGCGTTTTGTTTTCCTTGCAAGTACAGAAAATACTGCACAAAAGTCCTGTTTGAAGTTTATGCAGAATGCCATGCAATAACAGCTGTTCCTCCCTCGTTTACAAGTTAAGGAAAGTCGTGTCGAAATTTTTGTTTTCGAAAGCCGGAGGGCCCCATCATGAAAGAAAAACTCTGCAAAAAAATCTTGGGTTTTCTACTCGCCTCCCTGCTCCTGCTGACCGTTTCGCCGCCTGCCTTCGCGGATATGGGGCCGAAACCGTCGGTCACGCTCAGGCTCTACATCTACAACGACCAGAATTACGCCGTGACTCTGCTGGGCAATACAGAATCCACCGGCCCATGGAGCGCCCCCAGCGCATACGGGGACTGGATGGGTTCCCGCGAGGTGTGGGAAGCCTTTCAGGCTTACGATGCACCGGAGGGGTACTACTTCCTCGGCTACTTCGAGGAATACTTCGGCGACACCGAACAGACCTTCACCTGGGGGTACTACCCGCCCCAGAAATTCTATGTGCTCCTTTATAATATGGACACCGGGGTCTTTTCCATTAGCAAAGAGCCGGTCCAGCGGTATGCGTTCGACAGCGAATGGCAGGTGCTGTTCGACCCGGAGGACGGCTGGATGCACGTCTACACCAACCGGACCGACAGCGACCAGATTTCCCTGTTCACCTCCCGGTTACTCATCACGCTGATTCTGGAGCTAGCGCTGGGTGCCCTGGTGTTCGGCCTGCGCGAAAAAGCCCAGCAGAACCTCATCGGCGGGGTCAATCTGGCCACGCAGCTTGCACTGAACCTTGTTCTCCACTATGGGCTGTTTTATCTCGGCCCCTGGGCGGGCTTTGCGCTCTACGCCGGAATGGAAGTGCTGGTCTTCGCGGTGGAAGCCTCCGCCTACTGCCGCTGGCTGCCCTGGCCGGAGGGCAAAACGCCTCGCCCGGTGCTCTACGCCCTGACGGCCAACCTGCTCTCGTTCGGCGTCGGCTGGCTTTTGAACGAGCACCTGACGAACGCCCAGATCCGGTGGCTCAGCCTTGCGGCCCTGTTCCTGTGGTACACGGTGCCCAAGTTGGCGGGAAAAACGTGTCTTTTTAAGCAAAACGCACAAGAAAACGACAAAAGATTGTGATTTTCCATCCTTGTTGCCAGAGAAGAAATGCGTTATAATAGAACCATCAAATCGGCGGATACCGGAAAGGAGAACATGCTCTATGGCAAAAGCATCGCAGGTCGTTTTAATGGAAAATGAATTTTACCTAATCAAAGCCCCGAACGGGAAGGTGTTGGAGGTAAAGAACTTCAATACCGAGAACGGCGCTGCGATCGGGTTGTGGGATTACGCAGGCCATCCGTGGCAGCAGTGGCAGTTCGTGGATGCCGGTGAGGGCCGCTGGCGCATCCAGAACCGGTTCACAGGCAAGTTCATCGATCTGGCGCTCGGCGGCGTGGTCGAGGGCACCTGGCTGCACCAGTGGAGCCGCAGCAGCGGGCTGAGCCAGTGCTGGGCGCTGGAACCCACCCGCAGCGGCCGCACCCGCATCCGGAACGTGCTGGCCGACAAGTACATCGACCTCGTGGGCATGAACACCGCGAACGGTGCCCAGGCCCAGATCTGGAACTACGTCTCCGGCGGCAATCAGGAGTGGAACCTTGTCCGCGTGGACCCCGCTTCCACCCAGATCAACGCGCGCGGCAACGAGGCGCACGACCCGGAACCCACCCCCTCGCAGCGCAAGCACCAGAACGATCTGGTCCGCAAGCTGAACAACGCCGGCAAGGGCCGCGCTGCACGGAAATAAAAAAGAACGAAAAGACCCTCTCAGTCTCGCATCCGCTCGCCAGCTCCCCCGTCGGGGGAGCTTTGATGCTGACAGAACTCAACATCAAAACCTCGCCCTTTGATAGACTCCCCCGGCCGGGGGAGGTGGCACGCTAGTGCCAGAAGGGGACAAGGCGGCATTGCGGAGCAATGACGGAGAGGGTCTCTTTTATTATCAGAAGGAGAACGCTTCATGAACCCTGAATTTCCCATGCGGAACACGACGCTGTGCTATCTGGAGCAGGACGGCAAGTGGCTGATGCTCCACCGCGTCACCAAGAAAAACGACATGAACCACGACAAATGGATCGGCGTGGGCGGCAAGTTCGAGCCGTTCGAAAGCCCGGAAGACTGCCTGCTGCGCGAGGTGCGGGAAGAGACCGGCCTTCAGCTGACCCGCTTCCGCTGCCGGGGCATCGTGACCTTCATTCTGGGCCGTCTGACCGAGTACATGCACCTTTACACCGCAGACGGCTGGACCGGTGAACTGATCCGGGACCCCGCCCGCAACGAAGGGGTGCTGGAATGGGTGCCGACGGACACCGTCGAAACGCTGCCCATCTGGGAGGGTGACAAGATCTTCTTCCGCCTGCTCAAAGAGGACCGCCCGTTCTTCTCCCTCAAGCTGACCTATGAGGGGGATACTTTAACGGAGGCGGTCCTCGATGGAAAACGTATTTTTCCCGCTGCCAAAGACCCGCAGGGCCTTTGACGGCCGGTTTAATTCAGTTTTAGGTCTCCCTCTTTGATCCAGCCCAGCTTGCGCTCGATCTCGCAGAAGACGACGCTCAGCACGGCGGGCAGGACGAAGCAGATCAGCAGCATGGCCGCCCAGTCCATCGGGGTGATGGCAGCCTTGGTGCCTGCCGCGATGTCGTTGACCCAGCCGGTGTAGACGCCGATCTGGCCCACCAGACCGCAGGTGCCCATGCCGGAGGAGACCGCCGCACCGTTCATCTCAAAGTGGAACAGGCAGGTGGCCAGCGGGCCGGTGATGGCCGAGGCCAGCGTGGGGGCGATCCAGATGCGGGGGTTCTTGATGATGTTGCCCATCTGGAGCATACTGGTGCCCAGACCCTGGCTGACCAGACCACCGACGCCGTTTTCCTTGTAGCTCATGACCGCAAAGCCCACCATCTGGGCGCAGCAGCCCGCCACAGCGGCACCGCCGGCCAGACCGGTCAGACCCAGTGCCGCACAGATGGCGGCGGAGGAGATGGGCAGCGTCAGTGCCACGCCCACGATGACCGACACGAGGATGCCCATGACCAGCGGGGCCTGCTCGGTGGCCCACATGATGAGGGTGCCCACCTGACTTGCCGCCGCGCCGATGGGCGCTGCGATGAGCATGGACAGGCCGACGCCTGCAAAGATCGTGACCAGCGGAGTGGCGAGGATGTCGATCTTCGTCTCCTTGCTCACGGCCTTGCCGCACTCGGCGGCAAGGATCGCGATGATGAGCACGGCGAGCGGGCCGCCTGCGCCGCCCTCGGCGTTGGCCGCATAGCCCACCGCCGCGAGGGAGAAGAGCACCATCGGGGGCGCCTGCAGCGCGTAGCCGATGGCAATGGCCATCGCAGGGCCGGAGACGGACATCGCATAGGTGCCGATGTCCGTCAGAAACGGAACGCCCAGCTGCGCGCCGAGCGTCTTGATGATCGTGCCGATGAGCAGCGAGCAGAAGAGGCCCTGCGCCATTGCGCCGAGCGCATCGATGCCGTAGCGCTTGGCCGAAACTTCAATGTTTTTGCGTTTGCAGAACGCTTTGAATTTTTCCATGATATCCTCACAGCCTAAAAATAAAATAGCGTCATGTGCAGGTGTCTTGACACGTGCACATGACACTATAATCGCTTGTGTGAGGATTGTCAACCCTTAATTTCCGTTTTCCTCCAGCAGGACGCGCAGTGCGCGCAGCGCACTCTTCGTGCGCTCGAACGCCGCCTCGTCGGGACAGGAGAGCGTGTGCAGGTGGATGCCGTCGGTGAGACTGGACAGCGGCTCCACCTTTTTGCAGCGCTCAATGAACTGGCTGACCTCGTAGCGGTTCGAAATTTGCAGCGGGCCGGTGAGCTGGCCGTAGATGGGGTGGTCGACGATGACGTCGATGACCGTACAGCCGTTGTCGACGATCGCGTTGAGCTCGGCTTCCATCTCCTGCGGCGTGTGCTTCACGGCGACACGGCGGACGATGCCGCGCGCCTCCTTCGGCGTCACATAGCCGCGCGGAGTGGCGAGGATTTCCTCGCCCGAGGAGCGCAGCAGCGCGATATCGCCCACGATGATCTGGCGCGAAACGGAGAATTTCTCCGCCAGCGCGGAGGCGCTGACCGGCGCGTCCGCCGCGCGCAGCACGTCGGCAATGGCCTTTCGCCGCTCGTCAGAATGCATTCGCTCTTCCTCCCCTTTTCGCGCAAAAGCGCCAAATTTCGATTGCTTTTTGTATTATCAAAATCAGAAATTACAGTTCGTTGTCGGATTTTGCCGATTTAATACTCAAAGCAGCTGCCGCCGACGAACTCTCGCACGATGGAGTCGCGCGGGACATAGTCCGTGCGCAGCGACGGCACGGAGTTGACAACGTCCATCAGGTCGCTCAGCCCGTGCTCGGCGATAAACTGATCGTCGAGCTGGCTGTAAAACTCGGGGATCTCCTTCAAATACCGCGCGAGGATGCACGGCTCGTAGTCGTGGAACGTGTCGATGTGGATGCTCGCGTTCGGCTTGTTCGGCATGATGTAGTTGAGCTCGCCGCGGTCGACACTCTCGGCGCGCTCGACGGTCTGACGCAGCGAATGGCCGCGGCCCTGATAGTCGCGGATCATGCGGCGCGCCACGCGCAGCTGCTCGGGACGAACGATGCGGTCCTTGTGCGTGATGATACGCGTACGTGGGGCAACGTAAACGCCCGTAGCTTCGCTTCTGAGCTGGTCGAAAATCAGCGGGTTGAGCATGTGGATGCCCTCGGCGATGATGACGGCGTCCTTGTCGCCCTGCATGGGCTTGTAGCCGCCGACGCCGCCTGCTTTGAAGTCGTAGACCGGCAACTCCACGAGCTCGCCGTCCATCAGGCGGTGGATATCCTCGATGAGTAAATCGCGGTTCACGCAGTAGGGCGACTCCCAGTCGCTCGCCTCGGGCGGACGCTGATCAAGCGGCAGGAAAAAGTTATCCATGCTGAGCATGCAGACCTTGACGCCGAGGTTTTCGAGGTATTCGCGAAGGCGCATCGCCGTCGTCGTCTTGCCCGAACCGCTCGGGCCCGTCAGGCAAACGATGGGCTTTTGCCCCTTGTTCATTAAAATGCTCGCCGCGGCGGAGCTGATCTTGTCGTGAAAGACCTCCTCGCAGCGCAGGACGAAGCGGGTATCGTCCTTCATGTTGGTCACAATGTTTTCAATATCGATCACGCGCATGGCATGATAATCTCCTTACTTTTGGGATTCTGCCGCCATCTTTACGGCTGTTTCGAGCGCGATTTTCATCATGGCGGTAAAGCTCGTCTGCCGCGCCTCGGGCGAAAGCTCCTCACCGGTGAGGATATTGTCGGAGATCGAGCAGAGGGAAAATCCGCGCTTTTTCGTATAGGCGGCGTTGCAGTAAAGGGCGGCGGCCTCCATCTCGATGGCGAGCACGCCCATGTCCGCCCACTTGAGCGACGGGTTCGACGCGTCGTAGAACGTGTCGGACGAGTAGAGGTTGCCGACGTCCATGCGGATGCCGAGCTCCTTCGCCGATTCAACGGCGGCGGAGAGCAGCTGAAAGTCCGCGATGGGGGCAAATGTGCCGCCAAGGCCGTACTGCGCGGCGTAGTTCGAGTTGGTGCACGCACCCATGCCCGCGACCACGTCACCGAGCTTCAAGTCCTTTTGCAGCGCGCCCGCCGAACCCACTCGGATGATGCTCTCGACATCGTACTGCGTGAACAGCTCGTAGGAGTAGATGCCGATGGACGGCATCCCCATGCCGCTGGCCATCACGCTGACGGGAACGCCCTTGTAGGTGCCTGTGTAGCCCTGCACGCCGCGGACGTTGTTGACGAGCTTTGGTTCATCTAAAAACGTTTCGGCAATGAACTTCGCGCGCAGCGGGTCGCCGGGCATCAGAACGGTCTTGGCGAAGTCGCCCTTTTTCGCGCTGTTATGCGGAGTCGGCATATTGAGCCCTCCCCTTTCTTAAAGTTCGCCCTTGGCCTCGAGCTCCTTGACGGCCTTGACGATGCGGGACGTGCCGAGGCGGTCGGCGCCGAGCTTGAGGAAGTCTTCGGCGTCCTGCAGGCTCGCAATGCCGCCGGCGGCCTTGATCTTCTTGCCGTTGGTCATGTGGGCGGCCATGAGGGCGACATCCTCGCGGGTCGCGCCACCGCCGGCAAAGCCCGTGGAGGTCTTGATATAGTCGGCTCCGCTGTCGGACACGATGCGGCAGAGCATGCGCTTTTCCTCCTCGGTCAGCAGGCAGCACTCAATGATGACCTTGAGGATGCGGCCGCGGCTGACCTCGCGCACGGCCTGCGCGGCCTTCGCGTTGAGCGCCGCCATGCTCGCATACGCCGCGTCGCGGGCGCTGTCGTCCGCAAGAGCGGCCTTGAGCGCGGTGGTGATGACGCCGACGCCGAGCGCCTTGGTCAGCACGAGCACGTCGCCCGGCTGCGCGCCGATGTTCTTGAGGATGTGCTGCGGGTGGACGAAGCCGGTGACGCACAGACCGTATTTCGGCTCGTCGTCCTGAATGGTGTGTCCGCCGGCGATGACGCAGCCGGCCTCCACGGCCTTGTCGTGCCCGCCCTCCAAAATGGCGCGGACGGTATCGAGCGGAAGGCAGCTCGGCACGCAGAGCAGATTCATCGCCAGCTTCGGCACGCCGCCCATGGCGTACACGTCGGAGAGCGCGTTCGCTGCGGCGATCTGACCGAAGAGGTAGGGATCGTCCACGATGGGCGTGAAGAAGTCCACCGTTTCGATCACGGCCACGTCGTCCGACACGCTGTAAACACAGGCATCGTCGCTGCTGTCGTAGCCCACCAGCAGCCGCGGGTCAAACACATTAGGCAGACCCTCTAAAATTTTCGACAGGGCGCCCGGCCCCAGCTTTGCCGCTCAACCGGCGGCGGAGGTCATTTGCGTGAGCCGAAGCTCGCGGTTCTGATCCATTGCCGTCTGCCTCCTTTCTGTGGTGAAATGGTAAAGTTACACGGACGCCTTGGCCTGCTTGCGCACCAGCTCGGCAAAGGTGCGGGCGGGGGAGCTCATGGAGCTTTTCCGGCGTCGGGCCATGTAGATGCTGCGCCGCACGGGCGTTTCGTCCAGCTCGAATTGTAAGAGCTGTCCCGCCGCGACGGTCTCCTGCACCGCGAGTGCGGAGAGGATGGATACGCCCGTGCCCTCCGCGACCAGCCGCTGCAGCACGGTGGGGTCGGAGACGTAGGCCGTGAAGCGTCGT
>ERZ780168.3283-NODE-3283-length-12872-cov-5.133026_pt1 | contig 12872 bp, 10 predicted proteins | sample MGYA00510981_ERZ780168 | MGnify/ENA primary metagenome ERZ780168 (study PRJEB29588, sample SAMEA2158769) | human gut metagenome | biome: human gut; feature: human-associated habitat; material: faeces | place: Denmark | collected 2008/2010 ...
GGCGTAGCCGCCGTCGTAAGCCTTCTTGAACATCTCAGTTGTGGTTACAAGAGCCATTTGGAATCATCCTTTCTTAAACTGCGGGTCATGACCCGCTTTTATTCCGCTGACATTATAGCATATTTTTCGGGTTTTTCAATATAAATATTTTGATACTTCCGTCCCGGCAAAATGTTCATTTTCACCAGAAAAACGCCCCCCGGCGGTGCCGTCAGTGCCGATTTGAAAGGAAAACCGGAATCCTGAAAGTTCTCCCGGGAAAAAATCAGAATTTTGCTATTTACGTTTGGCGGAAAATAGAGTATAATCTCCTTTGAACAAAATTCAGTAAGGAGTGTATACATCCATGAAACTGTCCCCTCTCCAGGTAGCAAGATACCAGTACAGTCCCAAGCTTCCGGGTATGCTCAGAAACGGGATTTCTGATATTTGTGTGTGCAGCGGCGGCGCCACCGAGAGCGTCGCGGATCAGGAAAAGATCAAGGCGCTGTTCCCCAATACCTACGGCAAAAACGAGATCACCTTCCAGAAGGGTAAGAACACCTCCGTGCCTAAGAAACAGATCGTGGGCGTGATCCTTTCCGGTGGTCAGGCGCCCGGCGGCCACAACGTCATCTGCGGTCTGTACGACGCGCTGAAGGCCTGCGACAAGGAAAACGTCCTCTACGGCTTCAAGGGCGGCCCCAGCGGTCTGTTGGAGGACAGCTACGTAGTCTTCGACGACGAATACATCAACCAGTACCGCAACACCGGCGGATTTGACATCATCGGCTCCGGCAGAACCAAGCTGGAAACCGAGGAGCAGTTCGCCGTTGCCGAGGGCGTCTGCAAGAAGCACGGCATCACCGCCATCGTTATCATCGGCGGCGACGACTCCAACACCAACGCCGCGGTTCTCGCCGAGTATTTTGCCGCCCACAACAGCGGCATTCAGGTGATCGGCTGCCCCAAGACCATCGACGGCGACCTGAAGAACGAGGACATCGAGTGCTCCTTCGGCTTCGACACCGCCACCAAGACCTACAGCGAGATCATCGGCAACATCGAGCGTGACGCCAACTCCGCCAAGAAGTATTGGCACTTTGTCAAGGTCATGGGCCGTTCCGCTTCCCACGTGGCGCTGGAATGCGCGCTGGAGACCCAGCCCAACATCTGCCTGATCGGCGAGGAAGTGGCCGAGAAGAAGATGTCCCTTGCCCAGATCGCGGACTACATTGCCGACTCCGTGGCCACCCGGGCGGCGAAGGGCTGGAACTTCGGCGTTGCCATCATCCCCGAGGGTATCGTGGAGTTCGTTCCCGAATTCTCCGTGCTGATCGCGGAGATCAACGAACTGCTGGCTGGCGAGAAGACCGCCCAATTCAACGCCCTGCCCACTTGGGAAGAGAAGTACGCCTTCATCAAGAATGGCCTGACCAAGCAGTCCATGGACGTGTTCGCCATTCTGCCCCAGAGCATCCAGCAGCAGCTGTTTTTGGAGCGCGACCCCCACGGCAACGTGCAGGTCTCTCTCATTGAGTCCGAGAAGCTGTTCTCCGCTCTGGTCAGAGACAATCTGGCTGCCCGGAAGGCCGCCGGAACTTACAACGGCAAGTTCTCCACCCAGCATCACTTCCTGGGCTACGAAGGCCGCTGCGCATTCCCCTCCAACTTTGACGCTGACTACTGCTATTCTCTGGGCTACAACGCCTTCATGCTGATTCAGTACGGCTACACCGGCTATCTGTCCAAGGTCTCCAACCTGTCCAAGCCCGCCGAGGAGTGGGTGGCAGGCGGTATGCCCATCACCAAGATGATGAACATGGAGAGAAGAAACGGCAAGGACAAGCCCGTTATCCGCAAGGCTCTGGTGGAGCTGGACGGCAAGCCCTTCCGGTTCTTCGCCGAGCACAGAGCCGAGTGGGCGGCAGAGACCTGCTATGTCTACCCCGGCGCCATTCAGTACTTTGGACCCCGTGAGGTCTGTGATCTGACCACCAGAACCCTGGCTCTGGAAAAGGCGTAATCAAACAAAAATGTCTCCGGCCGCGTGCCGGAGACCTTTTTGGTAGACCCAGTCCCCCCGGCCATGCCGGAGGGACTGATTTCGTTTTACTTATCCAGAGAATAGCTGCTGACTTTCCATTCGTCGTTTTCTCTGACAACGACGATGTTCAGATAGGCAGTTTCTTCGCCCAGGCTTGCACAGTAGGGGTAGGCAAATTCGCAGGTGCCGTTCGCGGCCGCTTCTTTCCACATATCCACCGTGACCTCGAACCACTGCACGATCACGTTGTTCGTATCGCCGGGATAGGTTTCCACCCCGCCTGTGTAGTCTTTGGAAAGCGACTGGGACATCGTATCCTTATCTCCGTAAAAATAGGCAAATGCAAATCCGCTGACGAAGGTGTTGAGCGCCTCTGTGCCCTGCTGTTCCTCCGACTGGAGGATCCGACTGAAGAACATACTGGCGGGAATCACGGTTTCACCGTTCACCGTCACATCCTTGCAGTCGTGGAAGATCATGTCGCTGCCGCCCAGATCCCGCAGGGTGTTGTTTTCCATTACAATGCCCTCGGAGCTCCAGAACTGGACGCCGCCCTGGCTGCACTCGTAGATGTCGCAGTTGGCGACCCGTATATCGGTGCAGTATTCCGCGTCCACGCCCAGAATGCCGCAGCCGTAGAGACCGCATTTGTCCACGGTGACGTGGTCGCTGTCCTGGAACCGCAGAACGCCGCCGATGCAGTAACCGGGCTCCCTTGTGTGACCGGCGGTGAAGCCGGAGAGGGTGATGTAGCTGCACGACTGGAAGGTCAGGACGTTGGCGTAGCGGGGGATGGCGGCGATGGTGTGTCCCGTTACGCTGCCGTCATTGCTGCGGATGGTCAGATTGTCCACCCCGTCGATGACCAGCTGGGGGCCGTCAAATTCGTCCAGCCAGTAGTAATAATCGCCCTTGGAGGTGCCGTAGCCGGTGGCGGTGCTGAGGTCGTAAAGCTCTGCGTCCAGCACGATGTCCACATTGGGGCCGATGGCGGCGATCAGCTCATCCACCGTGGAAACGTGGATCTCCAGCTGCGCCTGAGTCGGTTCCGTCGCGCCTGTGGAGTACAGCTTGTTCATCTGCTCATCGGTAAGAGGATTGCCCGCGCCGTCCGTGACGGTACCGTCGTCTCTAAACCAGCGGCGGACGCTGCAATTTTCAAACCGGTTGCCGTCCAGAACCATACTCGACTCGTCTGCCGGCGTCTGGGTATCTTCGTGGTACTGGTAATTGAAGTTGAATGCTTCCAGCTGGGTGCGGTTGTTGGAGAACAGATTGCCCTTCATCTGAACGGTGCTTCCGGTAACGATTGCCAGATACATAAGGCTGCTGTCGCTGATTTCACAGTTCTCCACCGTCACATTCCGGCTGGAACCAATATCAAAATAGGTGTATCCGCCGTATTCCTCGGAGCCGATGCGGTAAATGCGGGTTCCGGAGATGGTGACGTCCTCACAGCTGATGATTTCGGCGGCGCTGCTGGAGCAGTCGTACACGTCGCTGTCCGCAAGAGAAATGTCCTTGGAATCCGCCGCCTGCAATCCGATCATGCCGCAGCCGTAGATGCCCAGGCGGTTCATGCCCACGCCGGTGCAGTTTTGCAGGTAAATAACGCCGCTGCTGCACTGACCCAGTTCCAGGGTGTGACCGGCGGTGAAATCCTCCAGCGTGACATTTTCGCAATTCTTCAGATTGATGACGCTGGCAGACCGGGGGCCGCATTCCAGAGTCGTGCTCACCTTGCCGCTGCCGCGGATGGTCAGGTTCTTCACGTTTTGCAGCATCAGCTCAAAGCCGTCGTACTTTTCCGTCCATGCGTAGTAGGGGCTTTCCGAGGGCAGGCCGTAGCCTTTGGCGCCGGACAGGTTGTAGGTCCCCGACTCCAGCTGGATGACGGTGTCCGGCGCAATGGCGGCCAGCAGCTCGTCCACATTGCGGACGGTGACGGCATCAGAGGAAGCGGTTGGCTCGGTATCCCCGGCGGCTGCCGCATCTTTTCTCGCGGGGCTGGTCACCAGGCACACCGCCACGAAGACGATGGCGATCACGCCCACCAGACTGATCCAGAAGCCGGGCTTCTTACAGGAAAGCACCGACTTGATGCGCTCCTTGACGCTCACCTCGCCGAAGGCCACGGGACAGGCCGCGAAATGCGCCCGATTGGTGGAGCAGTTCAGCAGGGCGGCGGAGTAGGCTTTCCGCTCCTCCAGCTCCATGAACTGCACCACCCGCTCGTCGCAGGCGATCTCGATGTCCTTGCACAGCAGGATGTAGGCTGCCCACACCAGCGGATTGAACCAGTGGAGCGCCAGCGCCAGAAAGCCAACCATCTTGAACCAGTGGTCGCCCTTGTCCAGATGGGTGCGTTCGTGGGCGAGAATGTAACGCTGTTCCTCGGGGGTCATGCCCATGGGGATGTAGATGTTCGGGCGGATGAAGCCCAGAATAAAAGCGGTCTCGATGCGGTCGCATTCCCAGCCGCCGGGGATCTTGACTGCCTCCCGAACCTTCAGCTTCAGGGTCAGGTAGGTGTACAGACTGTAAATGCCGAAGCAGCAGGCAATGCCAAGCCAGAACCATGGCAGAACCGACAGGAAATCAAAGCCCGTATCCGGTTCCGCCGCGGTTTCCGGGGCGGGGGAGGGGGTGCTGCTGATAACGGTGGTAACGGGGGCCTGAATGTCCGGAAGCGCTTCGGGCGTCTGCACCGGCGCCGGGACGTCCAGATCGGCCGGGGAAAAATCTTCCGGCGCGGCGGGCGTCTGGGAGCGGCTGATCTGCTGCTGCACCTGTGCCACCGGGTCGGCGTTGGGCTGCAGGCTCAGGTCGCTTTGGATCTGGAAGGGCATCAGCAGCCGCAGTCCCGCCAGCAGCCAGAGCAGGCAGATATACTTTCGGGGCGTTTTTTTCAGCACCAGCCGCAGCAGCATGACGGCCAGAATGACGATGCTGCCGTGGAAGCTGGCCGTCAGGATGTTCTGGAACAATGTGTTCATGTTCGATCCTCCTCGTAATTGTCAATGAGTGCTTTCAGCTGTGCCACCTCGTCCCGGGTGAGCTTCTTACTCCGGGAGAAGGCGGCGATAAAGGCGGGCATGGAGCCTTGAAAGGTTTCCTCCACCATTTCGTCCAGCCGGGACGCCTGCGCCTGTTCCTTGGAAATCAGAGAAGAGACGACAGCGTTCTCGTTCTTCACCACGCCCCGCTCCGACAGACGGCGGATGACGGTGTAGGTGGTGGCCTTCGACCAGCCCAGCTGCTCCTTGCACAGCTCGACGAGATGGGTGGAATTGATCGGCTCATGCTCCCACAGAATCAGGCAGAAGCGGTATTCGCTTTCAAAGATTTTGGGCACTTCCAATCAGAATACCTCCTTTGGGTGTATCTGGAAATACAAAAGTTTAATGAATTAAACCTTCCAGAAGATAGTCTAACATAGTAAACCCCCATTGTCAAGGGAAAAATTACAAAATTATGACAAAATTGAGAAAATCTGGAAAAGTTTCGCAACAGAAAGCCATGGGAATTTTCCAAAACAGCGGAGAAAGCCACGCTTTCTCCGCTGTTTTCGGAACAATGGTTATGCGTTTGCGGCATTTCCTTCCCGCTGCTGGCAGGTGAACAGAATGACCTGACGCGCTTTTGCCATGTCCTCCAGAATGGCCAGCGCCGCCTGCATCCGCGTATCGTCGAAGCGCACCAGCGCGTCGTCCAGAATCAGGGGGGACTCCGGGGTCAGTTCTTCCGCCACAGCCAGACGAAGGGCGAGGTACAGCTGGTCGATGGTGCCGTCGCTGCGCCACAGGGCGTCGTGGAGAGTCTCCTCGTCCCCGGCTCCGGCCTGGAGGGAAAAGTCCTCGCCCATGGAAAGACGCTGGTAGCGCCCGCCGGTCATGGCGGAAAGATAGGTCTGTGCCCGCTGGGAAATCCGGGGGGCGAATCGCCGCTGCAACTCCGACCGCGCCTGCGCCAGCGTATCTTGCGCGATGGTCAGGGCGGTGTAGGTCTTTTCCAGCTGGGCAAGACGGGCGTTGACCGACGCCAGCTGCTTTTCCAGCTGCGCCCGGTCGCCCAAGGCTTCCATCCGGCCTTTGTACTGGCTGATGCGGCTTTGCAGCCGCTGCTGCTCCTCGGTGCAGTCCGACAGCAGCCGCGCCGTGTCCGCCGGGGAATGGGTCAGGGTATCCACGCCAACGGGAGGCCGGACAGGCTTTGCCATGGCGCTGAGGGTATCCACCAGATTTTGCGCCCGCTGGGCTTCCCGCCGGGCGGTGTGGTAGGCTTCCCATTTGTTCGTGATCTGCTGCCAGAATTCCATGACAGCATCCGGCTCCTGTGCGCCGCACAGGGAATCCCGGCGCTTGCGCATAACCATCAGACGCACTTCCACGTCTCCCTGTGCGTCCTGATATTCCTTCTGGGCGGCGTTGTACGCCCGGAGGGCAGTCTCATATTCCCGCAGGGAGTCCGTCCAATGGGCGGGGTCGGCGGTTCCGTATTTCTTTTCCAGTGCCTCGGTCTGCTTTTTCAGCCTTTGCATTCCAAAGAGGCTGAGCGCCTGAAGAAGCACGGAAACCATACCGAGGATGCCCGCCGGGAGATAATTCTGCATCACCAGCAGCGCAATCGCACCGGCCATGATGATAGCGCCCAGAATCAGCAGCAAAATCGGCATTTTGCTGCCCCGCAGACCGGTCATGGTCTGACGGTCCGCGTTGACCATTTCCATGGCTGCCGTCACGTCCATGTCCGCGAAGGGGTCCTTCTTCGCCGGGGGCAGGGGGGCGCGGGGAAGCATCTGCAGCTCCATCTGCAGGGCGTTCCACTCGTCGCGGAAGGCGCGCAGCTCCTTGAGCTTCTTTTCCGCGTCCTCCTGAGACGGCAGCTTTTCGCAGGCGGCTTCCCGGATGGCAAGTAAATCCTGCGCCTGTTCCAGCGCTTCCCGCGCCTGGGCGACCCGCCCGGCGTCCGCCTCCGCGGCGGCATAGTCCAGGGCGGCCTGATGGGTGTTCAGCTGCTGCAGCCATGTCTTGACGTCGTCCAGACGCATTTTCAGCTTCTTCACCTGTGCGTCCAGCGCGTCCAGTTCCTCGACCTTATCCTGTAAGGCGTCCCGCTGGCTTTCCAGCTGGGGGAGAAGACCGCTTTTGTTGAAGCGGCAGCGGTTTTTCAGGTCCCGCAGATTTTTTGCCAGCTTGTCGCTGGTACCGCTTTCGTCGCCGGTGGTCACGAGGTCGTTGAGCCTGCGTCGAAGAGCTTCATCCTGCGTTACGGGCAAGTCCGACTGACGGATAAACCCAGCCCTGCGGAACACCGTCTGCTCCACGCCCAGCAGCTGCTGGCCGCAGTTCGCTGCCGTCAGCTCCGGGACAGGCAGCCCGGAATCGGTTTCGTACGCCTTGAATTCACCCAGCGGGACTCTGCCCTTGGTGCGGCGCTCGATGGTGATGTCCCGGCCGTTCCAATTCAGGTCAATGCGACCCGCCATGGGATTGCCCGACCATGGGGCGTAGCGCTCCTTGTCGGCGAGGGTGGTTTTCGTGGTTTTTGCCCGGGTGTCCAGACCGTAGAGCATGGCGACAAGAAATGCGCACCATGTGCTTTTACCCCACTCGTTGGGGGCAGTGAGAATGTTCAGCCCCGGCTGGAGGGTCAGCTCCGCGTGCTCCAGCTTGCCGAAGGTGGCAGTCATTTTGTAGATTTTCACAGCGTGACCTCCCGTCCTTCCAGCAGCTTCCGGGAAATTTCCGCCGCAAGCTGAATTTCCTCCCGGCTGTCAGGGTCGGCCTCCATGGCTTCCCGGAGCAGCCGGAAATACACGCCCTCCAGCGTGTCCGCGCCGGTGTCCCCCCAGATGTCCAGCGGCGGAAGCGTCTCGTCCCGCAGCGTCAGATTGGGAACGGCGGAAAAACGCCGTGTGAGCTTGGCAATATCCGCTTCGCCGCTTCCCGTAAGGGTGACCCGGAAAAAGTCCCGGCTTCCCGCGGGGGGCAGAATGGTTTCCAGCGCCGCTTCCGCGCCGGAGGAAATGTCCGCTTTCAGCTCGTGGAAGCGGATGGTGTCCAGCGCCACCGCCCGAAGGGAGGCGCTGTCCTCCACGGTCACGATGCACACGCCCTTTTCGCCGGTTTCGTCCCAGCCCCGCCCCATGGGGCAACCCGGCCATGCGCACAGCGTCCCACCGGCGTGAAACGCGCCCGCTTTATGGATATGTCCCAGCGCCAGATATTGCAGCCCCGAGTCCCGCACCTGCTGGGCGGTGATGGGGCAGTAGAGGGAGTCCTTCCGGGTGGGGTCGCCGTGGAGCACGGCGATGCAGTATTTTTCACTGCCCTCCGCATGGAAATTCTCCAGCAGAGGGGCGCTGTCCATGCTCTGGTAGCCTGCGCCGTAAACCCGGCAATTCAGCTCAGGAATCGTCACGGCTTCCAGCCCGCCGGTGAACACATAGACGTTTTCCGGCCAGTTTTCTTCCAGCCAGAGGGAGCCAGGGGCACAGAAATCGTGATTGCCCGGCGTGATGAACACCCGAGCGCCGCACTCGGACAGCGCTTTTTTGAGGGCTTCCACCGTCTCCCGGGTGGGTTCGCCGTCAAAAATATCTCCCGCGAGGAGCATGAGTTCGCACTTTTCCCGGCGGCAAAGCTGGGAGATTTTGCCGGGGATGCTCTGCTGCTCCTGCTTTAGAAGCGCCCGCTGGCTGTCGTCGAAGCCCGCGAAGGGGGAGTCTAAGTGCCAGTCGGCGCTGTGTAAAATTTTCAGTCCCATTTGTCGACCCTTTCTGCCTTGCGGCATTTTCCGGTTTCCGAATCGATGGTGAACAGCACGGCCTCGATCTTGGACGCGCCCTCCGCCCAGCGGTAGCGCTCCGGCAGATCACCCCGGAATTTGGCGATGGACAGCTCCGGCCGGATGCCCAGCACGGAATCCCGGGGGCCGGTCATGCCCAGGTCTGTGACGTAGCCCGTCCCCTTGGGCAGCACACGGGCGTCCGCCGTGGGAACGTGGGTGTGAGTCCCCCACACGGCACTGACCCGCCCGTCCAGCATGTAGCCCATGGCCAGCTTCTCCGAGGTGGCTTCGGCGTGTATTTCCACCAGAATGATCTTCGCGGTGAGCTGCTTGAGGATTTTGTCCACCATCAGGAAGGGATTTTCCGGGCCGTAGTCCATATTGCACCGCCCAATGAGGTCGATGACGGCCACGTCGCCTGCCGCCGTCTGCACCACCTGCCAGCCCCGCCCCGGAACCTGTGGGGCATAATTGGCCGGACGGATGATCCATGGGCAGTCGTCCATATAGGGGACGATCTCCCGCTTGCTCCAGGTGTGGTTGCCCATGGTGACGATGTCCGCACCGGCATCCAGAATGCTGTCCGCCTGATTGGGGGTGATGCCCACCACGGCGGCGTTTTCCCCGTTGACCACCGCAAAGTCCGCATGATACTGCCGCTTCATCTGCCGCAGATTCCGGCGGATCTGCTCCAAGCCCGGATTGCCTACCACATCGCCAACCGCCAATACCCGAAAGTCCATAGCTGCCTCCACACAAATACTGGAATATACGTTCATTATAGTACAGAATTCCCACTTTCGCAAGCCTTAAGACGCAGAAAGGCAGAAGCGCAGCCAAATGCCGACGCTTCTGCCGGGAAATCAGTTTTTCTTACCCTTTACCAGGAAAATCGCAACCAGGGAGCTGACCAGCAGCAGATACGGATAGAACAGATACCGCATGATGGAGAACGCCGACAGGGCAAAGCCCATTTCCGCTGCCGCCGAGATGGCGACCAGCATCTGCGCACCGTAGGGGATAATGCCCTGAAAAATGCAGGAGAAGGTGTCCAGCAGGCAGGCCGTGCGGGAGGGGGAGATGCCGTAATCCTCGCTCATTTCCTTGGCAATGGGGTTTGCCATGACGATGGCGACGGTGTTGTTGGCAGTGGCGATGTCCATGGCGCCTACCAGCAGACCCATGCCCAGCTGACCGCCTTTTTTGCCCCGGAAGACCTTCCGGATGAAGCTCAGTAGCGCGTCAAAGCCGCCGTAGACCCGGATCAGGGCGCACATCGCGGCCACAAGGATGGCGACCATGCTGGTCTCGAACATGCCCGCCGCGCCGTTGCCCATGCTGGCGAGAAGTGCGGTGGCTTCCACCTGCCCGGTCAAAAGCATGATGACAGCGCCGGAAACGATGCCCGTCAGCAGAACGATAAACACGTTGATCCCGGCGACGCCCCCTGCCAAAACGAGAACGTAGGGGAGAATCTGAATGAGATCGTAGCTTTCGTCAATGGGCGCGGTGTCATGCCCCATGGTCAGAAGCAGGATCAGCACCAGCGTGGCGATGGCCGCGGGCAGGGCGATCCAGAAATTGCCCTTGAACTTGTCCTTCATGGCGCAGCCCTGACCGTTGCAGGCGGCAATGGTGGTGTCGGAGATGAAGGACAGGTTGTCGCCGAACATGGCTCCGCCCACGACGCTTCCGGCACACAGCGCCGTGTCGAAGCGGACGCCTGGGCGACCTCCAATGCAATGGGCATGATGAGGGTGATGGTGCCGACGGAGGTTCCCATAGCGGTGGAGACAAAGCAGGCCACCACAAACAGCACCGCCACGGCAAACCGGGCGGGGATGATGTCGAGCATGAAGTAGGCGACGCTCTGGGCGGAGCTGCGCCCCACCACGCCGACGAACGCGCCCGCCGTCAGGAAGATCAGCAGCATGGTGATGATGTTCTTATCTCCCACGCCCTGCCCCATGATGACAAGCTTTTCCTCAAAGGGAACCGCCCGGTTCTGAAGACAGGCCACCAGAATGGCCACGAGAAACGCGATGACGATGGGGATGTTGTAAAAGCCCATGGGGATGTGCAGACCGTACTCAAACAGCAGCCCCAGCCCAAGATACAGCACGAGAAACACGCCGATGGGCAGCAGCGCAATGGGGTTCCCTTTTTTCATTTTCCAAACCTCTCAACGAACAGATTTTGCGTATTCTGTGGGGGTAATGCCGAACTTCTCCTTGAACTGCCGGGAGAAGTGATGCACCGTGGAATAGTGGAGCTGGGCGGCGATCTCCGTGAAATTCAGGTCGTTTTCCCGGATCATCTGCTTGCTCTCCTGAAGCTTGATCCGGCGGATATACTCGCCGGGGGAAATCTGCAGATTCTTGTGGAACAGCGCCGTGAGGTAGCTGGGGCTGACGTCCACCTGCCGGGCGACCAGCGGCACCGACAGCTTCTCCCGGATGTGGGCGCTGATGAACTGCTGCGCCTGACGGATGATCTCGTTCTCACTGTGGACGGCGTTGGAGGTCTGCAGCTTTCCCGCCTTGGGGGACGCGGCCTCCCGCTGAAGCTGAAGCAGCAGCAGATTCAGCTGGTAGAGGATGATGTCGTTGGAGTAGGCGTCCATAAACTCCTGCTCCCGCAGCATATTCTGCAAAAGCGTCGCCACGCTCTGGGGCGCGGTGAATTTCCGGTTCAGCAGGGGAGCAAGGTCAACGCCGCTGACGTCAAAGGAAATGGTCACGAACCGGGGGGCGACGCCGATGTCGGCGTACTGCATGTGCCACTGCCCCGGGCCGTAGAGGACGATGTCTCCCTGCCTGAGCAGAAGGTCCTGCCCGTCTACCACGCTGTGCAGCGCGCCCTGATCCACGTAGGTCAGCTCGGTCATGGGGTGGGATTCCCCGGAAAACAGGAAGCCCTGCTCCTTCTCCTGATAGAAGAAGGTATAAATGCCCTCCACCCGCAGCTGATGATCTACCCGGGCGCTGCCGGGGGCGTGGCGTCCCAGCTCCTCCGGCGGTTCCTGAGCGGACACCATCACCGTGGCGTCACCCTGAAACGGCTCCAAAAGGAAATAGACCCCCTTGCGGATAATGGCGGGTTTGTCCAGATAGAAGCGCTGGTAGGTTTCCCCGTCCGTGCTGGCGGACAGGACGCTCATGCCCATGCCGCAGCTGATCCGCGTCTCCGATGCGGCGCGGTAGACCACCGCCTCCGTCCGCGACAGCCGCACAGCGGCGGCGTCGTCCCGGAACAGATTCCTGTCCGTCTGGGTGCGCTCGGACGGAACGCTGCCGAAGCAGCGGAACGTGACCTGATTCAGGTTTCGGATCATGGAAATCAACCCCCGGATAAAAATAGCTCGCGCAAACCAGCCGTAGCCGTATCAGAATCATTATATCGAAAAAAGAAGGGAATGGCAAATGGTTTTCCACCGTGTTCCGAAAAACCGTCAAAACGCCCAAAGAACGGCGATTCCTGCCATGTACCGTACCTGCGTTTTCGTCGGAAAACGCCCTGCCCAGAGGGGGAAACTCCGGTTGGTCATTTCGCCGGTTTTCGGGGAAGGCGTGACCCGCAGACAGCAACAGCCGGGGCAGGTCTGAAGCCTGCCCCGGCTGTTGGAAATTATTTGAAGAACGATGCCTTACCGCTGATACTCAAACTCAAAGTCGTAAATATCCACGGTGTCCCCGTCGGCGATGCCCATTTCCTCCAGACGGGCGAACAGACCCACCTTGCGGAGCTGCTGGTCAAAATAGTTCCGGGACTCGTAGTCCTCAAAATTGATGTTCTGCACCAGCCGTTCCAGCCAGACGCCGGTGACCAGCCATGTGCTGCCGTAGTGCTCGATGTCGAAGGCGTTGGGGTCGGTAGGCTCAGCGATGACCTCCACGTACTCCGGCTCGTAAATGGTCACGGGGGGCAGGGTGCGCAGCCGCTCCGCCACCGCCCGCATGAGATTCCGGGTGCCCACGGTAGTGCCGGCGGAAATCTCGTACAGTTCGCAGCCCGCTTCTTCGGCGGCGGCAGCTTCCCGGGCTTCGATGTCCGC
>ERZ780168.3287-NODE-3287-length-12855-cov-4.772578_pt1 | contig 12855 bp, 8 predicted proteins | sample MGYA00510981_ERZ780168 | MGnify/ENA primary metagenome ERZ780168 (study PRJEB29588, sample SAMEA2158769) | human gut metagenome | biome: human gut; feature: human-associated habitat; material: faeces | place: Denmark | collected 2008/2010 ...
GAGGCCGTCACCTACGGTCTGTTCAACGCTCAGCAGCGCGGCACCCTGCTGGTGGGCCCCGGCGAGAAGGTGTACGAGGGCATGGTCATCGGCTACACCGCTTCCGGCGAGGATGTGGACGTGAACGTCTGCAAGACCAAGCACCTGACCAACACCCGTTCTTCCGGCTCCGACGACGCTCTGCGCCTGATCCCCATCAGCAAGCTGAGCCTGGAGGGCTGCCTGGAGTTCCTGGCACAGGACGAGCTGCTGGAGGTCACCCCGGAGAATCTGCGTATCCGTAAGCAGATCCTGAACCACGACCAGCGCATGAAGGCCAAGAGCAAGCTGAAGTAATTTCAAAAAAGCATTCTTTTATAGCAGCGCAGAAGCACCTACGGGCGTTTTTGCGCTGCTTTTTTCATAACTGACAAATTACTCAGCATTTTTTGCAAAAAAGGCTTGCAAAAGTGCGGTGACTGCGGTATAATATTTCTCGCAGTCACTGATATGCCTCTTTAGCTCAGTCGGTTAGAGCACCTGACTGTTAATCAGGGTGTCGCCTGTTCGAGTCAGGCAAGAGGCGCCAGCAAGCGATGGATATTCTTCCATCGCTTTTTTGTTTATCTGCATCTTTTTCGCCCTTTCTTTACGGTTCTTAAAAAATATCGCCTTGAAGAACCCTAGTGGTTGTGGTATACTTTTATAAGTTTATAGGCGTGAAAAAGGTACTGTGCAGGCTGCACAGTCTTTTCTACCCACAGACAGGCGCTCCCCGGTCAGAAGACTGCCGTGCAGGAGCGCAGTTTTTTCGTTGGTCAAATCAGCAGGCAAGCCGGTGGTCTTGTGCGGCAAACGCAGGGCGGCAGGGCGGCTTGGTGTCGTTTGAATAAATCTTGAGAGTAAAAGGAAACATCTATGCGTTATACCTACGTCCGGCAGCACGATACCACCGACTGTGCGGCTGCCTGTCTGGCCATGGTGTGCCTGCACTACAAAAAGGAAGTTACCATTACCCGCCTGCGGGATATGATGGGCACCGACCTGAAAGGCACCAACCTTGTAGGCCTGCAAAAAGCCGCCAATGAACTTGGTTTTACCACCGCCGCAGTCCGCGTGGACCGCGAAAACTTTCTGAGCGATTTCTCGCTTCCCTGTATTGCACAGGTCATCACCGATCAGGGTCTGGCTCACTTTGTTGTGGTGTTCAAAAAGACCACCATCAAGGATGATGGCGCACGCCGCAAGCATATGCTGCAGGACGCCGAGACCCGCAAGGAAGAAGAGGAAAAGGGCAAAAAGCATAAGTGCAAGGATTACGTTATCATCGGCGATCCCGGCACGGAGCTGAAAAAGATCAGTCTGGACGAGTTCTACAAGAACTTTACCGGTGTTCTGCTGCTTTTGAACCCCACCTCGGAGTTCAAGGGCGGCAAGATCGAAAAGGGCGGCATGATGAAGCGGTATATCAACCTGCTGCTGCCCCAGAAAAAGCTGTTCTTCTACGCCATCCTCAGTTCGATCATCACCACCATTCTGGGCATCGCGTCCTCCATGTTCAATAAGATTCTGATGGACGAGGTGCTGCCCTACGGGTTGAACAGCCTGCTGGTCACATTGATCCTGGTGTTCAGTGTGGTCAGCATTACCAGCACGCTGATCGGCTTTGTGCGCCAATGGGTGCTGATCCATCTGTCCATCAAGATCGATATCCCGCTGATGCTGGGTTACTTCGGGCACATCTTCAACCTGCCCATGAAGTTCTTTGCCACCCGCAAGACCGGTGATATCACCACCCGTTACTCGGACGCAAACACCATCAAATCTATCTTTACCAGCATCGCGCTGAGCCTTGTGATGGATATCTCCATGGCTGTCATCACCGGTATCATTCTGTTCCGCATGAACGCCATGCTGTTCTCCATCTCGCTGTTCATGGCGCTGGTCAGCATCCTTCTGGTGCTGGTGTACAAACAGCCTTATAAAAAGATCAACGAAGAGAGCATGGCACAGTCTGCTGCGCTGAACAGCCAGATGATCGAGAGCCTGCGCGGCATTGAGACCGTCAAGTGCAACGCCAACGAGCAGACCGAGCTGGATAATCTGGAACGCGAGTACATGAAGAGCCTGAAGATCAGCCTGCGCTCCAGCCGCATCAGTACCACGCAGGGTCTGATCTCTTCCTTCATCTCCACCGGTTTCAGTATGCTTACCACCTACGTGGGCATCACGCAGGTGCTGAACGGCGAGATGACGCTGGGCGGCTTTATGGCCTTCAGCACCCTGTCCGGCTACTTCACCTCCCCCCTGAGCAACCTGATCGGTCTGCAGATGCAGATCCAGGAAGCCAGCATCTCCATGAAGCGTCTGACCGAGATCATGGACTACCCTTCTGAGTACGAGACCGCCGAGGGTGTGGAGCAGAGCGAGCTGGACAAGGTAGAGGGCGACATCGAGTTCAAGGACGTTACCTTCCGCTACGGCAACCGCGCTCCCGCGCTGGATCACATCAGCTTCACCATTCCCGCCGGTAAAAAGGTGGCGCTGGTGGGCGGCAGCGGCAGCGGCAAATCCACCATCACCAAACTGCTGCTGAAGTACTACGACCCCGAGGACGGCGAGATCGACATAAACGGCGCAAATCTGGCCGAGTACACCAACAGTTCGGTGCGCCGCGCCATTGCCTATGTGCCCCAGAACATCGAGCTGTTCAGTAAGACCATCTACGACAACATCCGCATCTCCCGCATGGATGCCACGCTGGACGAGGTAAAGGAAGCTGCCAAGAAGGCCGATGCCCATGAGTTTATCCGTCACCTGCCGCTGCAGTACAACACCTATCTGGAGGAAGCCGGCAACGGCCTGTCCGGCGGTGAGAAGCAGCGTATCGCACTGGCACGCGCCTTCCTGAAGGACTCTAACCTCTACATTCTGGACGAGTCTACCAGTAATCTGGACTTTGCCACCGAGACGCTGATTTTCAACATGATCTACGAGCAACTGGCAGACCGCTCCATGCTGATCGTGGCGCACCGCCTTTCTACCATCCGTGACTGCGACCTGATCCTTGTGATGGATCACGGCAAGATCGTGGAGCGCGGCACCCATGAGGAACTGCTGGCAAAGGATGGCCGTTATGCCGAACTGTGGAATATGCAACAGGGCATCTTCCGCAAGCGCAAGTCCGAGCCCGCTCCGCAGGTACCTTCTGCTGTGGTGGAAGAGGACGACGACGGCGAGTCCATCACCTACTGACCGCACCGCATCCGCAGCCTTTGCCCGGATGCAGCATAAGCGCTTTCCCGCTGGGAAACCAAAAAATGCCTCGTTATGGTGTGCCCGGAGGCAGACGCTTCCGGGCACCTTTTTGTTTCGGTTCACATTAAAAATATAACAGGATTAGGGGTAATTTATCATGAATGAGATCAAAGTTGCTGAAAACAAGACCCTCAAGCTGACCAATGTCCTCTCCCGCCTCGTGCGCCCTGAGGAACTGGGCAATCTGCCGGTCATCCTGACCCAGATGCAGAACTTTATGAAGAGCAACGGCGCACAGCCTATCGGCCCGCTGGTGCAGGCGGTAAAGATGGGTACCGGCCCGGATCATGTGCCGGAACTGTACATGATGCAGCAGGCTACCCAGATGATCCCCCAGATGGAGCCCGGCTACCACATGGACGCTGTGCTGCGGGTGAAGAACTGTCTGTACGCCCACTACACTGGTCCGATGAGCCACAACCAGCTGGCTACCGCCAAGCTGCAGATCATGGCCTTTGAAAACGACATCAAGCTGACCGGCGACAACTATACCATCTATGTCAATCAGGACGATGACGATGCCGTGATCGACGTATTTATGGAGACCAAATAATTATGACGACAACCATTCAGAACCTTTCGGATCTGCAGGACCGCCGGATCATGATGGACAAAAAGCTGCCCCCCTACGGGTATGCTTTTGTCATTCTGACCGGTCTGTTCATGATTTTTCTGGTGATCTGGAGCACCCAGACCAACCGCATCTATGTCAGCCAGAACAGCGGTGTGGTGCAGGCCGCCAACAAGACCTACATCATGTCCAGCTACTCCGGCTCCATCACCGAACTGTATGTCTCTGAGGGCAGCTATGTGAACGAAGGCGACCTGATCGCCCGGCTGAAGAGCACCGATCTGGATATGCAGAAGGATAACCTGCAAAGCCAGCTGGATATCTACCAGAAGCAGCTGGATCAGTACAACAAGCTGCTCAAATGCATTCAGGACGACACCAACTATTTCGACGAGACGAATGCCGAGGACCAGCCCTACTACTACCAGTACCAGACCTACAAAAGCCAGGTAGCGCAAAAGACCTTTGACGCCACCACCTATCAGGCTGCCGGTTACTCCGACACCCAGATCAAGGCTTTGATGGAGCAGAACCAGAGCGAGCTGGAGTCTTTGTACTACTCTACCATGCAGTCCATCTCCCAGAGCATTACCAGTGCACAGGTCAACGTGGATAACCTGCAGGCGCAGCTGGATTCCCTGAACACTGGTGCCAACGATTACTTCATCTACGCGCCCACCTCCGGCGTGATCCACATGGACAGCCCTTACAAGGAGGGCATGGTGCTGAGTGCCGGTTCTGCACTGGCTACCGTTGCCAGCGAGAACGATGATCTGGAGATCATGGCCATGGTGACGGTGAACGACCGCCCCCTGCTGCATGTCGGCGACCCCTGCAAGATCGCCATCACCGGCCTGTCGGAGTATTCCTACGGCACGCTGACCGGCACGGTCACCTCCATTGACAGCGATGTGACCTCCAGCAACAACGGCTCCTACTACAAGATGACCATCAAGCCCGACGCCACCTATGTGGTGAGCCGCAGCGGCGACAAGGTGGATCTTTCCAACGGTATGAGCGTGACCGCCCGCGTGGAATACGATCAGGTCACCTATTTTGAGTATGCTATGGAGGCTCTGGGCGTGCTGTTCCGCTAAAAACGGATTACGCAGCACGGCAGGATGCCCCCTTCTACACCACCCCAAAGAGGTACAAACAACATGATTCGAACCGCAAAGAAACTGGCCGCCTGTGTGCTGATGCTGGGTGTGCTGGTATGCGGCACCGCACTGAGCGCTGCCGCAGCCAGTCTGCCCGTTGAAGAGCAGAACGGCGTTTCACTGCCATGGCTCAAGGACGTGCCCGCCGAGAGCATTGCCACAGGCAGTTACTCTGCCAATATGCTGCTGGGCGCTTCTCAGCAGCTGTCCCCCGTGGTCAGCCCCAGTTACAGCACCGACTCTGTGGTCTTTTTGACCGATGACAGCAGCGTGCTGACCGTAAGCAGCAGCGGCGTGGTACAGGCTGTGGGCGTTGGTACTGCCACCGTTACGGCAGCAGGCAACCAGATCTGTGCTTACACCATTTCGGTTTCCATGGACTCCACCATGATCGTCACCGAGATGGATCTGGCGCTGTCCTCCAACACCATCTATGTGGGCAACTCGGTGTCAGCTTCGCTGCAGGTGCGCCCCAGCTCTGCTTCCAACTACGCCACTGTCACCCTGACCTCCTCTAACGAGAAGATTGCTACGGTGAACAGCTTTGGCCGTGTGACCGGCGTAGCTCCCGGCAAAGCCACCATTACCGCAACCTGCGGCTCGGTGGTAGCCACCACCACCGTTACGGTGCTTGCCCTGCCCACGGATTCCTCCACCGGCACAAGCGGCACCACCTCCAACAACAGCGGACAGGTGATCACTCCCAACACCAACTATATCGTGCTCAAGCCCGGTGCCACCCGCACCATTACGGCCAAGGCCACCCCTGCCAGTGCATCCCAGTCCTTCACCTTCAAGTCCGGCAACAGCAGCATTGCCACGGTCAGCCCCACGGGCGTGGTCACGGCGGTAGGCACCGGTTCTACCTCCATTACCATCTCCAACGGCAAGGCTACTGCCATGGTCACCGTCATCGTGAACCGCTCGGCAGATGCCGCCTCCGGCAGCGACAGCAGCAATGACGGCACGAACACCCCGGACGACAGCACCACTATCCCGCTGGACCCTGTGGTGCAGACTATTCAGGACAGCACCGAGGATCAGGTGGTGTTCGCCCAGTCTGAGGTTCCCATCGTGACCGGCGAGATTCTGAACGCCCTGCGCACCACCGGCAAGACCCTGTGCGTGGTGGGCGATGGCTATACCCTGAACGTTTCCGGTAAGGAGGTGAAGAGTACCACCAGCGAGATTGACACCGCCATCACCTTCACCGAGAGCGAAGAGGGGCTGGAGTTTGAGCTGGATAACGGCCGTACCCTTCCCTGCGCGGTGCAGCTGGAACTGGACGTGAGCACCTACTCCCGCCTGTACCTGTACAACACCATCAGCAACAAATGGCAGTTCCTGAACAGCTACAAGGACGGCGTCATCACCGCCGACACCGCCGGCCGCTACCTGCTGACCAACCAGAACCTGCGGTTCGGTGATATCAACTGGACCTTCTTCATCGCAGGCGGCGTAGTGGTGATCCTCATCGCCATTGCCTACATCGTGCTCAAGAAGCGCTACTGGTTCTGGTAAGCTCCCCTTCCCCTGCATATACGACCGCCCGCTGCACAACATTTCGTGCAACGGGCGGTTTTGTGTTATAGACGATTTAGAATGGTCTCTGCACGGCTCCGACCATATTCAGAGAAAAGATGATTTTTACTGTGGCTCAGAAACGCCTGTGGGCGGTTCTAAACCACTTTTTCACAAGAAGAGATGCCCTTTAGGGGATGGCTTTTCCCGTGAAAAAACAAGTCTGGAAAATCCGCAGATTTTCCAGACTTGTAAAATTAAAAAATATTCTTCCACTAAAAATGGTCAGAGCACACAGCGGAGACCATTCTAAATCTTATTCTCCCCGGTCACTCCACTGTTACACTCTTGGCAAGGTTGCGGGGCTTATCCACATCGCAGCCGCGCAACACAGCCATATAGTAAGCGAACAATTGCAGCGGCACGATGAGCTGCAGCGGCATCAGAATGTCGTCATACTCGTCCAAGCGGATAACCTCGGTGGCAACGCCCTCCGGCACCTCCGCGTCCTTGGTGGTGAACAGCAGCACCCGCGCCCCGCGGCTGCGGGTCTCCTTGGCGTTGGAGATGGTCTTTTCGTAGACGTTTTTCTGGGTAGCCAGCGCAATCACCGGCACACCGTCCGTGATCAGGCTGATGGTACCGTGCTTCAACTCCCCTGCTGCGTAGGCATCCGAGTGCACATAGCTGATCTCCTTCAGCTTCAGGCTGCCCTCCAGCGAAAGAGCGTAGTCAAACCCGCGCCCGATGAAAAAGCAGCTCTGGGTGTTCACATAGCGGCTGGCAAGGTACTTGATCTGCTCGCAGTCCGCAAGGCGGGGCTTGATGACCTCTGGCGCGTGCAGCAGCTGGGCGGTGTAATACTTTGTCTTTTCCTCGGTCAGCTGCCCCCGCGCGTAGGCCAGACGCAGGGCAAACAGGTACAGCACGCACAGCTGCACCATATAGGCCTTGGTGGACGCTACCGCGATCTCCGGCCCTGCGTAGGTGTACATGACGTAATCCGCTGCCCGGGCAATGCTGCTGCCCACCACGTTTACAATGGCCAGCACCGGCACGCCCCGGCTCTTGGCCAGCTTGAGGGCGGCCAGCGTATCGCTGGTCTCGCCGGACTGGCTGATGATGATAACCAGATCCTCCGGCTTCAGGATGGGGTCGCGGTAGCGGAACTCGCTGGCGATATCCACCTGTGCGGGCACCCGCGCCAGCGCCTCAATGGCGGTCTTGCCCACCATGCCGGCGTGCATGGCCGTGCCGCAGCCCACCAGATGCACTGTGCCTATGCTGCGCAGCTTTTCATCCGTCAATTCCGGGATGCGCAGCTCCGGCAGGCCGTTCTCCACCCGGGGGCTGACCGTTGCCGTAATGGCGGCGGGCTCCTCGTTGATCTCCTTGAGCATAAAGTGGGGGTAGCCGCCCTTTTCCGCGGCTTCCATATCCCAGTCTGCGGTCAGCTTTTCGCGCTCCACTGCCTCGCCGAACTCGTTATAGAAGCGGATGCCTTGTGCCGTGCACACGGCCATGTCCCCTTCCTCCAGCACACTGTACCGGCGGGTGTACTTGAGCAGCGCAGGAACGTCGGAGGCGATGATGGCACCGTCCTCGCACTTGCCGACGATGAGCGGGCTGTCCTTGCGCACTGCGTAGATGACGCCGGGCTCGTCGGCAAAGAGCACGCCCAGCGCGTAGGAGCCGCGAACATGCAGCATCATGCGGGTGATGGCGTCCAGTGCGTTGCCTGCGGACTCGCCCATGTAATAGTAGTCAAGCAGCTGGGCAACGACCTCGGTGTCGGTCTGGGAGACGAAGCTGAAGCCCTTGTTGATCAGACGCTCCTTGATCTCCTGATAGTTTTCAATGATTCCGTTGTGTACGACGGCAATCTTCTGGTCACGGGAATAATGCGGGTGTGCGTTGACGACGGACGGTTCGCCATGGGTCGCCCAGCGGGTATGGCCGATGCCGCAGCTGCCGGGCACGGCGCTGCCGCCGTCGGTCATCTCGCTCAGGACCTTTAGGCGGCCCTTGGCCTTGACGACCTCGATCTTGCCGGCGGCGTTTTGCCCCGCCATACCGGCAGAGTCATAGCCGCGGTATTCCAGCTTGGCCAGGCCGTCCAGCAGAATGGGGGCGGCCTGTGCCGCGCCGGTAAAGCCTACGATTCCACACATAACAGGTATCCTCCCTTTGTTACAGCGTTGAAACTATACTTTCCATTTTATTGGATTAGAGCAAAATACTTTTACAGTATATGCCATTTGGGTACAAATGTCTATAGCTTTACGCAGATTTTGTACAGATGTGCGCGGCATAAAGACAAAACGGGCAGCCGTCAAGGGCTACGGCTGCCCGCTGCGCGCATTCTCCCTTTCCGGTTTCTTACACCATATAAGAACGAATCAAAAGTTATCGCGCATTTATTAGCATAGCACATTCCCGGAAGAATAGCAAGTGCAATCTGCAAGCGAAAGAACATTTTGCACATTTTGCAAAAGAATCTAAAGTGCGTGATGCAATTACTTTCGGAAATTAGTCACTGACCCGACGCGCTACGACGACATAGCGCCCGTTGGCGGACGAATACTCGCAGGTAGAGAGGGTCAGCAGTTGCTCACCGTAGGCAGGGCGGATGCCGCTGTCCACGTCGCTGCGGGAGATGACCTGGTCCACATAGCGGTTGTAGGTGTCCTCGTCCATGTCGATGTACTGGTTGTAGATAAACGAGGTGTCGTTGACGACATCGATGGTGAACGCACCGAACACCTCATACTTGGCGTCCCCGTAGACGGTGTCAAACTCAATGAAGGGGTGCTCCTGATAGTAGTCGGCCCTGCGGTACTCGGTCAGGCAGCCGAAGATCGTGCCGGTTTTCATATTGTGGCCGTAGATGATCAGGTTGTCGCTCTCGGCGTTGGCCCCGAGCGTCGTTTGCTCGTCCAGGTACGGTACGCCGTAGACGCTGTAGGCTTTGTTGAAGTCATGACGCAGATAGAAGTCCTTGTTGTCCGGCGCGTACATAACCGGAAAATCCAGATTGGTGCCTTCGATGGAGATCCAGCCGATAAAGTCGCTGTTCTTGTCGCGCAGGGCAGCAAACCTGGCACCGTTGGGGTTGACATTCTCCCCTGCAGGGGCCGGGGTCGCCGCGGTATCAATCATCGACTGCAGGTCGGCAAACTCGCTCTCGGTCTTGCGGTCATCGAGGAACCGCTTGACCAGCAGGCCGCCGCTGATGAGAAAGATTGCGGCGAAAACGATCATCGCGAGGGTGTACAGCAGATTACCGCGCTTTTTTTTGCACTTCGCGGTCTCGCGCCGGCGATAGTCCTCGTCGTTGTCCTGGTCGTAGAAGGCCGCAGGTTCCTGCGGAGAAACCTTCGACAGATTGGTGACTGTATAGGATGCCTTTACCTGAACGGAAGGGGCCTGCGGCAGCGGTGCATCGCTGCGGTGAATCTTTGCCATGATGGATTCTCCTGTAACACAATACTATCTTTACTATACGACCTGCGCGGCAAAAAGACAAGGGAAATATCATACAAAAATCTGTAAAAAATATCCGTCCCGCACCGTGCGGCGCAGGACGGACAGCAAAAACAGATTACTCGCGGATCTCGATGCCGAGCTTGAACTTCAGGTTGCCGAGAATTTTCTTGACGAAACGGTCGATCTCATCGGAGGTCAGCGGCTTGTCAGCGGGCTGGAAGGACAGGCTGAACGCCATGCTCTTCTTGTCCGCGCCGAGCTTTTCGCCGCGGTAGATGTCGAACAGCTCGACCTTAGTCAGCTGCTTGCAGGCGCGCTGCATCTCGGTGACGAGGGTGCCGCACTCCATGCTCTCGGGGGCGACGAGCGCCAGATCACGCTGGACCGGGGCAAACTCGGGGATGGGCTGGTAGTGGATGGCGGCGGGGACCAGTGCGTGGAACGCGACCCAGTCGATCTCGCCCAGATAGATGTTCAGGTTGGCGCGGCTGTCCTTGGGCAGCTTGAGCTCGCTTGTCACATCATTAGCCAGCTTGCCAAAGACACCGACGCGCTCGCCCTTGCACAGGATATAAGCGGCAATACCGGGGTGCAGCCAGGCAACGTCCGTCGCGCGCTCGACGGTCAGCTCGACGCCGAACGCAGCGCCGAAGCTCTCGACAGCACCCTTGACTGCGAAGAAGTCCTCCTCACTGCCCCAGGCAGCAAAGCCCAGATGCAGACGCTCCTCGGGCAGTTCGGTGACGGGCAGCTGCTTCGGGATGTAGATGTTGGACATCTCGAACAGACGACCCTCGGCGTTGCCTTTGCGCAGGTTGTCGACGACGACATTCAGCAGGGACGGTGCCAGCAGCGGGCGCATGATGGTCAGATGGGAGGAAATGGGGTTTAGGATACGGATGACCTTGCGTTCCGGCGCGTCAGCGGCAATGTGCAGCATGTCGAGGTCAGCGTCGGCGTAGAAGGCCAGCGTCTCGGCCTCGTAGAAGCCCTGGGCACACATGGTGCGCTTGGCCTTGGCCTGCGCCTTCTGCTCGGCGGTCAGGCCGCCGGTGGTGACGGTGGCAGCTTTCAGGAAGGTGGGGGTGATATGGTCCGTACTCGCGGATGACCTCCTCGGCCAGGTCGGGCTCACCGACCTCGATGTCCTCACGCCAGCGGGGCGCGACGACCTGCATCGTGTCGCCGTCGGCTTCGAGTTTGACCTCGAACTGCAGGCGGTTCAGGATGTCTAGAATCACATCGGTGGGCACAGTGATGCCGAGGATGGCATTGATGCCGCTGACCTTGGCCGTGAAACGCTTGCCCTCACGCGGGGCACCGGCGGAACAGTCAAAATGGGTAGAGGTGACCTCGCCGCAGCCCAGTTCCTGAATCAGGTGCAGGGCACGGGCCATGCCAAGCTCGGTGGTGTACTCGGAGATACCCTTCTCGTAATGGCTGGAGGCATCGGTGTTCTGGCCGAGGCCGCGGGCCGTCTTGCGGATGTTGTCGCGGGCGAACTTGGCGCTCTCAAACAGCAGCTGGGTGGTGGTATCTTTAATTTCGCTGTTCAGGCCGCCCATGACACCCGCCAGCGCAACGGGCTTGGAGCCGTCGCAGATGACGAGGTTGTTGGGCGTCAGGGTGAACTCTTTTTCGTCCAGCGTTGTGATCTTCTCGCCGTCTTTGGCGCGGCGGACGAGGATCTGGCAGCTTTCCAGCGCGTCCATGTCGAAGGCGTGCATGGGCTGGCCAATCTCCAGCATGACATAGTTCGTGATGTCAACGACGTTGGAGATGCTGCGCAGACCGCACAGGGCCAGCTGACGGCGCATCCAGCGTGGGGACTCGCCCGGCGTGATGTTGCGGACATAATGGCCAATGTAGCGCGGACAGAGATCCTCGGCCTCGACGCTGATGGACAGGCGCGGATCAACATAGTCGCTGACCGTGTAGTCGGTGGCGGGCATCTTGAGGGGCTTGTTCAGCGCTGCTGCAACCTCGCGCGCAATGCCGAGCACACTCTGGCAGTCGGCGCGGTTGGCCGTGATGGAAATATCAAAAATGTAGTCGTCAAGGCCGACGACCTGCTGAATGGGCGTGCCGGGGACAGTGTCCTTCGGCAAATCGAGCAGGCCGTAGACCTCGGCACCGGGGTACAGATCCTCGTTCAGGCCCAGCTCCTCACCGCTGCACAGCATACCGTTGGACTCGACGCCCATCAGGGGCTTCGCCTTGATTTTTACGCCGCCGGGCAGCGTGGAGCCGTCGAGTGCGGCGGCGGTGTGCATACCGGCGTAGACGTTGGGTGCGCCGGTGGAAATCTGGATGTCGTGGCCGTACTCGCCGCAGTCAACCTTGCAGATGTGCAGATGGGTGCCCTCCTGCGGGACACACTCGGTCACAACACCGACAACGACCTTGGAGATCTCGCCGCCGAGGTCGATCAGCTCCTCGACCTCAAAGCCGCAGCCAAAGAGCTTGTCCTCAAGCTCCTGCGCGGTGACGTCGATGTCAACATATTGCTTCAACCAGCTGAATGGTACTTTCATACTCTGTACTCCTCCCCTGTCAATCCTCGAACTGCTTCAAGAAGCGCAGATCGTTTTCAAACATCAGACCGATGTTGTTGATGCCGTACTTCAGCATGGCGATACGCTCAATGCCGATGCCGAATGCGAAGCCGGAGTAGACGTTGGGGTCAATGCCGCAGTTTTCCAGTACGCTGTGGTGGACGACACCGGCGCCGAGAACCTCAATCCAGCCGGTGTGCTTGCACAGCGGGCAGCCCTTGCCGCCGCACTCGAAGCAGGAAACGTCGACCTCGACGCTCGGCTC
>ERZ780168.3294-NODE-3294-length-12825-cov-4.744792_pt1 | contig 12825 bp, 16 predicted proteins | sample MGYA00510981_ERZ780168 | MGnify/ENA primary metagenome ERZ780168 (study PRJEB29588, sample SAMEA2158769) | human gut metagenome | biome: human gut; feature: human-associated habitat; material: faeces | place: Denmark | collected 2008/2010 ...
TCCGTGACGGTTACAAATCAATCTTCGTTGGAACAGGTGTATGGAAACCTAATTCACTCCATATTAAGGGTGAAACTTTCGGAAATGTTCATTTTGGCATTAATTATCTTAATAACCCCGACAGCTACAGGCTTGGTGAACGTGTTATCGTAATAGGTGCCGGCAATGCTGCCATGGATGTTGCAAGAACAGCCATAAGAAAAGGGGTTCGCCATCTTACATGCTTTTCTATTACAAAAGAAGTTGCAGCAAGTCATTATGAATTCAGCTATGCTCAGCTTGAGGGTGTCCAGTTTGAATATAATAAAAAGCCAATAGAAATCAAAGACAATGGTGTAATATTTAAAGATGTAATAGAAAATGAGGATGGTTCTTTTACAGAAGTGGACGGAACCGAGACATTATACGAATCTGACAGTGTTATTATATCAATAAGCCAGGGACCTCAGAATCGTCTTGTAAGCAACACAAACGGATTAAAGTCCAATGCAAGAGGACTTCTTGAAGCTGACGAGACAGGACATACATCACGCCCGGGAATATTTGCATCCGGTGATGTTGTCAATGGTGCACGAACTGTTGTTGAGGCAGTTGCACACAGCAAAATTGTTGCAGAATCAATGCACGAATATATGCAAAGTCTTCCAAAAGATGAAAGTCTCTAAAACTTTACAACCAGATAAAGTTTAGAGCCATAAATATTATGAAAATACAGGATTGTAATGTGCAGCCACATCATTACAATCCTGTATTTTTTCTAACCAGTTATTATAATTGCTTCGCTTCCACCGGTTCTTTTTTTCTTTACTATAATCTGGTTCTCAATTCTGTTTTTCAACTCACCAACATGTGATATTATGCCGATAAGACGGTTTGAATCTGCAAGCTGCCATAGAGCATTTAATGCCTGATTTAAAGATTCTTCATCAAGCGAGCCAAATCCTTCATCTACAAACATCGTATCTACCTGAATACCACCAGATGACGACTGAACCTCATCAGATAAACCAAGTGCAAGTGAAAGAGATGCCATAAACGACTCTCCACCTGACAATGTCTTAACACTTCTTACAACAGCATTATAATGGTCATAAACATCGAGTTCCAGCCCGCTCTGACTGCGTAAATTCTCAGGATTGACACTTCTTACAAGCTCGTACCTTCCTGATGTCATCATCATAAACCTGATATTGGCTTTTTTAATAATTCTGTCAAAGTATGACATCTGCACATATGTTTCAAGGAGTATTTTTTCTTTTCCCGATATTGTTCCGTTTGCAGTCGAAGACAATGAATTTACTATCTGCCACTTTTTGCTTGTATTTTCAATGTTCTTATTAATTTTTTCAATTTCTGATAAAATCTTTGTATTAGTGCTTATTCTTAATTTTATTGTATTAATCTGCTCTCCCAGCTTTGATGATAAGTCTGCATTTTCTTTTCTTTTTCTGTTGCAATCGCTGACTTTCTGCTCAATATTCTCAATATTATCAAATGATTCAATCTGTTTTTTTAAATCATCCGCACGCTGTCTGCATGTAATAAAATTAAACTTAGCATTATCATAATCACTTTTTATCTTATTAAGTTCCTCGTCAAAAGACTTCTTTGCCGCAATTTCTTCTTCAAGCTTTTTTTTAGCCTTTTCAATATATCTTTATCAATGCAATCTGGTCTTGTAGAAATTCTTATACTATTAACTTTTTTATTCTCTATATATTTGTGTGCCACACTTAGCAATTCTTCTTGCTCTTTCACATCTATAGCTGTAAAACTACCTCCAAAAAAAGCAACCTCTACATATTTATTTTTATCCTTAAAATTTTTCAAGTAATATTCTATTGTTTCTTCCACATCTTTTGCCGTAACTTTTTTTAATTGTCCACTAATCTTCTTTTGATTACAGAAAGTACATTGGTTTGGGCAACCCAAATGTGGCACAAATATTGGTATAATATACTCTTTTTTCATTTTTTCACTTTCCTTTCTTAAAATTACAGACAAACATTAAAATTTATAAAGTTTTTTACTATTTCATATACTCCAATGCTTTTCTTGCAGCCTCCATCTCAGCCTGTTTTTTCGTTTTTCCTTTGCCTATAGCTAGTTTTTTATTGTTGCAACTCACTTCTGCAGTAAAAGTTTTATCATGGTCTGGTCCTTTTTCTTCTATTATTGTATATCTAATATTAACTTCTCCATTCATTTGTAATTTTTCCTGCAACACTGTTTTATGGTCTTTCATACCTACATTTTTTGTAGAAACTTCTATAGCATCTTTTAGATTTTCTATTATAAATTTCTCTGCATCTTCTATATTTGAGTCAAAATATATTGCCGCTATTGTTGCTTCTATACTATCTGCAAGTATTGCTACTTTTTCATTTCCATGATTGATTCTTTCGCTTTTTCCTACCTGTAAGAAATCACTAAAATTATGCTTACATGCTACATTATATAAGCTCTGCTCACATACAACCTCTGCTCTAACTTTAGTCATTTCTCCTTCTTTTAGTTTTGGATAATTATTATATATATATTTACTGCTAATAAACTCTAAGATACTATCTCCCAAAAACTCTAATTTCTCGTTACTTTCTATTTTATTTTCATATGCATATGATCTATGTGTTAAAGCTTTTTTTAATAAATCTTTATTTTTAAATGTATACCCTATGCTTTTTTCTAGTTTTTCAAAGTTTTCCACTTCTTTTCCTTCTTTCTCTTGTAAATTAAACCATGTACATTATACTATAATAGGCAAAAAAAAGAAAGGTTTTTGCTTTACCTTTCATTTTATTTTTTCTTATGCTACATGATCTTTTATATACTCTACTACATCTCCTACAGTTACAACTTTTTCTGCATCACTGTCTGGTATTTCTATGTCAAATTCTTCCTCTAAAGCCATTATTAATTCTACTATATCTAAAGAATCTGCACCTAAATCATCTATAAAAGATGCTTTCATTGTAATATTACCTTCTGCAACACCTAATTGTTCTACTATTACACCTTTTACTTTTTCAAATATTTCTTCTGAACTCATTATAAGTTCACCTCCTTTTAATTGTTTATTATCTTTTTCCATTTAACAATAATACATATAAGTTTAATTGTCAAGTTTTTTTGTATAATTTTTCTACTTATTTTTCTTGTTGTTCAAATGCCTTAATCAACTTTTCTACTGCTTGATTCTCCACAAATTTTTCTGCCTGCTTTATAGTATATTCAAATAATTTTTCATCACTGCTTCCATGTGCTTTTACAACTGGTTTGTTTACCCCTAAAAATAGCGCACCACCATATTCCTTGTAATCTACCATTTTTCCAAATCTTTTAATAGATGGTAATGCTGGCAAGCTTCCAATTACAGACAATATATTCTTTTTCAAACTTTCTGTTAATGTTTTTTTAATAAATTTTCCAAATCCTTCTACTGTTTTTAAAAATATATTTCCTGTAAATCCATCTGTAATTAGTATATCTAATTGCCCAGAGAACGCATCTCTTCCCTCTACATTGCCAACAAAGTTTATATTTAATTCCTCTGCTTTTTCTTTTAACAATTTATATGATTCTTTTATTAATTCATTGCCTTTTGTTTCTTCTGTTCCTATATTTAAAAGTCCTACTGTTGGGTTTCTATCCATATTAAACGTATTTTTTAAATATATGCTTGACATTTGTGCAAATTGTAATAAGTTTATTGGTTTACAATTCGTATTAGAACCGCAATCCATTAATAGCAGTCTACTCTTATATGAAGGTAAAATTCCTGCAAGTGCCGGTCTATCAATTCCCTTTATTCTGCCTACTAATAATGTTGCACCTGTTAATAATGCCCCTGAATTGCCTGCAGATATAAATACATCGCCTTTACCTTCTTTTAACATATTAAACCCTACTACCATTGATGAATCTTTTTTATGTTTTATAGCATGTGTTGGTATATCTACCATTTCAATTGTTTCTGTTGTATGATGTATTGATAACCTTGGTGAAATTTCTTTTATATCATCTTTATCATAGAATTCTTTTATTTTTTTATTAATTATATCTTTATTCCCTATTAGAACAACTTCAGCTTTAATGTCATTTATTGCTTTTACTGCTCCTTTTATTGTTGCATCTGGTGCATTATCTCCACCCATCGCATCTAATAATATTATCATATTAGTCTCCTTTGATTACAATATATTAACATTTTTATATTTTATAACTTATATTTGTTAAAGTCAAGTGTTGAAACTCAAAAAATAGACTGCTAACTTTTTGTTAACAGTCCTATATTTTCTATATTATTTTTATATTATTGTAATTCTATTACTGCTCCAGCTTCTGTGAATTTAGCTTTTAATTCTTCTGCTTCTTCTTTAGCTACATTCTCTTTAACTGTTTTTGGAGCTCCGTCTACTAAATCTTTAGCTTCTTTTAATCCTAATCCAGTAGCATCTCTTACAACTTTTATAACTTGTATTTTATTTGCTCCTGCTTCTTTTAATACTACATTAAAGCTTGTTTTTTCTTCAGCGGCAGCTACTGCTCCTGCTGCTGGAGCTGCTGCAGCTACAGCAGATACTCCGTATTTTTCTTCTATAGCTTTAACTAATTCTGCTAATTCTGCAACCGTTAAAGCATCAATTTTTTCTAATAATTCTTCTATCATTTTTTAATCCTCCTAAATTTTATTTTCTTGTGATTTAAGTTCACAACTCTATTATTGTAAATGTTAGTAATCTCTATCTTTCTAAAGTAAAGATTTACTTTATTTTTTCTCTATGCATTTTCCTTTTGTTTACAAACTTCATTAAGTCCAACTGCAAGTTTTGAAATATTTCCAAGCAATGCACCAGCAAGCATTCCAAGTAATTCTTGTCTTGATGGTAATTTTGCAAGTGTTATTATTTCTTCTGCTGTCATAACTTTTCCATCAATAATTCCACCTTTTATTTTGTAGAAATCATTATCTTTAGAAAAATTATATATTATTTTAGCAGGTTCTAGGTAATCTCCTGTACCATAAACTATTGCTGTTGGTCCTTCTAATAATTCATTTAATCCAGATTCTCCATTAACCTCTAATGCTCTTCTTATAATGTTATTTTTTATAACTTTATATTCTACAGCTGTAGGTCTTAAATCTGCTCTTAGTTTTGTAACATCCGCAACATTAATTCCTCTGTAATCTGTTAAAAGTACCATTTTAGCTTTTTTTAATTTATCTGCTAGTTCATTTACTTCTTTTTCTTTTTGTTTTATAATTTTTTGATTTGCCATTTTATATATTCACCTCACTTTAACATACTTAAAAATTAAAACCAATCTTTCAAGCCATAGGCATACAAAGATTGGTTTAATCCGCTCAATTTATGCCTAGGTAAGACTTACTTTATTGCTTACTTTCTTTGGCTTTTATTTATTTTTGGTCAATATACATACTTGGTCCCATAGTTGTAGAAATTGCAACACTTTTAATGTATTGTCCTTTAGCTGCTGCTGGTTTTGCTTTTATAATAGCATTTATAATTGTTTCATAGTTCTCTGCTAATTTTTCTACACCAAATGAAACTTTTCCAAATCCTAAGTGAATAATATTATTTTTATCTAATCTATATTCAACTTTTCCAGATTTAATTTCATTAATAGCTTTTGTAACATCCATTGTTACAGTTCCTGATTTAGGGTTTGGCATTAATCCTTTTGGTCCTAATACTTTACCTAATCTTCCTACAACACCCATCATATCTGGAGTTGCAACTATTACATCATAGTCAAACCAATTTTCTTTTTCAATTTTTGGTATTAATTCTTCTGCTCCAACAAAATCTGCTCCTGCTTTTGTAGCTTCATCTGCTTTTGGCCCTTTTGCAAATACTAATACTCTTTGTGTTTTTCCTGTACCATTTGGAAGTACTGTTGTACCTCTAACTTGTTGGTCTGCTTGTTTTGAGTCAACACCTAATTTAACATGTAGTTCTACTGTTTCATCGAATTTTGGTTTTGGCATTTTTTCGATTGTTTCTAGTGCTTCTTTTACACTATAATTTTTTTTCTTGTCAACAAGCTTTTCTGCTTCTTGATATCTCTTTCCTCTTTTCATTTTACCCTCCTTTGGTATTAACGAAACTAATATTGTTTCTCCCATATTATTCTGCTACAATAACACCCATAGATCTTGCTGTCCCTGCTACCATGCTCATAGCACTTTCTAATGATGCTGCATTTAAGTCTGGCATTTTTTGTTTAGCAATTTCCTCTACTTGTGCTTTTGTAATTGTTGCAACTTTTTCTCTATTTGGTTTTCCTGAAGCTTTTTCGATTTTAGCTGCTTTTTTTATTAACACTGCCATTGGTGGTTCTTTTGTTATGAATTCAAATGTTTTATCTTTATATACAGTTAAAACAACTGGAATTTTAACACCACCTAAATTTGCTGTTCTATCATTAAATTCTTTTACGAATTGCATGATATTTACACCTGTACCACCTAATGCTGGACCTACTGGTGGAGCTGGACTTGCCTTTCCGGCAGGTATTTGTAATTTTATAACACTACCAATTTCTTTTTCTGCCATTTTTTTGCACCTCCTTTAAAATGTAAAATATGTATATTAACCTAATAAATAGATTATAAACTTTATATTTTTTCTACTTGCGAGAATTCTAGTTCTACTGGTGTTTCTCTACCAAACATAGACACCAAAACTTTTACTTTGTGTTTTTCTTTGTTTATTTCTGTTACTGTCCCTACGAAATCCCTTAATGCACCATCTAATATTTTTACAGAGTCATTTACAGAATAGTCTACATTAACTTCCTTCACTTCAAATCCCATTTTTCTTATTTCTTCTTCTGTTAATGGTATTGGGTCTGTTCCTGAACCTACAAATCCAGTAACTCCTCTTGTATTTCTAACAATATACCATGTCTTCTCAGTAACTATCATTTTAACCAATACATAACTTGGAAATACTTTTCTTAAATTAGTTTTTCTTTTTCCTTCTTTAATTTCTATTTGTTCTTCCATTGGAACAATTATATCAAAAAAATAATCTTCTAATTCTCTATTTTTTATTGTTTTTTCCAAATCTGTTTTAACTTTATTTTCATAGCCTGAATATGTATGAACAACATACCATTTTGGTATTAATTCATTTTCTTGAGACATAATTTAGCCTCCTTTATTACTCTACTTCTTTATTTTCTGCTTTTGCTGTATTGTCTTCTGTTCCATTTTCTGTTTCGCCGTTATTTTCAGAGTTTTCTGCATTTTCTTCGTTTGCATTTTCTCCTTCTGTGTTTTCTTCTTGTTTATGGCTTTCAACAGTTTCTTTTATTTTGTTAATTCCATATTTGTTCATATTTTCAAAAACAAAATCTAAAGCAAATACAACAGCTGCAGTAATTAGTACTATTGTTATTACTGCAATGGTATTATTTATAAGTTGCTTTGGTGTAGGCCAAATTACTCTTTTTAATTCCGCTTTGAAATCTCTAAAAAAATGCTTTTTCTCTTTTTTTACCTTATTATCCTTTGGCATTTTTAATCCCCCTTACAAAGCTATTTTGTTTCTTTATGTGTTGTATGTTTTTTACAGAATTTGCAATATTTTTCTACTTCTAATCTCTCTGTATTATTTTTTTTGTTCTTTTCTGTTGTATAGTTTCTTCTTTTACATTCTGTACATTCTAATGTAATTGCTTCTCTTGCTCCTTTTGCTGCCATTTAATACACCTCCACCTTAAGTTCTTACGCTTATAATTAATTTTATTTTTTTAAGCGTATGTTTTACTACATACGCTTAATTATTGTACCATCTTTTTTACAATATGTCAACATTTGGTACTGTTTTTCTTGTTTCATTTTTAATATTTTTTTATTTTGTTGCTTTTACTGGTACATATCCTGCATTTGACATTGCTTTTTGGCCTTCTGATGTTAACAACCATTCAACCATATTTCTTACATTTGAACCTTCTGCCTCTTTTTTATTAAATATAGCATATTTATAATCTATTAGTGGATATGTTCCGTCTTCTATGGTTTTATAACTTGGTTCTACTCCATCTACTTTCACAAATTTAATTCCTGCTAAGTTATACATATTTCTTGCATATGCATGTACAGAATACCCTATTGAATATTTTCCATTATCATATCCTGCAATAACATCTAAAATGCTATTCATGCTTTCTAATATAAATTCTTGTTTTGCTTTTATTAAATTATATCCCTTCATAAATACTTTCATATTGTTTTGGCTTCCTGATGTTTCGTCTCTTTGATATGCTACTATTTCAGCATCATCTCCACCAAGTTCTTTCCAGTTTTTTATTTCTCCTGTGTATATTTTTCTTATTTGTTCTTGTGTTAATGTATCTACTGTATTATCTGGATTAATAACAAATACAAAAGCTTCTTTTGTTATAGGAACTATTTCTAATTCTATCCCTTTATCTGCTGCTGCTTTTTTTTGTTCATCTGATAATAATGGCACAAATACTAATTCACATTTTCCTTCTAATAAGTTTTCAAATGATCCATATGTTGTAGAATGTTTTATCTTTGCTTCTGCTTCTTCTTGTGATATTCCTTCAAATGCTGCTACAATCCCTGCTTCTAATGGAATTGTTGAAGTTGAACCATCCATTTTAGGAAAATTCCCTTTTAATTTTTCTCTTAACTCTGCCGCTTTTGCTGTATCATTCACTATAGTTTCGTTTGGTTTGTTATTTTCTGCTTGTTCTATATTACTTTGTGCATTGTCCCATACTATATAGCCAACTCCACCTATTAGTATTAATACTAATATAACTGCTAAAACAATTACTGCTTTTTTCATCTAAAATTCCTCCTTTAAATTTATATAAACAAAAATTTATAAACCTTTCATTTTTTCTAAAGCATCACTCCAAGAAATGCTATTAGGTTTTATCGAAAACATTCCCATACTTGGTTCTACACTTTTTAATTCACCTGTATATTTATCAACATAAATTTCTATGAATGGATATGCACTCTTGTAATTGATTATATATCTTATGCAATCCTCACCATTGTACTCACCATAATTTAATTCTACTGTATTCCTTTTATCTGTATCTGCTGCAATTTTACTTGTATCTAAAATTTGTTTATAATTTTTCATTATATATTCCATATATTTTTCTATATTTGTGTTTATTTTTTCTCCTATTTTATCATCCCAATGCTTTATTTTAGGTATTTTATATGGAATTCCATTTACTTCTGTTTGGACAATTTGATTTCTAAAACCAAACTCTGCAAATTCATTTATTTCAATTTTATCATTAAATATTCCTTTCATATCTCTTTCTATTGTTATTACAGGAAATATTGTATAATAATATTCTGTTGGTATTATTGCTCCTTCGGAAAATACTGCATTTTGCTTGTCAAAGAAAATACTATTTAGTGTAAACTTTTCATAGTTTTGTTCTAATGTTGAAAAATCCCTTTTAACATAATTGCCATATCCTTCAACAGACATTTTACTTTGCATTAACTCATATAATTCTGTACTATAATCTTCTCCTTCGAAAAACAAGTCACTAAGTTGTATTTTTTTGCCTGTGTATAAATCATATGTAGCACAATATGATTTATATATACCATTATTTTGGGAATTATCACCTATAAAATTTACTATATCTCCATATCTGTATTTATAATATAGAGAAATCGACAAGTATCCATTTACGCATTTCCAATCAACAGTTATTCCTATTGCGTTTTTTTCTTCCTCAAAAGGAATAACTCTGCTATAATAATCACTTGCTCCTATTTCTGGACTATAATATTCTGCTTCTGAATCTAAACCTTTTATTTTTACCTTACCTTTTAGTTTATTTCCTTCATCAATATATTTTTTAAATTCTACTTCATCTTTTGTTAATTTTGTTTTACTTTCCTTTATAAATGTATTTATTTCATTTTTTAACTGAACATTATTTAAATTGTTAACTAAATCTTCTAATTCATATTTATATTCGTAAATGCAATATGAATCTGTTGGTTTATAATTGTTTGGTCTTTTCATTCCTGTTCCAAGTGTTTTAATTTTATCAGTTTCTGCTGGTGTTTCTTCTTTTTTAGTTTCTTCTATCTTTGACTCTTGCGTAACACCATTTGCCTCTTTTAAATTAAGCCAACTCTTTACAGTATCTTTTTTAAAAATATATAATCCTAATGCTGTTAGTACTAACAATATTAAAATAATTAATATTGTTGTAAACACTTTGTACTTTTTCATATGTTTCCCCCCTTTTTATTTATTTTTTAGTAATTTCTTCAAAGTGCGGTCGATTAAAATCGCCCCTACATTTTTACTTTACGCTATCTATTTCTTTCAATCCATTTATAAGACTTGAGATTTTGCTATATGGTTCATTTTATTTTTTTAATTTTTGTAAAATGGAATTAAGTTCTTTTAAAATACTATTTCTTACTGTTTCATTTGAAGTTTCCCCTGCACTTACATCTTCTCTATAATATAATTCTTCAATATCTCCAGTTTGTGCATTTAGTAGAATTTCAATTGCCTGTTCTTTGTTATTCAGCTGTTGTATAACCATTGTTCTTATTTTTTCGCCATCATAATTATATTGCCAAGAGGTTACCGTAAATATATTATTTTTGTTTATTTTGTCAAATATACCATTTTTATCTAATTCTTCTGCACATTTTATTATACTATTATTTATTTTGTTTTCTATATTTTTGTCCCAATGTTTTATCTTACCAATTACATATGTATTATTGTTTATTTGAATTTGAGTTATTTGCACCATTGGTTTTCCCAATGCATCATCTGTTTCTATTTTTACATCATTACTAAATATATTTTTCATGTCTCTAGCAATACTTAAAGTTGGAAACATTGTATAATAGTATGCTGTTGATATTTCTGTTGCTTCAGAAAAATACAAATTTTGTTTATTAAATATAATGTTTTCTATTGTAAAATATTGATAATCTTGTGGTAATGTTGTAAATTCTCTTTTTACATATTGCTCCATAATATCTGTTGCTATTTTACCTTTCATAAATTCATATAATTCTGCGCCGTAGTCTTCTCCTTCAAAGAATAAATCACTGAATTGTATTCTTTTTCCAGTATACAAATCATATGTAGCACAATATATTTCATATGGTCCATAATTAAATCTTTTCTGTTTTTTGTTATACGAAGAGCTTATCTGTTCACCATATGCATATTTATATGACAATGATATTGATAAATATCCATTTGTACATTTCCATTCAGTAAAAATTTGTATTGGATCACTTTCATCTCCTGAGTTTAGATTAGTTGAAATAACTCTGTAATAGTCTAATTTATTTCCTGCCCATTCAATTTTTTCTCTTTCTTTATTTCCTTCTTCTATATATTGTTGAAAATCACTTCTTTTATTTTCGAGCTTATCTGTGCTTTCTTTTATAAATGTGTTAATCTCTTTTTTTAGCTCTTCATTTTTTAATGAGTTTACGAGTGTATTTAATTCATATTTTCGATTATCTATTATATAATATTGTTCACTTGGTTTATATTGACTTGGTCTTTTCATTCCTGTTCCAAGTGTTATAATTTTATTAACATCTTCCTCATACTTTGTATTATTTTCTTCTGTTGTTTTTGGCACATCTTTAGAGACCCATTGTCTTATACTTTCCCCCTTAAAAATATATACTCCAAGTGCAATGACTAAAATAGCTAATATAATTATTATTGCAATTAGTCCTTTATTATTTTTCACATACATCACCTTTCCTTTTTTCTTTTGATTACTATTCTATATCTTATAAATTATTTTTTCAAGTTTTTTTGAACTGAATAGCCAAATTTGCCTATTTTTTTATCCAAATTATAATACCCACCATTTGCATATGCTATTAGTCCACATTTTGATATATCAAATGCTCCAGCACTATCAATATATTTTTCTGCAACATCTATTGAAAGTACATCTGCTATAAACATATGGTGACTTCCCAATTCTTTTATATCTTTTACTTTACATTCAATTGAAATAGGGCTTTCTGCTATTAAAGGACATTTAATATTTTCCGCTTTTTGTTTTGTAAGTTTCATTTCCTTGAATTTATCCACTTTAGCACCTGTTTTGACTCCACACCAATCTGTTGCATATACTAAATCTTGAGTTGTTAAATTAATTGCAAACTCTCCAATATCTTTAATTAAATTATACGAATATCTTTCTGGTCTAACTGATATATAACACATAGCTGGATTAGTATTCATAATTCCTGTCCAAGCAACAGTTATAATATTACTTTTTTCCATGTCTCCACATGATACCATTACTACTGGCAGTGGATAAATAAAAGTACCTGACTTCCATATTGTTTTTTCCAAATTAATTCCTCCTTGCACAAATACATTAACATTAATATTTTATTATTTGTTTATATAAATGTTACATTATATTATGACATTTACATAGATTTCATTAAAATATTATCATTTAATGTAAATATTTTCAATAAAATTCTCAACAAAATAAAACAGAAATTACAAATAATAATTTTTTATTACTTCTAATTTCTGTTTTCGTAGATAGATAATATAAAAATAATGTAAGACAAAAAAAATCTGGCAACAACCTATTTTCTCAGCAGGGTAACCCGCAAATATCGTCGGCACAATAGAGCTTGACTTCTGTGTTCGGGATGGGAACAGGTATTGCCTCTATGTTATCGTCACCAGAAAAGTGTTATGTACTTGTATAATAGCACACTCAAAAATACATAGAGAGATAAATTGTAAACCAATATATATT
>ERZ780168.3310-NODE-3310-length-12778-cov-6.035448_pt1 | contig 12778 bp, 11 predicted proteins | sample MGYA00510981_ERZ780168 | MGnify/ENA primary metagenome ERZ780168 (study PRJEB29588, sample SAMEA2158769) | human gut metagenome | biome: human gut; feature: human-associated habitat; material: faeces | place: Denmark | collected 2008/2010 ...
GGGCAAGGCCCTCGGCGATGGCCGTCTTGCCGACGCCCGGCTCGCCGATGAGCACGGGGTTGTTCTTCGTTTTACGCGACAGAATGCGGATGACGTTGCGGATCTCTGCGTCACGGCCGATGACGGGGTCAAGCTCCTTCGTGCGGGCGCGCTCGACGAGATCCGTGCCGTACTTCTTGAGCGCGTCGTAGGAATCCTCGGGATTGTCGCTCGTCACGGGGGAGGTCTTGACCTTCGCCAACTCGTCGGAGAAGCGGCTTCTCGTGATGCCGTGGTCGGAGAGCAGCTGGCGCACGCTCTGCGAGCCCTCGGAGAAGATGGCGAGCATCAGGTGCTCAACGGAGAGATACTCGTCGTGCAGCTTTTCGGCGGTCTTTTCGGCAAGGTTCAGGATCTTGCCGACCTCGGGCGAGGCGTACACCTCGCCGCTGCCGCCGGAGATGCGGGGCAGATTGCGGATCAGCGTGTCGAGTTCGGAGAGTAAGCCGTCGCAATCGACGCCCATCTTACCGAACAGTGACCCAATCAGTCCGCCGTCCTGATCGAGCAGGGCATAGAGCAAATGTTCGGTCGTTACATACTGGTTGCCGTTTTCCTGCGCCATGCTCTGCGCGGTCTTGACGGCTTCCAAAGCCTTTTGCGTATATTTTTCAGCATTCATTCAAGTTCACCTCAAATTCGTGTTTTTTACAATTAAGTGATCAGATGAGAAGCGCTCTGCTTCGCAGATCGCCGCGGTAAGCCATTTCAACATCGCTCGCGGAGAGCGAGCCGTCGAGATAGCCCTTGAGCAGCCGGTCGAAGAGCTGGACATAAGCGCTGATCGCACCGGCGACATCATCGGCAGTCAGCGCCTTTCCGCGCGGCATCGCGAGCGGACGGACGAAGCGCCCGTCGTACAGCGCGCAGGAAATGGAGCTGCCGAGAAGCGGTGCGAGGCACTTGTCTTCGATTTGCACCCAGAGCCGGAAGAAGCTCGTCATTGCGGAGATCAGCGCCGCCGACTGCGTGCGGAACACGATGTTCAGCGTGCCCATCGTCTGGGCGTCGCCATTGCTCAGATCGACCTCGTACTTGACCGTCGGGCGGTACTTATACGATAGGCTCGATTTGAGCGACATTGTGGACGAGCCGGGGGCGAAGAACGGCACCAGCTCGCGCGTGGGCGTCATCAGCTCTTCGATGGCCTCGAAAATATCGTTCCAGCGGCGCTCGGGCGTCGGCACGGAGACGTACTCGGCCAGAATTTGGTTGACGAGCGCCGAACGGTTCGTGCCCATCCGGTGGGCCAGCGCGTCGACCTCGCGCACCACATCATCTGACAGCGTCAGACTGTACAGGTTCTTTTTCATCATGCGCCTCCTTGGGGTTCTTTTTCTTTCTGGATGCTATCATAGCACGAGAACAAACTTTGTCAATAGATTTATATAAAAATACTTACGAGTTATATGTAAATTTACACGGAGTTCATAATTGCGAAGGAAGCGGAAAAAGGGAAAAGCCGCAATGAATTTCACTGCGGCTTTTCCCTTTTGAGAGATATGAGAGATGAGAGAATAGCAAATTTACAGCAGGCCCTGGAGCAGGATGATGACGATCAGGATCGGCAGCACCCACTGGAAATAGGGCTTGAGCTTGGGCGAGAGCTTGATGCCCGTGCCCTTGTTGGCTTCGGCGAGATACTTGTCAAAGCCCCAGCCCCACTTGGTGACGCAGAACAGAAGGTAGACAAGAGAGCCGATGGGCAGCAGGAGATTGCTCACAAGGAAGTCCTCGCTGTCGAGCACGTCCTTGCCGAGAATGGGGTGGAAGTCGCTCCAGATGTTGTAGCCGAACACGCAGGGAAGACTCAGGAGCATCAGCAGCACGCCATTGATGAAAACGGCCTTCTTGCGGCTCCAGCCAAATGTATCCATACAGATGGCCAGAATGTTTTCAAACACCGCCAGCACCGTGGACATGCTCGCGAACATCATGAAGAGGAAGAACAGCGTGCCCCAGAAGCGGCCGCCCGCCATGTTGACAAACACCTGCGGCAGCGTGACGAAGAGGAGGGAGGGGCCATTGTCGGGCGCTACGCCGTAGGAGAAGCATGCGGGGAAGATGATCGTACCGGCCATGAGCGCAACGAACGTATCGAGCGCGCAGATGCGGATGGATTCACCGGCGAGGGCGTGGTCATCGGACATGTAGCTGCCGAAGATCTCCATCGCGGCAATGCCGAGAGAGAGCGTGAAGAATGCTTGGTTCATCGCGTCGGTGATGAGGCTGCGCAGGCCGTTTTCGCGGATGGAATCGAGCGAGGGGAGCAGATAGAACTTCATGCCCTCCGCCGCGCCGGAGAGCGTCAGGCTGTGACCGGCGAGAATGAGGATGAGCGCGAGCAGCGCGAGCATCATGACCTTGGACACGCGCTCAAGGCCCTTTTGCAGGCCGAACGAGCAGACGATGAAGCCGACGATGACGATGGCGACTGCCAAAATGCCCATTTCAACAGGATCGGACAGCAGCTGGCCGAACACGGCGGACGCGTCCTCCGCGGGCATGCCGGAGTAGAACTTGCCGGTCAGGAACCTGCCAAAGTAGCTCACCATCCAGCCGGAAACCGTCGTGTAGTACATCATCAAGAGGTAGCAGCCGATCAGGCAGAACCAGCCGTGGATGTGCCACTTGGACTTGGGCTTTTCGAGCGTCTTGTAGGCAAGGATCGCGCTCTTGCGGCTCGCGCGGCCGACGGCCAGCTCCATCGTCAGCACGGGAACGCCCATGATGAGCAGGCACAGAATGTAAAAGAGAACAAAATAGCCGCCGCCGTTTTTGCCCGTCACATAGGGGAAGCGCCAGACATTGCCGATGCCGATGGCGCAGCCCGCGCTGACGAGCAGGAAGCCCAGACGGGAGCGGAACGATTCGCGTTTCATGTTGATCGACCTCATTTGTAAAAGATTTATGAACGATGTGCTTATCTTACCGCAGGAAGATGGGCTTTACAAGACCGATTATCGGATGATATAATAAGCAAAACTTATGTTATGAGGAAATGAGTATATGAATCGCAATCAGCTACGCTATTTTGTCTCCGCCGCGGAGCACCGGAGCTTCACAAAGGCGGCGGAGCAGTATTACATCTCGCAGACCGCGGTGACGCAGCAGATCCAGCAGCTTGAGCAGACGCTCGGCTGCGAGCTCTTCGACCGCAGCACACGCCCTGTAAGCCTGACGAGCGCGGGAAAGTCGTTCCTTTTGGACGCAAAAGCGATCTTAGAGCGCATGAGCCGCGCGCAGGAGCGCGTGCACGACGCGGCGACGGGCCTGACCGGCACGCTGCGCGTCGGCTACGTGCGCGGCTACGAGCGCAGCGACCTCTCGGTCCTGATGCGCCACTTCCACCAGAAGAACAGCAACGTTCTCATCACCTTCTACCGCTGCTCGACGGATGTGCTGGCCGCGGGGTTGCTCCATCAGGAGTATGACATCGTCTTCACTTGGGACTCGACAAACCTGCGCACACAGGAGGGCGTCACGTTTCAGACGGTCGAAAAGGCTCGGCTCGTTGTCGCGCTCTATGCGGGCCATCCGCTCACGCAGCGCCGCCAGCTCACGCGGCAAGAGCTGCGCGGGGAGAACATCTTATATATGTCGCCCGACGCCGCGCCCGATTCCTACGGCGACGCCTTTTTCATGCAGCGCTACGCCGAGGCGGGCTACAAGCCGAACATTCTCTTCCGCTCGGCGGACACCGAAAGCATCCTGATGATGGTTGCGGCGGAGGAGGGGATCTCGCTCCTGCCCGACTACTGCACCGACCGCCTTTACAATGCCGACAACCTCGTCTTCGTCCCGCTCGTGGGCGAAGGGGAGGAGGAAGAGATCATCGCCGCCTGGCAGAGCGGCAACCAGAACCCCGCACTGGGACGGTTTTTGACAGAGCTCAATCAAAAAGACCCGCCTTACTGAGGCGGGTCTTTCCTATTACAATATCAATTGTAAATTGTCACGATTCGGCCTTTTCAGCGTTCAGTGCTTCAAGTGTCTGCTCCATTTCGGCCGTTTCGGTGCGCGGCTCAAGGCGATGCAGGCAGTCGAGGCATTCGATACAGTGCTTGCGCTTGTCCTGCGGCCAAAGGGCGCTGAGTTCCGGCACGTTGATGGCTTGCTTCTCGAGCAAGAGTCTTATTTTCCAAGTGATGTAAAGTGTAATGCCATTCCACCACGGGGAGCCCATTTTTCGTCCGACGTCAAGTGCCTTACTCAGCCGCGCGGCAGCGGAGACGTACTGACCGTCCTCCACGTCGAACAGCGAGAGGTACGACAGCGCGATCGGCATCTGGCTGTATTCATGGAAGGACTGATAGAGCTCCTCGGCGTACGAGAGCAGCTCGCGCGCGACCTCCTTTTCGCCGCTCTGATAGGCGGCGACGCCGTAGTCGGTGTAGATGATGGCCGCACCGGGGTACGAGCCGCGGCGCTGGTTGAAGAGAATGGCCTTGTCGTAGTATTCGAGTGCCTTGTCGAAGTTGCGCTCAAGGCGGTACGTTTCGGCAATATAGTTGTACGCGCCCGCGATGCTGATGACATAGCGGCCCTCGCCGTCCGCGTCGAGTGATTCAAAAAAGCTGATGGAGCGGTCGAGCCAGCTGCGGCACTTGTCGTATTCGCCGGTCATCAGGTACATGAGGCCCTGTAGGCGCAGGAACTTACCCCAGTCCGGCGTACTTTCCAAACGCGATTTATACTGCATGCCAAGGCGCAGATGCTCACGCATGACGGGAAGATCATATTCTATCATGCCAACGCACGGAGGTTCCGACATGAACAAATACCTGTCGCAGGAAGAGAAAAACACGCTGAAGCTGGAGTTTGCCTATCAGGGGCAGAGTTCCGGCATGATCGGCGGCTACTGTGAAGAGGGCTTTCCGCTGTACTATGCCAACGAGGATATGGCGGCGCTGCTCGGCTATGAAAGCGTGGAGGAGCTGGCCGCGGCCATCGGCGGCAAGGTGGTGAACACCATCCATCCCGACGACATGGCGCAGGTGGAAAGGGATCTCGGCGGCCGCTTTTACGAGGGCATGACCTATGAGACGACATATCGCATGCTGCGCAGGGACGGCTCGTGGTTCTGGACGGTGGACAAGGGTAAGGTCGTGCGCGCCGAGGACGGGCGGCTCGCGATTTTGAGCGTCTGCACGGATATGAGCGATTTTCTGCACCGGCAGAAGGAGCTCGAATCGCAAAACTCCGTTTCGGACTATCTCTTCCGCAATCTGCCGAGCGGATATGTCCGCCGCTCGATCGACGAGGGGTTCCCGTTCCTCTATACCGGCGAACGCTTTTTAGAGATGCTCGGCTGAACGGAGGACGAAATCCGCACGAAATTCGACAACAAATTTGCCAACATGGTCTGTCCCGAGGATCGAAGCATCACGAAAAACTACGTTGACAAAATCCTGCAGGGAGGGCTCGCCAGCCCTGACGAGGATGTGATCTACCGCATTCTTGGCAAGGACGGCTACCATTGGATCTCGGACACGACCGTGAAGGTCGAGCTGCCGGGCGGAACGTTTTTGCAGTGCATCCGCTCCGACGTCAGCCGCTTTGTGGCGGAGCTCGAGCGGCTGCTCAAAGCCTCGGAGGAGCGCTATGAGATCATCCGTGCGCTGGGCACGGTCTATCAGGACATCAGTGTCATCGACTTGAAGGCCCAGCGCTACACGCTCGTCTCCGGCTGCGGCAAATCGGAGCAGTATCAGGGGAGCACGGGGCCGAGCGGGGAATTCCGGAGTTTTGTCCTGAATGAGATCATTGCGCCCGCGCAGCATGAGGAAGCCGCGGTATTTCTGGATTTTTCGACGGCGGCGGAGCGCCTGCGCGAAAAGCGCTTCATCGCCCGCGAGTTCAAGGGGCAAAACGGCGCCTGGTACCTTGTCACGCTGATCGCGAAAAACCGCGACAAAAACGGCAATGTAACGCATCTTCTCGTCTCCGCCCGCAACATCGACGAGCAGAAGACGAAAGAGCTCGAATATCAGAAAAATCTCGAGGAGGCCGCGGCGGAAGCGCACCGCGCCAACGAGGCTAAGACAAACTTCCTGCGCCGCATGAGTCACGCTAAGCCCTTACAGATCAACGAGGTGGTCGCAGCCATCGCGCACTGTTGCCGCAAGGAGCCGTGAGCATGAGCAAATGAAAACAGGAGACCGATACGAAAGTATCGGTCTCCTGTTTCGTTTCTCGATTTTTCAGTTCAGGAAGTCCTTGAGCTTCTTGCTGCGGCTGGGGTGACGCAGCTTGCGCAGCGCCTTGGCTTCGATCTGGCGGATGCGCTCGCGCGTGACGTTGAACTCCTTGCCGACCTCTTCGAGCGTGCGGGGACGGCCGTCCTCGATGCCGAAGCGCAGCTTCAAGACTTTCTCCTCACGCGGGGTGAGGGTGGAGAGCACGTCGACGAGCTGCTCCTGCAGCAGCGTGAACGACGCGGCCTCGCTCGGCTCGCTCGCACCCTCGTCGGGGATGAAGTCGCCAAGGTGGCTGTCTTCCTCTTCGCCGATCGGCGTTTCGAGGGAGACGGGCTCCTGCGCGATCTTCAGGATCTCGCGCACTTTGTCGACGGGCATGTCCATCTCGGCGGCGATCTCTTCGGGAGAGGGGTCGTGGCCGAGCTCCTGCAAGAGCTGACGGGACACGCGGATGACCTTGTTGATGGTCTCGACCATATGAACGGGGATACGGATGGTGCGCGCCTGGTCAGCAATGGCGCGAGTGATGGCCTGACGGATCCACCACGTCGCGTAGGTCGAGAACTTGTAGCCCTTGGTGTAGTCGAACTTTTCGACGGCCTTGATGAGGCCGAGGTTGCCCTCCTGAATGAGGTCGAGGAACAGCATGCCGCGGCCCACGTAGCGCTTAGCGATGGACACGACGAGACGCAGGTTTGCCTCGGCCAGGCGCTGCTTGGAGCGCTCTCCCTTCTTGACGGCAGATTTGAGTGCCTTCATTTCCTCTTCGCTCAGCTCCGTGCCGTTCTTTTCGGCCTCTTCGAGCTTCTGCTTGGCCTCCACGCCCGCAGACATCGCGGTCGCGAGCGAAATTTCCTCGTCCGCCGACAGCAGCGACACCTTACCGATCTCCTTGAGGTACATGCGCACGGGGTCGTCAGTCGAGAAGCTGTCGACCAGCTCGTTCGGGTCGACGAGCTCTTCCTCTTCGATCTCGGCGATCTCCTCCATCGGCGGCTCCACATCGTCGATGCTGCTGTCGATGGCCTCGGCGGTGCCGATGTCGATGCCGAGCGTTTCGAGCGAGTCGTAGATCTGGTCGAGCTGCTCGCTCTCAAGGTTCATCTCGTCGATGGTCTCCATCAGGTCGCTGGAGCTGAGCTTGCCCTTGGCCTTGCCCTTGGCAAAGATCTCCATGAGCTTTTCGCTGCTCTGCAGCAGCGCCGCCGCGGGCAGGGAGGCGACCAGCTTTTCATCCAGCGGGGGATACTTCTCCGCGGGCTTTTCCTCCTGCGCGGTATCCTCGTTCGCTTTCTTGGCCGCTGCGGCCTTTTTCGCTTTCTTCGGCAGCTTGATCTCCTCAAAATCCGCCTCGGCGAGCAGCGCGTTGGCCTGTTCCTCCAGCTCTCTGCTGGTCAGCTGTTTTTCTTCCATGTTTGCTTTCCTCCGTTACCCTTATATTTATTCTTTTCCATCGCGGCCATCAGGGGGTCTTCGTTGACGGCCGCGCGCTTGTGCGCTTCGTCTAAAATGATATTGCAGTAGTCGCTGAGCGCCTGTGCGCCGTTTTTGAGCGATTCCGGCTTTTGCAGGATACCGATCAAGTGGCTGATCTCCTCCGACGTGAAAAATTCCGCCAGCGCTGGGATGTTCACCTGCCCGCTCTCGCGCAGCTGCGCGCGCAGCGCCGTGAAGAACCGGCCCAGGAGGGGGGAGGAGAAGTCCTCTTCCCGGATCGGCGGATTCTCGCCAAAGAGGGAATCGTCCAGCGTCAAAAGCCGCAGCACGCCTTCTTCGGCAAGCGCCGAGCGAAGGTCGGTGTAGCGGATCGACCGCTCGCGCGGCTGGGCGGACGCCGCGGGATTCAGGTCCCGCCGCTCCTGCTCGCGCTTTTCCTTGTAGCGGGCGCGTTTTCGCGCGCGCTCGACCTCAAGCTTCATCGCGTCGGGCGTGATGCCTGCGGCCTCGGACGCGCGCACGGTGTAAATTTCGCGCTCAACCGCGTTCGGCACTGTGGAGAGCAATCCTGCTGCCGCTTCGGCAAAGCCGATACGTCCCTCGTCGCTTTTGAGGTCGAACTTTGACTTGAGCTGCGCCATGCGGAAGTCCATCCCGCTCTCGCTGCCGGAAAGCAGATGCTCAAAAGCGTCCTTACCCTGGAACTTGATGAAGTCGTCCGCGTCCTGTTTGATGTACTCTCCGTCGACGAGCCGCTTGGGGAGCTCGAGCACCTTGACCTGAAAGTCGGTGTTATTGAGAAGCGTCAGCGCCTTCTGCGTCGCGACCTTGCCCGCGTCGTCGTTGTCGTAGCAGAGCACGATCTCCTTCGTGTAGCGACTGAGTAATTGCAGCTGCTCCGTCGTCAACGCTGTGCCCATCGAGGCGCAAGCATTGTCGAATCCCGCCTGATGCAGCATCACGACGTCGATGTTGCCCTCGACCAAAATAATGTTGCTGCGCTTGCTCTTTTTGGCCAGGTTCAGCCCGTATAAAACGCGCCGCTTGCTGTAAACGATGGTCTCGGGCGTGTTCATATACTTCGCGCCCGGATCGTCCTTGCTGATGATGCGCCCGCCAAAGCCCAGCACATCGCCGCGCACGTCGATGATGGGGAAGATGAGGCGCTTGCGGAATTTGTCGTACAGCCCGCCGTTTTTGCCGCGGATGGCAAGACCCGAGGCAAGCAGCTCGCCGTCGCCATAGCCCTTTTTCCGCATCGCGGTCAGTAAGCCGTCCCACTCGTCCGCCGATGCGCCGAGGCCGAAGTTCGTTGCATTGCGCCGCGTGATCTTGCGGTTTTTCATATACTCGAGCACCGGCGCACCCTTGGGCGAGTAGAGCTGATCGTAGTAAAAGCGCGCCGCGTCGCGGTTGAGCGACAGGATGCGCGAACGCAGCCGGCTCTCGTCGCTGTGCTCTTCTTCCGGCACGGGCATGTTCGCGCGCCGTGCGAGAAAGCGCACCGCATCGGGGAAGGAGAGATTCTCCTCCTCCATGATGAAGTTGATGACGCCGCCGCCTTTTTTGCAGCCGAAGCAGTAGCACAGCTGCTTGTCCGGCAGCACGTGGAACGAAGGCGTCTTTTCACTGTGAAAGGGGCAGCAGCCCCACAGGCTCCCGCCGCGCGGCTGGAGCGAGACATAATTGCTGACAACGTCGACAATGTCGTTGCGGGCGATGAGCTCGTCCAAAAACTGACGGTCAAAGGCCATGGCGTCCTCCTTTCTCACTTCTGCGCACGGAACTTTTTGTTGTCAATGGATATATACGCCGAAAATAGTTACTTTCCTCTTTTTTGACGGAAAAATTTCAAAAAATTTTTCTACGCGGAGAAAATTTGACAGACCGTGCCATTTCTCCTATAATTTCCGCAGGAATCGCTGCGCAAAGGGGGCGGAACATCGTGAATATCCGGTTGTATGCGGTAAAATTAGATCGACCGCTCTCAGAAGCGGAACGGTCCACGCTCGCGCGTTTTCTGCCACCTGAGCGGCAAGACCGCATCAAACCATCGGAACCCCTCTGCGCCTACGCGCTGCTCTGCCATGCACTGTATGAACTTTACGGCTTGGAGGACTTACCGCAGCTTTCCTACGGCGAGCACGGCAAGCCGTACTTTGCTTCGCATCCGGACGTTCATTTCAGCCTGAGCCACACGCGCGGCGCTGCGCTGCTGGCTGTTCACAACGAGCCAATCGGCGCGGATATCGAGTGTCTTCGCCCTGTGAGCGGCGCGATGCGCACGCACTTTCACACGGCAAATGACGCCGATTTCTGGCGCCTCTGGGTGCAGCGGGAGAGCCGCTGCAAGCGCGCGGGGATCAGCGCCGTCGCATTGCGGGACAGGGAAGTGCCGAGCTTCCCGAATGAGCGCGTTTTCGCGCTCGAACCGTTCCCCGACTACACCGCCAGCGTCTGTACCTGCTCTGACGCTGACGTTGACAAGCCGATATACCTTACAGTAAAAGAACTCATATAAAAGGTTCCGAAGAAGTCTCTTCGGAACCTTTTTTGCTTGATTTTTCCTCTTACAGCTCCACGACGATGGGCTCGTGGTGCACTTTCGGCAGCAGCATATTTTTGACGTCGCTCGTTTTGAGCTTGATGGTCGAGGTGCAGAGGCACGGGTGGCAGGAGAAGTACTCCGCCTCATAGGTCTCCTTGTCGATGAGCAGCTGCACGCGGTTTTCATCATCGTTCATCAGGCCGAGGATCGTCGCTGAACCCGGCGTGCAGTGCAGCAAGTCCCAAAGCTGCTCTTCCGGCGCGAACGACAGGCGGGCCGAGCCGATCTGATGGCTCAAGTCCTTCGTATGAAACGCCTTGTGCGGCGGCATACATAAAAGGTAGAAATTCGTCTTCTGCCGGTTGCAGAGGAAGAGGTTCTTGCACACGTCCACGCCGAGCACAGCGGAGACATCGTCGCACTTTTCCATCGTGTCGGCCAGCTCGTGCGTCACGCGCTCATAGTCGATGCCGAGGGAATCCAGAAAGTCGAACGCTGCCGCTTCCTGCGCGGGCAGCTTACCCTCGGGGCGGGAATTGTGATAGATCGGGGAGATTTCCATGTTGCTTTATTTCTCTTCTTTCAGCAGCTTTTCGCCGGCCTTGAATATATCGCCCGCGCCGACGGTCAAAATAAGGTCGCCCGGGCAGGCGATGCGCGCGAGCGCGGCAGTCACCTTGTCGAGCGTAGGGCAGTAAACGGATCCGGGGATCTCGCGGCTCAGGTCCATAGACGAAATACCGATATCGTTCTGCTCGCGCGCGGCGTAGATCTCTGCCAGCACGACGACGTCGGGTACGCGCAGCTCTTTGACAAAATCGTTAAACAGCGCCTTCGTGCGCGTGTAGGTGTGCGGCTGGAATGCGCAGATGATGCGCTTGTAGGGAAGCGTTTTCGCCATTTCGAGCAGCGCGTGCAGCTCGCCGGGGTGGTGGGCGTAGTCGTCGTAGACGTCCGCGCCGTGGAAGCTTCCCTTGTACTCAAAGCGGCGGCCCGCGCCGGTGAACGTTGCAAGGCCGAGACCGACGGCCTCGCCGCTGACGCCGAGAAGATATGCGGCGCTCGCCGCGGCCAGCGCGTTCATCACGTTGTGCTTGCCGCCCACGCGCAGGGAAACATGAGCGTAGTAACTGCCGCGGATATAGATGTCAAAGCTCGGAAGCCCGTCCGTCCAGACGACGTTTTCCGCGCGGCACTGCGCGGCGGGATCGTCATAGCTGAACCAGAAGATCGGCTGGGAAATGCCCCTGAGCGCATCGCGCGCGCCCTGATCGTCCATATTGGCGACGACGTGTCCGCCGATGGGAACGAGCTCGGCAAAGCGGCGGAACGAATGCTCCACGTCGGATAGATCCTTGAAGAAGTCGAGATGGTCGGCCTCCACGTTCAAAATGACCGCGACGGTGGGGAAGAAGCTCAAAAACGAGTTGCAGTATTCGCAGCTCTCGGCGATGATCGTATCGCCCTTGCCGACGCGATAACCGGAATGAAGCAGCTGTAACGTGCCGCCAATCATGACGGTCGGGTCTTTCTGCGCGGCCATGAAGATGTGCGTCGCCATCGAAGTGGTCGTCGTCTTGCCGTGCGTGCCGGAGATGCAGAGGGCGTTTTTGTAGCCCTTCATAATAGCGCCCCAAGCCTGCGCGCGCTCGAAAACGGGGATGCCGCGCGTCACCGCGCCGGAGATCTCGGGATTATCGTCGTGGATGGCGGCGGTGCGGATAACAAAGTCGCACTCGCCAAGGTTGTCCGCCGCATGGCCGATGGCCACGGGGATGCCGAGCGAGCGCAGATGCTCGACGGACGGGCCGTCGTTCATGTCGCTGCCCTGGACCTTGAGGCCCATGCCGTGCAGCACCTCTGCCAGCGGGCTCATCGAAACGCCGCCGATGCCGGCCAGATGCGCGCACTTGCCGGGGACGAGATAGGAGAAAATATCCTTCTGATTAGTCATTGTATCAAATCCTTTCCTTGTGCGGAGCACAGGAGATTTACTTTTTATGGATTTTCTATTATAATATAGCGGCGAACGGAGTGCAATGCTAAAAATTTGATTTTTTGTGAGGGTTCCATGCTCTTTTTACCGAAGGAAGTCGAAACGGTCATCACCACGCTGCAAGGCGCGGGTTATTCGCCGTACTTAGTCGGCGGCTGCGTGCGCGAAATGCTGCGAGGCAAAGCGCCGTCCGACTACGACATGACATCCGACGCCCTGCCGCAGGAGGTGCTGCGCCTTTTCAGCGAAAGCGCGCATCCGACGGGATTACAGCACGGCACGGTGACGGTCGTGAGCGGGGGACTGCCCATTGAGCTCACGACGATGCGCCGTGACGGCGCGTACAGGGATAACCGCCACCCAGATTCCGTCACGTTCGGCACGAGCATTGAAGAGGACCTTGCCCGCCGCGACTTCACGGTCAACGCCATTGCTTTGTCGCCGGACGGCACGCTCGTCGACCCCTACGGCGGGCAGGAAGACCTGAAAAATGAAATCATTCGTTGCGTGGGCGACCCGCACAAACGCTTTTCGGAAGATGCGCTGCGCCTGATGCGC
>ERZ780168.3313-NODE-3313-length-12765-cov-6.280645_pt1 | contig 12765 bp, 11 predicted proteins | sample MGYA00510981_ERZ780168 | MGnify/ENA primary metagenome ERZ780168 (study PRJEB29588, sample SAMEA2158769) | human gut metagenome | biome: human gut; feature: human-associated habitat; material: faeces | place: Denmark | collected 2008/2010 ...
ATGGCGTATAATGAAACGAGATGATTGCGCAGCAGAGCAAGGAGTAAGCTGACAGCAGAAGAAAGATGGAGGAATTTGGATATGGCAAACGGATTATCAGACAGAAAAGCGGATAAACAGGAACTGATGGAAATTACGGAAGAAGCGTATGAGGCGGCCTCACAGCTGCTTGCAGCTGCCCGTCCGAAGAAAGGTAGTATTTTTGTGGTTGGCTGTTCCACCAGTGAAGTGGGCGGGGAGCGGATCGGAAGCTTTTCCAGTCCAGAACTAGGACAGGCACTTTTTGACGGCGTATATCAGGCAGCTAAGGAAGCGGAGGTATTTCTGGCCGCCCAGTGCTGTGAGCATCTGAACCGTTCTATCGTCATTGAGCGCGAGGCCGCGAAGGCCAACGGCTATCAGATCGTCTCGGCCATTCCGCAGCCCCACGCGGGCGGCAGCTGGGCCACGAACTGCTGGCAGCGCTTTAACGACCCCGTCCTTGTGGAGGAGGTCAGGGCCGCCGCGGGCATGGACATCGGCGGCACGCTGATCGGTATGCACCTGCGCCGCGTGGCTGTGCCGGTGCGCTTGTCGATGGACCACATCGGGCAGGCGATTCTGCTCTGTGCCCGCACCCGTCCGCCGTTCATCGGCGGTTCCCGCGCCGTTTACAGTCAGGAGGAAGTGCGATGATTCCCGAAGCCCAGAAGCAGCAGATGGCCGAGGCCGTCGCGAAGATTCGTGAGACGATGGCCGCTGCCGCCAAGGCCGCAGGCCGCGACCCGGCAGAGGTGCGCCTTTGCGCCGCCTGCAAGACCCGCACGGTGGAGGAGGTGCGCTACAGCGCCGACCTGCCCATTGACCTGTTCGGTGAAAACCATGTGCAGGAGCTGGTCGAAAAGACCGACGCGAACGCCTACAACGGCAAGCCCGGGCACTTCATCGGGCATTTACAGACGAACAAGGTCAACAAGGTCGTAGGCCGCGCCGCGCTGATTCAGAGCGTGGACAGCACGCGCCTTTTGGATAAGATCGATGCCGCCGCGGCCCGTCTGGGGCTGGTGCAGGACATTCTCGTCGAGATCAACATCGGCGAGGAGGCCAGCAAGAGCGGCGTGGACGCCGACAGCCTGTTCCCGCTTTTGGAGGCTGCCGCCGCCAGGGAGCACATTCGTCTGCGCGGCCTGATGGCGATCCCGCCCGTGGCAGAAACTTCCGACGGAAATCATGCATATTTTACGAAAATGCATGAGCTTTTTGTTGACATCGGCAGAAAAAAATACGATAATGTTTCTATGGACTTTCTGTCCATGGGTATGAGCGGAGACTTTGAGGACGCCATTTCCGCCGGTGCGAACATGGTGCGCGTCGGCTCGTCGATCTTTGGCGCGCGGGATTATTCCCAACACTGAGCGCCGCTTCGGCGCACTCCGCAGAGATCAGTGCAGCGGCACGGCAGCCGCCGGCACGTAAAAGGGGGGTCCCGAATGGGATTTTTGGATGAACTGAAAAAAATGACCCGTCCGTACGATGACGACGACGAGTTTTTCGATGATGAGGATGAAGCGATCCCGGTCGCGGAAGCTGCCGCACCGGAGCGTCCGGCCCCGGCTCGTCCGGCGGCTGCGCCCCGCCGCCCGGCGCCCGCGCCGAAAAAGAGCACCTTCATCCGCGACGATCCGGTGATGGAGCCGGAGCGCCCCGCGCCGAGCTACGCGCCGAAGGGCGACAGCCGTGTGGCCGACAAGGTCGTCAACCTCAACAGCGGCAGCCAGCTCAAGGTCGTGCTCGCCACGCCGAAGCAGTTTGAGTCCGCCGGAGAGATCGCGGACCATCTGCGCGATCGCCGCGCCGTGCTCATCAATCTGGAAAAGACGGATCCGGCCATCTCCCGCCGGCTGATCGACTTTTTGTCCGGCGTCGCCTACGCGCAGGACGGCAAGATCCGCCGCGTGGCCAGCGCGACGTATATCATCACGCCGTTCAATGTCGACCTCATGGGCGACCAGCTCGACGACATGGAGTCGGGCGAGTTCCATCTGTAAATCCGGGCATACTGTCCCTGACAGCGCCCGCCGTGTAGTACACCTATAGAAAGAATGGAGGACTATCCAACATGACTCCTCAGGATATTCGGGAAAAGACTTTTGAAAAAGCGATGTTCGGCGGATACGACATGGCCGCCGTGCAGAACTATCAGGAAGAAGTGGCCACCGAGCTTGCCAACGCGCAGAAGGAAGTTGCCGTGCTCAAGGGCAAGATGAAGGTACTGGTCGATAAGATAGAAGAGTACCGCGCCAGCGAAGACGCCATGCGTCTGGCCATACTGTCGGCCCAGAAGGTCGGCAAGCAGATAGAGGACGACGCTCAGGCCCGCGCCGACAAGATACTCGGCGAGGCCAAGGACACGTCCGACCGAATACTTGGCGGCCTCCAGCACGAAACCGCCAACGAGGAAGCCAAACTCCTCAACGCCAAAACGTCCTGCGCAAAATTTCTGGAAGATGTGCGTAATCTGTGCCTGAACCAGCTCGAGTACCTGGATAAGATCGCCGGGGCGAAGGCTGCGGCCGCGCAGCCTGCCGCCCGGCCGGCAAGCGTGAGCGCCGCCCCTGCCGAGCCGGTGTCCGAGCCCGCGCAGCCGGAAACTCCGGCCGCCGAGCAGCCCGCGGAAGCCATCCCCGTGTCCGCCGCCCCTGTGGAGGCGCAGCCGGTGGAGACCGACGATACCGCGGCCGACAGCGCAGCAGATGACGCCACGCAGCTTTATCACTTCCTGCATAACAGCTGAGTGAACATGCAATCAACCAGGGCGGGACGGCCGGTGCCGTACCGCCCTGCGCAATTTTTGATGGAAATACAACTCTGAGAGGAGAAAGATAGAACCATGTCCAAGAACGATTTCAACGCCACGATCAATCTGCCGAAAACAGACTTTCCCATGCGCGCCGGCCTTGCCAAGCGGGAGCCCGAGATGCTCCAGCGCTGGTACGACATGGACCTGTACCACGAAATGCTCAAAAAGAACGACGGCAAGCCGCGCTTCAGCCTGCACGACGGCCCTCCGTTCTCCAACGGCGACATCCACATGGGCCACGCGCTCAACAAGGCGCTCAAGGACTTCATCGTCCGCTCCTACGCCATGCGCGGCTACTACACGCCCTACATCCCCGGCTGGGACAACCACGGCATGCCCATCGAGAGTGCCATCATCAAGGAGCAGAAGCTCAACCACAAGGCCATGAGCGTCGCCGACTTCCGCAGCGCGTGCCATGACTATGCGCAGAAATACATCGACCGCCAGATGGCCGGCTTCAAGCGCATGGGCGTCATGGGCGACTGGGAGCACCCCTACAAGACCATGAACAAGGGCTTCGAGGCCGACGAGGTGCGTGTGTTCGGCAAGATGTATCAAAATGGCCACATCTACAAGGGCCTCAAGCCCGTGTACTGGTGCCCTCACGATGAGACCGCCCTCGCCGAGGCGGAGATCGAGTATCAGGACGATCCGTGCACGACCGTGTACGTGAAGTTCCCGATGCACGACGACCTCGGCAAGCTGCCGAACGTCGACCACAGCAAGCTCTTCTTCGTCATCTGGACAACGACGATCTGGACCCTGCCCGGCAACCTCGCCATCGCGCTCAACCCGCGCGAACTGTATAACCTCGTGCAGGCCCCGAACGGCGAGGTATACATCATGGCCGACGCCCTGACCGAGAAGGTCATGCACATCGGCGGCTTCGACAGCTATGAGGTGCTCGAGCAGCACCCGGGCGACTTCTTTGAGAACATGCTCGCCGACCATCCGTTCCTGCCCAAGACCTCGCGTCTGGTGCTGGCGGACTATGTCACTATGGATTCCGGCACCGGCTGCGTGCACACCGCGCCCGGCTTCGGTGCCGACGACTACCTGACCTGCAAGCGCTACGGCATGGACATGGTCGTGCCCGTGGACGATCAGGGCCGCCACACCGACTACGCCGGCAAGTACGCCGGTATGAAGACCGAGGAAAGCAATCCCGTCATTCTCGCGGACATGAAGGAAAGCGGCGCTCTGTTCGCCTCCGAGGAAATCGTCCACTCCTACCCCCACCACGACCGCTGCAAGAAGCCCATCATCTTCCGGGCAACCCCTCAGTGGTTCTGCTCTGTGGAGTCCTTCAAGGACGAGGCCATCGCCGCCTGCAAGGATGTGAAGTGGCTGCCCGCATGGGGCGGCGAGCGGATGATCAGCATGATCCGGGAGCGTGCCGACTGGTGCATTTCCCGCCAGCGCCGCTGGGGTCTGCCCATCCCCGTGTTCTACTGCCGGGACTGCGGCAAGCCCGTCTGCACCGACGAGACCATCGCCCACCTCTCCGAGCTGTTCGACGAATACGGCTCCAACGTCTGGTTTGAGAAGGACGCCATGGAGCTGATTCCCGAAGGGTTGAGCTGCCCCCACTGCGGCGGCAAGTCCTTCGATAAGGAGACCGACACCCTGGACGGCTGGTTCGACTCCGGTTCTACCCATTACGCTTCCCTCATGCGGGACACCCCCGAGCTGTGGCCTGCCGACGTCTATCTGGAAGGCGCCGACCAGTACCGCGGCTGGTTCCAGTCCAGCCTTCTGACCTCCGTCGGCGCGCTGGGACACGGCGCACCCTTCAAGCAGGTTCTGACCCACGGCTGGACGGTGGACGGTCAGGGACGCGCCATGCACAAGTCCCTGGGCAACGGCATTGACCCCGCCGACCTGATCAAGGAATACGGCGCCGACATCGTGCGTCTGTGGGCTGGCTCCGCCGACTACCACGCCGACGTCCGCTGCTCCAAGGAGATCTTCAAGCAGCTGTCCCAGAGCTACCTGAAATTCCGCAACACCGCCCGGTACTGCCTGGGCAATCTAAACGAGTTCGACCCCGACAATCTGGTTGCCCCCAAGGACATGGAGGAGCTGGATCGCTGGGCGCTGACCCGTCTGGACGCGCTGGTGCAGGTCTGCCGCAAGGCTTACGACAACTACGAGTTCCATGTGGTGTCCCACGCCATCAACGATTTCTGCGTTGTGGAGCTGTCCTCCTTCTATCTGGACATCATCAAGGATCGTCTCTACTGCGAGGAAAAGGACGGCCTGCGCCGCCGCTCCGCCCAAAGCGCTCTGTTCCTGATTCTGGACGCCATGGCGAAGCTGTTCGCCCCCATCCTGGCCTTCACCTGCGACGAGATCTGGCAGTCCATGCCTCATCGCGCCAGTGATGACGCCCGGAATGTCCTGCTGAACCAGATGCCGGAAGGCTTCGCCCAGTACGCGCTGGAAGACGCCGCCATGGAAAAGTGGGACGTGGTCATGAAGCTGCGTCAGGACGTCAACGGCGTTCTGGAAAAGGCGCGTGCCGATAAGCGTATCGGCAAGGCGCTGGAAGCCCACGTCACTCTGGCGACGGAGGACGCCGCCATCCGCTCCGCCTGCGAGGGCGTGAATCTGGCCGAAGTATGCATCGTCTCCGACTGCGTCTGGGCGCAGCCCGAGGAAGGCGCTGAGGTTGGCACAGGCGTCAACTATCCGAACCTGACCATTGGCGTATCCGAGGCCAAGGGCACCAAGTGCCCCCGCTGCTGGATGCACAGCCAGCAGGCAAACGCCGAGGGCCTGTGCCCCCGCTGCGCCGCCGTCGTGGCAAAAATGGACGTAGAATTCTGATTTTTCCCAAAAAAAGCTCTAAAATGTTGCTGTTCGGGAGCGGGAAATCCGCTCCCGAACTTTTTCCAAAAAGCCGCACGAAAAAGCTTGACAAATCGACTTTCCGTGCTATAATAAGCGTGTTCGGTTCGAGACGCCGGTATAGCTCAGTTGGTAGAGCAACTGATTTGTAATCAGTAGGTCGGGGGTTCGAGTCCGTCTACCGGCTCCACCAGAACCGGCGCGTTTCTTGAGCCAGAAACCGGACGAACAAAATATGGGGGAGTTCCCGAGTGGCCAAAGGGGACAGACTGTAAATCTGCTGCGTTTCGCTTCGATGGTTCGAATCCGTCCTCCCCCACCAAGCATAAGAAATCCGAACTTCTTCCCTGTGGGGGATGGGTTCGGGTTTTTTGTTTATACTAGAGATATTTCCTATTAATGCTACGCCTGCGGCTTTGTTGACGAAACAACGCCGTAGGCCTTTTTGCTATGAATCTGAAAAAACTGGGCCTAATGGAGGAGTTGGAAGAATTGTTTGTCCCACGGATATTTGTCTCCGTCACCGCCAGAGTTGCAAAGAAACCTTGATTTTCGTGTGCTAAAAGCGGGGACGCGAATGAAGAAACGACTAAAAACCTCCTCATGCTAGCTGTGTGACATAATGTGGAAGTGAGGTGTATCGCTGGGCTGAGTGTGTAAACGAATTGTAGCTCGACACGTCCTCTTAATAACTATTCTGCCCGCTCGTATTCCTCACCCCCCTGTCTTATATTTTAGCCGTCAAGTTCCGCTAAATTCACAAGATATACACACTACATTTTCAAATAGGCTTGACAAATTTCTTTACCGAATTAGAATAACAGTAGCATCGTTTTGAGCCGTATCATATGATGTTATTGTATAGTTTTACTAAGTTTGGAGAAGGCGCTTATCGTGAAAAATAAATTGGAGGAATTAGCCAAAGAACGGTTGCTGAATTACACCGTGATCTTGAAGCTTACTTGAATGCTGATGTGTTTACATACTATGGGAGTATAGTAAATGGCGTTGAAAGGCAAGTAAAAGACATCATTGAGGCGTTGGCAAACGATTCATCAAAACACGATAGAATTTTCGTGGTTCTTACAACATCAGGAGGTAGTTTAATACCAGTTCAACGGATAGTGGATGTCCTACGCCACTACTATCGCGAGGTCAATTTTATCATCCCAGACTACGCCTTTAGTGCAGGTACTATTTGGTGCATGAGCGGAGATAATATCTATATGAATTATTACTCTGCATTAGGTCCGATCGATCCACAGGTACAAAACAAAGACGGGAAACTTGTTGCCGCACTTGGATATTTGGATAAAATCAATGAACTGCTTCAAAAAGCCCAAGCCCGAACATTGACCGAGGCTGAATTTTTGATTCTAAAGGATTTCGATCTGGCAGAACTTCGCTCTTATGAGCAAGTCAAAGAACTTGCTATTGATATGCTCAAAGAGTGGTTAACAAAGTATAAGTTCAAAGATTGGACGGTACATTCTAGCACCAAACAGCCAGTAACAAAAGCAGATAAGGAGCAGAGAGCAATTGAAATTGCTCAAAAATTAAGTGATAACAACCGTTGGAAATTCCATGGGCGTCCAATTGGTATTGATACGTTAACAAACGAGTTACATCTGACTATTGTTGATTTTGGAAAAGAACCTGAATTAAATCAAAAAATCTCCGAATACTATGATGTAATGTACGAGTATATTGCCAAACATGGTTTTCAAATTTTCTTTCAAACGAGGTTGTATTTATGAGTGTCATCGAAGAAATCAAAAATTTAAAGTTCCCAGAATCAAACAAATCGGATAGCCTAAAGTTTCTCGAAGATGCCCTTTCACAGTATCATCAAATGATCAATGCAGGCATTCTTAAACCTCGTGAAAATCAGCTCCAACAGACATATTCGTCTATTTCGTATCAAAGCAACGGTCTGTAATGTGTCAAACACTCCCAAAATGCGCACCCGCTTTTCAAAATCAAGCGGATGCGCATTTTGTCATTGGTCGCTATTCAAATGTATCAGACACTCTGCTGCCTGCCAAGCCTCTCCCATACACGCCAGGTGTAGTCCCTCATGGCCGGTGTTCCCCATCACATCCCGCAAATCCAGCAGGAGTGCTTTTTTCAGGTAGTCCATGCCCTGTTCTGTCAGTCCGTTTTGGAGAGCAAACAGGGCGTGGCTGGCAAAGCTCAATGTGGAATCGTGGAGGCAGATAGGTTCAAAGTCCTTCCATGCGGTGCGTTTTTCTTCCGCCGTGAAGAGCTGCGGAAGCCGCGTCATTAGGAGAAGCACATCAGCCTGCTTAATGACCTTATACCGCTGCAAACGGTCAAAGCATACATGGTGGTAGCTGGCTCCGGCATCGGGTTTCAGCGTTACAGGGTCAACCGGTTCCAGCAGATGCAGGGTTTCGTCCTGGGTAAGATGTCCGGTAATAGGGTCGTGGGGCCAGGGAATTGCGTCCCGCAGAGCCGCCATATGCTCTGTTTCTTCGGCGCTGAGGCAAAGCGCGTGATACCGTTCCGGGCGTTTGGCAAGAAGGTCTGCCGCCGCCTGGATGGCCAGGGTCAGATTGTGCTGAACCATCACATTGGTAAAGAGATTGTTGTTGGTAATGCCGCAGTATTCATCCGGACCCTTGCAGAATAGCAGGTCCGCCCTGCCAATCTCCGGACGATAGGTATAGCGGCTGACCCAGAAACGGGCCGTCTCAATATAAACTTCCGCCGCTTTCTCCAGGTAGAATGTGCTGTCCCCGGAGGCATTACAGTAGGCATCCAGAGCATAGGCCACGTCAGCTGTGACGTGCAGCTCGCTGCATCCAATATCCCAGGTTTCGCACTGCTCGCTGCCGTCCAGAGCAGCCATCCAGGGGTATCTGGCTCCGGCAGTATTCATCCTTCTGGAATGCTCTTTCGCTGCTGGCAGAGAACGGGCACGGTAATCGCAGAGGCTTTTTGCGGCCTGCAAATCATTTTTTAGGAAGAATGGCAGCATGAACAGGTCCGTATCCCAGAAATAGCATCCTTTATACCGGCCATGGCTCAAACCCCGCGCACCAATGCTTACGGTAGGGTCATTGGCGGAACAGCTGCCCATCAGGCCGAGCATGGAGAAACGCAGTCCGGTTTGCAGTTCACCGTCTAGGGCGGGAATCTCCAAATCACATTTCTGCCAAGTGGTTTCCCATGCCTCCTTATGCGCTGCCAGCATGGCATCGTAGTCCCACGCTTCGGGAATCGGTGCGATTCGCGGGTCCACATCCCGTGAGGTCAGGATAGATGCCGCCTTGTCCAGAATCAATGATTCTCCTGTCCGCCCACTTGCCGTATAAACTGCACAGGTATCTTTGTCCCCGATAAATTGAAATGTGGTGCTGTGGAACCGCACATTTTCCCGAACGGAAAGTCCTGTTCCGCGAATTCGAAAGTCTGCGGTAATTTCCTGAGGGGCAACGCTTGCTTCCTCTAGCAGCGACAGCTGAATGGTTTCCGTATTTTCTTTTGTCTGGTCATCTGGAATAGGACTGTTGCAGCTGTCTGTCATCAGGCCACTGGCAACAGAAATTTCCACATTCTTATGGGGAATAAGCTTCAGCCGCTGTAAAATCAGGGCCGGATGCTCCTTGGGTAAAAACCGCAAGTAGACAACATCTACCGTTTTCTGCTTTGCCGTCAGAGAAAACCTTGCTGTAAAACAAGCGGCTTTCATATCTAGGCTGCGTTCAATTGGAGACGACAGAGTCCCGGCTTCGCCATCCAGAAGGATGCTGTCATACACCGGTGTCGGCAAATTCACAAAATCTGTGATTCCCGGCTTGATTTCCCCGAAAATGCCTGCCAGATACACGCCCTTTTGAATCGGCCGGCATTCCGGCTCCATGGGCAGATAGCCACGGATGCCCATTCTTCCATTGCCGAGGAAGAAGATACTTTCAAAGAAATCGTCGTCCCAGCCGTTTCCTGTTCCGGACACCGACCAGGGGGATAATTGCAAATCAGTCCGCATGGGACGCCTCCTTACTTGCTTGCTTCATACTGTGGCACAGGAATCCTGCGCAGGTTGCGAACGTGGCCCCGGTGGTGCAGGTGCCCAAAACTGGGTCAACACTTTCGCAGGCAATGCCATTGTCCATTTCCATCTGTTCCAACTCCCGGAATGCCTGCTCTTTGTGCCCGCAAAGCAAGCTGTTGCACAGGCTGAGAATCCAGGGATAGGGTGCGTGAGCGCAGCCAATTTCCGCAATGGGTGCATTAGCAAAGCTGTAAGCATAGGAAGGAGCGCGAATCATTGCCACGGTGTTCCCCCAGATTTCATCATCCGGTGCGCAGAAACCGTAGTATGGCAATAGCTGCAGGCTTCCGGGCGGTTCATCGTAAACATTATGCTGCCCCTTCAAATCCACAGACCAGCCAAAGTATGGCTTCTGCTCCGCATCCCGGAAAGCACAATGGGCGTAAATAGCCCGCCGAACCGCTTCCGCCTGCTGCTCCAATGTACCGTATCTCTCTGGATAAAGATGCGCCAGAGCCTTCATTGCCCGCCAGACCAATACATTGTTGTAAGTCAGGTACGGATAAACAATTTCATCATCCGTAGGCTGTAGAAATGTTTCATACAGCGGGATTACCGGGTGCCGCATGGTTTCCAGCGTTTTGAGAATCTGTTGGATGCCAGCCATAACGGAAGGATCATGCAAAATTGCGTTATCAGCAGTTTGGTTTACATAACTTTCAAGAGCGATGACGGGAGCCATTAGCTCGTCTAACTCAAAGCCGGGTTCCAGGACAGTACCGTCAATGTACCGGGAGTGAATGCCCAGGTTCCTTCTCTGGCGGCCAAAAACATAATGCAGAATCTCCTCCGCAAGCTGCGGGTCTGCATCCAGGATTGCCGGGAACGCCCACAACAAGACATCTCTGTCCCAATAGGCGGCGCTGACATAGTACCGTGTGCTGCGGCTGGTGGCACATACCAGTTCTTCCGTATCCAGCGTCAGGCCGGTGGAATAGAAAATACAGAAGAACAGATTCGTGTTGTAAACTTCCGTCAGCTTTGGCGTTTCCATTTGAGAAATCCGCTGATTCAGCCATCCGGTTGTTCGCTGATATTCCCAATCCCAACCACGGCGCAGCATTTCTTTTGCGCTGGTGGCCGCCGCGACTTCTTCAAAGCCGAGGCCCCAATAAAAGACGGTGCTGTGGCTTTCACCCGGCAAAAGCCCGAAATTCTCTGTCAGCGTGTAGGATATGCCGCTGTCCGTTTTGGAAAATGCGGACTGAATCTCCCTGTCACACATGGGTGCGAACGCAAACATTGGCGCACCGCAGCGGAAATCAAACACAATGCTGTGATTCCATCCGCTTTCATAGCAGTGCATAGTCCCGTCCAAAGGCTTATCCTCATTGATACAGTGCCAGCTGCTTTCCCAGCAACCCTCCAGCCCCCAGGTAATTGCCGCCTGTTCTGTTCCTGCCAGTTCCATACGAATGGCAAAGCCGCGCTCTCCGATTGGTGTCAGGATTGTCATTGTGAAATCAAGGTCTCCGGCTTTACCCTTTAGCACTGGAAGCCAGAAGGAATCCCGACTCCATTGCATTTGCGTCAGGGGCAGTCGATGCCCGTCGGCTTGCAAAAAAGGGCGGATCAAAGGCAATTCCTCACCGCCTCGGATTTCGATCATCCCCTTATGCTGCATGGAAAGGAAGGTCAGATCTTCAATTCCCGCAGTCTGCTCATTGATCTTCGGCAAGGAAAGAAACGCATTGCCTGTTGGAAGATAACGTTCCATAGAAACACCTCTCAGTAGATTGTTTAATCGGTTAAACAGTTTTCATGTATCAAGTATAACAAAAAACAAAATCTTGTCAATGGCAAATTTCACAAAATGCAAAAAAGTTCTTGACAAATGCAAATGCAGCTTGTATCATGAGGCTAGAAAGATGTTTAAGCGATTAAACAAGGAAGGAACGACATACCGTGGCCAGAGCAACCCTGAAAGATGTCGCCCAGCTTGCGGGCGTATCCACCGCAACCGTTTCCTATGCACTCAGTGGAAAACGGACAATTTCAGATGAGACAAAGCAGCGTATCCATGATGCCATTGCGGAGCTGGACTATGTACCGGATCTCAATGCCCGCGGATTGAGTATGCGGGATTCCAAGCTGATTGGCGTTGTGGTTCCTCAAACGGAGCCCGGCGACCGGCTGATGTTTCAGAACAGCTTTTACAGTGAGGTTCTGGGCAGTATCGAATACTATGCCCGCCAGCAGGGCTATCACATTCTGATTTCCGCGACGGATGCCAATGAAAGCTATCTGACGCTGGCCAAGCAGCGAAACCTAGATGGCATCATCGTGATCGGTATGTACCCGGACGAATTCTATCAGGAGATGAAGAAAACACAAATCCCGATTGTCCTGATCGATAGCTACTGCAACGATCACTATTATCACAATATCCGTATTGATGACGCTTACGGCAGTTACCTTGCCACCCGGTATATGCTCGAAAATGGGCACGATCACATTGCTTTCCTCACAGGCCAGATGAAAGAGAACGGCGTCATGAAGAAACGGCTGCTGGGCTACCAGCAGGCATTGCAGGAGTTTTCCATTCCCTACCGAAAAGAATATGTCTTTGAGGGGCAGATCGAATACAGCAGCGGCATTTCCCTTGCGCAGCAGCTATTGGCGGCAAAGCTCCCTGTAACCGGCATTGTGGCCGCTGCCGACATTCTGGCCATCGGCGCAATCAAAGGACTTTTTGAAGCCGGGAAGAGCGTTCCGAACGACTATTCCGTTGTGGGCTTCGACGATGTGGAGGTTGCGCAATATCTGACTCCCGGCCTGACGACGATCCGTCAGCAAATTTCTCTGAAAGGCCAGCGCGCCGTGGAGCTTTTGCTGAAGCATATTGAGAATCCGGCGCTTCCCAAGCAGGAAGAAATTCTTCCTCTGGAATTAATCCCACGGGGCTCTGTCCAGAACCTGAATGCAAAATAATACTATTTCTTCATAAAATGATTTCATCATTTTATTTAAGCCGTTTCACGGCAGACCGCCTGGGCGG
>ERZ780168.3314-NODE-3314-length-12762-cov-72.013378_pt1 | contig 12762 bp, 13 predicted proteins | sample MGYA00510981_ERZ780168 | MGnify/ENA primary metagenome ERZ780168 (study PRJEB29588, sample SAMEA2158769) | human gut metagenome | biome: human gut; feature: human-associated habitat; material: faeces | place: Denmark | collected 2008/2010 ...
GGAACAGTCGTCAATCAGGAAGTCTGCCCAATGCTTCTTTTTAAGGGCTGACTAGATATAAGATGGTTCGACCGATTCGGCTCCGATGTATCAGCGCAGAAACTCGTGGTGCTCTATGGCGACATCGACAACGTCGGCGAGCATAAGGGTCTCGCCGGACTGAAAGATATCAACAACTATGAAGCTGAACTTGCAGATACGATACGCCGACTTCACGGCATTGGCTATCAGAAAGTGTTCCTGACATCCGACCATGGATTCGTAATCACCGGCATCCTCGACGAAGCAAACAAAATTATCGCTCCGACAGGCGTGGATGTGAAAGAGCGGTTCTTCCTCACAGATGATTTCATCAACGACTCCAGTTTCATACGCAGAGAGGACAACTTCCCGGGTAGTAGTTACCAATACTACGCAAAAAGCGATAAACCATTCAAAACTCGAGGCGCATACGGCTATGCCCATGGAGGATTCACTCCGCAAGAGTGCCTGATACCGATGTATTGCTTTACCTCCCTTCAAGGAACATCATCGCTGAAGGTAGAGATTGAGAATAAAGCCGAACTGGCGGCTGTCACTGGACAGTATTTCTCCGTGAAATTGTCGGGTAACGATAATTCCAAGGGTAAGCGCCTTCGCGTGCATCTGTATGTCGACGGCTTCTCGGTCAACGCAAACATCGTCAAAATATCCGATACAGGCGACGCAACTACAGAATTTGAGGTTGAATCCGGCAATATGTCAATCATAGTGCAGGATATCGACTCGGGAGCACAACTTGATAGTGCGCCGGTTATTAAATCTCACAGTCGTGACATCGACGACTTATTTTAATCTGAAATCCCATTCATCATGATAGATTTAGACCATAAACTTCTCGAACTTTTCCAAGGTTTCGTAGTCCGCAAGGATATTGTCCGTTCCGTAAAGGGAACGGCTAACGTGCCTGTCTTTGTTCTTGAATATCTGCTGGCGAACCAGTGCAGCACGGATGATCCTGTGAAGATAAAAGAGGGAGTGGCAAACGTGCAGCATGTGCTTCGCGACCATTACGTAAATCCCGATGAAGCAAATCTCTTGCAGGCAAAGATACGCGAGAACGGTCGATACAAGATTATTGACAAAATCTCCGTCCGCCTTGACGCTACGAAAGATAAATACTGGGCGGAGTTAGGGAATCTCAATGTGCGCGATGCCAACATCGACGATGACATCGTGGCTTCGCATGAGAAACTGATGACCGGTGGAATATGGGCAATCATTGATGTGGATTATGACCCTTCGCAGGTCATCGGCTCAAAGATTTACCCCTTCGTAGTCTCAAAAATCCGACCAATCCAGTTGTCGAACTTTGATGACTCGGCTCTTCGCCGCTATCGTTCACAATTTACCAATGAGGACTGGCTCAACGTCCTTCTCCGAAGCGGTGGCTACGAACCGGAGAGCAACGGTATGACCGACCGCATCCGGATGCTGCTCCTCTCGCGGTTCATTCCTCTGGTTGAGTCGAATTTCAATATGGCTGAACTCGGACCACGTAGCTCCGGCAAGTCATTCGTATTTAAAGAACTCTCTCCGTACTCGATGCTTGTTTCCGGAGGACAGGGCACAGCAGCTTCACTGTTCGTAAACAACTCCAATGGCCAGATTGGAGCCGTAGGTAAATGGGATGCCGTATGCTTCGACGAATCGACCGACGAGCTATTCAAAGATAAAGAAGTAGTGCCTCTGATGAAGGACTATATGGAGTCCGGTTCTTTCTCTCGCGCCGGAAAATCGGGAGAGAAGTCGGCTAATGCCTCCATTATTCTTAACGGCAACATTAACCAACCGGTGGAGACCGTGCTTCAGACAAGCCATCTGTTCAGCCCGTTCTCATATAAAATCAACGAAGACACCGCCTTCCTCGACCGTATCGGCTTCTTTTTGCCCGGCTGGGAGATAATTAAATTCGCCCCAGATAATTTCACCAATCATTTCGGCTTCTCGTCTGACTTCTTCAGCGAATTGACCCATCATCTGCGTAAGGACAGCTATGTCAACGCAATGGACGAATATTTCTCATTCGGTGCCCAGTTGCGTCAGCGCGACACGAAGCCTATTCGCAAGACTGTTTCCGGTCTGATCAAGCTTATGCATCCGGACGGGAAATACACAAAGGAAGATGTGCGCAAATATCTGGAATTTGCCATTGAGATGCGTCGCCGCGTCAAGGAACAACTTAAGCGCATCGGAGGTATGGAATTCTTCGATACCAATTTCTCATATATTGACAACAATACGCAGGAAGAAGTCTTTGTTGCAGTTCCGGAAGAAAGAGGCCATAATCTTATCGAAGACACACCGCTGCCTCCGGGCAACTGCTATACCGCCACAAGCGACGGTGACAAGGTGACGCTCGTCAAAGTCGAAGTCGTAACAGTTCCGGGAAATGGCAAACTCGACATACGCGGTGCCAACACCACTGATGTAAAAGAGGATATAAAGAACACCTACAACTATATCCGTGCCAACGAACGCACTTTGCTGTCGACACATAAGACGCTCTCGAACCTCGACGTCACTATTCAGGTGACCCCAGTGCTTGGTTCTACCGTTCATCGCGGTATAGGAGCTGCAGTGTTCACGGCGATTATTTCAGCCGTATTCGGCCGGAATCTGAAAACCGCTCTCGGAGTTCTCGGCAATATTTCAATCGGCGGAGCCATTGAACGCGCTACCAACTTTTCCGACCGCGTAACCTTGCTTTCGGAGAATGGAGCCAAGACCGTTCTCGTCCCCATGGACAACCTTCAGGAACTTGCCACCTTGCCTTCATCCATTCTCGGCAAGACTGACGTCCCCTTCTACTCCAACGCCCAGATGCTCGTCCAAAAAATCGTTTAAAGCAATGAATAATCCATATAGTTCTATCAATTTCCAAGAACTCATCCAAAGGCTTGGGCCTGATTATATTCAGAAAATGAATGATGCCCAATTTGAGCAGGATGAACATGATTTCAAAGCTTTGAAGACAGGCCTTAAAAACGGGACGTGCTATATTTGTGGAGAAAAGATAGACAGTATAGTAGAAGCCAAGCCCTGTTTTCATTGGCTTATTAATCCAACTGTTAAAAAGAAGCTTATTGAAAAGTTCCTTCATGGCGGTGTGGGATTAATCAGACTGTATGGATATTTGACATGGGTCGCAAACACAGAAAGATTATTTGTCAACATTGATGATACACTCCATGGTGTAGACGTAAATAAAATATTTGAATCCACAATCAAATATAAGGAATTTGAATGGTCGTTTTCATTAGCAAAATCGGACTATGAAGGGCATAGTGGGAAGAAATCAAATTATCCACATTTTCACTTTCAGATGAAGAAGAACGGGAATGTAGTCATTAAATTCAATGACTATCATATCCCTTTCTCTGAATATGACCTCCTAATGATGGCGATGTACAATCAAGATGTCATGGTATATGTTCCGGGCTATGAAGCGGGGGTAAATGCACTTAAGGATTTTGATGCTTCTGATTTCAAAGGACTATTGAGGAGAGGATCTTCAATGGCGTCAGCTGCTTTCAGAACGAGAACTGAATTGGCGATACCCAAACAATTTGAAGAAATTGTCAGAACTAAAATCTCGGAACTACAACAAACAACTAACATGACCGTGCCTCAAATTGTCGATTTTCTAAATGAAAAATTTGGATATGGGGTAGAGTATATAAGTGTCAATATTCCGATAGATCCAGTTAGTAAATCCAATAGAAAGTAAATTTCAATAATCAATATATGGGAAGAAAAATATTTGTATCATATAAGTATGCTGACAGCAATGTTCAATCATTGCCACACAAACAGTTGTGGGAAACGACTACTGTTCGTGACTATGTAGACAAACTCGAATCCTATTTTGATTCAACCGATCACATATATAAAGGGGAATCAAGTGATGAGGATCTAAGTTATCTCACAGAAGACTCTATCTGGGAAAAGTTGAAGAATCGTATATATGATAGTAGCACGACAATCATCATCATTTCACCAGGTATGAAGATCCCATTTCGCAGCGAAAAATCCCAATGGATTCCTTGGGAGGTGTCTTTTTCACTCAAAGAAAAAACACGAAATGATAGAACAAGTCACAGCAATGCTCTTTTCGCTGTTGTTCTTCCGGATAACAGTGGCAGCTATGATTATTATATATCAGAATTATCTTGTGGCGTTATTCTCCACAGAACGGATACTCTATTCCCTATAATTAGGAACAACAAGTTCAACATCAAAAATCCTAATAAATACTTTTGTCCTCTATGCAAATCATATCATTATAGAGGTCCAACGTCTTATATTGAAGCAATTAAATGGGAAGATTTTATAAAGTGTCCCAGCGTATATATTGAACTTGCGCATGATAGAAAGGAGAATATAGACGATTACAATATTCAAAAGAATTTATAAATGAACCAGATTCCAAACGAAGAGCTATTCAAGGAAATTGATCTTATTCAAGCATGCATTGATAGAATGGCTCGCAATTCTTTTATGATTAAAGGATGGGCACTTACTCTATTTGCAGGTGCTCTGGCACTTCTAAAAGGAGATATATTTTCTTATCCATGGTTAGTATTAATTGCTGTGGTGCTACCATATATAGCATTTTGGTACATTGACGCATATTTTTTGAATGTAGAAAAATCTTACCGAGCATTATATAAATGGGTCATAACACAAAGACCCAATGGTGATAAAACAAGACAGTATGATTTAAATCCGCGCCGTTTCATGGGCAAGTTCCATAAGGTATTCTTCTCAAAAACTTTATTATTGTTTTTTGGCGTTCCTTCGATAATCATTACAATCATAAGTGTAGTATCATTAATCAAATCAAGCATCGGATGCGCTTCATAGTACAGCCACATTAATGACTACTTCGCTGATACTCTACATAGAACGGGAGGTGCTTCCGGGGTATGAGCAGTTTGACGCTGCCCATCGGGAGGATCATGCTCAAATGGTTATCAAGCAGAGCCTGGAAATCGCCACGCATTATCCTGTCAATCAGGAGATGGTGTATGCCATCGCGGCATTCCATGACCTCGGACTGGAGGTTGACCGAAAGACGCATCATCTTGAATCCGGCAGGATAGTACGGAAATGTGAGCGATTGAAGGAGTGGTTCTCGGCTGAGGAGATCGAGACGATGGCGCAGGCTGTCGAAGACCACCGGGCATCGTCCGACCATGAGCCGCGAAGCATCTACGGCAAGATTGTTGCTGAAGCCGACCGCTTTATCGAGCCAGAGAAGATAATCGAACGCACTGTGCAGTACGGACTTGCCAATTATCCTAATCTAAATAAAGAAGGTCATTGGCGGCGCACACTTGACCATCTCCACGAGAAGTATGCCGAAGGCGGCTATCTGAAGTTATACTTTCCGGAGTCTCCGAACGTCCAACGCCTGGAGTCTCTCCGAGAGAGAATCAATGACGAACCACAATTGAGGACAATCTTTGAGAAAATCTACAATGAATTTGCCGAACAATGAAAGCATATACCTACATTGAAAAAGGGCGGTTTGAGCTGATTGACAAACCAAAACCGGAGTTGAAGGAACCGCAGGATGCCATCGTGCGGGTTACGCTCGGAAGTATATGCACGAGCGACCTCCATATAAAGCATGGCAGCGTACCGCGTGCTGTGCCGGGAATCACCGTCGGTCACGAGATGGTTGGAGTAGTCGAGCAAGTTGGAGATGATGTCTCTGCAGTAAAACCCGGCGACCGAGTTGTGGTTAACGTAGAGACTTTCTGTGGCGAATGCTTTTATTGTAAACGCGGATTCGTTAACAACTGCTCATCTCCTCATGGCGGTTGGGCACTCGGATGCCGCATCGATGGTGGTCAGACTGAATATGTGCGAGTCCCGCTTGCCAATCAGGGATTAACTCGCATTCCCGACTCGGTTAGCGACGAGCAAGCACTGTTTGTCGGCGATATTCTCGCCACCGGATTTTGGGCAGCTCGCATATCGGAAATCACGCCTGACGATACTGTCCTGATTATCGGCGCCGGTCCGACCGGTCTGTGCACGCTCGCCTGTGTGCTGTTGAAAAACCCAAAACTTGTTATAGTCTGCGAAATCGACCCACAGCGCCGTGAATTTGTCCGTGAGCATTATCCCAACGCCAAAGCCGTTGAGCCGAGTGAATGTCGAAACGTCATACATCAATTAACCGACAATCGCGGTGCCGATCGCGTGATTGAAGTTGCCGGTGGCGATGACACATTCCGCATGGCTTGGGAAATGGCTCGCCCCAATGCGATTGTTACGGTAGTCGCCATGTACGACAAGCCTCAAATTTTACCGCTCCCCGAAATGTATGGCAAAAATCTCACCTTCAAAACCGGGGGTGTCAACGGCTGCGACTGCGCCGAGATCCTACGGCTCATCGAGCAGGGCAAAATCGATACCACGCCGCTCATTACTCACCGCTACCCGCTTTCTCGCATCGCCGAAGCCTACGACCTCTTCGAGCATCATCGTGATAACGTAATCAAAACCGCCATCTATCCCGATTAAACATTATCTATGGATGAATTGAAGAATAAACGTAAGAGTTTTGAAATTGGCGATGAGTGCAGACCATTCATCGATAATTTCGACATTCTCCAAGAAGCTTACGGCTCTTCGGCTTTTCATGACAGCGTTGTTTCTCATTTAGAGTATAAGCTTTCTGATGACGGCGTGTCTTCAGACATCTATTTGGATCTCAGCATTGACGGAGAAGTCGAAACCGTTTTAAGATTTATCAAAGTTCATGGTATTGAGATAAATCTGCCGGATATTCGTTCTTCATTCTTCTATCGTATTGATTTTTACATGGATCAATGGTGCGACTATGGCAATTGCATCGTTATGGAAACCGACGGTGATTTGGTAAAGATAGTTGCAGAAAAAATAGTTGTACTTCAATAAGAGACATTTATGACAGGCGCAATAATCGGCGACCTCGCCGCTTCGACATACCTTAATGACAAAGAGGAGTTTTATGCCCGGCTTGTGGGACGGGATGCCACGGTGTCGGAATACAGCATTGCAGCTTTGCTTGCTGTCCGTACCGCTGAGGCTGGAATCTTGCCTACTCTCGCAGACTTTCGCCGAGCCTCAAATCTTCCTTGCGTCGAAATCGCTCCTGAATTTTTGGGGGAGCAAGAGCAGCCACACGATCCCCATAGTATGGGAGATTGGATAATACAGCGATGTATTTATGCTAACTGGGGAGACGCGAAAGTCGGTTTAGATCCACAACCGGGATGGTTCGACAAGGAAGAGGGCTATTTCCAAATGTTTATTGCCAAAATCATCACACTTTTGAAAAGCGGATGGACTAAAGATGAAGTATATCAGCAGCTTGGTGATGTTTTCAAGGGATGTTTTCATCATTGGGAGTGGCAGGCGCAAGCTGGAGGCCCTTTGAATTATCTTTTCCGCGCATGGGACTGTTTTTACCATGCTTTTGATTTTGGCAGCGCACTGCATAATGCGGTAAAATGCGTAGGTGACATTCGGCTTAATTGCGCTCTGACGGGAGTCATCGCCGAGGCTATGAATGGATGCCGATACTATTTTGTAAAGAAACAATATGCCTCACCTCAGGTCGAGTATCCTGTATGCCTGCAATTACCTGACGCACTAAAAGAATATTTCAGCGATGAACTCGCCATAATGCAGATGCAAGACAATCACAACTACCATTTTTGGCCAAAGAATAATTCGCGCACGAACGTGGAGCGACACTTATATACTCCGGTCGAAAGCCGATTTGAAGGAATGTCTGTCACTCAGATTCAGCACGGCGACATACTACGCTCTTTTGAGCCAGGCTGGGAAAACCGTTATAGCTTCTATAAAGATAACGGCTGGGGCTATATTTGCCGAAGTTTCTATATTTTGGGGCGTTTCCGATTCCGTTGGGCAAGTGACGGCAGCTATCAAATTATCGACTGTCAACAGACTGAACAACAGCCCGTAGATTTTGACCATTCATTTCAAGGCGCATATGAAGGTCTCGGATATGAACTAAGATTGAATTCTATTCCTTTCAAATACTATCAACCGGGACGGCAGATACCTAAAATAGTAGAGCGTACAGTCAAAGGGGAATTCTGGCACGGCGAACAAATGTATTCGGAATTAGATTCAACGAGTCGAGACAAATTTGAGCAAGCCGCTCTGAAAATTTATAATGAGTCAACCGACCCTCGTGTCAAAGTATTGGGCAAACGTCTGTCAGCAAAGCATCTCGGGATTGTCTACTACATAAACGAGCTTTATGCCAAATGGTGTCCCTACGACACACTTGAATGGATATTTGACTATTAAGGACACAATAATTCCTAAAACACTTACAAACATGATTATAAATAAACGTCCCGTTATTACTTGGCTTTTAGACAATAGTTCCGATGCCATCCCCGCTGATGTCGTAGTATCTCCGACATTTGTTCAAGATAATGCAGAGTATCTCCAAGAAAGATTAAATGCTCTTGCTGAAGTAAAAAAGCTAAAACCGGATTGGGGATTGCCTGAATTGGTTATGCCTTCTTTTGAGAAGGTCATGGAAAAGAGTCAACCCGCGTTCGTCAAAATCTATCCTAAACTTTACGAGGAATTCAGCAATGATGATGAATGTGGAATTTTGATATGCAAAGGATTATATACTCTTGTGTATGGATATGGGGATAATGAATTGCATGTGTGGTCTTTCTATGAACTTAAAGGGAAAAGCTATCTTAATATGTACTCCGATTATCAGAGTATCGATAGCATTAATCGCGTTCTATGTAACGAAAATCTTTTGAAAGACCCGATGTTGTGTCGAGGCAGTTTTGAATCAAATCTTCAAGAATTAGGTTTCTTCGGTTCTTTTATTTCATGCTATGTTGCCGTGAAAAAATATGTGCAAGTTGAGACTGTTATAATTCCGTTAGGTAAATTCACAGCTGTTGAGGGGACACCTTTGGAATATGTCGAAAAGAAGAAGGTCATCAATAAATCTGGTCAAGAAGTTATTGTAATGGATTCTAAATGGTTCCGTAAAATCATCAATGATAATGATATTTTTGTCAGAGGATTCTTTAGAATGCAGAATAAGAAAAATGCTAAAGGTGAATGGTATAAGGAACTGATTTTCGTTGAATCTTTTGTCCGGCATGGCTATCATAGGGACGCAAAAATAGAAGAAAATTAAGGGTCAAATACTTCTTTGGTGTTGATGAGTGATTTCAAGTCTTGACCGATCTCACTCAATTTTTTGGATAACTTCTGCATCCATATTTCAAAATCTTCGTTATTGATATACATGATTTACTTCGTTTTACTGATTAATACTACTTGTGTCCAATGCATTGACGAAGCAAAGGACGGAAGAACGAAGCAAATAAAATAGGGGAATCCCTATGGACTCCCCTAAAGCCGTTTTGCAAACATCTATAAATTAGTGAATTATAAAATCATCTTTTTTCATCTTTGTTTGCAACCCTGTTTCGATTTTCCCGGATGACGAGATTTTTCAGGTAATCCAACGCTTTGGTAAGATTGAAAGGTTTGCGCTTGAATACTCTACCCTTAGATTTATGAACGTTCCCAAACGTGAAATTGAAGGCTTGTTCCAGAGCATGGGCAATATGGATATATGGAACGGAGATTCCTGCTTCATTAACAAATTGCCCGGAGAGTTCAAACGATACGGCTAATTCTCCCATACTGTCAATTCCCAATCCTTTTCGAGAATTGGGGATAAAATAGACTTTGGGGATATTTGATTGGTTGTTGTTGGAGAAGTGATTTGTTCGCAAGAAAGTAAATTTCAGCAAATCAATTTCAGATTCAAGCAACATCATCACTTTCCGTTGATATACTTTTTTGAGCTCATTTTTTTTTCAACTCATAAAAAGATGATGATTTCAAAGAATCAAACTCGATACGGGTAATATTCAGTTTCCGAAATATTTCATGATAGCTTTGTTCGGATTGACTGATCGCTATTATCTGTTCCGTAAAATGTTTATAGGCATTTTGCATTTCTTCTTTTGAAACTTGTGGAGTGTCAGATAATAGACTGAATAACTCCAAGCTATTTTCATTCATAACAAACTCCTTTATTTGTAACTGCTTTTTATACCATAATCAGTATCCTTATTTTCAATAGACTTACTACTTGAATTGTGAGTTTTTCCAAAACTAAAGTTCCACGTAAGAGTAGCAACAATGGTTTGGGAGGCACTACTGAAGCTTTCCCGCTTGAAAGGTGACTGATTATTTTTATTCTCTATAATAGTACGTGAAACATTCCGGAATGGATTGAACGCTCCTATGCCAAAAGAGAAATTATCGGTGTTATATTGAATGGCTAAATAGTGATAGTTACCGCTTTTAGTAAGGGTTTCACCATACAGCTTTTCGTCAAATGGTTGTATCTGACCGATAAACATCCATTTCTTATACATTGCCAAAACATTCGCACTATAATAGAAATTAGAATGTGTGTGAGAATAATTCTTCCCTTGACTGTTGAAATGACTGTACCCACCTGTAAAAGAAAATTGCAGTATGTTTTTTATCATTCCCACCTTTAGGGTCATTTCAGCATTATATTTGTTCCAGCTCTTCATATTTTCAGACATTATCAAGAATACATCGCCTTGCTCTTTAAGTGATTCCATGATGGGATTATGCTTGTGATGATGTCTCAGGTTAGCATTGAATGTAAATAATCCTTTCTTGTTTTCGTAAAAAAGATTGTTATTCAGATTATTATAGTGCTTTAATGATAAGTTGCCTTTTTCGGCAAGATAAGGGTCGATCCTAATTTCCGTGTTGGTCAATTCAGCTAAAGTCGGATTGGTCTGAGTCATCTCCACATCGTAACGGATAAAAGAATTTTCATTCAACCTATACCCCAACATGACTTTGGGCAAAAGGTTATAATAACTCTTATTGGTCGAAGTGTTAGAAAAATGCACTCGATTAATCCGCAACCCAAAAGAATAGCTGAAATTATTTTTACTATGGAGCCACTCTGAGAAAATAGAAGATTCTGATTGTTTCAAATCTGACTGAAATACTCCATTTTGCTGAATTTCCTGCTTCGTAAATGATTGTACGTGCTTTACCCCAAATTTCAAACTTCCATAAGTAAAACTCTTCTCATAAATTCCTTCTGCTATCAATGAATATTTATCGGAAGTCAAACCAAACTGCTCTCTAAAAATAGTATCAATATCATTGTATTCGATATAGTTGCGATCTGTTTCTGCTTTGATATAACTTCCGACAATGTTGACGTAAATTTTTTGCTGGTTTTTCAAACCATGCTCATAGTATAAGTCCATTGTTGGAGTATTTATTTTCTGACTGACACCATCCAATATCTGTCCTATCTCTATGCTATTTTCTTTCAGATTACTTTTGAAATCGTTATGCGGATGATCCGTCAAGGCATACTTCAACTTGGCATTAAAGAATGTCGAATCATTTTTTTGATAGTTATAACCGAAAGTAACATCGTGCATCTGATATGAGTAATCTCCGCCATCTCCGATTTCATCTCTCTGTAATGGGATAGAATTTCTGAACCGATAACTTCCTGTACGTGTCCGGTTGTTGCTGTTGATTTTTTGAAAAGCAGTTGTGTAATTCAATGCATATTCCGACTTCCCTTTATTAAACTTAGCGAAAAATACATCTCCACCCGCAAGAATATTCAGGGAGTTCATCAAGTCCATACCAATAATACCACCCTTATCATCTCTTGTAACAATATAATTAACAATTTTAGATGCTTCTCCATATCTTATTCCTGCATAATCCGAATATTCAATCCGTCTGATTTGGCGTGGCTGCAAGGTTAGAATCTCTTCTGATGTCGTATTCACTCCATTGATTTGCAACACAACTTTCCCTCCATCGGAGGATGAAATTGTATTCGTCATCGGATTAATGTTCAGTCCCGAAAGCATCATAGTATTCAATAGTTGCATTCCGTTTGCCGAGTGGTCAAGTTGCAGCTTTGTTGGAAAAACAATCCGTTGATTTATTTTACTGATTGTAGATGAAGCTGAAATGACAATTTCATCAAGCGATAACATCCGTTTACTCAAGAATACATCTATCTCAACTGATTCTAAAAAGTTTTGCAATAAGATTTTTTTAGTTTCAAAGCCCATGTAGGATATTAATAACACATAATCATCGGAAATGAGGTTTGTAAATCCAAACCTTCCAATTGTATCACTCACCGTTCCTTCTATAAATACCGAATCCTGCCTGAACAGAGTAACATTGGCGTATTCAACAGGTTCTTTTGTGCTTTGGTCAAGTATTCTTCCTGTGATATTATTTGATTGCCCAAAGGCATTTAAACTTAGAAACAAGAAGAATACAATGAGATATAATAAATGTTTTTTATTTAAGTCCATACTTGTTTTCTTATAAATGAGATATAGACACAGAATGCCATCTGTGCCATAATCTTGATTAATAAATGATAATAAAAAATCTGCCCTCAGAAGATTCGAAGGCTATAAGAAAACTGAGAAAGGCGTTCTCAGTATAGACTATGCGCGAATTCTAAATGTACGTGCTAATGCACAGCGTATACTTGACATGATTTGTTTATTCTAAATTCGTTGCAAAGATAAGCTTTTATTGGCACAGTTGCAAATATCCGTGGCTTATTTTTGTAGTATAGGTCTATATTTTCTT
>ERZ780168.3315-NODE-3315-length-12762-cov-3.397104_pt1 | contig 12762 bp, 8 predicted proteins | sample MGYA00510981_ERZ780168 | MGnify/ENA primary metagenome ERZ780168 (study PRJEB29588, sample SAMEA2158769) | human gut metagenome | biome: human gut; feature: human-associated habitat; material: faeces | place: Denmark | collected 2008/2010 ...
CTTCCACAGGATTTTTCTGTATAAATGCCATTTCCCGGGCCAGCAGTGCTTCCTGGTATGCCTCTGGAATTTCCATCACAGAACGATGTTCTTTTCCCACTCCGAGACAAAATCTCTCATCTTTTTCTTTCATGATCCGCTCTGCCTCCGGTTCCGGCAGAAGATACAGAACTCCTCCTTCTACGCCTTCCAGCAGAATTCCGCTGCATTTCGAAAACCGTTCCCCATTTGCCTTGCTGGTCAGCAGGATCCGGAAGCTGTCGTTTCCGATGTGGCGCCGGATCCTGCTTTCCATATCCATCCATTCTTTTTCTTCGGCCATTTCTGCATTCATCATCAGATAACGGAGCTGATTTAAAAAGCACCGTTCTTCCTCTTCTTCCGTTTCCCGGGTCTCCGAAAGCTCTCGTTCCAGATTTTCCAGAAGCTGTTCTATCGTCTCCCGCTTGATCGGTTTTAAAATATAGTCCCGAACTCCATGTTTCATCATTTCAACCGCATAGGAAAATTCATCATAGCCACTTAAAACAATAACAACAGGTTTCTGTGACAGCTCCTCCATTTTGTTGACCAGTGTCAGACCGTCCATTTTGGGCATACGGATATCAGTGAACATGACGTCCACCCTCTGTTTTCTCAAAATCTCCAATGCCTCTTCTCCGTTTCGACACTCCAGAATCTCCTCCACCGGCACGCTGCTTCGCCGGATCATCGCCACGATTCCCTGTCGAATCAATTTTTCATCTTCTACAACCAGCAGTGTATTCATTTTCTTTTTCTTCCTCTTTCTCGTCACCCTCTTGATCCATCGGAGAATATTTCCCCCTCGTGATGGGAAGATGAATGCTCACCTTCGTATAGCAATGCTCTTTTGTATAAACTGACAGTCCATACTCTGTTCCAAATTGAATGTGGATTCTGTCCTGTACATTCCGAAGCCCGATTCCATGTTTCGGCTGTGTATCTGAATTCAGGCGCATCCTTAGTTTACGTCTCAGAATTGCAAGCTGCTTTTCTGACATGCCTATTCCGGAATCTGTGATTTCAATCTCAAAGCTCTTTTCATGCTCTATTCCTTTGATTTCAATGACGGCGTCTGCATCCAGCTCCTCAATTCCATGTGTGATTGCATTTTCCACAATCGGCTGAAGAGACATCTTGGGGATATCCTGCCGATACAAATTTTCCGGTATCTGAACAGATAATGTAATTGTGAAATCATACCGCAGATTCATCAGTTCCACATAGTTCTGAATATAATTCATCTCATCCTGAACGGTTACCAGAAATTTATTCCAGCGCATATTGTAGTGCAGCATTTCACCAAGTGCTGTTACCGCATCGGAAATCGTATACTCTTCATTAATCTCAGCCATCATCTTAATGGATTCCAGAACATTATAAATAAAATGAGCGTTAATCTGGTTCTGCATTGCCCGGATTGCCGTATCTTTCAGCGCTGCCTCCCTTTTGATGCTTTCCTCGTTCTGTTTCTGAATTCTCTCCAGCATTCCGTTGATACCATAGCTCATTTCCCGCATCTCTTCTGCGCTGTAACAAACCTTTATCTTTGTTGTTCCATTGTCAATCTGACGCATCTCACACAGGACGTCATAAAACTCCTTCAGCAGGCCACGCACAATCAGATTGACCACCACAATCAGAAGCAGCCCGAAGCCGGCAAATTCAAGCAGCATTCTCTGCTGCTGTTTGATCATGTTTCCGGTTGCATCATCCAAATTGGTCAGTGTTACAAACATTCCATTGAGTTTATCGACTTTCCGAAGCACAATTGCAACGTTTTTCCGGTCAATCACCGCGCTCTGCTGACTCTCTTTTCTGTCACGGATTCCTGCCCGGAACAGAATCAGCCCCCGATAGGACTGCCATTTGCAGGCTGCCGCTGTTTTTCCGCAGTCATATAAATTCCAATTTTCATCAACAAAGCAGGCCCAGCTGCTGTCACCGGATCGATAAATTTCGGGAAATATGTCTGCCATACGCATGGATACCTCGATCACGCCAAGCCTTCCTCCGCTTTGATCCCGCAGTTCCCGTACATAAGTCATCAAATGGGAACCTTCTTTTTTTGTACCGGAGATAATATTTTTTTCCTGTATGTCAAAAAACCACTGTCCTCCGCCCTGATAGCTTCGGTACCAGGCGCAGTTTTTCATCTTTTCCTTCTGGTACAGGATCGGCTGCTGCTCCAGAAAACCATCTGCCATGGCAAAAATATGGATCTGGTACAGATCTGGCATTGCCTCCTGCATTTTATCGATTATGCTGATGCTGTTGTTTCGAAATTGCTGATAATAGCTCTCCGAGATCTCCTCTCCCCTCCTGAGATGAAGAAGATATTTTTCCAACGGTTCATACTCCTGCAGCGTATCTACAACCATTGAGCAGGCATTCGCTTTTGCATTCACCTCCGCACAGGTAAGATCTATTGCCGTTACTGCTTCATTTACCCCATGATCTATGGCATTCTTTTTGATACTCCTAAACCCAAAGCACATCATGCCAAAAAGCGGAATAAAAATAAAGATCAACGTTGTTACGGTAAATTTTTGGTTCAGTTTCAGTCCGCGAAACCAGTTTCGCATTTTTCATCCCCCAGTTTTCTTTTCGGTTCTGTAACCTTACTAATTTTACCAGTTTTTTCTTTAAAAAGCAATTTTTTCAGAAAAATTATTGACAAAAAGAGAAGACGGTACACTTTTTTTCCGTGCACCGTCTCTCTTTTCGCAAGACTCATATATGACGCAAAGCATGATTCCAGGGAAACAGCTTTCGTACCATTGTTATACTGTTGTCAGATCCCACGGTTCATAAATCTTTGGAACATCGCTGATCAGACGTTTGGTATACGCTGCTGTCGGGGGAAGAATTACTTCTTCTGCCGGTCCCGATTCCACAAATTTTCCATGCTCCATAATATAAACATTATCGGATACATAGTAAGCAAGACCAATATCGTGGGTGATGAAGATAATCGTCATATTGATCTCATCACGCAGCTTCAGCAGCATATCCAGGATCGTTGCACGTGAGCAGGCATCAATCATAGACGTCGGCTCATCGGCAAGCAGAATCTTTGGTTTCAGAAGGAAAATACGTGCAATCATCAGTCGCTGCATCTGGCCTCCTGACAGCTCAAATGGATATTTGTTTGTCAGTTCTGCGTATTTTAAGTTTACAAAGCTGCAGGCCTCTGTCATCAGACGTTCTTTTTCTTCTTTCGGCAGATTCTTGTCACCGCGCATATTAATGCAATCCAGCAGAACAGAATCTACACGTTTAAACATATTGTAGGAAGCAAACGGATCCTGGAAAATCGCCTGAATTCCCTTCCAGTACTCTTTTTTCTTCTTTCCGTTCGAGATGTCTCTTGGTTTACCCTGGAAATCAATTTCACCTTCCGTTACGCTGATCAGCCCGAGCAACATCTTCGAAAGGGTTGTTTTTCCGGATCCGGATTCTCCTACGATAGAAACAAATTCACCTTCATGAAAATCGAAATCAACATGGTCTACAGCGACCGTTTTTGCATCGCCAAAGCCAAACACTTTCGTTACGCCTCTTCCGGAGAGGCATGGTTTTAATTCTTTACCATCACGCATTTGCATACACCTCCCGAACCTTTCTCTCAGACATCAGGCAGCGGTACTCTCTTCCGTTCGGCAGTTCGATGACCTCTGGTTTCATACCGCGGCAGGTTGGCTGTGCATAAGGACAGCGGTCTGCGAAACGGCAGCCCTCCGGCGGATGCTTCAGGTTTGGCGGAGTTCCCGGAATTGCAGTCAGCTTCTGTTCTCTTACACCTTCCTCCGGAACGATGATCGATCCCATCAGACCTTTGGAATATGGATGCAGCGGATCGAATACCATTTCTTTTGCGGTACCTTTTTCTACAATCTGTCCAGCATACATAACCATAATATCATCGGTTACGTTGTAAAGAAGCGGCAGCTCGTGTGTGATGAAGATCATGGATTTGATAAATCCTTTTTCCATCAGATCACGCATCATTTTAATAACCATTTTCTGGGAAGTTACATCCAGCGCGGACGATGGCTCATCGGCGATCAGTACCTTCGGAGAAAGAATGGTCGAAATTGCGATAACGGTTCTCTGTTTCATACCTCCGGAAAGCTCAACCGCATGCTTTTGCAGTACCTCCTCCGGCAGGCCTAAGATCTGAAAACGTTCTTTTGCCAGATCATAAATATCCTTTCTCGGCATTTTCGGATCATGCGCATGAATAACGTCTTCTACAAATCGGATGATTTTCTGTGTCGGGTTCAGAGCATTCATTGCTGCCTGCGGAATGTAGGCGATCTCATTGCCCAGAATATTTTTCCGGACATCGTCTGGTTTCATTCCGGAAATTTTTCTTCCATCTACGATAATATCGCCGCTGATGTAGTGAAGCGGTGCGAAATAATAGCCCATCAGGGACAGTGCCAGCGTCGATTTACCACAGCCGGACTCACCTGCTACACCGAGGGATTTTCCCTCCTCAATCTTCAGGGAGACTCCGTCTACGGCGTATACATCTTCATGAAAACGAGTTACATATTTCGTTTTCAGATTGTTTACTTCCAGCATTACTTTTCCCATAGCTGCCTCCTTAGTCTCTTAACTGCGGGTTGAATACCTGGTCAAGACCGGTGTTCATCAGGTTAAGAGAGAATGAAATAAGTGCGATTACAAGAATGACCGGGAAATATGCCCACCATGCACCGTTTAAGTGTGCATTGTACTGGGTTGCCCATTGCATCATAAGACCAAGTGTTGCAGTCTTTGTGGTTGCCGGTCCAAGTCCGATCATAGAAAGCTGTGCCTCTGCCAGAATTCCGGAGGAAATCTGGAGAATGAAGGCCATAACAACGTAGGATGCAACGTACGGAAGGATGTCGGTAAGGACAATCCGCAGCATGCTGTGGCCGGACAGTTTGGAAAGGTTTACATGGTCACGGTTTCGAAGAGAAATAACCTGGGAACGTACAGAACGTGTTGTCCACGGCCATGCGGTAATTCCGATCAGGAGTGCCACCATCATGATTCCCCTCTGAGACTCACCTACGCTGTAGGAGATGAGGATCAGGAGAACGAAGGATGGGATAACGGTGAACAAGTTGGTAAAGAACAGAATCAGGTTGTCCACAAAACCTCCAAGGTAACCTGCAAGAAGTCCGAGGAACAGTCCGATCACAGTTGCAATGATTCCCGCAACCAGACCAATTTTCAGGGATGAACCTGTTGCAGAGATCAGCTCAGTCAAAACATCACGACCAAAGTTATCTGTACCAAGAACAAAGTTCTGACGGTTAATGACATCTTTTTCATTGATGTACTGCTTGCTGTCGATGCTCTGAACCTCTTCCAGCTCACCGGTCTCTTCATTTTTCTCGGCAATAATGGTTGGAACATCCTCTAAAATACCGTCGATTTCGTTGTCAAGACGCTGATATTTTTTCTTTTTTGCTGCGATAAGGCCTTTCTGTTCTGCATTTGGGTCATATTTTTCCTCCCAGAGAGCAATCAGACCTTCTGCATCGGTAACATCGATTTCACTGGCATCTACACCGCCGTATTTTTCCAGCCATTCTGCCATCATAGAACGGTTGTCCATTGTCAGTTTGCTTTCAACGATGGATGCGGTTGCATCAACATTCATCTTATACGTTTTGCCGGAATTTACGGTGTCCTGAATCGAAAGATAGGTACCCGGTTTGAAAAAGTTTCCGTTTCCGATCATTGCCAGCGGATCTTTTGCCACAACAAGCGGATAGATGATAATAGTCAGGAGAATTGCCAAGAAGATTACAAATCCTGTCACGAATTTTCCTGAATGAAAAATCTGTTTGATTGTATTTTTCATAGCGTATTCTCCTTTCTAATCCTGCTGGGATGCTTTGACACGTGGGTCAATGACTGCATACAGAAGTTCAACAAGCAGGTTGGCCAGCAGAACCATGATAGTAATGATTAACGTACAGGCAGAAAGCAACGGATAATCCTGGCCGGTAACTGCTGAGAGCATCGTTGTTCCAAGTCCCGGATAACTGAATACCATCTCAGCTACCAGGTTACCGCCTATCATGGTACCAAGGGACATTGCAAGACCGGTGATCTGCGGAAGCATTGCGTTACGGAACACATATTTCACAATCGTATGATCCTTGATTCCAAGGAAACGACTGTATTTTACATAGTCGGCATTCAATTCATAAATTGACATTGAACGCATACCAATAGCCTGGCCGCCGATCGTGATGATTACGATAGACCAGAACGGCAACTGGTAATGTGAAAGCACAGATTTCATAAAAGCAAGGCTCATATGCGGAATCATACTGCTCGCATAGCCGCCTGCTGCAGGTGCAATATGTAATTTCAGTGAGAAAACAAATAAAAGTACGGTTGCCATACCAAAGGCAGGTACGTTACTGATAAACAGGAATGCCGGAAGGATTGCCTTGTCGAAAACACCTTTCATGTAAGCTGCAATTGCACCAAGCAGGTTACCAAGAATCCATCCAACAATAATGGCCGGAAGCTGTAAACATATGGTCCACAGAACCGAACTGGAAATAATATCGGATACGGTACGCGGATACTGGCTGAAAGAAATGCCGAAATCACCGCGAAGTGCATTTTTTACCCAAGTAAAAAACTGGACATACATTGGTTTGTTAATACCAAATTTCGCTGCATAGTCTTCATATACTTTCTGAATTGCAGTCGCATCGGTCATACCTTCTACCGATTTGGACGCAATAGTTGAAACCGGATCGCCCGGCATCAGACGCGGAAGAATGAAGTTCAGCAGCACTGCAAAGACTAACGTCAAAAGATACCACATGATCTTCTGCGTATAATACTTTTTCATTCCTTTCATAGAGGAACCCTCCTTCTGATTTTGTAAAAGCGGCCGGAGCACCCCGGCTCCGGCCGCCTCTGTTACAATTCAGTGTGTGCTTTCTTTCTGTTTGGCAAATCAGCCGTCAATCAGTTCCAGATTGTACAGTGCTGCTACGCCATAACCATCGGTGCAGTCCATCGGAGGAACATTGGTTCCATCGTCTTTCTGCGGATAGTTGGTCCATACGGACTCGTTTACTTCGTGGAATACCTGCGGTCTGTACATCAGCGGTACACACGGGCAATCTTCCAGCATAATCTTGGAAAGTTCTGTATAGTAATCTTTCAGTTTTGCATCATCGGTCTCATGAGGAATTGCTGCAAGGATTTCATCTACACGGTCGTTCTGATAATGACCGAAGTTACCACTGAAGTTAACCTCAAGATCGTTGTAATCAGAGCTCATGAAGAAACGGCATCTCATGTACGGGTTGGCAACCGATGTACCAGGGCCGGACTGCATGGTGATTTCGAAGTTTCCGGTACTGTAATCCGTGCTGTAGTTTGCTGCTTCCGGGAAGTAGGTCTCAATGTTGATACCAATATTCTTTCCTGCTGCTGCTACGATTTCAAGGGTTGCATTCCAGTCAGACCATCCTGTCGGGCACTCAGCCTTATAGGAAAGGTTCTTTCCGTTGTACTCACGGATTCCGTCTCCGTCGGTGTCTACGATTCCGGCATCGTCCAGAAGCTTCTTAGCACCTTCTACATCGGCATTGGACCACTGATACTCTTTTAAGGCATCCTGATCCACCATAGCCTGCTCAGCATCGGTCGGGTTCATGACAGAACGCGGAACATCTGCGAAGGTAGGAGACTGTCCGGACATTGCTGAAGAAATAACCTGATCGTAGTCAACTGCCATAGCGATTGCCTTACGAACAGCTACCTGATCCAGTCCTTCTACTTCTGTATTAAAGAACAGGGTAGGCATTGTCATACACAGCTGATACGGTGCTTCATCAACATAGGTAGAAATCGGAAGATCCTGCTCTAACCACAATTTCTGAAGGTCTGTGATGAATATCTGTGCCACATCAATATCACCATTCTGGAATGCGGTGGTAGCTGCTGCGTTATCTTTAAAGATCGGGTGAGAAATATATTTCGGAACCGGAAGCTTACCCCACATGGAATCTGCCTGTCCCCAATAATTATCATCGCGGATCAGAACTACGTTCTGGTCATTGTCAAAGTATTTTTTGTACGGTCCGGAAGTTACCAGATCGTCCATCTTATCCATTTTAATTGCTTCAGCATCGTTGTTGTTTCTGTCAGCTACGGTCTTCAGATAGTTTTCCTGCATGATATAAAGCATTGGAAGATATCTTTCCGCAAGAACCGGGTTAACTGCTTCGCCGGAGTCATCGGTTGTCAGTTTGAAGACTACGGTACTGTCATCCTGTGCAACAACATCTGCAATGTAGCTCTTCATTTCAGCGCCGGTAGAAGAATTGTAATCTACATGTGCATGATAGGTAGCTGCTACATCTTTTGCAGTAACCGGTGTGCCGTCATTCCATTTTGCGTCAGCTTTGATTTTCACTGTGATCTCGGTACGATTGTCGTTCCACACTGGATCTCCGTCTGCAAGCAACGGATACATTTTTGCATCCAATGGATTCCACATATAAAGAGTTTCATAAACAAGTACACGTGAAGCATCGCCCTGTGCTATAACCATTGCATTGTTTGAGTTTGCGGACATTGGGTTGTAATCGTTGACGGTACCCCACTGCTGTCCTGCGAAGTAAAGAGTTTCATTTCTTGGAAGCTCTCCTACCACATCATCTGAACCTGTGGTATCTTCGCTGGAAGCATCTGCTGTGCTGGAAGATGCTGCTGTGGCATCGCTTGATGCATCTGCTGTTCCGCTGGAGGATGCTGTTGCTCCTCCGGATGAACCGGTGCTTGTACTTCCACTGTCTCCACATCCAGCAAGCATCGTTCCTGCCATTGTCACTGTCATTAACAGTGCAAGGACTTTCATGTTACGCTTTTTCATACTTTTTACCTCCTTAAGGTTTTCGTTCTTGCTTGATGAGTTCATTATACACAAAGGCTGTTAGAAAAACAGTGTCTATTTTTTGTTTTTGGTGTTCTTTTTTTGTTTTGCGTTGGTTGAGTTGCTTATTTTTTCCTTTATAATTTTCTTTGTTCTGCTCACTTTTCACATATTCATTTTCGCAACATCTGCACTGTTTCGTCATTATGATTATTTGTACCATTTTTCCGTCTTTTCCGACATTTTTCCGTTCGCTTTTTCCATCTGTTTGTGCTATGATGAATATCGTATCAATTTCAGGAGGTTTTTTCTATTATGAATACTGTTTCTCATAAGTACCGACAGTCAGCGCTTCTGCTTCTGACCGCTGCGATCTGGGGTTCTGCCTTTGTCGCACAGCAGACCGGTATGGATTATGTCGGACCTTTTACGTTCAACGCGGCACGAAACCTGCTCGGCGGACTTACGCTTCTTCCGCTGATTGTCTTTTTCTCCTCGCGTAAAAAGCGAACCCTACCGCCAGATGCTTCGTCAGAAAATGGCACACAGCCAAAAACACTCTGGGCGGGCGGTATTCTCTGCGGCATCGCACTGTTTGTCGCCTCGACCCTGCAGCAGATCGGCATCCAGTACACAACCGTCGGAAAGGCCGGTTTTATCACTGCACTTTACATCGTCCTTGTTCCGGTCTGCGGCCTGTTCCTCCGAAAACGAGTACAACCGAAGGTCTGGCTCGCAGTTCTCATTGCCGTTGCCGGTCTCTATCTGCTCTGCATGACAGACGGATCCTTCTCTTTGCAGAAGGGTGATCTTCTTGTGCTTGCCTGTGCGCTCGGATTTACCATACATATTCTGGTTATTGATCATTTTTCTCCGCTTGTCGACGGCATCAAAATGTCCTGCATTCAGTTTTTTACCTGTTCGATCCTGTCCGCTGTCTGTATGGCCCTCTTTGAAACCGTAAACGTTTCCAACCTTCTGCACGCCTGGATACCGATTCTCTATGCCGGAATTCTCTCTTCTGGTGTCGGCTATACCCTGCAGATTATCGGGCAGAAAGGATTAAATCCCACCATGGCTTCTCTGCTGATGAGCCTGGAATCCGTTTTTTCCGTTCTCGCCGGTTGGATTTTCCTTCATCAGGCACTCTCCGGTCGCGAGCTCTCCGGCTGTATTCTGATGTTTGCAGCGATCGTGCTGGTACAGCTTCCGGGCTTTTCCAAAACCAACGCTGTTTCCTGATGCCATTCCTTTTTCAGTGTAAGAAAGATTCCCGTTTTGCGAGCTTCTTTCTTACGACAGCTTGCTTTGATGACATAAATTCCCTCCGCCGCAGTGTGATCCTGCCCGGAGGGCTTTTTATGCCTTCCGAAAATTTAACCGAATCTAGTAAGTCCCCTGCTTCCATTTCGAATATCCACTTGCCCAATATTTTCATAGCATAAAAATACAAATTCCTGCATATTGATTGCAGGATTTTTTAATTCGTGCTACACTGTTTTTATTGTACCAATAAGCACTTATTTTATTAGGAGGTTCTGTCATGCCCGTTTTTGATTTCAGCAATTCCCCGGAAAAAGCAAAAGTTTCCGAATGTACGTATACTGTTTTCCGCGCAAACGCACCGTTTGCTTCTCCAGATCAGCCGATTCTTATTCTGGATACAAAAGAGAAAGCTTTCCCGCATCATCCCTGCGGTATTTTCACAAACCCATCCAAACGGACCTCGTTTGAATTTAAAGATGAAGAAGAAACCTTCATTGCCGACATTCTTCAGATCGATGCCCGTTTTGTCAGCCTTTTAAAATGGCTCGGTGAAAACCATATCAATGTCCGCCTTTCCGGCACACAAACATCCGACGGTTATGCAGTTTACAAAATCCGCGAGATCGCTTTCGGTGGCGGCGCAAAGCTTTCGGCTGAGGATGGATTTTTACAGTTTATGATCGAACGTCTTCTCGCCAGCAATGCACCGGAAGAAGAAGTTGAGGATGAGGATCAGGAGGAAACCGGTGACAGTATGAAGCTCACCAGTATCCAATCTATCACTGATTTTATGAACTGTGCCGGAAGAACGCTGCCGGACAATATCCGCCTTTGGGCTCGTCGAAACCTCGCTGTTGCCCGTTCCCACGAAGTCTCTCCCGAAGAACGTCGCCACGCACAGCGCGCCCTCTCCATGATGATGAATATTCAATGGAAAAGCAACTATTTTGAAGCCATTGATCCAGTGGAAGCACGCCGGATCCTCGATGAAGAACTGTATGGCATGGAACGCGTGAAGCAGAGAATTATCGAAACCATCATTCAGATTAACCGGACTCATACGCTGCCGGCCTATGGTCTGTTACTGATCGGTCCTGCCGGAACCGGAAAATCGCAGATTGCTTATGCCGTTGCGCGTATCTTAAAATTACCGTGGACCACACTCGATATGAGTTCGATTAATGACCCGGAACAGCTGACCGGAAGTTCCCGCATCTACGCAAACGCAAAACCGGGAATCATCATGGATGCTTTTTCCATGGCTGGTGAATCCAACCTCGTCTTTATCATCAATGAGCTCGACAAGGCTGCCTCCGTCAAAGGAAACGGAAACCCGGCAGATGTTCTGCTGACCCTTCTTGATAATCTTGGTTTTACCGATAACTATATCGAATGTATGATCCCGACCGTCGGTGTATACCCGATTGCAACCGCAAACGACAAGGACCAGATCAGTGCTCCGCTGATGTCCCGCTTCGCTGTGATTGAAATTCCGGATTACACGCCGGAAGAAAAGAAAATCATTTTCTCCCGCTATGCACTTCCAAAGGTGTTAAAACGTATCGGTATGAAAGAAAAGGAATGCATTCTGACGCCGGAAGGACTCGATGCCGTAATCTCCTGCCACGAAAACACAAGCGGTATTCGTGATCTTGAGCAGGCTGCTGAGCATATCGCAGCAAATGCGTTATATCAGATAGAAGTCAACCATGTTTCCTCTGTTGCCTTTGATGCAGAAATGGTACGTGAACTGCTCTTGTCCTGCTGATCTGCCTTATTTTCTATTTTGAAGGCGTATCAAGGTACGGCGAAAACCAGTGACGCAACAATTCACGCTCTGTGGTGCTGAAATTTTTTGCATTATTTTGGGGTGTGCTGTAAAATAGTTTCCTGTCCCATCAGTCTGTACTTTCGGGCAGGGAACTATTTTATTTCTCCAGATATTTTCACAAAAGAAAGCCCCTGACACTTTCATGTCAGGGGCTTCCTTTCGATCAATTCAGAAAATTTATTTCTGCGGACCAGCGGAAACAAGTGCTTTACCAGCAGCGTTTCCTTCATATTTTGCAAAGTTCTTAATGAATCTTTCAGCCAGATCCAGTGCTTTTGTCTCCCACTCGGAAGCATCAGCATAGGTATCGCGAGGATCCAGGATAGCCGGATCAACGCCCGGAAGTTCAGTCGGAACTTCGAAGTTGAAGTACGGAATAGTCTTCGTCGGAGCTTCGTTGATAGCACCGCTTAAGATTGCATCGATGATTCCACGGGTATCACGGATGGAGATACGTTTTCCGGTTCCGTTCCATCCTGTGTTAACCAGGTATGCTTTTGCTCCGCTCTTCTCCATTTTCTTAACCAGCTCATGAGCATATTTGGTCGGATGCAGCTCAAGGAATGCCTGTCCGAAGCATGCGGAGAAGGTCGGTGTCGGCTCAGTGATTCCACGCTCGGTTCCTGCAAGTTTTGCAGTAAATCCGGACAGGAAGTAGTACTGAGTCTGCTCTGGTGTCAGAATAGATACTGGCGGAAGTACGCCGAATGCATCTGCGGACAGGAAAATA
>ERZ780168.3323-NODE-3323-length-12729-cov-3.902478_pt1 | contig 12729 bp, 12 predicted proteins | sample MGYA00510981_ERZ780168 | MGnify/ENA primary metagenome ERZ780168 (study PRJEB29588, sample SAMEA2158769) | human gut metagenome | biome: human gut; feature: human-associated habitat; material: faeces | place: Denmark | collected 2008/2010 ...
TCTGCTGACGGCAGGAGTGCGTTTTGGAGCGTCAGCGATCATTGCGAAAAATGAACCTTATGCCAAGGCCTCCCCTACTAGGGGAGGTGGCAAAACCGACAGGTTTTGACGGAGAGGTTTAATACCGTCAGCACCCCCTAAAGGCCGGGCCGCCATTGCCTCTCCCTTTGGGAGAGGTGGCAATGCGCAAGCATTGACGGAGAGGTTTAGCTCTCCGGAATCTCCAACTTCTGCACCGTGTTGCCGCTGAACAGCAGCAGATCCTTGCTGTTGGCCAGCAATGCCTGCGGGCTGGTGTCAAGGTTCTGGCTCCACTGCTGGGTGCCGGACGCATCAAAGCACTCCACGGCGTTATCGGCCAGCAGATAGAACAGGTTCCCCGCCCGGACAATGGAATTTGCCGCCGAGACAGCGGCGCTGAACTGGACGTTCAGGTTTTTGTCCAGCGTCACAGCCTGAGAGACCTGCCCCGATGCCAGCAGCAGGGCCACATTGCCTGCCGCGTCCACCGAAACATCTTTCAGCTCCGTGCCCGCAAAATCATAGACCGCACGCTCGCCGCCGCCCGCATTGTAGAGCACGGCCCTGGTATCGTAGACAGCCAGGATCGTGGAAGCGGAGGTCCACCCCAACCACTGGGGCACGCCGCCCTGATTCACCAGACTGACGGGATCGCCCGATGCCAGATTGATGAGGTAGAGGTTGGTCATCACCTGTCCCCCGCTGACGGTGACGGCTGCCGCCGCCAGCTTCCGGCTGTCGGGCGAGAAGGCCATCCGCAGCGGGGTGCCGTCGTTGGAGCTCATGCTCCAGCGCAGCACTTCTTCCATGTTGGCGTTGTAGACCAGCAGCTTCGCCATGGCGCTGATGTCCTCTGTGACCACGGCCAGATTGCCGTTGTCGGCCACCGCGCAGAGGAAGATGCTGTTTTCCATCTGTTTGGTATAGAGATTCTGGGTGCGGCTCTCCACCCGCAGCTCATTGCCGGACCGGTTGTAGAGCACAAAGCGGTTCCGGCCTGCGGCCAGAGCCGGGCGGGCGTAGCCGCTCTGGATGCTGTTCAGCTTTTTGCCGCTGCGGGAGTAGACGACGCAGCCCTCCTTGCCCAGCTCCACAAAGCTGCCGGTCAGCGGCTCTACCTGCGTCACCTCGGAAACGCCGGTCTGCTGCGGCCAGCCGGAACCGGGCAGCAGCGCGATGCGGGCCGTGTCGATGAAGTCCTTTGCCATCGTCACCGAGCTGCCCACCACGCCGGTGGCAAACAGCACCACCGCCGTCAGCAGCACCAGCAGGACGGCCGTCCGCCGGATGCGCCGGGTGCGCACCCGCTGGCGGGCCTGCTCCAGATATTCGACACGCCCCGCCGAGAGCGGCTCGTCGTTTTCCGAACGGCCGCGGGAAATCTTACGCATTCGCTTCGCCCTCTCCCTTGTAATCTACGCATTTCAGGAACAAGCCCTGCGCGGGCAGGGTCGGCCCGGCCAGGCTGCGGTCCCGGCTGGCCAGGATGCCCGGTACGGCGTCCGGGTCCAGCCGCCCGGCACCGGCCTCGCACAGAGTCCCCGCCAGGATGCGCACCATATTATATAAGTAGCCGTCTGCCGTCACGGTGATCTCCAGGTCGTCGCCGTTTCGCACAACGCTGCAATCCGTAATGGTGCGGATGGTGTCGCCGTGGGCCGCTGCCGAGCTGCCCGCCGCACAGAGGGCGAGAAAATCGTGCGTTCCCACAAACTTCTGCGCCGCCTGCTGCATCTTGGTCTCATCCAGCCGCCGGGGGACGCGGGTGTAGTACTTCGCGTCGAAAGGCGAGTCGATGGGGCTATTGTGGATGCGGTAAAGGTAGGTCTTGGTGTGGGCGGCATACCGGGCGTGGAAATCCTCCGGCACGATGCGGGCCGACAGCACCCGGATATCCGGCGGCAGATGCTGGTTGAGTGCCAGCGGCAGCTTTTCCGGTAGGATGCGGGTGTCGGCGTGGAAGTTCAGCGCAAAGCCCAGCGCATGGACCCCCGCGTCGGTGCGGCTGCAGCCCTTGATGTCGGGCCGGGTGCCCAGCACAGCTTCCAGACCGTCCTGAAACGTCTGGGCCACGCTCCGCCCATTGGGCTGCACCTGAAATCCGCAGTAATTCGTGCCGTCGTAGGCTAAAAGAAGCAGAAAATTCATAAAAGTTCGTTGCAGATCGTTTCCCTCTCCGTCATTGCTTTGCAATGCCACCTCTCCCGAAGGGCGAGGTTTTTCGCCTTTTCCGAAACCGGTCAAAGCTCCCCCTTCGGGGGAGCTGGCAAAGCCGTCAGGCTTTGACTGAGAGGGTGAGAAAGTGGTTAGAAATTCGGGAACACCAGCCGCGAGGACAGGATGAGCACAAAGCAGACGATGCAGACGGCAAGGTCGATGTAATCCTGCCGGGTGCAGCGCAGCACCTTCAGGCGGGTGCGGCCATCGCCGCCGCGGTAGCAGCGGCACTCCATGGCCATGGCCAGCTCGTCAGCACGGCGGAACGCCGAGATGAACAGCGGGATGAGCACCGGCACCAGCGCCTTGATCCGCTCGGTCATGGTGCCGCTGTCCAGCATGGCACCACGGGCCTTCTGGGCGTTCATGATCTTATCTGTCTCCTCGATGAGGGTCGGGATGAAGCGGAGGGCGATGCTCATCATCATGGCAAGCTCGTGCACCGGGAAGTGCAGCTTGCCCAGCGGCTTGAGCAGCTGCTCGATGGCATCCGTCAGCACGATGGGGCTGGTGGTGTAGGTCAGCAGGCTGGTGCCTGCGATGAGGGCCATGACGCGGACGGCCATCAGCACGGCGTAGCGGACGCCCTCGGCGTAGATCTTGAAGATCCAGAACTGCACCAGCGGGTCGCCCTCGCCGGAGACGAAGAAGAGGTTCAGCACAGCCGTAAAAAGGATGATGGGCAGGATGGGCTTCAGGCTCTTCAAGATCAGCTTGAAGGGGATCTTCGCCACGGCATACATCGCCACAAGGAAGAGGATGGACAGCGTCAGACCCAGCGGGTTGGACGCTGCGAACAGCAGGATGATATAAGCGATGGTCAGCACCAGCTTGAGCCGGGGGTCAAATTGGTGCACAAGGCTGCTGCCCGGAAAATGCTGGCCGATGGTGATGTCTCTCAGCATTCGGACACGCCCCCTTTCCGGCTCTGCTCACGGGGCAGGACGAGGCTCTCACCCGCATCCCGCCGCTGTTTGGCTTCCAGGATCATCTTGACGGCATAGGGCACGGTGTACACGTCCGCCGGGACATCCACGCCCATCTCCCGCAGCTTGAGGAAGATCTTCGTCACCTGCGGCACCGACAGCCCCAGTGCGAGCAGCTCCGGCGCACGGGCGAAGACCTGCTCCACGGTGTCGTACATCGCGATCTTCTTGTTGGACATGACCAGCACCCGGTCGGCGTACTTGGCGATGTCCTCCATGCTGTGGGAGACCAGCAGCACGGTGGTGCCGGTCTTCTTGTGGTAGTTCTTGACTTCGGACAGGATCTCGTCCCGGCCTTCGGGGTCCAGACCGGCGGCAGGCTCGTCCAGCACGAGGATGCGGGGCTTCATGGCCATGACGCCCGCCACCGCCACGCGGCGCTTCTGGCCGCCGGACAGTTCGCGGATGGGGTGATCCATCTCGTCTGCCGTGTATTTCAGCGATCCGAGATACGTCCGAATCTTCGTCCTCTCACTCTTCTCCCCGGTGGAATCCAGAAAATCGACCGGCGTCATGGAAAGATCCAGCTGATCCTCGTAGTTCTGCGGCATGTAATCTACGCGGAGATCTTCCCGTGCTTTCAACTCTGTCGCAATCTTTTTCAGCAGTGTTGTCTTGCCTGCCCCGTTCGGGCCGACAATGCATATTTTTTCCGGTCCTCTTATCTTTAAGGTGATATTTTCCGCCAAAACCCGCTCTCCATCCGGCGTTTCCAGTTTCGGAAGCTGATATTCGATGACCGTTTTCCCGGCCGGCATGGCTGCCTCTGCTCCTCCAAGCTGGAAGTAAATCGCTTCCTCCTGCTCCGGCATTTCTGTCATGCTGGCATCTTCTTTTTCAAATCTGCGGTTCATCGCCTTTACGGTATGCATTTTGTCCTTCAGATTTTTCGCCACGGACGGTGCCTGACGGGAACAGTTGTTCAAGGCGTTCTGCACGCTCTGGTATACCTTTCGGTATTTCTCATCGCGCAGCGCTTTCTCTCTCCTGTCACTCTGCGCCTTCTGTTCCTGGCGCTCGAAATTCTGCAGGCGCTCCTCTACATACGTCCGATAGGGAAGTTTCGCAACCGTGTATCTCGATTTTGTCTTCCGCACAATCTGTTCAATATGAATGACCATATTTGCCGTGTTTTCAATCAGCGTTTCATCGTGCGAAATAAAAACAACAATATGCTCCCATTCGCGGATCAGTTTCTCCAGAAGTTCCAGTGTCGCAAGATCAATATCATTTGACGGCTCGTCCAGCAGAAGGACCGTGGCATCCTCCATGAGAAGACGCATCATCTGCGCTTTCACCTTCTCGCCGCCGGAAAGCTCCCTCATCTGCTGATCCCGATAGAAAAACTCTTCCGTCAGACCAAATTTTCTTGCCAGCACCGCCAGATCCTTCGGTGTCTGATCCCAGAACTTTTCTTTTTCATAGAAATACTCATACACCGTCTTCGTTTTCTCCGCCTCCGGAAGTTCCTGCGGCAGATATCCAAGCCGCTCCTTTCCGATGATGCGCTCGCCTGTGGATTCGATGTAATCTTCCGTCAGTGCGGGATCGTACATCCACTTCAGCAGCGTCGATTTTCCGTTTCCCTCCTCTCCAATGATAACGGCCTTATCTCCGTCATTCAGTACAAGCTGAAAATCTTCGAGAATCACCCGCAGATCTTTTTTATGTGTCAGTGTTAATTTTTTTATCTGCATCATACAGAAGCCCCCTTTGCTCCGGCAGCCTCTTTTCTGCTTTTTTACGCAAAACGAGCCTGTCCTGCGTACGCAAAACAGACCCGCAAAAAAATATCCCTGTTCTATTCTCATAAAAAAGGGAAATGATTCAGCGATTCTCGTCTTTAAGCGTACACGAAAAACAGGCCTGTTTTCCAGGCTGTCCATTCTTTGTGTTTTTCTTAAAGTCGATTATCGCAGAAACATTCCCTCACCTTTACACCAATGGTGCTCTTTCTTTTTATTTTCTGTTCCCTATTATAGGACAACTTACAGATAAATGCAATCCGTTTTTTTACAAATTGAGAAGTTCCTCTGCCAGCGCCTGTGCATGCTCCAGATACCAGCCGTCTTCGTCCTCTTCTGCTTCCACAAACTCGATATACTCATTCAGCATGGCCAGCTTCACATCCAGATTGAACTGTTCGCGTGAAATCTTTGTCTTTAACGCTTCATACATCCGATCCAGAAACAGCTCTTTCTGTGCATCGTTCATGTAGAACGGGAAAGTACTCCGTGTCTCGGTCGCATGTGCCAGGAATCTTGCAATGTCCAGAGAATACGGCATCATTCCACCAAATCCCCAGTCAATCATGACAACATTTTCGCCGTCATAGATCACATTCCACTGCAGGAAATCACCGTTTGACATTGTACATGGACAGGTCAGCTGGCGGTCCAGGAACATCTGATACGCTTTCCGCAGAATTGGATCATCCGCTACGGACGATGCTCGGCGCAGAACGCGTTTCCAGTATTCGACAAATCTCTGCTCCACTTCATTTTCCGGCGCTTTGTCCATCGACGGTGTCCAGAAATACGACTGAATTTTACTTAAGGTTTCTGCCGCTTTTTCTGTTGTCTCGTCCGTCATATCCCGCATGTCGTTTCCTTCTACATACTTCATGCAGATCCAGTCCGCATCCTCTGCCTGCCGCATGCCGACATACTGCGGTACGTGAAACTCTCCTTTTGACAGATACTGCGCATAAATCTGCGCTTCTTTGCTGCCGGTTTTCTTCAGTGTATATTTTCCTGCATCTGTCTCGATCACATACACATCGTACTCCCGCACTTCATCTTCCGCCTCACCCCACTGCTCGCAGATGCGTGAAACCGCTTTCACCGGTTCTCCGATGATTTCAAATGCCATTGTTTTGATTTCATCTGAATCTACTGATTTCTGAAAATTTCCTAACTCCATCTCTTTTGTCAAATCCTTCTCTTTTTCACATTATTCTATTACTATATCACATCTGTGACACTTTTGTCATTCTATCTTTCTGGCTTTTAAAAGCTTTGGAAAGTTTTTTCACAAAAAAGCAGGCGCACCAGACATTGCCGTCTGATGCGCCCGTATCTGTCAATTTTATGATCCAATCGAGTATTCCATCGATGCCACGCTTAAGATAACGGTTGCGCTTTCATCCCCTTCCGTAAAAGCCGTCAGCTGCAGAACCGTATCCTGCTCCCCCTGCCACTGATAAATCTGATTTCCGAGTCCAGTTGCAATTCCTCCGCCGTATAAAGAATTCAGTTCGTCTACTTCTTTCTGAATCCATGTATTGGCATCCTGTTCGATGTCAAAAGTAAAGGAAACCTGACTCAGCTGACCGTCCGAAAATTCCAGATCCATGTTAGATTCTGCATTTTCCAGGGAAAATTTTTCTTTGCTCTCGTATGTCTTTGTGCTGCTCTCATCACCCTGTCCCAGATCTTTTTCATCAAACTTCAGGGAGCTCTGTTTGAAAAGCTGTTCCGAATCCGTTCCCCATTCAAAATCCGCATACTGGAAAACCTGCTCCTCTGTACAGAGTTCCTTTAAATCCAGATCTCTGCTCTGTGATCCTCCTGCAGATGCGCAGCCCGCCAGCAAAAACAAAGGTAATAAAAAGATTGTCTGTCTTATCTTCATAAACTTCCCCCCTTCTGTTTCCTGATTTTTTAATTAATACTAAATATTCTATCGTTTCTTTATTTTTTCTGTAAATTTATGATATCATACTTTATTCTGCTGCGCAATACTTTTATCATGTTTCTATTTGCATCAAAGGAATGGCCGCCTCATGATACGCATAGAAAAAGACCGGTAACCCGATCTTTTTCCATACACCTTTTATCCAATTACACTCGTGCCAAATGGCATAAACGAAAGCCTTGCCATCTTGAAAAACTGCCGTCCAAACGGAATTCCAACAATCGTAATACACCAGATGCATCCTGCAAAAATCCATGCAAGTCCGCCGAACATGCCTCCAAATATAAACCACAGAATATTTCCCAAAGTTCTCATATCCGCATCTCCCCTGACGCCATTCCAGACACTGCCAGCTATCCATTATTTTGTGAACAGTTTGCCGCATCGATCGCCAGCACCAGTAATAATGCCGGAATTTCATTGCTCGGATTATCATATTCGATGACATACGTGTCACCCCAGCTCAGAAGTTTTTTATGTACGTGGACGACTGCACTGCAGGCTTCATATACATCGTAATCCCATCCCATGAAGTCACCTTCTGCACGCCATCCCATGAAATCTACATCGTATTGGGGGCGGAACAGTGCAAAACGTTTTTCGATATGTCCCATTAACTGCCCGTTCCATTCAATTTCAAAAGTCGGAAGAAAGCAAAATAATTTCTGTTTGATAAACCCAATTTCATTATGCGCCGCATCGTACACATGCAGACGGTGTCCCAGCGAGATAAATTCATTTTTCACAAAATACTTTTGGTTCCCCTGCTCGTCATAGATATCATACGTGTCTGACCAGGAAAATACACGTTGTTTGATTAGTAACTGCATATCTGCTCCCCTTTTCATTTTTCTATCAGAAAATCGACTTTTTTATGGAAAATTTTTCCTTTTCCCCTTAATTTTCGACCGCGATTTTGACCCCATTTTTTTCGGTCTGAAACGGTCTAAAACGCTATTTTTGCCCTGTTTTTTCCATCAAAAATGTACAAAAAAACCGCTAAAACACTGGATTTTAGCGGTTTTTCAGGTATGGACCTGAGGGGAATCGAACCCCTGTCCGAAAGCCTATTCATTCAGGCATCTCCCATTACAGTCATTCTATTAAAGGTTCCCCCATCGGCACGCCGGATGACAGGCTTGCCGCTTCGGTAGCTTCATAAAATCTTCCATCTCCGCAAAGCTTTGGAAACGAAGTGCTCCGCATCTGTTTGATGCCAGAAGAATAGCCGCGGAAAACTATTCAGCTGACAACGCCGCACTTAGGCAGCGTACGCTACGTAATTATCGTCTGCGTTTAAATTTAGGTTCCAGGTTGATGACGCGGTCCCGGAGTCCACGAATGGCTTCCCAAACTTCAAAACCCCCGTCGAAACCAGTACAAGCCCGTGCTGGTTCTACAGACGCTTTTCTTTGATACGGGGACGCAAACAGATCGTCCCGGTGCAGTGAAAACTCTCTTTCAACTGCCGTATATCGTATTATAGTCTTTCCCCATACTTTTTGTCAAGGATTTTTAATACAGATTTTTAACTTTGAAATCTCTCTCCGCCTCACGTCTCTGATCTTTCTTTGCGATATCCTGCCGTTTATCATACAGTTTTTTACCGCGTGCCAGACCGATCTCGACTTTTACGAGGCTGCCTTTAAAATACACCTGCAACGGAACGAGCGTGTAGCCTTTTTCCTTGATCTGCGCCTCAAGTTTGCGGATCTCATAGTCGTGCAGCAGCAGTTTCCGGATGCGCAGCGGGTCTTTATTGAATATGTTGCCCTTCTCGTACGGACTGATGTGCATGCCGTAGATGAATACCTCATCACGCTCAATGCGGATGAAGGACTCCTTGATGCTGCATTTTCCCATGCGGAGGGATTTTACCTCGGTACCGGCAAGAGAGATGCCGGCCTCGTATTTATCCTCGATAAAATAGTCATGATATGCCTTTTTATTGTTGGCAATCATTCGATTTCCTTTTTGTTTTGCCATAGCTTTTTCCTCCAGGGATTTATTCTGTCTCGGTTTCTTTTTCTACATACGTAAAATCGATTGTCCGGTTGGCAGGCTCGGCGTTTCGTACACGGATACGCACCGGCTCACCAAGGCGGAATACTCTTCCGTGCTGCTCTCCGACCAGACGGTAATTTTCTTCATCAAAATTATAATAATCGTCTTTCAGTGTCATGATGTGAACGAGTCCCTCAACGGTATTTTGCAGCTCCACATAGAAGCCCCAGCCGGTCACACCGGAAATGACGCCGTCGTACTCTTCGCCGACATGCTCCAGCATATATTCGGCTTTCTTCAGCTTCACAGCCTCTCTTTCTGCCTCTGCAGCACGCTGCTCCATCGCACTCGACTGCTCCGCCACATGCTGCAAAATGGACGAATATTTGCCGATTCTGCCGCCCTTGTCGAGACGTCCCCGCAGATCATCCTTGATAATGCGGTGGATCTGCAGATCCGGGTAACGGCGGATTGGTGAGGTAAAATGGCAGTAATATGACGCTGCCAGTCCGAAGTGGCCGCTGCATTCCGGGGTATAAATGGCTCTTGCCATCGACCGGAGCAGCAGGCGGCTGATCAGCGGCTCTTCCGGGGTTCCCTCGATACTGGTGAGAATCTTCTGCACCTCACCCGGCGTAATCTCATGGGAACGCTTTTCGACTTTGATGCCCTGTTCACGGATCAGCGTCAGCGTTGCCTCCATGCGGTCTCCGTCCGGCTTGTCATGCGTCCGGTATAAGAACGGGATTTCGCGTGTGCAGTATTCCTCTGCCACAGTCTCGTTCGCCATCAGCATGAAGTCCTCGATCATCCGTGTTGCCACGTTCGACGGATACGGGCGGATCTCCACCGGCGTCCCTTCTGCATCAAGAATTACTTTGCTCTCCGGGAATTCAAAATCAATTGCTCCGCGTTCTTTCCGACAGCTCCGGATCAGTGCAGACAGTTCCTGCATCTGGCGGAACATCGGAACCAGCTCATGATATTCCTCCAGCAGCTCCGGATGTGCTTCCGGCTCGGTCAGTATTGCATTGACGGCGGTGTAGGTCATGCGGCGGTCCACGCGGATCACCGTCTCAGCGATCTGATGGCCGATCACACGGCCTTTCTCGTTGATCGTCATAATACAGGAGAGTGCCAGGCGCTCCTGTCCTTCATTCAGGGAACAGATGCCGTTTGACAGACGCTTCGGCAGCATCGGAATGACGCGGTCCGGCAGATAGACACTGGTGCCGCGCTTTAACGCCTCACGGTCGAGGGCGGAATTTTCCTGCACATAGTTGCTGACATCAGCGATATGAACGCCAAGCGTCCACGTATCGCCCGCTTTTGTGACGGATACGGCGTCATCGAGGTCTTTGGCATCCTCGCCGTCGATTGTCACCATCTGCCAGCTTTTTAGATCGAGGCGGCCGTTGTAATCGTTTGGAATTACTTCCTCCGGGCATTTTTCTGCCTGTGTGATCATGCGTGTCGGGAACTCCTCCGGGATCTGGTAAGCGTCCACGACCGCCTGGATATCGACAGTCTGGATACGCGGCTTCTTCTCTGTGTCGCCGTCCTTTCCATTCTTTCTGCGGAATCGGTCATCGCGTCCTCTTCTGCCCTGCTCTCCGGCGCGGCGGTCTCTTTTTTCCCGTTTTTCCGTCGTTGTGGATGCACCGCGGCTCTTCTGGTAACGGCCGTCGGAGATCACATCGATTTTTCCTTCTTTTACCAGGATTTCCATAACCTCCGCAAGCTCCGACCGTTTTGCTTTCGGCACCTGCAGCAGCATGGCAATGTCTTTCAGACGCATCGGCTCATAGTTTTTCGAGCTTACGAGATCCATGAGCAGCGTCTTGCGGTTTTTCAGCAGTTTCGAACTTCTGGAACACGGATGGCCCGCATGACCGCCATGGTTCCCGCTGTTCTGTCCTGCATGGGACGCCGCGCTGCCCTGCGGATATTTCCTCCGATCTTTTTTCTTCTTATTATCTTTCATCTATTATCTCCTCTTTGTAGAAAAAGACACCCTTACGCCTTCTCGTGGGAATAAGGATGTCTTTACTTTGCTAAAAATTCATGTTTAATACAACCGACAGTACAATAAACAGAACTGCCATGATTTTTGTTGCACGGATCAGAGTTCCTTCTGCAGAACGGCTTTTGTTTCTTCCCCAGTAAGTATCTGAGATACCTGCGATAGCACCGAGACCCTGCTGTTTTCCTTCCTGCATCAATACAACAACGGTTAAAGCAATACAATCAATGACATAAATGACTGTCAAAATCGTTCTTAAAATTTCCACAATTACACCTCCTACGGCTAACTTATATTATTTTACCATAGCGGAAGAACGATTTCAACTGTTATTTGCCTATTTTACGCCGTTTTTCACCATTCTCTTACGCCGGTTCCCTTTTGCGGGAACGGATTCCGGTATTTCGCTTCCTCACCGAGGCGTTCCTCGATGCGGAGAAGCTCATTGTATTTCGCATTCCGCTCCGACCGGCACGGTGCTCCGGTTTTGATCTGGCCGGCGCCTGTCGCGACGGCAAGGTCTGCCAGAAAATCATCCTCTGTCTCTCCGGACCGGTGGGAAATGACGGCGCGGTACCCTGCTCTCTGCGCCATCTCCACCGCATCCAGCGCCTCAGAGAGCGTTCCGATCTGGTTTACCTTGATCAGAACCGCATTTGCCGTACCAAGTGCAATGCCGCAGGAAAGCCTTCTTACATTCGTCACAAACAGATCATCCCCGACCAGCTGTACTCTGTTCCCGAGCGCTTCCGTCATCTGTTTCCAGCCTTCGAAATCGTCCTCGCACAGCCCGTCTTCGATGGATACGATCGGGTATTTTTCGATCAGTTCCTCATAGTAGGCAACCATTTCTGCGGTATCCCGAAATACTGTCTTTCCGCACTGACGGGATTCCCCGGGAAAGTAGTAGACGTTCCTGCTCTCCTCGTAGAGCTCGCTTGCCGCCGCATCGATCGCGATCATCACGTCGTTTCCGGGCGCATAGCCGGCTTTCTGGATCGCATTGACAATGAGCTGCAGTGCTTCATCGGAATCCTTTAAATCCGGCGCAAAGCCGCCCTCATCGCCGACAGAAGTCGAGTATCCCTTCTCCTTCAGGAGCTGCTTCAGCGTATGGTAAATCTCCGCGCACATGGAAAGACCCTCCCGGAATGAGGGAGCGCCGCACGGCATAATCATAAATTCCTGCAGATCGACGGTGTTGTCGGCATGACGGCCGCCGTTTAAAATATTCATCATCGGCACGGGCATACGGCTTGTGTGGCAGCCGCCCAGGTACTGGTACAGCGGCAGATGAATCGCATTTGCCGCCGCGCGCGCCACAGCAAGTGAGACACCGAGAATGGCGTTTGCCCCGAGGTTTTCTTTCGTTTCGGTTCCGTCTGCCTGGCACAGGATATGGTCGATCCGCTCCTGCTCGAGCGCATTCTCGCCGACAACGGCATCGGCCAGCACGGTATTGACCGCTTCTACAGCCTTTCTCACGCCCTGCCCCAGATAGCGCACTTCCTGATCTCTTTTTTCCAGTGCCTCAAATTTTCCTGTCGATGCCCCGGAAGGAACCATCGCCCTTCCTGTAAAATGACTCCCTGCAAGTACCTCTACTTCTACAGTCGGGTTTCCGCGTGAGTCAAGTATTTCTCTTGCGTGAATATTTTCGATAACGGTTGCCAAAACGTGATTTTTCATCCATCCTCATCCTTTTCAATAATGATATCCGGCAGCTTACAATAATAATGCCTGCCGCCTGATATTATTTGCATATTTTGATGAAAATATTTT
>ERZ780168.3326-NODE-3326-length-12720-cov-7.079274_pt1 | contig 12720 bp, 12 predicted proteins | sample MGYA00510981_ERZ780168 | MGnify/ENA primary metagenome ERZ780168 (study PRJEB29588, sample SAMEA2158769) | human gut metagenome | biome: human gut; feature: human-associated habitat; material: faeces | place: Denmark | collected 2008/2010 ...
CTGCTGAAATATATATCGGCAGGGAGGATAGTGCTTTTCTTTACAAGCTGAAAGTTGCCAGTGGATTACTCAATGGGTAAATTGTGCTGTTTCAAAAATGAGAGTTTATCCCAATATCCTCTTTGAAACAGGATTTTATCATTTACAATCTGGAAAAATCCGCACCCTCGTAATCCCAGAGGGTCTTTCCATTCTAAAATTGCCCATTGTCCGTCTTCAAAAATATTTTCTACAATTGCTGTCATATCCGCAGTGGCAAATTCTGCTGTAAACATTGCTCTAATTGCGTCTATCCCAATCACAGGGGCATTTGTCACCTGATGATTGGTTGCGTTATCATGATACAGGCTCACGATTGCTTCTACATCGTGATTATTAAAAGCATCTACCCATTTACACACTACTTCTTTTGGTCGTAACATTTGTTTTCCTCCACAAATCCAAATTTTCTGTACGTTTTACTTGCCTCTATTTTATCATGCAGGTGAGTACTTTTCAATGTATCGTTAAATCGGTGAAGATTGCTGTTTATTTTCTGCATAAATTTATAAAATAGTTGGCTGTCTGCTTGACGGAATGGTCATTATCGGGGATAATATACTAGATATAGTAGCTTTATTTAGGTTTGTTAAGAAGGGAGTTTTTATTAATATATGAAACCGATTGTTGCAATTGTTGGCCGACCAAATGTGGGCAAGTCTACTTTATTTAACCGTCTGACCCGCACCCACATGGCCATTGTGGAAGATTATCCGGGTGTAACCCGTGACCGTCTGTATCAGGACGCTGAGTGGAATAACCAGAAATTTACCCTGATTGATACCGGCGGTATTGAAGTGAGCAGTGAGGATACCATTTTGTCCCGGGTGCGCAAACAGGCGCAGGTGGCCATGGAAGAAGCTGATGTAATCATTTTTATGTGCGATATCAAAGCCGGTGTGACCAGCGAAGATATGGAAATTGCGCAGATGCTGCGCCGCACCAAAAAAGAAGTGCTGCTGGCTGTGAACAAGGTGGAAAACTTTGACAGACTGGACGATATTTATGAATTTTATCAGCTGGGGCTGGGCGAAATTTATCCGATCTCTGCCAGCCATGGGATGAATACCGGCGACCTCTGTGTACGCATAGGATACATGAGCCGCAGCATTGTTGCCGTCCATGGTTTTGAATTTACGAACCAAAACAATTACCTCCTAAAAGTAATTACATATTCATGCACCTTGACTATATCACATTTTCTTGTCAATGTAAATCAAATTTGGAATAACCTTTTTGGATTTGGCGGAAATCTTACGAAATTTTGTGTCTCGTTCCGGCAAGTTTTGAAAAACCTGTTGGTTTTTAACGTGAAATGCGCTATGATAGATGCGAAGAAAAAAGCGGAGGGATGCAGATGCTCAGTAAGGTGCTCTCACTCGGCCTATCAGGCGTCAACGGATATGAGGTGCAGACGGAATGCTACATCGGCACGGGACTTCCGGCGTTCGATCTGGTCGGCCTGCCGGATGCGTCCGTTAAAGAGGCGCGCGAGCGGGTGCGCGCCGCGATCAAAAACTGCGGTTTCCGGTTTCCTGTCAGCCGTATTATCGTGAATCTTGCTCCGGCGGGGACGAAAAAATCCGGCACGCTTTATGACCTGCCGATTCTCCTGTCCATCCTGGCTGCTTCTGAACAGGTGAAGCTTCCGAAAAAGCCTTGCGCGTTCCTCGGAGAACTCAGTCTGGAGGGCGTGCTGCGCGCTGTCCCGGGCGTGCTGCCGATGGCACTGGCCGCAAAGCGGCTTGGCTATGAGGAACTTTACGTCCCGGAGGATAACGCACGCGAGGCCACGCTTGCGGGTGGTCTGACCGTCTACGGCGTGAAGGATATCCGGCAGTTAACTGCGCACCTGACCGGCCAGACACCGATCGATCCCGCACCCGTCTGGCAGCCAGAGCAGAGAACACAGCAGCTTCTGGACTTCAAGGATGTAAAGGGGCAGGAAAATGCCAAGCGGGCACTTGAAATTGCGGCAGCAGGCGGGCATAATATTCTTCTGGTAGGCCCGCCGGGTTCCGGTAAGAGCATGCTTTCCAAGCGCCTGCCATCCATCCTGCCTGATATGACGCGGCAGGAGCAGCTGGACGTCACGCAGATCTATTCCGTCATGGGTCTTCTGCGCCCGGATCATCCGCTCATCGAATCGCGCCCGTTCCGCAGCCCGCACCATACCGTCTCGGCAGCCGCGCTGGCCGGAGGCGGAGCGAACGTCCGGCCTGGCGAAATTTCCCTTGCGCACAAGGGCGTGCTGTTCCTCGACGAGCTGCCGGAGTTCCGCCGGGATGCCATCGAATCCATGCGCCAGCCGCTTGAGGACGGACAGGTCACCATTTCCCGGGTGCAGGGCTCACAGACATTCCCTTGTGAGTTCATGCTGGTCTGCGCTATGAACCCCTGTCCCTGCGGTTGGTACGGCGATCCCAGCGGCCGGTGTACTTGCTCACAGGCAGCGGTTGACCGCTATCTGAGCCGTATTTCCGGACCCATGCTCGACCGTGTAGACATGATCGTCGAGGTCAGTTCCGTTAAGTTTGACGAATTGCGTTCCCGGACAGAGGCAGAACCGTCGTCCGCTATCAAGGCCAGAGTCGATGCAGCAAGAAACATCCAGAACACACGCTACAGCGGCACATCGACTCGCTGCAACGCCTATATGCAGCCCGCGCAGCTGCGCACGTTCTGCCAGCTGGACGAGGACTGCACCGACCTTATGAAACAGGCGTTTGACGCACTTGGCATGACGGCCCGTAGTTATGACCGTGTTCTCAAGGTTGCCCGCACCATTGCCGACCTTGCGGGCAGCGACCAGATCCGCCCCGAGCACATCGCCGAGGCTGTCCAGTACCGTTCGTTCCAACTTGGCGGCGAGAACACAAGATAACGGAAGTTTTTTGACGGTTCTCACATTAAGCCAATTACTTTTGATAATAAGGAAGTTTTGTATGCGCAATATTGCCCTGACGCTTAAATATCTCGGCACGGCCTATCACGGCTGGCAAGTGCAGAAGACGGTCACGACCGTCGGACAGACGCTTGAAGAGGCGGCAGCTGCCGTCGTCGGCCATCCGGTGCATATGACCGGCTGCGGCCGCACGGATGCAGGCGTTCACGCACGCGTCTACGTCGCCAATTTCCGCACCTCTGCCCGCATTCCATGTGACCGCATCCCGTATGCGCTCAACACGCACTTGCCGGAGGATATTGTCGTGACGGATGCGATGGAGGTGCATGAGGACTTCAATGCAATCGGCTCCTGCGTCAAAAAGGAATATACCTATCTGATCTATAATTCCGGCATCCGCGATCCGTTTTATGTCAATCGCGCGTGGTTTTATCCCAAGCATTTGAACGAGAAGATCATGCAGCGTGCGGCTGACTGCTTTATCGGCACGCACGACTTTGCCGCTGTTCGGTCGGTTGGTACAGATGTGAAATCCACTGTGAGAACGGTCTACGATTACAAGGTCGAACGCGACGGCGATTTGATTTCGCTGCGCGTCAGTGCCAATGGCTTTCTTTATAACATGGCCCGCGCCATGGCTGGTACCTGCGTCTATGCTGCGGAAGGAAAGTTCCCGCCGGAGGCTGTCGCGCAGATTCTCCTGAATGGTGATCGGACGGCAGCCGGTCCGACGGTTCCGCCCGGCGGGCTTTACATGACACAGCTTTGGTACGATGACGGAAGGGCGGTTTTCCATGTCGGATAATGTCTCGCAGCTGCACGCGCAGAAGCATCCGGGACTTGGGAAGCGGATCGCTGTATTTGCGCTCCTGCTTGTGCTTGTCACGGGCGGTGTAGCGGCGTATGTGTTTCGTGACCGGCTGAATCTGGACGCGCTGCAGCGTTATGTGCGCTATCTGAACGTCTCCGAGGACAGCAAAACGGGGCGCTTCGTTTACGACGAGAGCAACTCCAACCGCTATGCTGATCTGTCCGGCGGACTTTCTGTTGCCTCTGCAACGGGACTCAGCCTCTATGACAAGGACGGTGTGGAGACTGCATCCATTCAGGCATCCATGTCCGCACCGGTCCTGAAAACCGGCGGCGAAATTGCGATGGCCTATGATACCGGCGGAAATACACTGGAGGCTGCCAGCCAGAAAAACGGCTCCGTTCTGCATATTTCCTCGCAGAAGCCGATTCTCGACGCAGATATTGCGTCTGACGGCAGCATCTGCTATTTATCCAGCGAATCCGGATACCGTTCCGTGCTTTATGTCTATAATAGCCAGCAGGCTTTGATCTACCGATGGCTCTCGTCGAGTCAGTATTTCATGCGCTGCACCGTCTCTTCCGGGGCAAAATACGCCGCTGCTGCCGCGCTAGGGCAGGAGGACGGCATGTTCCAGTCCTCTATCGTTCTCTTCCGGACAGATTCCGAGGAAATTCTCCGCACCATCCCCATCGGGAATGCCCTGATCTACGATCTGCATTTTCTGTCCGGAAATGCGCTCTGTGTCCTGTGCGAAGATGCGCTGTATTTTTACGATCTGGATGGTCAGTGCCTCGGAAGCTATGCCTTTGAGGATGCCTATCTCAAGGACTACACATTGGACGGCTCTGGATTTGTTACGCTTGTCATGAATCTCTATAAGGCCGGAAACCGCTATACCGTCCTGACTGTCGGGTACGACGGGACGGTACTGGGCACGCTCCCAACCAGCGAGCAGATCTTGGATATTTCTGCTTCCGGCCGGTATCTTGCGCTTCTGACAAGCGGATCTCTTGCTATTTATGATCAGAATCTGAAAGAATATGATGTTTCCGACAACACGACCGGTGCGTCCAGCGCTGTGATGCGCGAGGACGGCTCCGCAATTCTGCTGGCCAATGGCCATGGGGCACTGTATGTCCCGTAAATAATTTTCCAAAAAACGTTTACAATTCTGCAAAGATACGACGGCCTGACTGTGATATACTTTATAGCGTCGTTTGACAAGAGCGCACATGCCCGCCGGACGTTCCGGCACGCCTTTCGCGGCGTTATCGTCCTTGACGTACAGCCGGTATGCCTGCGTGCTCTTTTCAAGCGACGCTAAGGAAACGCGATAAGGAGAAGCCTTTTATGAAACCGACCCTGTGCTCAAGATGCAAAAAGAATCTTGCAGTCATTTTTATAACGAAGATCGACGGCGGAAAAACCGTCAACGAGGGCCTTTGCCTCAAATGCGCCAAGGAGATGGGCATCAAGCCTGTCGATGATATGATCGAGCGGATGGGACTCTCCGAGGATGACCTTGAGAACCTCAACGGTGAGATGACCGAGGCGATGAATGGACTGGAAGGCCTGCTCGGCCAGAGCCGCGACCCGGAGGAGGATGGCGAAGACGACGAAGCGGACAGCCAGACTGCCACGTTCCCCTTCCTCAATAAACTTTTCGGAGCCGCCGGTCAGGGGCAGGATAATACGCCTGCCGTCCCGGAGCCGGAAAAAACCGAGAGCCGCCAGCGCTCCGGTGACAAGACGAACAGCAAGAACAAGAAGCATAAATTCCTTGACACCTACTGCCAGAATCTGACGCAGAAAGCGCGTGACGGCAAGCTTGACCGCATCATCGGCCGCGAAGAGGAGACGGAGCGTGTCATCCAGATTCTCAACCGCCGCCAGAAGAATAACCCTTGTCTCATCGGCGAACCAGGTGTCGGTAAGACTGCCATCGCCGAGGGCCTTGCACAGAAAATTGCCGACAAGGACGTCCCGTATAAGCTTCAGAACAAAGAGGTCTATCTCATGGATCTCACGGCCCTCGTCGCGGGCACGCAGTTCCGGGGGCAGTTTGAAAGCCGCATGAAGGGGCTCATTGAAGAGGTCAAAAAACTCGGCAATATTATTCTGGTCATTGACGAAGTGCATAATCTCGTCGGCGCAGGCGATGCAGAGGGATCCATGAACGCCGCCAATATCCTGAAGCCAGCGCTCTCACGAGGGGAAATCCAGGTCATCGGAGCAACGACTTTCAACGAGTACCGCAAACATATCGAAAAAGACGCTGCGCTCGAACGCCGCTTTCAGCCCGTCACCGTCGCCGAGCCGACCATCGAGCAGTCTATCGCCATCATCCGCGGCATCAGCCATTATTATGAGACGTTCCACGGTGTCGTGATCTCGCCGGAGATTGCGCGCCAGGCCGTTCTGCTCTCCGAACGCTACATTACCGACCGTTTCCTGCCGGATAAGGCCATCGACCTGATCGATGAAGCATGCTCGGATGTGAACCTGAAAAATAAGAACATTGGCAGACTCGAAGCGCTTAAAAAGGAGCATGCCGATTACGATCTGGAACTTTCCATGCTCACGGAGAACGCCGAAAAGACGCAGGACGATTATGCCCGCATGGCGGAACTCCGCAGCCGGAACCTTCAACTGGACTCTGAGATTGCAGAACTGGAAAAGCTGCCAAAACCCGCGTTGACGATTGATAATCTGGCCCGCATCATTGAACTCTGGACAAAGATTCCCGCAAGCAAGATCCGTGCGCAGGAATACGAGCAGCTTTTGAACCTCGACGCAGAACTCAAAAAGCATATTGTTGGGCAGGACGAGGCGATTGCCTCCGTTGTGTCTGCTATCCGCCGCTCCCGCGTCGGCATTCAGGTCAAGAAGCATCCCGTTTCCTTCATCTTCGTCGGTTCGACCGGCGTTGGTAAGACGGAACTTGTCAAACGCCTTGCCAGCGAGATGTTTGAGTCGGTCGAGTCGCTCATCCGGCTTGATATGTCCGAATACATGGAAAAGCACAGCGTCTCGAAGATCATCGGATCGCCTCCTGGCTATGTCGGCTATGACGAGGCCGGACAGCTGACCGAAAAGATCCGCCGCCGCCCGTATTCCGTCATTCTGTTTGACGAACTAGAAAAGGCTCATCCGGACGTACTGAATATCCTGCTTCAGATCCTCGATGATGGCCGCATCACTGATGCACAGGGGAGAGTCGTCAATTTTGAAAACACCATCATCATCATGACTTCCAACGCAGGCTCCAGCCAGAAGGGCGGCAGCGTCGGCTTTGGCCGCAGCCTGACCGAGCAGTCGAAGGAAAAGGCCATGAAGGCGCTGAGTGAGTTCCTGCGGCCTGAGTTTATCAACCGCGTTGACGAGATCGTCTGCTTCAACCAGCTGAGCGAGGAGAACTTCCGCGGCATTGCAGATATTATGCTCTCGGAACTCAAGCAGTCGCTGGAGAGCCGCGGTATCGAATTCGCGTGGGACGAGAGCGTCAAGGATTATCTTGTCAAGAAATCCTATTCTGTGTCCTATGGTGCGCGCAATCTCCGCCGCGCCATCCAGACCGACCTTGAAGACCCCATCGCCGAACGTATCATCAAAAGCTATGTTGATCCGTTCAGTTCTATCAAAGCAACCTGCGAGGACGGGAAAATCAAACTGGAAACCGTATAATTCAAAAAAGCGCCCCCGCTTTTCAGCGGAGGCGCTTTTACGATCGGGTCTATAAGCCGGGTTCTGTCATCGACAGTCATCTATCTAGGCGCACCGTTGCCGGTGCGCTCCAGCCACCTTCTCGGAAGCAGCCGGGCAAGCCTTGCTTCCTCTGCGGTGTTGCTCCGGATAGAGTTTACAGCAATGGACGCTTTCGCACGCCATTGGGTGCGCTCTTACCGCACCTTTCCACCCTTGCTGGAGACAGCTTACACTGCCTCCGGCGGTTTATTTCTGTTGCACTTTTCCTCAGATCGCTCTGGGCGGGCGTTACCCGTTATCCTTGCCCTGCGGAGCCCGGACTTTCCTCATGCGCGGCCTTTCGGCGCTGCGCCCGCGACTGTCCGACCCGGTCGCGGAAGTATTGTACTTTATTTGCAGGAAAAAGTCAAATGGATTGCAATTTCTTTCCCGCGCGGATATAATACAGACAGGAAATGATAAAAGAGGCTTTTGGATATGAATCATCTTGTTGATCAGTATTTTGATTCCCTTACCGATAAAAGAGTCGCTGTGCTCGGCATTGGCGTGAGCAACCGGCCGCTTATCCGCATGCTCCTTGCGCGCGGCATCTGTGTTCTGGCCTGTGATAAAACGCCGCGCGAAAAACTTGACGCGGAGGTTCTGGAACTGGAGCAGGCAGGTGCTGTGCTTCACGTTGGGGAACATTATCTTGACGATGTGCAGGCCGATATTGTCTTCCGCACCCCCGGCATGCACCCAGATATCCCGGCGCTGCGCCAGCTGCGTGAAAGCGGTGCGGAGATTACCAGCGAGATGGAGGTATTTTTCGAGGTCTGCCCCTGCCATATCATCGCCGTGACCGGATCCGACGGCAAAACGACCACCACGACGTTGATTGCGAAAATTCTTGAGCATGCGGGGCATCGCGTCTGGATCGGCGGCAATATTGGCGCGCCGCTTCTGCCGCAGGCAGCGGACATGACGCCGACAGACATTGCTGTTGTCGAACTCAGTTCCTTCCAGCTTATGACGATGGAGCGCTCAGCCGATATTGCCGTTGTGACGAACGTGGCTCCGAACCATCTGGATGTGCATAAGGACATGGCAGAGTATGTGCAGGCCAAGAAAAACGTCTTTGCGCATCAGAGTGAAGCCGGAAAGGTTATTCTGAATTACGACAATGCTATTACGCGCGGTTTTGCAGCTGATGCAAACGGAACAGTGGAGTACTTCTCCCGGCAGACAAAGCCGGAAAACGGCGTATATCTGGAAGACGGCGTGATCTACAGAAATGGGAAGCGGATCATGGCCGCTGCGGATATCCGCATCCCGGGTGTCCACAATATCGAAAACTATATGGCCGCCGCCTGCGCTGTTGAGGGGCTTGCGACAGAAGAAGATATCGACGAGATTGCGCGCACATTCGCGGGAGTGGAGCACCGGATTGAGTTTGTCCGGGAACTGGACGGTGTGAAATATTATAACGATTCCATCGCCTCCAGCCCATCGCGCACGATCGCAGGCCTGCATTCATTCCATCAGAAGCTGGTTTTGATCGCAGGCGGATATGATAAAAAAATACCGTTTGATGTGCTGGGGCCGGAGATCTGTGCGCATGTGCGCCTTTTGATTCTCTGCGGCGCGACGGCGGAGAAGATCGAAGCGGCGGTCAAGTCTGCGCCGAACTATTTGAATGGGCAGCCCGAAATTCTGCATGCGCAGACGCTCGAAGAAGCGGTACGGTTGGCAAAGCAGTATACTGTCCCCGGGGATATCGTGACACTTTCCCCAGCTTGCGCCGCATTTGACCAGTTCAAGAATTTTATGGTGCGCGGGGAAACCTATAAAACGCTCGTGCAAGGGCTGTGAACAGGAGAAAACAGGTATGAAACTCAGCGAAAGGCTCCGCAAGGGGCTTGCAATCAAGGAGAAGATTGGGCGGCCCTACTGTGCTGCCGTGATCGTCGCCGCAGGCACATCCTCGCGCATGGGCGGTACGAATAAGATTCTGACGGTGCTGGAAAACCTGCCGGTCATCTGCCGGACGGTTGACGTGTTTGATAAGTGCGCCATGATCGACGAGATTATCGTTGTCACGCAGCAGGAACTGCTGGAAAAGGTCAGCCGGTATCTCAAAGCGTATGACAAAATGCGCATGGTCGTCGCGGGCGGCGAGACGCGGACAGATTCCGTCATGGCGGGACTTGCAGCTGTTTCTGACCGCACGCAGCTTGTTGCCGTCCACGACGGCGCACGGCCGCTCGTGACCGACGCAGTCATCTGCCGCGCTGTTTCCAAGGCAAAAAAGTTTGGTGCAGCAGCGCCCGCTGTGCGCGTTAAGGACACCATCAAAGTCTCGACAGATGGCGCAGTTGAGGAAACGCCCGACCGCAGCAAACTCTACGCCGTCCAAACCCCGCAGGTTTTCGACCGTGATCTGATTGCCGCAGCGCTTCAGAATGCGAAAGAACAGGAAATTGCAATCACGGATGATTGCAGCGCTGTCGAAGCGCTCGGCATGCCCGTGCAGCTGACCGACGGCGATGAAGAAAATCTGAAGATTACAACGCCGCTCGATCTGGAGCTGGCCGCGCTGATCCTGCGCCGGAGGGCGGGCGTATGAGAATCGGCCATGGCTATGACGTTCACCGGCTGGTTTCCGGCCGCACACTGATTCTCGGCGGCGTGACGATCCCGTATGAAAAGGGACTGGACGGTCATTCCGACGCGGATGTGCTTGTCCATGCCGTCATGGACGCGCTGCTCGGCGCGGCGGCGATGGGGGATATCGGCAAGCTTTTCCCGGATAACGACGACCGCTATCTCGGCGCGGACAGCATGGGGCTGCTGCGCGAGGTCAGCCGGAGATTGGAAGAGGCCGGATACCGCTTCGGCAATCTCGACGCGACCATCATTGCCCAGCGGCCAAAGCTTGCGCCGTATATCGCGCAGATGCGCCGGAATATTGCCGATGCGCTGCGCACCGATATCGGAAACATCAGCGTCAAGGCGACAACCGAAGAGCGCCTCGGCTTTACCGGCTCCGGCGAAGGCATCGCCGCCCACGCTGTCTGCCTGATTGAATAAGCAAAAAAATTTACAGCGAATCCGTAAGCACCTACATATCTGTTTGTAGGGGCCGATGTAGGCATCGGCCCCTACAGAATGCTGTGCATATTTTCAACTGCCCATCGGGCGGAGCCCCGCCCCTACTAACTGGCTTCAATAAGCAAGACCCGGTACGGAAGCACCGTACCGGGTCGTTTTACACAGCACCCTTCTGCCTCTCCGGCAGCTGCGACAGAATGATCGCCGCGAACATGACCGCGCAGCCGAACAGTTCCCGTGCGGAGAGTGTTTGGTCGAGCAGCAGCCAGCCGAACAGGGCGGCAAAGACGGATTCCAGGCTCATAAGCAGAGACGCCAACGTTGGCTGCACGTCACGTTCGCCGATGATCTGAAACGTATATGCCACGCCGCCGGAGAAAACACCCGCATAGACAATGGGCCACCAGCACTGCAAAATGGAACCCCAGTCTGGCGCTTCAAACAGGAGCATACCGACCGCCGACAGCGCGGAGCAGACCAGGAACTGCACGCAGCTCAGCCGCACACCGTCCATATGCGGCACGACCGCGCCGACATAGCAGATATGAATTGCAAACAGTACCGCGCACCCAAGCGTCAGCAGATCGCCGCCTGAAACCGAAAAGCCGGAGCCGACACACAGCAGATACATCCCGAACACCGCGGCCAGCGCACACAGCCAGACCTTCAGCCCTGCCCGCCTGCCCATAAGTGCGCCCAGAATCGGGACAAACACGATATAAAGTGCCGTTACAAAGCCGGATTTTCCGACCGTTGTATCAAGAAGGCCGAACTGCTGGAGCGTCGTCGCCGCGAACAGCAGCACGCCGCAGATCACGCCGGCCAGCAGCTGCTTTTTCTTATCAGACCCTGTGACCGGCCGGTTCTGTGACCAGCCCTTCCGGTCGAGTACGGCAATGACCGGCAGCAGCACGAGCCCCGCCAGGAAAAAACGCGCCGCGCCCATCGTAAACGGTCCGATATACTGCATGCTCTCGCTCTGAGCGACGAACGCCGCGCCCCAGATCATGGCGCACAGGAGAAGCAGAATACTGCCTTTTGTCTGCTTTTGCATTGCCTTTGCCCCTTTATCGTAAAAAAGAATCCCAACAATCATAGCATACCGCGCGGGCAAAGTCAAACAATCTTGCCGTGCGGCGGAAATTGTGGTATGATACACAAAAAGAGGAGGGCAGACGCATATGGAACCGTTATTTCTGCCGGTGCTGCACAGCTTTGAAAACAACAACATCTTTACCGGAAGCTATGGCAAACTCCGCTTCCGCGTCACGCCGAACATCGTCATGCTGACGCAGAAGGAGGTCAACTTCGACGAGAGCAGCATGAAATGCGAATGCTGGCACGGCGAATACTGCTACGAAAAAAGCCAGATGGAGGATGAAAAAACCTTCCCCCTGAACGAAGCGGCCTACCACGAAATGTACGACTGGATTTCAGCACACATATAAAACAGACGCGCCCGGCGCGTGCGCCAAGGCGTATCTCAAAGCAGTTACTGTATACAAGCCTCTGGATTAAACGCAAAGGGGTTCATGATGAGGATTGAATTTGAAAACATTATCCTTCGGGATATGATAGAGTCCGACATTGAAGACTATGTACGCTGGTTCACCGTGGAGCGCGAATGGGAAAACTGGGATGCTCCTTGGGAAAAGGAAGATACTGACGAAGATAGCGAACGCAGAAGATGGACAGAATCCTACGAATCCAGAAAAGATCGTCCGGATGATGTCCGCCGTTACAGGCTTGAGATCGAATGGAACGGCAGGCATATCGGCTCGGTAAACGCCTATCACATTGACGAAAACTACGAATGGATCGGAGCAGCCGAGAGTGGACAGACGGTCCATCTGGCTGTCGGAATTTGTCTTTACGAACCCAATTTGTGGGGCAATGGGATCGGCACAAACGCTCTGCGTGCCTTTATAAATTACCAGTTAAAAATCGGCGCGGACGAGATTTACACGCAGACCTGGTCAGGCAACGTTCGTATGATTCGTTGTGCTGAAAAGCTTGGCTTTGTTGAATGCAATCGCAACGTAGGCACACGAGAGGTCGACGGGCAACAATATGATGGCCTGAGCTTTAGATTGAAGAAATAATATGTCTGAACCCGGTTACAAGTTGCAGGGGCCGATGTGGGCATCGGCCCCTGCAAACTGCTTTT
>ERZ780168.3329-NODE-3329-length-12698-cov-2.606264_pt1 | contig 12698 bp, 8 predicted proteins | sample MGYA00510981_ERZ780168 | MGnify/ENA primary metagenome ERZ780168 (study PRJEB29588, sample SAMEA2158769) | human gut metagenome | biome: human gut; feature: human-associated habitat; material: faeces | place: Denmark | collected 2008/2010 ...
TTTTTCTGTATTATATACCGGAATTAATATTGTTAATGCTTTCATGCGTTCTTCAGGATTAAAAATCCATTTTCTCCTTTCTTTCTTTCTGTTTTTTTATATATTTGTGCCGACAACAAAAAGTAAAGCTGTTTATACCTTTATTAAGATAATTGCTATGCGAAACACCCTTTTTATTTTATTAATGTTTGTATTTCCCGGTTCTCTGGTGGCACAAGAGACATTGGGTAAAGTGGTGAATACCCTGAAAGAACGTATTAATTTGTCGGCATATGCCCAGTTGGGATATACCTATAACAGTGCAGCCGATCCGGATAATACATTTGATATCAAACGGGTTATTTTTATGGCAGACGGGAAGATTACAGAACGTTGGTCATGTTATTTTATGTATGACTTTGCAGTCAGTTCTCTGCAGGAATTATATACAAGTTATCAGTTCCTGCCGGGGCTGTCTGTTCGCGTAGGGCAGTTTAAAACACCCTATACCATGGAAAATCAGTTATCACCTACAACGGTAGAGCTGATAAATTGCTATTCTTTGCCGGCATGTTATCTGGTTGGTATCAATGGAAGTGATGTCCTTTGTTCTGCAAGCGGGGGGCGGGATATTGGTTTGATGATTTATGGCGATTTGTTTAAAAAACTGCTGACTTATAAAGTGGCGTTGATGAACGGGCAAGGTATAAATACAAAAGATAAGAATTCTCAAAAGGATGTAGTGGGCTATCTGTCGGTGAACCCTTTAGAGTGGCTTACTGTGGGTACTTCCGTTGTTATCGGTAAGGGACATTCTGTTGCGGGAGCACCAATTCATGGAATAGAACCGGGTGAAAACTACCGGCGCAACCGTTGGAGTGTGGGAGCTTTCTTAACAGGAAAAAAGGCGAGCCTGCGTACGGAATTTATGTTAGGCAAAGATGCTGATGTGAAAAGTAACGGGGGGTATGCTACGGGATGTGTCTGGATTATCCGTAATGTGGAAGCCGTTGCTTCTTATGAATATCTAAACCGGGATGTCGTTGCAGAAGATAAGCAATCAAATTATATGGCTGGTTTACAATATTGGTTTTATCCGAAGTGTCGTCTTCAGGTTCAATACACTCGTTTGAGTCCGAAACATAACGATCCTTCGGATCTGGTGCAGGCTCAGGTGCAGGTACGGTTTTGACTGAAGGAGGATAACTATTTGTTTTTTCTCAAAAGATTCTGTTATTTATTCAATAGTTTGTATCTTTACGCATCATGTTACTAATAGTTGAGAATGAATGATGAAAACTAAAAATGAATATATAGCTGATGTTAGGCAATTTAAAGAGAGGTTTGCCTCTAAATATGGTATTCGCTCAATCGGTATTTTTGGTTCTGTTGCCCGGGGGGAGCATCGGTTGGATAGCGATTTAGATGTGTTCGTAGAGTTGGAAGAGGCAGATCCGTTCACGATGTTTGATATTCGGGAAACACTTGAATCTCTGTGTGGCTGCAAAGTTGATTTGCTTCGTTTGCGAAAAGGGTTGCGTGATTTATTGCTTAAAAGAATAGAACAGGATGGAATCTACATTTAAAGAGGAAATTACGGATAAGTTAGCTCAAATATTAGAGTCTGTTGAAGTGATTGAGGAGCGGTGTAAGAGTTATCAGAATATTGATGATTTCTTGCAAACACCGTGGGGGATGACAATACTTGATGCTTGTATTTTGCGTTTGCAGGTTATTGGTGAGACAATAAAAGCCATTGACGATAAGACCAGACAGGCTTTGTTTATCCGGTATCCGCAGATTCCCTGGCGTAAAGTGATTGGTTTACGGAATATTATTTCGCATGAATATGCCAATATTGATTATGAAATTATCTGGACAGTGATACGTAAACACCTTCCTCCTTTGAAAGAGACAATATTGCTTATAAAGGAAGAACTATAATTCAATAATATACGATAGAGAATTATATAAAAATGTAGGGTCTAAAAAAGACCCTACATTTTTTTTAAGCTAAAAAGTGCCATTCTTTAAACTTTATTCTGTTTCTTTGTTCTAATATAAAGTGACTTAAACTTTGAACATATGAGAATAAAACAGATTTGCATGATGGTATTGCTTGCTTTAGGAGTAGCCCCCTGGGCAAATGCGCAGACGTTTGACAAATTATGGAAACAAGTGGATCAGGCTGAACAGAAAAGTCTGCCACAAACAGTTATTCAGTTGACAAACGAGATTTATAAGAAGGCGGAAACTGAGAAAAACTCTCCGCAAATGCTGAAAGCTTACACATGGCGGATGAAGTATCGCGAGATGCTGACTCCCGATAGCTTTTATGTAAACCTGAACGGGCTGGAGCAGTGGGCTAAGACTGCGGAAAAACCGATGGACCGTGCCGTACTGAATTCGCTGATAGCGGGTATCTACTCCGACTATGCCTCCCGTAACCGCTGGCAGATATTCCAACGGCCGAATATTGTGGATGAAACTCCTTCCGCTGATATACGTGAATGGAGCGGAAATATGTTTGTGCAACAGGTGATGCAGCATACCACAGAGGCTCTGAAAGACAAAGAGTTGTTATTGGCTACGTCCGCACGTATCTATATCCCGTTTGTAGAGTTAGGTGATGCCAGCGAATATTATCGCCACGATATGCTTCATCTGTTGGGTAGCCGTGGAGTAGATGCATTGAGAAATGTAAACGGACTGGATAAAGACTCTGTTGTGAATGCCGGCATTGAGAATATCTATCAGGAGATGCTTGATACTTACAAAAGGGTTAATATGGATGATGGCTACGTGCTCACCATGCTCAATTATCTAGACTGGCGGCGTAATTCCGATAATACCTTTGTGCCCTACCGTGCACCACAAAAGTTGATAGGGTTGACGCAAGACCTCTATCTGGCGGGACTTGACAAATTACGAACTGAGTTTAAAACTCATGATATCTGTGCCGAAGTTTATTTGGCAAAAGCAAGATATGCTATTGAGAAAGGACAACAGGCAATGGCTTTACAGATTTGTGATGAGGCTGTCAGGCTGTATCCGGACTACAAACGTATCAATGCTTTAAAGAATCTGAAACTGGAGATTCTGAATCCCGCTTTGTATGTACGTGCTGATGAAGTCGCTTATCCCGGTGCCGACATGAAGTTGATGGTCAACCATAAGAATCTGGATGGCTTTACTGTACGTCTATATCAAGAGAAAAAGTTAGTGGCAGAAGAACATTATTCTTTGCTTCGTCCCGAAAACTATCAGGAACAGGATACTGTTTTCACCTTCAAAGCTCCCGCAGAAGGTAGCTATGTGATGCGTATTGTTCCCGATAGCAAAGCAAGAGAAAACCGTGAAAGCAAACTGAACGTGACACGCTTCAAGGTATTGACATTACGTTTGCCGGGTGATCAGTATGAAGTGATAGCCCTCGACTGTATGAGCGGGCAGCCTGTTGAAGGAGCGCTCATTACTCTTTATACGAATGATGAAAAGAAACTGACGGAGTTCACTACCAATGCGGAAGGAAAAGCTAAGTTCACTTATAAACGAGAATATCGTTACCTCACTGCTACCAAAGGACGGGATATGGCAATGCCTCTGCAGGGTATTTACGGAGGCAATTATACCTACTATACCGATAATAAGCCTGCTGATTATGTGAAACTACTGACAGATCGTTTGCTCTATCGTCCGGGGCAGACGGTTTATGTGAAAGGGATTGCTTATGAGCAGCAACTGGATACAGCCAATGTGTTAGCTAACCGTACTTATACGTTGACCCTTACCGATGCCAACCGACAGGAAATAGGTAGGAGAGAACTTCGGACCAATGAGTTTGGTTCTTTTGTTACAGATTTTACATTGCCCGCTGCCTGTATGAACGGTACATTTACACTTTCTACAGAAAAAGGTACAACAACGATTCGCGTGGAAGAGTACAAACGTCCTACCTTTGATATTACTTTCGATAAACTGACAGGATCTTACAGCCTGGGTGATAAGGTAGAGGTAAAAGGCTCTGTTAAAACCTTTAGTGGTGTTTCGTTGCAGGATTTACCGGTAAATTACACCGTTACCCGTTTCTTACGTTTCGGTTGGAGAGGGGTACAGACGGGTGTAGAACCCGTTGCTTCGGGGAGTGTGTTACTCAACGAAGACGGACAATTCACTGTTCCGGTGTTGCTGGAAGGTGATAAGAAGATGGATTTAGGGTATTATGTTTTCCGGATAGATGCAACGGTCACTAATCTGGCAGGAGAAACACAGACCTCCTCTTATAACGTGAGTGTAGGTAATCGCTCCGTGACATTGGGAGCTAACATTCAGAATCCGCTATGCAAAGATGATTCTATCCGGCTTACTTTTATTGCTACCAATCTTGATGGGCAGCCCGTGAGCGTAGAAGGAACTTACAAACTGTATCCGGTTGCAGACGGTGCAAAATCCGAAGATGTGATAAAGGGGACTCCGGCCTTTTCCGGAACCTTTGTATCCAATAAGGAGACACTTCTTCCGGGATGGACCTCCGTGTCTTCGGGAGAATATCTGTTAGTGATGTCTGCAAAAGATGACCAGGGGCGGGAAGTGACTAATAAAGAAGAAGTGATTCTCTTCTCAACTGCTGACAAACGTCCTCCGGTAAATATTCCGGTATGGTATTATGCCGAGAATACATCGTTTGATGCTGCGCATCCGGCTGTATTCTATTTGGGTACTTCAAAGAAAGATGCATACGTCATGATGAATCTATTTAGTGGTAATACAATGCTCGAAAGCAGGATATTGCGCCTGTCCGATTCTATAGAACGTTTTGAATTCCCCTATAAAGAGTCGTATGGCAACGGATTGTCTGCTACATTCTGTTTTGTAAAAGACGGTGGAGTCAATCAGCAAACGGTGAGAATGACAAAGCGTCTGCCGGACAAAACCTTGACGATGAAGTGGGAAGTGTTCCGTGACAAACTGCGTCCCGGTCAGGAGGAAGAGTGGAAACTCACGATTAAAACTCCACAAGGAATGCCGGCCATGGCCGAGATGTTAGCCACCATGTATGATGCTTCGTTGGATAAAATATGGAAAGATACTCAGAATTTGAAGTTGATCTATAACCTTTCACTGCCCATTGCTCGTTGGATGGATGGGTACTGGGGAATGAATTCCTACAATTACTGGTTTCCATATAAGAGTCTGAAGGTGCTTCCTATGACGTATGACCGGTTCATTATCCCGGGTGCTGCCGGGATGATTCCCGAAACTGAGATATATACTTATGGCTCTACAGTTGCCAGAGGTGTAAGAGTACGAGGCTTAGCGAAAGCTGAAGCAAATGCTCCGATGATGTCTATGGTATCAAAAGAAGCTGCCAGTGATAAAGCTGATGTTGTTTTCACAGAAGAACTGGCAGAAGGAGCAGCTGGAGAAAATCTTCCCGAGGCTACGGAAGAACTGCGTACAAACTTTGCGGAAACAGCTTTCTTCTATCCGCAACTTCGGACCAATGAGCAGGGCGAAGTCTCTTTCTCATTTACTATGCCACAAAGCCTTACCCGCTGGAACTTCCGTGGATATGCCCATACCAAAGGCATGCTGACTGGAATGATCGACGGATCGGCAGTGACCAGCAAAGAGTTTATGCTGACACCGAATCTGCCCCGTTTTGTCCGTGTAGGTGATAAGACCTCTGTTGCTGCCTCAGTAGCAAACCTTACCGGAAAGAACCTTACCGGAACAGTCAGTTTTATTCTCTTTGATCCGATGACGGAGAAGATAATCAGTACACAGAAACAGAAATTCACTGTAGAAGCCGGACGCACTACCGGTGTTAATTTCCTGTTTACCGTTACAGATAAGTATGATGTATTGGGGTGCCGTATGATTGCTGACGGTGGTTCGTTCAGCGATGGTGAACAGCATCTGTTACCGGTACTCAGTAATAAGGCCAATCTGGTAGAAACTGTGCCGATGCCTGTTCGTGGAGAAGAGACACGGGTTTTCTCACTCGACAGTTTGTTCAACGGCCATAGTAAGTCGGCAACCGACCGTCGCCTGACCATCGAGTTCACCGGTAATCCTGCCTGGTATGCAATACAGGCTTTACCTTCACTGAGCATGCCCGATAACAGTGATGCTATCTCCTGGGCTACTGCTTATTATGCAAATACATTAGCTTCGTACATTATGAACTCACAGCCGCGTATTAAAGCTGTGTTTGATAGTTGGAAACTGCAAGGTGGAACGAAAGAAACATTCCTTAGCAACCTGCAAAAGAATCAGGAAGTAAAGAATATTCTTTTGTCCGAGTCTCCCTGGGTAATGGAAGCGAAAACTGAAGAAGAGCAGAAAGAGCGTATTGCAACGTTATTCGACCTGAATAATATACGTAATAATAATATCACAGCCCTTACTCGCCTGAAGGAGCTTCAGCAGCCTGACGGTTCCTGGGCATGGTACAAAGGGATGAATGGCAGCCGGTATATCACCAATTATATTGTAGAGTTGAATGCCCGTCTTGCCATGCTGACTGGTAAACCATTGGAGGGAGATGCTTTGGTTATGCAGCGTACTGCTCTCAGCTTCCTCAATAAAGAAGCGCTGGAAGAGTATAAAAATATCCGTAAGGCAGAGAAGAATGGCGATAAAGTGAAAGGGCTTTCTGCCTCAGCATTGAAATATATTTACCTTATTGCTATTTCCGGTGAGCAGATCCCACTTGCAGAGAATCAGACAGCTTACAATTACTTCCTTTCAAAAGTTACGGAAACGCTGACTACCCGTTCTATGACCGATAAGGCACTTGCTGCCATTGTTCTGGAGAAGGCCGGACATAAGAAAGAAGCATTGGAGTTCATTGCCTCTTTGAAGGAGTTTTTGACAAAGACGGATGAACAGGGTATGTTCTTTGCTTTCAATGAGAATCCGCATTCATGGGGCGGTTTGCAAATCCCGGCACATGTGATGGTGATGGAAGCCCTTGAACTTGTTTCCGGCGATTCGTCAACGGTAGAAGAAATGAAACTCTGGCTTTTGAAACAGAAACAGACACAGGCATGGGACTCTCCGGTGACTACGGCAGATGCTGTTTATGCATTGTTGCAAGGTGGTACCAATCTGCTCGAAAGTCAGGGAGATGTACGTATTGTTATTGCCAATGAAGTGCTGGAAACACTTTCACCTGCCAAGACAACCGTTCCTGGATTAGGATATATCAAGAAGACATTTACTGATAAGAAGGTGGTAGACGCCCGTAAAGTAACTGTTGAGAAAAGAGATGCCGGAATAGCCTGGGGAGCTGTTTATGCACAATATCAGGAAGATATGAGCCAGGTGAAACAGCAGGGTGGCGAATTGAATGTAGATAAGAAACTGTATGTAGAACGTCTGGTGAATAACGTTCGTCAGTTGCAGCCTGTTACAGCCGGTACGGAACTTGCTGTTGGCGACAAGGTTATTTCACGTTTGACGATTCGCCTGGATCGCCCGATGGATTTCATCCAACTGAAAGATCAGCGTGCTGCTTGCTTTGAACCTATGGAAACGCTTTCCGGTTATCGTTGGAACAATGGATTTGGATATTATGTCGATATAAAAGATGCATCTACCAATTTCTTCTTTGACGGATTGGGTAAGGGAGTCTTTGTATTGGAATACAGCTATCGTGTCAGTCGTTCCGGAACGTATGAAACCGGATTAGCAACGCTCCAGAGTGCTTATGCTCCGGAGTATGTTTCCCACTCCGCTTCAATGAAAGTGACGGTGAAATAAGTGCTGATTCGAAAACGGTTGCACTTATTATAAAATATTGATTGTATTGGAACGTAGATTAACACAGATTTTCGCAAAAAATATGATAGAGAAAGAGTCGTAATTTCTTGTCTTTGCGTCAATCTGCGTTAATTTGCGTTTTGTCGTTATAACAGCGCAGCCTGCTAATCACTAAACCGCTAATCACTATTAATATTCCTTTCAATCCGTTCCATATCTCGTCGAAAACTCCTACATTTGTGCTTCAAATATAATATATAAAGCATGAAACGCAGTATACTCTCTATATTAACTGTTTTTATTATTACTTTGTCTGCCATTGCCCAACCCCGTCTTTCGTCCAATAAAGAGACGCATAACTTTGGGCAAATTGAATGGAAACATCCTGTAACTGTAGAATATACCATTACCAATACCGGAGATAAACCATTGGTACTGACCAATGTCACTACATCTTGTGCCTGTTCGGTTGCCGATTGGACGAAAAAGCCGATTGCTCCCGGCGAGAAAGGTACTGTCAGTGCAACTTTTGATGCCAAAGCCCTTGGTCATTTTGAAAAAACGGTTGGTATTTACAGCAATGCACAACCCAGTCTGGTATATCTGAAATTTGTAGGTGAAGTGGTGCAGGAAGTTACGGATTTTGCAAAAACACATCCCTACGCCATTGGCTCTATTCGTTTGGACCGTACCGAATTTGATTTTCCGGATGCACACCGGGGAGAAAAACCTACCATTACGTTCAGTGTAGTGAATTTGTCGGACCGTCCTTACGAACCTGTACTGATGCATCTTCCTCCTTACCTGAAAATGGAAAGAACGCCGGATGTGGTTCTGAAAGGAAAGAAAGGAAAGATTAAACTAACGCTTGATACGAAACAACTCACGGATCTTGGCCTGACACAGACTTCTGTCTATCTGGCTCGTTTTGCCGGCGATAAGGTGAGCGAGGAGAATGAGATTCCTGTTTCGGCTATTCTTCTCCCGGACTTCTCGGGTATGACCATGCAGGATAGCCTGAATGCACCTGCCATCCGCTTGTCTGAAGCCAACATTGACCTCAGTGCCCGGTTGGCTAAGAAGAACAAAGCTTCTCATGATATTGTTATTACCAATACAGGTAAAGCACCTTTGCAGATCAATAAATTGCAGGTATTCAATTCCTCGGTAGGAGTGAGCCTGAAAAAGACGGTTCTTCAACCGGGTGCAAGTACCAAGCTGCGGGTTACCATTCATAAAAAGAATACAGGCAAGAAGAAACATCACTTGCGTATTCTGATGATCACGAATGACCCGGCACGACCGAAAGTAGAAATTAATATAAAACGATAACCCCTAAATATCATTACCATGGAACATCCGGAAAACAGCGAAGAGTACAAAGGACTGGTTGTCAACAAAGGTATTGAGCAGCCCTCATCGGTAAATCCTTATCTGAAACGTAAACCGAAGAAGCGCCAGCCCACTGTAGCAGAATTTGTGGAGGGTATCGTGCAGGGAAATATAACGATCCTCAGTCAGGCAGTGACCTTGGTGGAAAGTGTGAAGCCCGAACATCAGGTTATAGCCCAGGAAGTGATAGAAAAATGTCTGCCATTTTCCGGAAACTCCATTCGGGTAGGGATTAGTGGTGTACCCGGTGCAGGAAAGAGTACTTCAATTGATGTCTTTGGCCTGCATGTGCTCGAAAAGGGAGGTAAGCTGGCTGTGTTGGCTATCGACCCGAGTAGTGAGCGTAGTAAAGGGAGTATTTTAGGGGATAAGACCCGTATGGAACAATTGTCCGTACATCCCAATTCGTTTATTCGTCCCAGTCCTTCAGCGGGTTCGTTGGGTGGTGTAGCGCGAAAAACCCGTGAAACGATCATTCTTTGTGAAGCCGCCGGTTTCGATAAGATTTTTGTAGAGACAGTGGGAGTGGGGCAGAGTGAAACGGCTGTGCACTCTATGGTAGATTTCTTCCTGTTGATTCAGTTGGCAGGCACAGGGGTGATGAACTTCAAGGTATTAAGCGCGGTATCATGGAAATGGCGGACGGCATTGTTATCAACAAAGCTGACGGAAATAATATAGACAAAGCGAACTTGGCTGCCTCCCAATTCCGCAATGCTTTGCATCTTTTTCCGGCTCCCGACTCTGGCTGGACACCACAGGTCTTGACGTATTCCGGTTTCTATAATATAGGTGTGAAAGAGATATGGGATATGGTTTATGAATACATCGACTTTGTGAAAGCGAACGGATACTTTGAGTATCGACGCAATGAGCAGAGTAAATACTGGATGTATGAAAGTATTAATGAGCAGCTTCGCGATAGTTTTTATCATAATGCTAAGATAGAATCGATGCTATATGAAAAAGAACAACAAGTGCTTGGCGGTAATCTGACCTCTTTTATAGCAGCAAAGACATTATTGGATACCTATTTTGAGGAATTGAGAAAATAGGGATATTTATTCACTTTTTATCTGTCATCTTTCGCTCTTGGGTGGGGCTTTTTTGAAAAGGAAATTGTACCTTTGTGCTCCTAAAAGAATAATATCATTTATATATACAAAAGATGACGAATAATAATGTAATTGAGCAGGAAGAAGCTCTGTTGCTGAGGCGTAAACTTGACTTGTTGCTCCGTACCGGTAAATTGTTGGTAGAAAGTGCTGCGGATACAAACCGGATTGTGCGTAATATGAAGCGTGTAGCTGCTTATTTGGGGTTGCCGGAAGATAAACTTCATATTGATGTAAGTTATACAATGCTGGTTGTGAATGTCAGTGACGAGGCGCACTCTTTCTCTAAATTTCAGAAGTGTGAGAAGCATGGTATTAATATGACGGCTATTTCTGAAGTTAGTAAACTATCCTGGCGGGCTATTGAACATGATTATTCTTTGGATCAGTATGAAGAAGAACTGGAGAAAATCTGCTCCCGTCCGCGTAATTACATTCCTTATCTGGTAGCCATTGGTGCAGGTTTTGCCTGCGGAGGTTTTTGCAAGTTGTTTGGCTGTGACTGGATGGCTTTCTTGCTGGCTTCTGTTTGTGCTTTTGTTGGTTTCCGTGTCCGTGCTCGATGCATGGAGTTTGGTATCAATGTATATATGAGTATTGCCATTGCGGCTTTTGTTTCTACTTGTCTGGCTTATGCCTCTTCGTTTAGCGGACTTTCATCTACTCCTTATCATCCGCTTTTGGCCTGTGCTTTGTTTATTGTTCCGGGTGTTCCGTTGATCAACTTTGTGGACGATATGATAGACAATTATCTGTTAGTGGGTATCACGCGTGCTGCTAATACTGCTATGATGGTGGGTGCTATGGCTTTCGGTATTGTTCTTGCCATCCGTTTGTGTGTGATGGAGGATGTCAGTATTGATAAAAAGTTCAGTGAATTGAGTATGATTCCCCATGATCCTTATTATGTATACGCGATTGCTGCCGCAATTGCCGCAATGGGTTTCTCTATGATATTCAACATTCAGCGTCGTTTGCTTTGGGTGGTAGCCATAGGCGGTATCATAGCTGTGTGTACACGTAATTTCGTGAATTTCGAATTAGGTTTCGGACCGGTGATCGGTTCGTTTATGGGTAGTTTTGTAGTCAGTCTGATAGCCGTGAAAGCCGTTCATTGGTTTCATGTGCCCAACCACGTATTGACCATTCCTTCCGTCATCCCTATGATTCCCGGTGTATTGATGTATCGTTCTTTGCTGGGACTTATCGGCATGCACGGTGTAGTAGGTGAAGTAACAGTTGCCTTTTACAACGGTATCAATTCTGCTCTTATTATTCTTTGCATAGCTTTAGGCGTAGCTGTCCCTAACATTTTTGCCCGTCGTTATATTGCCAAAGACCGCCAGAAATTCCTGGAAGAAGAACTGGCAAAGAGAAAGGCGAGGGGAAAATTTATAGAATGGTGATGAGTGGTTAGTGATGAGTGATAAAGCGCAGCCACTCATCACTCATCACTAATCGTTAATCACTATAATTCTCCTTCCTTTTCCAAATCCGCCCTCGACTTGCTTTGTGTCACGATGTATACACCCAGAAATACCAGACCGATGGCGATTCCCTTTTGCCAGCCAAAGGTACCGATACCCATGACTACTGCTGCGATAGACGCGATGATTGGCTGTACATAGTTGTACATACTTACCACTGTGGGACGGAGTAACTTTTGTGCTGTCATTACGCAGATGTAAGCGATGAAGCTTCCTCCCAATACTACATATAAAACTTGCCAGACGGCGGGTACGGAAATCGTGCTCCATTCAATTGCTGCCACATCCTGATAAGAGAATGGGATGTAGCACATAGAAGCATAAATGAACATCCATTTATTGATGGTAACAGCAGAATATTGCTGGGTAAGTCCTTTGAATACAGTTAGGTAGATAGAGAAACTAAGTTGTGCCAACAGGCAGAGCAGGTCTCCCCAGATACTGCTATTGGCATCTCCTGAAGTCTGACTGCCTAAGATAAGTATCAATGCTCCCATTGCTCCGACAAAGATACCTAATACTTTCTTGTTCGTAACCGGTTCTTTCAGATAGATGGCGGCTACAATCATTGTGATGATAGGCAGAGTGGTAGTCACAATAGAGGCGTCAATAGGAGAGGTCAATGACAATCCGAAAATGAAAACTCCCTGATTAAATACCAATGCAAACAAGGATGCAAAGAATATTTTGAGCATATCCTTATGATTCACATGTTCCTGCTTGCAGAACATGGAGAGTATCCAGAAAGCGGCAGCTGCCCCCACCATTCGAAAAGTAGTGACCGAAAGAGCTGAAAACTCTTGCAAAGCAAATTTTCCGATGGGAGCCATTAGTCCCCACATCACATTGGCAGTAAGAGCAAACAGATGTCCTTGTACGTTCTTGTTGATATTCATCTTTTTAGTGACCTTTATTGAAAACTGCTGCAAAGGTAACCAATTTATCATTTGAATTGTTT
>ERZ780168.3330-NODE-3330-length-12697-cov-2.282867_pt1 | contig 12697 bp, 9 predicted proteins | sample MGYA00510981_ERZ780168 | MGnify/ENA primary metagenome ERZ780168 (study PRJEB29588, sample SAMEA2158769) | human gut metagenome | biome: human gut; feature: human-associated habitat; material: faeces | place: Denmark | collected 2008/2010 ...
TCCACTCCTAAGTCATATTCCTTAATCGCCTGCACCGTATCCCCCGCCGCCAGGTAAATATTCCCCAGTGCATAATAAATCTGATCCAGGTAATCCTTATTCTTATCACTCCGCGTCATGCGTCGCAGCTTATCCGTCGCCTTCTTTATTTCCGCCACCTGGCGCACCTCCCCGGCCGGGAAGGCTTCTGTTTGACGGATACGTGCATTTAGCTCCATTTCGTAGGGAGGGCTCATTTTGATAACCTTTCCGTAAGCCTGATAGGCTTTGGCGGGATCTTGCAGAAGCTGGTATACTTGTCCCAGGAGATAGTATTGGCGCGCCTTCTGCCGCTTATTCTTTTCATTTTTGATGGTAGTAAGCAGATGCGGGATTGCTTCCCGGTAGCGTTGGCTACCCAGCAGATAATGCCCGTAAGTTCGTGAATAGGCAGGAGCGAGGGTATAGGGCAGGCTGTCGTTATTTACTTTTAGAAGAACATCTTCTGCATCATAATACCATCCCATCTGTGTATAACACTGGGCAAGCCAGATACGTGCTTCTGCTGTAATTTTAGGCTGACCGGTATATAGGCGCGCAATGTATGAGAAAGTTGCAGCCGCTTCGGGAAAGTCTCCTTTCTGAAACTGTGCTTTCCCCATTAACATCCAGGCCTTGTGCAGGAAAGGGTTGAATTCCCGGCGTGCCAGCCATTGTTTGTACTCTTCCGTGTAGCGTTTACCCTGTTTGCGTTGAGGCTTCCGTTTGATGGAATGTACTGCGATAGCCTTCTGGGATTTTTCTATAGCCCGTTCAAAATCACCACTGCCGGTTCCCACAGTTGATTTATTGCCAATAGGATAAAGTGGGATCATCTCCATATAGTTGTCCTTGTTGCCCTGTTCAATGGCTTTGCATCCCGATTTGTATGCTTCATTTCCGTTAAAGTACACGTTATACCGGGTAGTCATTGCATGATAAAAACGGCTTCCCGCTGTGTTCTTCTTGGTAGAACAGCCGGTAAGCAATAGAAATAATATGAATAATGTGCCAATGTGCCAATGTGCCAATGTGCCCATTACCTTGCGGATCATAGCGCAGCCAATTGTCACATTGTCACATTGGCACATTGGCACATTATTCACATGATTCATCTTTTTATCACTTTGCATACGGCATAAATTAGGATGGATACAAATATGATGGAGGCTCCCGAAGGGACTTTCCAGTGATAAGAAACGAACAACCCACCCAGGCATCCTAAAAAACCGATGCCGATAGACAACCAGATAATCCGTTTAAAGCTATAAGTGAACAGATTGGCGGTCATTTGCGGAATGGTAAGTAATGAGATAGCCAATACAATACCAACCATGCGCAGGCAAGAAACAATTGTCAGTGCTATGAACATCATCAGCAAATATTCAAATACTGCTACGGGAATTCCCTGAGAGCGGGCAAATTCGCGGTCGAATGCTACATAGATAATAGGATGGATGAACAAGCAGAAGAAGATGATAAGTACTATAGCCAGTAATCCCAGCATTAGCAAGTCCCCTTTTGTGATAGTCAGAATATTACCAAACAGATAGGCTGATAAATCCGGTGCGAATCCGGGTGAAAGAAAACTGAACATAATGCCCAATGCCATTCCGAGTGTCCAGAATACTGCAATGGCAGAATCTTCACGCATATCTTTTCGCTTACTGAGCCACTCAACTCCGAAAGCCGATAATACCGAAAACACGGCAGCCGAAAGAATGGGCGATATACCTGCAAATAACCCCAGGCCAATACCACCGAATGAGGCATGTGTAATTCCTCCGCTGATAAACACCAGTCGGCGCGTCACTATGTAAGTGCCGATAATACCGCAGGCTATGCTGGCCAACAGGCTACCCAGGAGGGCATGTTGAAAAAAGGTATATTGTAACAGATCCATTCAGATACTTAACTTACTAATTATTAATAACGGCAGAAAGGTACTACTTATTATAATCAGGGATGCATTCTCCGTTCTCCGATGATAAGGAATACCTCGTCTTTCAGATTATCGGGCAGGTTGATGCCCCTTAGTTGCAGGCTACGAACCCAACCGGCTACATCTGTTTCCTGCATCGTATAGAACACATCACGAAACATTTCCATTTCTTCCTCCGTGTATGTTTCCGGTGCCCGGCCAATGAATTGATCCAGTTCCTCATCATCATAATACTCTATCTCTTTACTGACGGCAGCCAGCAAGCTGTCTTTTTCGCAGACTTCATGTTGTCCGCAACATTCTATGTCTGCTTCTTTCACTTCGGGAAAGCTTTCCAACTCTCCGTTTTCTATCTTTTTCTGCAACCTTCTGTTGCGGATGTGTCCGGCAATTAATGCTACGAGGGTGAGTAGCAACAGACTTACGATCAGTATCCACATAATTCTAAATCTCTCATTTTGTGCAAAGGTACTGATTTATTTACCACAGAGTATACAGATTAACACAGATTATGCGAATCAGTCGTTGGAATCAGTTAAGAATTAACCTTGTTCATATCTGTGTGGTTTTAAATCAGGCTGTACTATGTTCCTATGGCACACAGGATGAAACGGATCGGGCAGATGACAACGGATCAGATTTCCTTTTTCCCTAATTACCAATAAATAAAATAAAAAGATCCGTTGTCATCCGTCTTATCAGCTTCATCCGTGTGCCATAGAAAATACAAAGCCATTTAGCTCGTTTCCATACTGGTTTGTACCAAATGCCGTCTACCGTTGCCGTCTATTTCTTTCTCCGGTATCGGTAAAGTCCTGTCTCATAGAGAAGCGTAGGAATCCTCGGTGTGCAACGTTGTTTTAGATGTACATGTAAAACAAGGCTGTGCACCGGGAAAAGGAACGTTCCTTGCTGAGAAAGACAGTTATAGTGAGCTTACAAAGGTATCATCGCCTGACGCACCTCCCTATGCGGGAAGCAAAGGGTTTTGCAGGTGAGCCAAAGGAAGTTCGGTGGCCAGCACCATTATATCGTCTCCCAACAAAGTGCAGTAGGCTGGTAAGTTATAACGATCCATTTGCTCAAAATTGATAGTAGCATAACGAAGACGTATTTCTGCATCGGAGAATATCTCTTCATCGGGTAACAACAGAGGAGCAAGCGACAGCAGATTCAGTGCCGACTGCTCATAAGCTACCCAATGCCCGTGCTGCGGGCTATAATGTAGATAGATACGGTTGGTATTGGATGCTTCTTGCATCAGAATTTTTTCAAGTTTTGAATTCATTATTATTTTCCTCAGTTGGTTTTGATTATTAATATTCTTTTAATTGTTTTGTAAAAAAGCCCCTATTACACATCTACACTTAGAGGAAATAGGGGCACACACAAACAAAACAAACAATATAATATACCCCGCGATTCACATCGAAGAAGTATAAGTGCCTTTAAGAGAATGCTATATACATTCTCTTTATCTTTTTATTCAATATGTCAGCCTATACCCTTTTTATCAAAAATCGTCTTCATCCTGAAAGCGATACGTCCAGCCATTGATATTGATCTGTACGGCCAGCCACGATTCAGAGAAGAAAAAGGATATCTTATATTCATCTTCACGGTCCAGATACTCCTGCGCATTAGGAAAGCTCCCTTCCATAGCAGACATTTTCAAATAATTGGTCAGATTGATATTGAACACTTTCCGTCCCGTAGCTTTCTCAGTCACGATAAAACGGGTGGGACGATCTGCCATAAACCGCATTGTATTGAGTTCAACCGCTACAAGTGAAAGATCATTCTGTTCCATATGGTAGGGGCGGAAACTCAGAACATCATCATCCAGCAAAGAGTTATCGTAATTCAGATAACCATTTGATTCGATAATTTCATAATCATAATCATTCATGTTCAATGCCCAGTCGTCATCCGAATATCCCTGAAACAGGAATCTTACCTTATTCGTGTCTTTTATGAGATTTATCAACTCCGTCTGGTTACGGGTACCTGTGAACTCCACATCGATAATCTCACCATACCACAACGGTTCGAGCTTTCGGCTCATAATGAGAGATTCTTCACGTTTCAGTTGCAATTTCAAATCCGTAAGGGTAGAGACTCCTGCCGTCAGTGAAGTTATGTCGTATGAATCACGTGCTCCTGCCCATGCCATAAGCTGATACTTTCCCACAGGCAGTTCTACAGCCATGCGGTAATAACCGGTTCCAAGTGAAGCGCCTTCCTCTGCCTGCTTGAACATGAATTTACCTTCTTCATCAAATACATAAAGCTCCACTTTATCTACTTGCGTATGGAATGCATCGGCAAAAAGCATATTATAATCATACTTGAATTTAACGAATAAACGGCACTCCGGCAGATCTTCGTTAAAGCTATCGCATGAGGTCATCACCCAGGAACAGGCAACAAGAAGTCCCAAGGCAATGCAATGTATAAGGCTTTTCAGATTCATAGTTTCTATTTTTCTAATTTAATCATATATAGAGTGGAAAAGAAACGGGTTCTTTTCTCGTTATTTCCAATTTTGGGGATAGAACCCAAACAGCTGTTCTATCAAGCTATAATATCCCGGAATTTTTATAGAAGAGCTACCGGAAACTTCCTAAAGTTGAAAGTAAGGTTGTGGGAGCATACTTATCTCCCACAACACTTAAATAAAGAATTAAATAAAACTACTAATCTAAAATTAGAATTCTACTTCCTGAACATACCATGTCCATGGATTAACATTAATCAGAATAGACATACGGAGATCATCATCTTCATCCGGATCTATTGTAACAGGAGGAATTGTAGGATATCCCGGTTCATTGAATTTAGTGACACTAATATCGTAAACAGAATTACGAACTACACCAAACTCACCTAATTCGTTGGTAGCTAAACTGGTATCATCATGCTTGATCATCGCTTTATAGAAGCTATAACCTCCCTTATAATAAGTAAGAACACCTACCGTTTTGGCTCTGTCATCCACACCCAATATATCGGTTTTCGTATCCTCGAAATCTTGCATAAGAGCTGTAATAGCATTATCATCAGCGGTAGCAGGAAGAGGTACAGCAGTCTGACTTATTCCTTCCAGATATTTGTTGAACGCAGTGGTCAAAGGTGTAGTGATGACAGAAGGATCCGGATGATTATTAAGATACTTATATTTCAGTTCTCTTTCAATCCAGTCCATCAACGTAGTAAAGGTATAGAAACCACCATCGATCAACATCCAGTCACCATTGGTTTCCTGAGTAGTAGTAGTTGTACCATCTGCTTTCTTATACTCTTTAGGCATATATTTAGCTTTCACCAATATCTGCGTTGTATTATCATGCGTATTACCAGCCTGATTCTGAGTGTTTTCAAGACAATATTCACTTTCAGGTCCAGTTGAATTTGTATGCCAGGGAATCGCTGTAGCACCTGCATCAACAGTATTTTCATCATACACATTGTAAGATCCTGCCGGATGAGCCGTATAATTAGGGTCTATTCTATAAGAACCTTTCTTATATTGGTCAAACGGAGCACGGAAACCTCCTGAAGGAACATTCTGTTGTTCCAGCCATGTCGGAGTTCTGAGAGAGAGAGGATAGTAACTCTTGTTCGTTGTATTCAATACCCATTTTGCTTCGGATATATCTGCCTTAGCACTTGTTTGCGTAATAGTAACACGAACTTTTGCTACAACACGGTCAATATTGATAGTCAATGGATTGGCCTTTGCTCCGGCATCTGTTTTATAAAGAGTTAGAGGTTTCGGATCACCCAAAGCGGCAGTAACATCAGCAGCAGTAATCGAAGGTTCCAGTTCTCCCTTAGCATTCGTCATCATAAACCCATTGGTTGAAGAAATGTCACTGGCCTTATCAGTAAGAGCAGCATTAACAGTGGAATACGGTGTATCAGTAGACCATTTACTATTTGCAGCATCATTCTGAAAGTTTGGAGAAGGATTGGCTACAATCAAAATACGTTTAGAGGTTCCCGGTACTTTAAATGCAGTACCCGCACTTCCTGTAGGTTGTCCGGTGGCATCCACACCTGCCTGGGCTGATGTCAATAAAATATCAGCTGTCACTTTCGGATCAGCATCATCCGTAAAGAAAATAGCTCTTACTTTCTTCAATTCCGATTCAACAGCAGTTCCATTCTGATAATCCGGATTATTCAAGCCACGAGACTGAGACGGAGTTATAATCCACAGCTACCCATGCATCCCCCTTGGGATCGGTTGCCACATCATAATCGGTGTCTTCCACCACTGGTACGATGTCTTCATTACTACATGCTACAAATGCCAAAGATGCAAGTGCCAGCATAAAAAGATTTTTCTTTTTCATTGTTTACAATTAACTTAAAGTGTTTATAACTAAAATATTTATCTCTTTTGTTTTTGGTTTTTATTTTCAATCTCAGCTGCATTCGCTTTTTTCGTAGCCAGTTCCTCCAAATTGTGTCCGGCAGCTTCCAGACCCGATTCGGCAGCGGCTTTCAAATACTTCTCCGCATCGTCATACTCTCCTTTTAATAACATTAATACACCCATAGCATTCGTATATTCCGGTAAATGCTTTTTAGAATTTACCATACCTAAATAGCGCTCTGCAGAAATCAGGTCATTGCGTGAAAGAGCTGCAGCAGCAGCGTTCATGTTAGCCACCTCATCTTCAGGATACATCCTGACTGCCGTCTCAAACACATCAATAAACTCTTGCGAACCTGCCGGATAAGTGTTAGCCACCAGGAACATTTCGTTCAGACTCAGGTTCTGAGGACGTTTCTTTATCACCTCCCGTGCCTCGTCTACATCGAAGTTCTTGATATCATAATTCACTTTACAAATAGCAACACGCAGGCTTGGGAATATATTTTTCAACATATAGCGGTAAGGTACACCTCCGCGAAGCTTCATCAACTTAGATTCTCTTCCCTGTTCAAGAGAAGTATATTCAATGATATCCAGTATCTCATCTTTATACTCTATATCGATGGTATCAAGTGCATTCACCAGCCCTTCCCAGTTTTCACCGCCAAAGATGATGTGATACTGATTCCGGGCAAAATCATACCGGGTTGCCAGATAATCACGCAATGCCATGGCACGTCCTTCAGACAGGCGTTTGTTGTTCGCCAATGATCCTTCGGGCGAAGCATAACCAATAATATCCAGTCTGTTTACCTTGATACTCGGATCGGCCTTCAGATCGTCAATCATCGTACGAATCTTAGCCAACTCTTTAGGGTTGTTCATGTATTCGGGACGAATATTTACTTTATTCACCTCAAAGTCCAGGAAACATTCTGCCTGTATATCACGACGCTTTACTTCTTCGGCCACCGGTTGTAAATAAGCCAGGTAAGGTGCCACAACATACGGGAATAGTATGCGCTCTAATGTAACCTTATCAATCAGTGGCTCTACACTCATCAAGGTCGATTCACCACAACCGCACTCATCACGCTGTAAAACCAGTTTAGCATCTTCCATCCACGCTTCATAAGGCAATATATATCTATATTGAATGGTATCATTTCTTCTTTTGTTACCTTTTTCAACGACATAAGGATGCACATAACTCTTTCTCTCTTTAGCACTCATCACCGCAAGCCGACGTTCGTAGGCCATATATTCGTTACCTCCTTTGATAGACACTATCGGAAGATTATACGTACGTTCCGGAGCAACCAGCTGCGGAATAAAATCGACTCCCCGGGCTGTCTTAACCTTCACATTATTCATGATAAAGTCAATATCTATATGAAGAAAATCACCCCGTTGTTCCAGCTGTATTGGTTTCACTGACACAACACCCTCATAAGAGCGGTCCTGAGCCATAGCCAGATTCATATTCTGACATAAAACAGCTAATACAAATACGATGAATTGTAGATTCCTTTTCATCATTCTCTTTTTATTTTATTACGTAAATAAGTGACAGACTCGCTTTGGTAGGACCGAAATAGTTCTTACTCGTATCCTTTATCTTAGTACCACACTCTGCACAAGGGTATTTTTCATACACAATACGTGCATATCCTACTCCGACAGATGCTTCTAAACTCCAGCGTTTTTTCAGAATCCACGAATGCCCTACGGAGATACCTCCACCGTACAGGTGTCCTTGATATCGGTTGTTCTGCATATTCTCACTGATAAACGACCAGTCGGGAAATCCTCCTACATTGAAATCGGCGTAATGACCATGTACTCCTATAAATGTACGTCTGAAGCTTTCGCAAAACCAGTAACGGACTTCCGGCTGAACTCCCCAATGCCGAAGCCTGGCCCCATCATTAAATTTCCACGGATTATAGTTGAATGGTACGTCGAGGGTCCACTTGCGTGCCAGGCCAACCTCCAGACCAAGATTCAGGGTAGTAGTAGCATCATAAAGCAGATTACTTTTGACGGCAACTTTCTGCGCTTTGCTGTTTACCGCAAAAGTGCAAAGTATGACTAATATGAGTATGAATACTTTCTTCATTTATCAAGTTTTTATTTTTTCTGTTATCAAGATCCTTGTTGATATAAAAATACTTTGATTCGCCTCGGCATATCTTCATTATCATCCTGAGGTTCACTCGGATTTTGTATCGTTGTAAGATAGATCACCTGGTTTCTTGCAGAAGAAGTGGAAGCCACGTTTATATCAATTACTCCGTCTTCTACCAAAATACTATTCGGATCGGCACTAACCACACCATATTTGTTTTTCATTGTAATCCACGGTACATTGGCTGAATTATCCACTTTTGCTGTAAGAAGATAATATTCAAAATCATAAGTACCGGAATTCTCCGTGTAATAGTTTATAACTGCTCCTGCAGCCGGAATAATCGGTTTTCTCACGATACTGACCGTCTGCTCGATATTACCAAGCTTTATGTTAATACTTGAGTTATCATCACTACCGGCAGGAAGCTTTACTATCACATTCATTGTGACCAGAGGAGCCAAATTCGTAGCAGAAGGAATTCTTGCAGGCGACGGCGAAACAATCGTCATCCCACCACTCGCTACCTTCAGATAATTGCTTCCATTCGAGAATTGATCTGCATAAGTACAATTCGTTGTTAATGTAAAAGCAACATACTGATTTCCAGAACTCACCGTATTATCATAAATGATACAAAGCCGATTGCTTACAGCAAGAAAATATTCACTATTGGCCTTAATTTCATAAGAAGATATATCTGTTATTGTAACTTCATATTTTAAATTCATATTATTAGGCTTCGACAACATGGCATCACCATAAGTGGCAAACCCCGGAGAGTTAGCAGATACGATCGTAAACTCATATTCATGATTACGCTTTATATCCATATAGTTGAGACCACCATCAGCTATAACCATCTTATAATAATATTGAACTCCTTTATAAGATGCACGTATGATCATATAAGCATAAGCACTGCTGTTCGCCTCTGCTTCATATACATATATAGGGTCGGACACATTAGTAGTTGCAGAAACAAAATCTTCATTCGTATTACTCCTAATATAACTCAGCATATTCGCCGCCGTTTCCAAATTGCCGGAAAGATTATGCAATACCGTATTTTTGTTCAGATTATGTACCGAATGTACCCCCCATAAGGTGAAGTTTGCAGCATTACTCTTAACAACGATCTTGGCTACCGCACGCGTCAACTCCAACGGAACATCATCAGTACCTATTTTCGTATTTAAATTAATCCCCCCGATAGCTTTGTACAGATAGCTCATTGGCAACGTTTTTCCCACGAATGGAGGTTCACTTACAGTGTTTAATGGTATAGCTGACATCTGAGATGTCACATCAGTAAGCCTCTGCCCCGTGAACAGGTTTTTGAAATTAGCAACCGAAAAGTCATAAGGCGTATTACCTCTATAGAACTTCTCTTGCGGATTGGCTAATATCAAAATCCAAGATGTAACACTCTGTGGCTTAAGCAAAACATAACTTTTGTTACCAACATTAATGTTCGCTTGTGCTGCTTCTGCAAATACAGCATTATCAGCTATGCCATCACCGGCATCAGTGAATACAAGTACCCAGGGATCTTTGGATACTACGTCTTCCAGTGCTTCCGCTCTGGACACAGGAGTATCGTATGATCTTAGTCTTGTAAACAGCTCGATGCTGACCTGGCCGACTTCCTCCTTGGGTTCTGCCGGATCAATCTCCTTCTCCAGTACGCATGAAACCATACAGAAAAGTAGCCAGAAGAGCATATATATCTTAATTTGTAATCTCATTCTTCACTCATTAATTCATTCATTCTTCACACACCGTAGAGAAAATCCATTCTTAAACGAAGTACTAATAGGTGCCGTTTCCATATAGCTTAGTTCCATGTTCCATACGGAGCTCCAATCAATATGGGTTGTACCTTTATCTTCAGGAATATCAGCAGCTGACGCTGTCATATAAAATCCGGCACTCGGATGTTCCAACATACCAGCCCCATCTGCTCCTTTCACGCCATAGTTCCGCCTACCCGCAGCAGGGAAAAACAAGGACTTACTACCATTAAAGAAAAGACATCCCCAATATGCGGCATCCGCACTATTTATCGTAACTCCAAATTGCACATTATTGCCAGGAAGAAAATTCTGTTCTATTGGGTGCCTGTCAAAATACCCATCTGCATAAAACCCGAATGTCATATTGTCGGGAAGAGGTACAGGAGCATAATACGAAGGCGATGTCGGCTGACCATCAGATGTACGGTTCGAATTATAATCCGGATGATTCGGATTATACAATTCATTTCCATCACCCGTCATCGGACTCGCAAAAATGGATGCTCTCCATTCCGACGCATTCGCATCTGCCTGTGAACCATTATGTGATGCCACCAACCCTCCGGATATGCTTCCGTCATTCGGTCGATGATAACCATTAGGGCAGATTTCATAATCAGTACTATAACTTTCAGACACATTTCCATTATCCCATATCAGGTACTCGTAATTTTTATAATAGCTCCATCCCCACCCTGTAAGATTAACCGCGTTCATATCAGGACGCGGATTCAATGCCCTATAGCCAAAACTGTCATAGTTTGCATCTGTTTCCGCTCCACCGGAATAACTACCATACGATCCCGGTCTCAATCTTGCCCATTGGAAATGTGCTCCTGCTTTCGTCGGAAAATCTACTTCCGAAGCATTTCCTCTATTCACTACAATACTAAAAGGGCTCGTTGTGGGAGCTGTTAGAAAACTGCTATGAGTCATATTGTAGACAGCAAAAGCTCTTGATCCTGGGCGTCCTGTATATAAATAATCAGGTTTTTCACCCTGTCTTAAGTAAATAGTCGCTTCTACATAATCCCATCCCCACAACCTGTATTTCACTTTTACCGTTGCATATTTTGGGGAATTCGTAGTATTTATCCCCGTCAATCCGATGCGAAAATAAATACGCCCTTTACCTGTTACACTTTTACCATCCTCTCCTTTCTGCAGATTGGGTGTTACCAAAAAGTCTTCGGCATTTCCCGGGTTGGCCGTTCCGACATTAGGATCTAAACTGGGTGTTGTACTCAAAATAACCATTTTATTGGGGTCATCGTCCACCCATGCACTCCAATCCGCAATTGTCTCAGCATCTGTTCCCGCCCTGGCATGTTGTCCCATGATAATACGTTCTCCACGTTGATTGTTCTTCCAAAAGGCACCAGCATAACCCGTAGCACCATTTGACGGTTCTACAGCCGGATGATAGAACTGAAGGCGTTTACCATTTTGTATTATCTTAACCGTAATCTCTCTTTGCAAAACATTACTGCCATCTTCATTCTCTGCCGATAACGTAAGCTTATATGTTCCGCTTACATTCCTGGCCATATTGAAATAATCATCAGTTCCACTTCCCCAATATTCTTTTTCAACCCATCCGTCAGCCAATAAATCCATGTATCCCGTACCTGTTCTTTGCCCATTTTCGTATTGAACTGTATACATGAAACGCTCGGGGGCAGTACTCCCGTCCGAGGTACGTTGAGATGCCAGACTATTGAAAATACGGTTGGTTTCCACCATCTTACCAGCATCTACATCGTATGCTTCGGTCCATGACATTGGACAACAGTTCCAGATTGCGGAGGTTTGAAGAGGTGGGTGCATACAGAATGAAATCCGGCTGCCGTTAAAGTCAGTTATCGATGCATCCACATGCGAAACTCTTAATATACGCTGATTATCTATGTTCCAATTATTATCTACATCTACCCATTTGGAAGCTTTTATATTCATTTCCAACGGTTCCTTAATAATACCGTGCAAATCCAGCATGGTATTACCAGGCAGACTGTAGTTCACCGGATTAGAAGCTATCTGTAGTTCACAAAAAGGACTATAGTGACTCCCCATATCCACTGTAAGAATTACTGCCTTCGTTTTGTCACCTACTGTACTTAATTCCTTAGCAGGCAAAATAATTCTACTTATCCTCTTCGCCCAGATTCTTCCACTAGTTGGAGTCTCGTCCGAGAAATAACTTCCATCATCATCTTTAGATAAAGTACGGGTATTGCTCTGTCCAACCGTACCTTGATAATTGGAAGTAAGAGGTACTACATCCGGAATATTCTCAAATATAAGTCCTGAGAAAAGACCCTCCAAATCATCTTCCGATTCTAATACCACATCAATCCGTACTGCCAATCTTTCAAGAGCCAATTGCAGTGGATTCACTGTTGTATTATCACTTAATACAGCACCTTGTC
>ERZ780168.3334-NODE-3334-length-12683-cov-5.070795_pt1 | contig 12683 bp, 9 predicted proteins | sample MGYA00510981_ERZ780168 | MGnify/ENA primary metagenome ERZ780168 (study PRJEB29588, sample SAMEA2158769) | human gut metagenome | biome: human gut; feature: human-associated habitat; material: faeces | place: Denmark | collected 2008/2010 ...
ATGTTGGAATTTTTAACTAAATATTTTAAAGTAGTGCAGCAATGTGAAGAAGGAAACGTCAGGACACCTTGCTTTGCAGATGAATACAGGAATATTAACGGAAATTCTTCAATTAAGAATTTCACAGGTTGGGGTGCTGCAGCTTGCGTAACACTTTCAAGTGGAGCTACTGTGTTGATAGATTATCCTTCATTATACTCTAATGCAGTTGATGGCATTAAATCTTATTATGGGCATATATTAATAGATATTAACGGAGCTCAAGGACCAAATATTGCGGGCAGGGATTTATTTTATACAAATTTTTATGATGACGGTTCAATTGATGAAGAAAATGCAACACCTGAATGTAAAAAGACAGGAGTGTGCAATGGTACTTCATTAACAGATATCAGAGAAGAACTATTCAACTCAAAATGTAAATCTTCACAATATGGTGAGGGGTGTTTTGGTAAAATTTTAAATGATGGTTGGGAAATGACATATTAAAAGAAAGAGGCTTTAAAAGCCTCTTTTTAGTTTTCAGTAATATTTGCAAGATTAAATCTTATTACTTTAGATAAATCTTCAAGCTTCATTTCTACCTGATAGCCGATTTTTCCGGCACTAAATATTATTGTGTCAAAATTTTCGGCTGTTGTGTCAATTGTTGTTGTAAAAAATTTTTTCATTCCTATAGGAGAACAACCGCCGTGTATGTAGCCTGTTAACGGCAAAAGATCTTTGGATTTAAGCATTTCAACAGATTTTTCTCCTACACTTTTTGCAGCTTTTTTCAAATCAAGCTCCTGTGCGACAGGCACCATAAATACATAATGCTTATTAGATTTTCCGACAGTTACAAGAGTCTTGAATACTCTGTCAGGATTTTGATTTAAAACAGCAGCAACCTCAATTCCGCTGACTGCCTGAGTGTCAACATAGCAATAGTGATTATATTTTATTTTGAGCCTGTCAAGCTCTCTCATAACATTTGTTTTATGTTCCATATCAACCGCGTGCACATATAGTTCTTGCAACGTGGACACCTGAAGCTGATGCTTGAATTAATCCTCTGGTTACACCTGCACCGTCGCCGATTGCAAAAAGATTTTTAACGCCTTCTGTTTCAAGTTCGTTTGTTAATTTTACCCTTGCTGAGTAGAACTTAACTTCAATACCGTAAAGTAAAGTATATCTTGAAGCTGTTCCGGGACAAATTTTGTCAAGTGCTTGAAGCATTTCTATGATGCTTGTCATTTGTCTGTATGGAATTACAAGACTTAAATCCCCTGGTGTTGCACAGGTTAAAGTCGGTTTTATTATGCTTGATTTAATCCTTTCCGGAGTTGATCTTCTTCCGTCAAGTAAATCTCCGAAACGCTGTACAAGAATACCTCCGCCAAGCATATTTGCCAATCTTGCAATATGCTGTCCGTACTGGATAGGTTCTTTAAACGGTTCTGTAAATTTTTCACTTACAAGTAAGGCAAAATTTGTATTATTAGTTGTCTTTTCAGCATAGCTGTGACCGTTTACGGTTGAAATTCCGTTGTAATTTTCCTGAACAACTTCGCCATTCGGATTCATGCAGAATGTTCTGACTTCATCGCCGAATGTTGGAGAATTATATATAAGTTTTGATTCATATAATTTATCCGTTAAAGGTTCAAATACGGGAGCCGGAAGTTCTACTCTTACCCCCACATCAACAGCATTGTTTACCATACCTATTTTATGTTCCGCAAATTCGTGTGTAAGCCAATCTGCGCCTTCTCTGCCGGGAGCTACGATTGTATATTCAGCATTAATTGTATCGCCGTTATCAAGTTTAATCCCCTTCACCTGTTCGCATTCAACTATTAATGACTGAGCTGAAACGTTATTGAGAATGGTAATTCTGTCATTGAGATAATCCTGCATATTTTTTAATACGTCAAGGCTTCTTTCTGTCCCGAGGTGTCTTACCGGAGAATGCACAAGTTTCAGCTCTGCAAGAACAGCCTGTCTTTCAAGTTCCTGAAATACTTTCATGTCAGTGCCGAAAACTTCATCTGTAGCTCCGAAGTCTAAGTAAAGACTATCTGAATATGCAATTAAATCTTCTACTTTTTTTCTGTCCATATAATCGACGAGATGACCGCCGACATCCGGAGTAAGAGTTAATTTCCCGTCAGAAAATGCTCCTGCGCCGCCCCATCCGCAGAGCAAACCGCATCTTTTGCATGACGGGCATTTTTCGTAGCCTTCTCTAAGCAGGCATTTTCTGTTTTCAATTTTTTGCCCTTTTTCTATTAATACAACTTTCCAATCAGGTTTTAATTTAGTTATTTCCAAAGCTGCAAAAATACCTGCCGGACCTGCTCCGATAATAGCTACATTATACATTTCATATCTCCATATCTTTATTTTACCAAACCAATTAACTATATATTAAACATAATCTTTTTTAAAGCGTTTGTGAAGAATTTGTTAAACTTTAGCTTCAGAAAAAGTTATATTATCAAGAAACATTTTAAAATTGCTTTGTGCATATTTGCCGTTACTTGACATGTGTATATTTAATTCAACCTGTTTTCCTGTTTTTTGTTTTGTTATGATATCAAAAGTTTCTCTTATCCTGAGTTTTGTTGAACGGATAAAATTAGCTATAGTAAAGCCGTAATTTCTTTTTGCGACTTGCAAATCAAAACTGTTAGCAATTTTTCTTGCTTTGCACGCCTGTTGTTCTTGTCCTACTGCTTTACCCAGTTCTTTTAATTTGTTAGCCTGATCACCGGTAAATAAATAACTGCGTGTATTATCTGCTATGCATCTGAAATAGTCTGAGGGCTGCATATTTTTTTTATTCCATTGTTTCGGGTATCCGTTAAGACCATATTCGAACTTATAATCAGGATCAAATTTTGCAAATTCTTTTATAATATTAAATTTTTTTGCATCATTTTTAGCAGGGCCTGTAAGCGTTGCAGACAACTGCCGACATGCTGCCCTTATATTTTTTTGATTAAATGTTTCCATCCCGTCAACGAATACGCGCACGGGAACTACGCTTGTAAACGAAGCTTTGTTGTTTAATCTTTTATTAAATGCAGAAATCATAGTATAGTAAAACAGCTGAAAATAATTTTTTGCTAGTTATCCTCATTATATTTTAATAAAGTACCCTTAAATGGTTTTTTATTGGTTAATTTTGCGTGTTTAATATTCATTATAAGTTCTTTTGTTTCATCGCTGTTATAAAGTTCCTTTGCTTCACGTGCGAATTTTAAAGCGGTATCGTAATCCCCTTTATTCATATACATAACGGAAAGATTATACGACACCATATATTTTTCATTATTGGACTTCGCAAGTTCATATGCTTTTTGCATTGCTTTCAATGCCTCTTTATTTTTATTCAGTTCTGCGTATGCAATACCCATATCAATATATCCGCCTGCAATATCAGGAGCATTTTTTATGTAATTTTGAGCTTCTTTTAATTTTCGTGATGAAATTTCTGCAGATGTGCCGAGAATTATAGGGGCGTATATTAAACCTTTTTTATTCAATTCATTTAACGGTGTGTTGGTAATATCAGGTAAAAGCTTATACAGCAGTCTTATTGTATTTATGTCTTTTGAGGAAAGATACTGGAAAGAACTTCTGTACGGTGCATAAAAACTATTGTCATCATCAGCGGTCATGTACATTAAGTCCTCGGTACTGTAACTGTGCCCCATTATCCCGAGAGCATGACCAATCTCATGTAGTATGGTATTATAAAGTTCTTTATCTGAAAAGTAATTTCCGAAAGGATCATTTGTGTATAAAACAATAGTCATGTCATAAAGTGTCGGTCCTTTGTAATTTGGCGTTGTAAAACCTACTACATATCTGCAGGTTTGTCCGCTGCACATGTCTTCCGGGGGGGGGGCGATCCTCACCAGAATATCTGCAGTCTCAATCGAATTTGTCATTTCAAATGTTATAAAACCTGTTGCAGCCTGCCACTGGCTGAACGCTCTTACAATTTCGGTTCTGTAATAAGAGGGAAGATTTTTATTATCACTTGCATCTACAATTGCAACTTTTAACGGAAATTTTGTTTTATCCCAACGTATAATCCCTTTATCAAGCGGAACCTGCTCAATGTAATTATCACCGAAATATGATATTATACTATTTCTGAATTCCGTAATTCTTCGTTCGGCAATCTGTTGTGCGCTGTCCTGCTGAGTTCCCGAGGCAATTTCAAAAAGTTCCTTTTGCACAGTAGTTGTAAGTGACAGATGCATTAATGTCTTTACATAATAATATCTGTAGTCTTTATTATGCTGATTAAAAAAGTAAGCATTTTTGAAATTTTTACGTGCTTTTACATAATCCTGTTTTTTGTAATAATTCTGCCCCTGCCAGCAGTAATATGAAGGCATAAGTTTGAATACAATACCGAAGATTATTGCAAATGTACATATAAGTATAGTTAATATTCTATCGCTATTGTTTTCTTGTGTCATTATCTTTTATCCCTTTATCAATTTCTAAAATTTTCGCAAGGGACCGCGTGTCGCCTTTTAATTTAAAATATTCCGCAAATTTTGGTGTTGTTTTAAGATTAAAGCTTCTGCCGTTTTTGTCGCGTGTTTTTGCAACAAGTCCTTTATCAACAAGTTCTTTTATATGGTCGTATGCGGAAGATCCGCGAAGTTCGATTAATGCTGTCTGCCTGAGAGGTTCTTTCAATGCAATAACAGATAAAGTTCTTAATGCAGCAGGTTTTAAATCCACAGGGCACAACAATTCTACTAAATCCATGTAATCTTCTTTAACCTGCAATATATAGCCGTTCTCGTCGTCAATCTCTAATGCTCCGCCACGAGCAGAGTAATCCATTATAAGTTCTAATATAGCATCTTCAATTATTTCTTTTTCTTCTCCCAGAATTACTGCAATTTCTTCTAAGGAAACCGCTCTGGCTGTTATAAATAAAACAGCCTCAATTCTGGATTTCAACTGTTCCATTTTCATATTTATCTTTACCTTTTACAACATATAAATCTGAGTAAAACTCTTCTTGTGTAAGTTCATAATCCGTTTCTGCAGTAAGAAATAATAAAGCAATATAAGCACTTATTTTATCCATACCAAGCAGTGTCAATTCGTTTAATTCAATCTTGTCGTTTTTTTCAAAAATCTGTCCTAAATTTTCTTTTAATGTAAGAACGCATGTTTCAATATATTCTTCATGAGCAAGATTAACAATATCATCAGGTGTTAACTTTGAATATGACTGAACACGTCTTTTAGCACGTTCATGCGCGCTTTTTAAAGACTGCTTTTGTTCCAGTTTTTCATAGAATTCTAACTGTCTGATCAAATCTTTCAATGTAACAACGCGGTTATGATTTAATCTGACACTTGTACGTCGTTGAAGAACTTCATCAATAGAAATTACATTATTTGTAGGTACATAATCGTCTTCGCCGTAATCAACAATAAAACCGTCATCATCATATTGAACGTCGGGTTCCTGTGTATCAAACTGCATTATGTCAATGCCTTCAAGAACATTGGATTTAAGCTTCAAAAGTACGGCGGCAAACAAAAATGTTCTGCCCGTAACCCTTAAATTCTGGGATTTCATCTGCACCATATGCGCAAGATATTTATCAGTAACGTCGACAATATCAATGTTCCAGGGATCGATTTTACCTGCTTTTGCCATATCGACAAGAATTCCTATGCCCTCACTTTTGGGCTTGCCGTCTTTTGATAAGCCTAAATCAGGTAAATCTAAATTATAATTTAATGCTGCCTCTGTACTCATATCCTGATTATTCGTCCCTTAGTTTTATACCTGTAACCTTAGTAATCCCCTTTTCTTTCTGGGTAACTCCTAAAGTCCTGTTAGCTGATTCTATCATAGGTTTTCTGTGACTAACTACTATAAATTGCGTATCTTTTGACTGGTTCTGCACCATTTGGGCGATACGTTCAACGTTCATTGTGTCCAAACTTGCGTCAACTTCGTCAAATGCGTAGAACGGTGACGGCATATAACGTTGAATTGCAAATACAAATGCAAGTGCTGTTAATGATTTTTCACCGCCCGACATACTTTCCAGCCTTTGAAGCTTTTTATCACGGGGCTGGGCTTCTATTGTCATTCCTCCTGATAAGGGATCATCCGGACATTCAAGCTTAAGCTCCCCTTCACCTTCAGAAAGCTGATGGAATACTTCTTTAAAGTTTTCGTTTATGTGGTTGTATGTTTTCATAAACGTTTCTTTTTTTAGCTGCTCATATCCCTGCATTCTGTCTAAAATTTCTTTTCTCTCTTTGGAAAGAGTTTCAATTTGCTGTTTAAGTTCGCTCTGGCGCGCAAGAACTTCTTCATAAGCCGCTAATGCTCTCATGTTTACATCACCGAGCTCTGCCATGCGTTTTTCAAGACGCTGAATTTTTGAAGTAATTTCATCAATTGAAATTTCAACGGGTTCAAGTTTATTAATATCTTCGCCTGCATCTTCAAGGTCTTTTTTAGCGGTTTCAAGCTGAGGTTCAAGCTCGCGTCTGCGTGCTTTAAAAGATTCAATCTGTTCCGCAATTCTTTCAATATCAGCAACTCTTATATGCTTTTGTTTTTCGAGTTCAATTAAATCGGCATTTATTTCATCGCGTTCTTTAAGAAGTTTTCCGAGCTTTTCTTCAATCTGAACAATTTGCTCGTGAAGTTCTTCCATTTTTTTATTTAATTCAACAATATCGTTTTTGTAACGTGTTTTATCTTCTTCAAGTTTAACGTTATTATGTTCGATGCTTGTAATTTCTTCTTCTTTGGTTTCGATTAAGTTCAGGTGGAATGCTATCTGCCGGTTAAGTTCGTTTTTGTCGCCGTCGGCACTCATAAGTTTAGCTTGAAGTCTTTTAATTTCTGATTCAACACCTTCTGTTTTTTCTTTGAGGTCTTTTAAATCTTTGTCATTAATAAGTTTTTCAACTTCTTCGATTTCTTCCTGACAGATTGCCATATCATCATAAATTTTGACATTCTGTTCTTCTAGTTTATCTAATTTTTTGTTTAATTCGGCAATTTTAGGCTCGGTCTGAGCAATAAAATCAGCTTTTTCTTTCAAAATATTTTCGCTGTTTTCATAATTTCTGTTCATGTTGTCGAGTTCAACCTTTGACTTTGAAAACTCGCTCATTGAATCGGAATATTTTGTTCTGACATCTTCAAGTTTGGCTTCCAGAGAAGATTTTTTATTTTCTAACGAGCCTAATTTCTGTTCCATTTCTTTAAGTCTGTCTTTAAACTTATTAAGTTCGTCATCATCATTCTGGCTGAAGCTTAAACCGGTTCTTAATCTTGTTCCGCCCGTCATAGAACCTGATTTTTCCAGAAGGTCGCCCTGTAAAGTTACCATTCTGTATTTGCCGATAAGCTTTTTGGCGCATTCAATATCTTCGACAACAATAGTGTCGCCTACAGCATAGAAAAATGCATCAATATATTCATCGTCAAAATCCACTAGGTTAATAGCAAAATCAATTACGCCTTTGTCTTTCGGAAGCTGCAAGCGCGAAGGAGCTTTTTTAATCTTATTCAGCGGAATAAATGTTGCTCTGCCCGCATTTGAGGATTTCAAAAGTTCAATTGCAACAGATGCGACATGTTCATCATCTACTACAACATGCGCCATTCTTCCTCCGAATGCAACTTCCATGGCAACCGCATATTCTTTATCAACTGTTCCAAGCTGTGCAAGAGGTGCATGAACTCCTCTTAATTTTGCATTCATAATTGTATCAATTGCACGTCCGAAGTTTGCATCTTCCGCAGCCTGTTTTTTAGCTTCCATTGCGGAAATTTTTCTGTATGCCATTTGAATGTTATAATTCAAATCGTTAATTTCATTTTTTGTGGTATCGAGGTCATGGAGTGTGTTTTGCTGAATAATCTTAAAATCGCCCATTTCTTTTTGAAGCTGTTCCACAAGAGTTTTTTTCAAATCCTGATTAGAAGCAAAATTTGATTTCATCTCGTTTAATTCTTCAAGTTTGGCTTTTGCGTCTTCTAAATCTCTTTGAAGATTTTTCAATTCGCTTTCTAATGGAAGTTTGGTCTGAATAAGTTTTGTTTCCTCGTCTTTTAAATCCTCAAGCTGTTTTCTGAGGCGGTTTCTTTTTTCAATATGCTGATCAGCCGTAGCATTAAGACCTGTCATATCTTCAAGGATTTTCTTTAATTCGGCTTCGCGTTCGGTAATATTGGTTTTGATGAGTGCAATTTCATCATCTTTAAGCTGAATTTTAAGCTTAAAATCTTCTATTTTCTTTTTAAATCCTTCAATACCGTTTTTTGCATTTTCAATTGAGCGCAGACCGTCATGAATTTGTTTGTCAGCATAATTTGACGCATTATTTTTACGATCAATTTCACCTTTTATAGTTTCTTCCTGCTTCTTTAATTCAATTTGCTGTGCTTCGCCTTTTTCTTTTACAAGTTCAGAAATTTCCTGATATTTCTGCTTAATAAGTGTCAATCTTTCGTCAAGGTCTTTATTTTTAACTTCTTCTTCTTTTTTCTTTTTGGTGAATTCTAAAATATTTTCATGGGCTTTTTCGAGATTTCTTTTAATATCAAAGAAGCGGACTTTATTAATCTGACTTTCAAGCCCCTGTTTTTCTTCTCTTAATTTCTGGTATTTTAAGGCAACTTCGCGTTCTTCTTTCAGCTGTTCAAGTCTGTTATCGACTTCATTTAAAATTACCGTTGAGCGTTCTACGCGCTGTTCAACTGTTTCAAGCTCATTTGTCGCCTGTTCTATTCTTCTGTCAAAATCTGCAATACCTGCGATTTCGTCAATAATTTTACGGCGGTTTTTGGGCGAGCAGTTTGTAATCCCCATAACATCGCCCTGCATCATTACGTTATAGCTGTTCGGGGTTACGTTATATTTTTCAAGAATTGCATGGACATTCGTAAGAGTTGTTACACTGTCGTTTATGTAATATGTACTTGCATAACCCTGAGAAGTCTTGCGGATTTTTCTTCCGATTGTTAAATCTTCGCCGTTTTCGGTTTCTCCGAACGTAACTTTAACAAATGCTTCATTTCGTTTTGTGTAGGTAGAAATAAAGTGGGATAAATTTTCAGCACGCAGTTCACTTGCGTTTGCAAGTCCGAGTGCAAAAAGAACACTGTCAATAATATTGCTTTTACCTGAGCCGTTAGGTCCCGAAACCGTAGTAAACCCTTTTAATAAAGGAATTTCGGATTTGTTGGCAAATGATTTAAAATTATCTATTTCCAGTTGTTTTATGTACATAAATTCCTACCAAGTCTTATTATCTATTGAACAACAACTTTTTCAGCATGTCAAAAGATTAAATAAATCTTTACGTTTAAGCTTAATTTTGGCAATAATAATTTTTTTTCATGTTTAATAAAAACAGGTAGTTAATTTAGTAGTGAAAGTTCATGCCGGTTAATAAAATTAATAGTGTTACAGAGGTAAAAACTAATACTCAGAATAAAGCAGCTTCTTCTGACAAACAGGAGCAGAAAATTGATAATAAGACAGGGAAAATTCTTTTAATATCTGCTCTTACTGCATTGGCTGCCGGTGGTATTTACCTTGCAAGCAGAGGACGAAAAGTTAGAAATTTAACAAATGCTGAAAATAAAGCGGCAGGAAGCCTCGCAGATAATAAATCAAATATAGAAACACAAGTGAAAGAGATAGGGATTGATGTATTTAAAAAACAAGGTAATAAGTTTATAAAAGGTAAAGCAAAACTTGCTAACGGTGAAAATTACACAGGGCAACTTACCCATAAAGCAAAAGACGGACGGAATATTACATTGGAATACAAAGACGGCATTTTGCAAAAAGTTTCAGATGCTGAACATATAAAAGAATATCATTATGATGAAGATGGAAAAATTTCTGATATCCTAAAAGACAATACAAGTGTTTATAATAAAACTTTAATAAAAGATAGATATGTACCTATGACTTGTATTGAAACATCAAAATCTAAAATTTATATTGATGCAGATACAAAAAAAATACGAAAACTTATTGAAAAAAATCCATTATCTGATAATTTCGTTTACAAACTGTTTGATGAAAACGGTGTACTAAAACATTTTATTATTAAAGGTAAAGATGGTAGCAATAAGTTTATAAGTTATTATCCTGACGGCAAAAATAAGCAATTAGAGATAATTTCGAATGGTAAGTTTGCTACATTCTCTGATTGTTTCTTTTATGATAAACAAGGAAATTTAAAAGAAAAAATAAAAGTTATGCAAGTTGCAGCAGACCAATTTTCTGCTTATGGCTATGATGGGGTTGAAATGGAATTTAAACCGGCTTTAGGCGGCTGGGAATACAGGTTATCAGACACTAAGACCGGCAAGATGAAAGCTCAGTTTTATGAAAGTTGTGAGAACACAAAACTTACACTCACTGATTTGTTTGCAGATGATAAGCAGTTTAGAAGAACTGAAATTGATGAAGGTAATACATGGAAGCCGGTCTATTATGAAATAAAAAATCGAAAAAATGGAATATTTCCTAAAAATGATTTATACAATAAATTTTTAGAACTGGAAAATCTGTATCTCTCTGAAGTTGATTCAAAACGTAAGAAAGCCGATATTTTATTGAAAATTATTACAAGACAATCTATGAGTAAAATCTCAATAAATGCAAATTATTCAGATTTATTGCCATAATACCAACTTAATGCTATTATTTGCTTATGTTAGATTTTAAGTTGGAGAATGACAAAGAAAGAGCTTATTTTGAACAGGATTTTTCTGACGTTAACGAGCTTTTGCACAGAATAAGAACCTCTCTTGTTGACGGAAGTTCGCTTAGTATAAGCGGCTTAGATTTACCGGTTAATTATGATAGGTCAGAAACGCTTGTTTATATCACTCTTTTTCAATGCGGGCAAAAATTCATACGTTACGGGAGTAAAAGAGCTGATTTAGAAACAACGATTAACCGTAATATAGAAATGCTTCGTAAAAATAAAAGATTCTCTGATTTTTCCGTTACTGATGAGAATTCTTGCAGGATTATGATTGAATGGGTTATTGACCGTAAAAAAGTCTTGCCGAAAAATTTAAATTCCGAAAGATTTGATAATGCAAGATTTGAAATCGGTATTAACGGGTTAGAACTTAGAAAAGACGGTATATCTTATTACTATATGCCGACTGATGCGATTACATTAAGTCATATGGGACTGCGTGCTGTTTTGCAGACGCTTGTAAAAAAAACTCCTATAGGAAAACTTACAAACAGTATTTCTGAAAGATTAAATATTCTTGCAGCTTCTAATGATTATGAATATTATCTTTTCAGAAGCCGTGCTTTTGTTTCCTATAAAAATGATTGTATTCCCTTATATCGCGGAAACGTCAGATATACGGAATTCAGCTATGATGTTTTATTTAATCAGGTTATAAAATCAGTAGACTGGATTCTTGAAAATATGTATGATGACGGCAGATTTTTGTATTACTATGATTGCTGTGATGATACTTATAAAGATCATGAACATCCGACACGTCCCGAAAATAATCTTTATTATAACGATTTGCGGCATTGCGGCGGAATTATTGCTCTTATAAGAGCTTATGAACTGACTTCTGATGAAAAATATGTCAAAGCCGCTAAAAAAGCTCTTGATTGGAGTATTTCAATTTCAAAAGAACATGATACAAAGCTGGGTAAAGCTTATTATGCTTTTTATAATAGAAAAGCTAAGCTCGGCGGCACAGGTGTTCTTCTTGTTGCAATGATGCAATATCGAAATTTCACGGGTGATAAGTCTTACGATGAATATATAAAAGGTTATACACGTCATATTTTAAGCAGAGTTTATGATAACGGCGAGATTTTAGGTTATTATATTCATCCACAGTATAATAACGGTGAACCTCTGATTAATATGACCGATGAAGAACGAAAAGAAACATTTTCTTTCTATTATCCCGGAGAAGCACTTCTAGGGCTTGCACTGTTTGCAAATAATTTTTATGATGATGAAAAACTGGTTAAAGAAGTCCGAAAAATAGCTAAAAAAGCACTTGATTGGATTGTTGATGAAAGACCGCATATATATGCGGATTTATTTACAGCGCTTCCCTCTGATGCTTGGTTAATGCAGGCAATAGAGGAGTGGTCTAAAGATAAATCGTTTCAAAAAGATAATTATATAAATTTTGTGTTTACGGATGCGGCAGCAATGGTTGAAAAAACTTATAAGAAAGATGATTCTCCTTATATAGACTATGAAGGCGGGTATTATTATAATTACGGAGATCATTACTTCCCTGACGGTGCGCGCTCTGAAGGGCTTGTTGCAGCATATTACCTTGCAAAATTTCTGGGCAGAGAAAACTTGGCAGATAAACTTCTTAATGCTTGTAAAAAAGCCGCAATGTGCCAATTTCATCTTTTTAATGATGAGATAAATAATTATTCTCATAAAAATTCTTTAAAATCAGCTAATTCAATTCGTTTTAAGGCAACGCGCCAGTGGGTAAGAGTTGATTCAATTCAGCACGTTTCCTGCTTTTTTGCAAGATTATATAAAGCTGAAAAATAAAAAAGACTAACAAGTCCGTTAGTCTAAGGGAAAAAAGTAAAAGGAAACAAAAATATAAAACTTTTTAATTAACCGAATGTTTTGAA
>ERZ780168.3344-NODE-3344-length-12641-cov-4.942396_pt1 | contig 12641 bp, 9 predicted proteins | sample MGYA00510981_ERZ780168 | MGnify/ENA primary metagenome ERZ780168 (study PRJEB29588, sample SAMEA2158769) | human gut metagenome | biome: human gut; feature: human-associated habitat; material: faeces | place: Denmark | collected 2008/2010 ...
TTGTTTCGGACATGTCCGCCATCAAGGACAAGTATAAGGAACTTCTCGACAGCCACAACATCGCCTGGGAAGAAGGACACCACACCGAAGAACTCATTCTGAATGCCGACGAGGTCATCAAAAGCCCCGGTATCCCGAATGACGCCCCGCTCATCCTGAAACTGAAAGCTCAAGGTACTCCGGTCATATCAGAGATTGAGTTTGCCGGACGCTATACGAACGCCAAGATGATTTGTATCACGGGCTCGAACGGGAAGACGACCACAACTTCCCTGATTTACCATATCTTCAAGAGCGCAGGCCTGAACGTAGGTCTGGCAGGCAACATCGGCAAGAGCCTCGCTTTGCAGGTAGCCGAAGATCATCATGATTATTACATCATCGAACTGAGTTCTTTCCAGTTGGACAATATGTATAACTTCCGTGCGAACATCGCCGTATTGATGAACATCACCCCGGATCACCTCGACCGTTACGACCATTGTATGCAGAATTATATCGATGCCAAATTCCGCATCACTCAGAACCAGACTCCGGACGATGCCTTCATCTTCTGGAACGACGACCCTATCATCAAACGCGAACTGGCAAAGCATGGCCTGAAAGCCCATCTGTATCCTTTCGCCGCAGTGAAAGAGGACGGAGCTATCGCCTACGTTGAAGACCACGAAGTGAAAATCAACGAACCGATTGCTTTCAACATGGAGCAGGAAGAACTGGCCCTGACGGGACAACATAACTTATACAACTCCTTGGCAGCCGGTATCTCAGCTAACCTGGCAGGTATCACCAAAGAGAACATCCGCAAAGCCCTCTCCGACTTTAAGGGAGTGGAACACCGCCTGGAAAAAGTGGCACGTGTCCGCGGAATTGACTTTATCAACGACTCGAAAGCCACGAACGTCAACTCCTGCTGGTATGCCCTGCAAAGCATGACCACCAAAACGGTATTGATTCTCGGCGGCAAAGATAAGGGAAACGACTATACGGAAATTGAAGAGCTGGTACGCGAGAAGTGCTCGGCACTCGTCTATATGGGACTGCATAACGAGAAACTTCACGAATTCTTCGACCGCCTCGGCCTGCCCGTGGCAGATGTGCAAACCGGCATGAAGGATGCCGTAGAAGCCGCCTACAAACTGGCAAAGAAAGGAGAAACCGTATTATTAAGCCCTTGCTGCGCTTCTTTCGACCTCTTCAAGAGCTACGAAGATCGCGGCGACCAGTTCAAGCAATGCGTGAGAGAACTTTAGATAACGTTTAACGGATTAGTGATTAGTGATTAACGGCTAACTGTTACTCACTTATCACTAACCACTAATCACTAACGAAGTGGATTTATTAAAGAACATATTCAAAGGCGACAAGGTAATCTGGATTATCTTCCTCTGTCTCTGCCTCATCTCAATTGTCGAGGTGTTCTCGGCAGCATCGACACTGACTTACAAAAGTGGCGACCATTGGGGGCCGATTACGCAACACTCCATCATCCTGATGGTGGGTGCCGTGGTGGTGGTATTCCTGCACAACGTACCCTACAAATGGTTCCAGGTATTTCCGGTCTTCCTCTACCCGATATCCCTGGTGCTGCTGGCATTCGTCACGCTGATGGGTATCATCACAGGCGACCGTGTCAACGGGGCAGCCCGCTGGATGACCTTCATGGGATTACAGTTCCAGCCTTCGGAACTGGCAAAGATGGCTGTCATCATTGCCGTCTCCTTCATCCTGTCCAAACGGCAGGACGAATATGGAGCCAATCCGAAAGCCTTTAAATATATCATGATTATCACCGGACTGGTCTTCCTGCTCATCGCACCGGAGAACCTTTCGACAGCCATGCTGCTGTTCGGTGTGGTATGCATGATGATGTTCATCGGACGGGTATCATCGAAAAAGCTGTTCGGTATGCTGGGAATACTGGCACTTATAGGCGGCATAGCCGCAGGAATACTAATGGCCATCCCCGCTAAGACACTGCACAGCACCCCCGGTCTTCACCGCTTCGAGACCTGGCAGAACCGCGTTTCCGGTTTCTTCGAGAAAGAAGAAGTGCCTGCCGCCAAATTCGATATTGACAAAGACGCACAGATCGCACATGCCCGCATCGCCATTGCCACCAGTAATGTAGTCGGCAAAGGGCCGGGCAACTCCATACAGCGTGACTTCCTCAGCCAGGCATTCTCCGATTTTATCTTTGCCATCGTCATCGAAGAGATGGGACTGATAGGAGGCATCTTCGTCGTATTCCTTTACCTATGGCTATTGATGCGCGCCGGGCGAATCGCGCAGAAATGCGAACGGACTTTCCCCGCTTTCCTCGTCATGGGTATTGCCTTGCTACTGGTGTCGCAGGCGATACTGAATATGATGGTTGCCGTCGGGCTGTTCCCCGTTACAGGACAACCGCTGCCTTTGGTCAGCAAGGGAGGAACAAGTACATTAATCAACTGCGCCTATATCGGAATGATATTGAGCGTAAGCCGATATACCGCTCATCTGGAAGAACTGAAAGAACATGACGCACAAGTCCAGTTGCAGATAGCAACAGATGCGGCAGCCAATTCCGAAGCACAAGCTGCGGCCGAACCGACCGCTCCGATCCTGAACAGCGATGCCAAGTTCGAAGACGAGAACGATATGAACAAGAAGGGCTAATGAATGATGAGTGTACCGGAAAAGGTGAACAACGGATAGAAAGAAAGGAATAGGATGGAAAAAGAACTTAGAATTATTATTAGCGGTGGAGGTACGGGAGGACATATCTTTCCTGCAGTCTCTATTGCGAACGCTATAATGGAACTGCGTCCCGATGCAAAAATACTTTTTGTAGGAGCCGAAGGACGTATGGAAATGCAACGGGTTCCCGATGCAGGTTACCGGATTATCGGTCTGCCGATAGCCGGTTTCGACCGCAAGCATTTATGGAAGAATGTATCGGTAGTAATCAAGCTGCTGCGCAGCCAGTGGAAAGCACGCAGCATTATCAAGAACTTCCGCCCGCAGGTAGCGGTGGGCGTAGGCGGTTATGCCAGCGGCCCTACCTTAAAGACTGCCGGAATGATGGGTGTCCCGACCCTGATACAGGAACAGAACTCGTATGCCGGAGTAACCAACAAACTGCTGGCACAGAAAGCCCGGAAAATCTGCGTGGCCTATGACGGAATGGAAAAGTTCTTCCCCGCAGACAAGATTATCATGACGGGAAATCCGGTACGACAGAATCTGACAAAGGCGATGCCGAGCAAAGAAGATGCATTGCGTTCCTTCAACCTGCAACCGGGCAAGAAAACAATCCTCATTGTAGGCGGCAGTCTGGGGGCACGCACCATCAACAACACATTGACGGCCGGACTGGCGACTATCAAAGCCAACAGCGACGTGCAGTTCATCTGGCAAACGGGGAAATACTATTATCCGCAAGTGACCGAAGCCGTGAAAGCGGCAGGAGAGCTCCCGAATCTGTATGTTACGGATTTCATCAAGGATATGGCAGGCGCCCATGCAGCCGCCGACCTCGTTATCTCCCGTGCAGGAGCCGGTTCCATCTCCGAATTCTGCCTTTTGCATAAACCGGTTGTCCTCGTGCCTTCGCCCAATGTGGCAGAAGACCACCAGACCAAAAATGCACTAGCCCTGGTAGACAAGCAGGCAGCTATCTACGTCAAAGACAGTGAAGCGGAAAGCACCCTGATGGATGTAGCCCTATCCACCGTCAACGACGGACAAAAACTAAAAAAATTAAGCGAGAATATTGCCAGACTGGCTTTACCCGATTCTGCGAGAATCATCGCGCAAGAGGTGATAAAGCTGGCTGCATCAGCAACCGACTAATATCTCTGTCATTCAAAGCAGAGACTACGGACTAACATATTATAAACATAGATTAGAGAATATATTTAGCAACTGAAGAAATGAATATCGAAACAATAAAATCAGTCTACTTCGTAGGTGCCGGCGGCATCGGTATGAGTGCGCTTGTCCGCTATTTCCTCTTCAAAGGAAAAGTAGTGGCAGGATACGACCGTACCCCTACTCCATTGACTGAAACCCTGATCGCCGAAGGCGCGCAAATACATTACGAAGAAAATGTCGACCTGATTCCCGAAGCCTGCAAGGACAAGGAAAGTACCCTCGTCATATTCACACCCGCCGTTCCGCAGGAGCACGAAGAATTGGTCTATTTCCGCAACAACGGATTCGAAATACAGAAACGGGCGCAAGTACTGGGCACAATTACCCGTTCGAGTAAAGGACTGTGCGTAGCCGGTACTCATGGCAAGACCACCACTTCTACCATGACCGCCCACCTGCTCCACCAGTCGCACGTAGAATGTACCGCCTTCCTCGGAGGAATCTCTAAGAACTACGGAACAAACCTGCTGCTTTCCCAAGAAAGCCCCTACACGGTTATCGAGGCCGATGAGTTCGACCGTTCCTTCCACTGGCTGTCGCCCTATATGTCCGTCATCACCTCGACAGACCCCGACCACCTCGACATCTACGGCACGCACGAAGAGCTGCGCCGCACCTTTGCCCGCTTCGCCGGACAGATAAAACCGGGCGGGACACTCATCATCAAACGGGGCGTAGAGCTCCCGATAGCGAACCGGGACATCCGCACCTACACGTATGCCTGCGACGCGGAGGCCGACTTCCGCGCGACCGGACTGGAGGTACAGCCCGACGGCACCTACCGTTTCGACATCGTCTGCCCCGACCGCACCATCCCCGACTGCCGGCTGGGTATCCCCGGCCGGGTGAATGTGGAGAACGCCGTGGCCGCCGTGGCCCTGCTGTGGGTGGCCGGTTTCGATGAGGCAAAGCTCCGTGAGGGACTCGAAACCTTCCGGGGCGTGAAGCGCCGCTTCGACTTCCACATCAATACGCCGGAACTCATCTACATGGACGACTACGCCCACCACCCCGAAGAGTTGCGCGCGGCACTCTCCTCCGTACGGGGCATGTTCCCCGGACGAAAGATAACGGCCGTTTTCCAGCCGCACCTCTATACACGCACACGGGATTTCCATCGCGGTTTCGCCCAGGCGCTCTCACTGGCGGACGAGGTGCTGCTCGTCCCCATCTATCCGGCCCGTGAAGAGCCTATCGAAGGCGTATCGTCCGACATGATAGCGGAACTGCTCACCGTTCCCCACCGCACCGTACCGCTGGAACACATCGCCTTCGAAACGAAAAAGGCCCGCCCGGATATCCTCATCACCTTCGGGGCAGGCAATATCGAGAACTATACGGGCGAAATCGCCCGCCGGCTGCGGGAACGGCCGAAAAAGTGAAATAAAAGGTATGCGTCACACACGCGGGGTTCCTGCCGACGGGAATCCCGCAGGAGTATGGCCTCTGCATCCCTGCACCGCGTACCGTCCATCCCCGTTCATCTCCGTTTGGATTTTTTATCGTAATTTTATGGCCGGAATCGCCCGACAGCGGCTCGGTAGCCGGGACTGCCCGCGACACGATTAACGAACGACATGAACCGCAGCCTGAAAATAGCCCTTTCGTCCATCGCATGGGCGGCTATCGCAGCGTATCTCGTCTGGGCCGGCGGCCTCGGCGAGCGCAAACGTGCGGCAGTATCGGTGCACGAAATGCGAATCTCGGTGCGCGACAGTGCGGAGATAGGAATCATACGCCCGGCTGACGTCAGGCGCTGGATAAACGCTGCCGGCCTCGACCCCGTAGGGAAACACATCGACTCGATAGACCTGATGGCCATCACGCAGACGGTCGGCTCACACGATTTCGTCCGCACCGCCAAAACCTCCGTCGGTCTGGACGGCGTCCTGACTGTGACGATGGACCAGCGCAGGCCGGTCGTACGCATCATGACCGACAACGGATACGACTTCTATTATACAGCCGACGGCTACATCGTTCCGGCCGGACGGCACTCCGCCCATTACGTACCGGTCGTTACGGGCCACTTTGGCCTGCCTTTTGCGAACGGCTTCAGCGGACAGTTAGGTGCGGGGATGGAAGAGACTGAAAAAAAGTCAAATGAAAGTTACGTATTTCTATACAAACTCATTAATTTTGTAGAATATATTGAGGATAATGAGTTCTGGAACGCACAGGTAGTGCAGATAAACGTCCTGCCGCCGCCGAATGCCCGTACCCAACCGGAAATAGAACTGATTCCGAGAGTCGGCGACCATGTCATACTGCTCGGCTGGTTAGACGGTTACGAACGGAAACTCGATAAACTGCTGGCCTTTTACAGAAAGGCCATGCCGAAAGAGGGCTGGAACAAATGGAACTACATCAACCTCAAATACGACGGCCAGGTGGTATGCAGCAAACGGTAAGCCTCCCTGTGCCGCAGGTATGATTACAGGAGAACAGCGGCACGGCCGCTTTTTTGCAAAAGGGAAAATCACATGCAGGCGGAAAACAAGAACTACATAGTGGCCATCGACCTCGGTTCGGGCAGCGTGACGGCGGCAGCCGGCAGCAAGGACCCCGACGGCAGACTCAACATCATCGACATGGTCTCCAAACCCATGCAGGGCATGTCGTGCGGTGAGGTTATCAATATCGAACAGGTGACGGGCGCAGTCCGTGCCGCCGTAGGCGAACTGGAGGAACATCTCGGCATCAAGGTGACGGAAGCCTATGCGGGCATCTCCGGCCACGATATCAAGTGCGCCGACAGCTCCTACTTCGTCTACGTCAGCGGCGAAGACCACGAAATCTGCGAAGAGGATGTCGCCAAGCTCCACGAAAGCATGAACAGCCTCCAGCCGCCCGAAGGCATCTGCATCCTCGACCGGACGCCGCAGAAGTATGTCATCGACTCGCGCGAAGAGACAATGCAGCCCGTGGGCCGCTTCGGACAGCAGCTCGAAGCCACTTTCAACTTCATCCTCGCCAACCGGGGAAGCCTTGAAAGGCTCAACAAGGCTTTCCTGCGGCTCGGCATCGTCCAGCGCCGGCTTTTCACCAACGCGCAGGCGAGCGCAGCCGCGGTACTGACCGAAGACGAAAAGGAACTCGGCGCCGCAGTCATCGACATCGGCGCGGGATGCACGGATATCTGCATCTGGCAGGACAACATCATGCGTTATGTGGGCGTACTGCCGGTCGGTTCGGATGCCATCAACCGCGACATCCGTTCCATCGCGATACCGGAACGGTTCATCGAAAAACTCAAGACCACCCACGGTTATGCCGTGGCGGCACAGATTCCTGAGGAGAAGCGGTCGCAGAACATCAAGATAAAGGGACGCACCCAACGGGAAAACAAGGAGATTTCGTTCTACAACCTCGCTCAGATAATCGAGGCACGTCTGCTGGACATCGTGGAGAACGTCATGGAGGAGATAAAGGAGTCGGGATATGCCGACAAACTCGGTTCGGGCATCGTCCTCACCGGCGGCGGAGCCTACCTCAAGGATATCGACACCCTCTTCCGGGAACGTACGAAATACGACGTCCGCACAGGCAGCGCCTATCCCGAACTGGTGAACGACCGGTCGCTCCCGGCAGCGGACGACATGCACCTCTCTTCGGCGATAGGTCTGCTGCTGCTCGGCCTGCAGGAGAGCCGCATAGCGGCCGACGCCGAACCGCTCCGGAAAAGAGAGCCAAAGGAGGAGCAGTCCGACACCGCAGCCGACAGGCAGACACCGACGGACGCAGAACAGCAACCGCAGCCCGACCACGGAGAGGACGCCCGGAAGGAAAAGGAGGAGGATACCGTCAAACGTCCGACGGACGGCGATACGCCCCGTACTCCGAACAACGGCAAAGGCAAGGACAAAAAGAGACCTTTCGGAGGTATCGGCCGGTTCTTCAAGGAAATCTTCGAGGTCGTCGATGACGACGAAATATAAACCGCACCAGGCAATGACAGACGAAAACGAAGTAATCGTAGGCATCAAGCTGCCGAAAAAGAATCCCTCCATCATCATGGTACTGGGAGTCGGCGGTGCGGGCGGCAACGCCGTGAACCACATGTACGACCTGGGTATCACGGACGTCACCTTCATGGTCTGCAATACCGACCGGCAGGCCCTCAATGCCAGCCCCGTTCCCATCAAGGTTCAGCTCGGCGAAGGGCTCGGCGCAGGCAACGACCCCAACAAGGGACGGCAGGCCGCGATAGAGAGTCTCGACGACATCGTGCTGCGCTTTGAACAGGAGGGTACCAAGATGGTATTCGTCACGGCGGGCATGGGGGGCGGTACGGGTACGGGAGCCGCACCGGTCATCGCCAAGGCGGCCCGCGACCGGGGTATCCTCACCGTCGGCATCGTTACCCTGCCCTTCCACGCAGAGGGACGCAAGCGGGTAGACCAGGCCAACCGGGGGCTCGAAGAGCTGCGCAAAAACGTGGATTCGCTCGTGGTAATCCACAACGACAACATTGCCAAGATATACGGTTCGCTGCCGCTGGAAGAGGCCTTCGGCAAGGCCGACGACATTCTGGCGACGGCAGCCAAGGGTATTGCCGAACTCATCACGAGGGAAGGTAATGTAAACGTGGACTTCGCCGACGTGAAGGCCGTCATGACCGACGGCGGCATGGCGCTCATGGGTTCGGGCCGGGCCAGCGGCGAAGACAAGATAGCCAAAGTGACCGAGGCGGCGCTCTCCTCCCCGCTGCTCAACCATCAGGAGATAAAGGGGGCACGGGACATCCTCTTCAACCTCTCGTACAGCCCGGGACAGATAAGTTTCGACGAAGCCACTTCCGTACTGGAGATGATTCAACGCAAGGCGAGCCGCGGCATCGGCGACCCGCACTCGGCCAACATCATCTGGGGAGCCGGTGTAGACCCTTCGCTCGACGATGAAATCGTGCTCACCATCGTAGCGACCGGCTTCGACAACGTGAATGCACTCGGAACCCAGCAGGGACAGCAGCAGGCCGCGGAACGGCCGGCAACCGGCGGAATCTTCCACACGGCGGGCCGCAAACCGCAGACAAACGCCAACGTCATCCACGTCCGGAAGACCAACCGGCTCGGCGACATCGAAAAATCCCTCGCCCCCCCAGCCTACATACGCCGCAATGTCCGGCTCACCAACGCCGTCCCAGGCAGCGGCAAGATATCGAAAGTCTCGATGAAGGACGAGACCGACGCACCGCAGCAGGCGGAACAACCCGAAAACGACCTGTTCGGCCAGCACTGACGCTCCGCCGTCCGGATACCGGAACGGCAGCAAACGCCGCTTCCCGGTACGGCACGCACCGGGAAGGAACCAATACGGATGAATTTTGATACATTTTTGCAGCATATTCCTTTATAAGGGCTTCGACGGTTCGGACATCATAAGCCTCGTCATCCTGGCCGTCCTGATATGTATATCGGCCTTCGCTTCCGGTTCGGAGACGGCCCTCTTTTCGCTGTCGCCCGGCGACATCCGGACGGTCAAAAACCGTGGGAACAAAAGCGACGAAGCTATCCTGAAACTTCTGTCCACGGAGGATTACACGCTGGCAACGATATTGATACTCAACAATCTCGTCAATATCATCATCGTCATTCTCTCAAACAACATCATCGACTCCCTGGTCACATTCACCTCAGCAGGGTGGAACTTCGCATTCAAAACGGTGCTCGTCACCTTCATTCTCCTGCTGTTCGGCGAAATCATCCCGAAGGTGACCGCATCGCACTTTCCCCTCCGTTTCGCCAGTATCATCGCCGTCCCGCTGCTCGGGGTCAGGTCGGCCTTCAAGCCGCTGTCGTGGATACTCGTCAAACTGGGCGAACGGTTCAACCGACGGGCCGCGAAAAGCCATACGAACATCTCGATGGACGAACTGTCGGACGCCCTCGAAATGACGCAGAACCAGAGCAGCGAAGAGAAGAAGATGCTCACCGGAATCGTCGATTTCGTCAATACCAATGTCGAAGACATCATGCAGCCGAGGCTCGACATCACGGCAGTGAACGTGGAGTGGGGATTCAACGAAGTGCGCAACACCATCGTGGAATCGGGATTCTCCCGCATTCCCGCCTATCGCGACAGCATCGATAACATAGAAGGCATTCTCTACGTAAAGGACATGCTGCCGTTCATCGGCGAGAGCGACGACTTCCAATGGCAGAAACAGTTACGGGAAGCCTACTACATACCGGAACACAAAAAGATAAACGACCTGCTCGAAGAGTTCCAGAGCAACAAGGTACACATGGCCATCGTCGTGGACGAGTACGGCTCCACGCTCGGCCTGCTCTCGCTGGAAGACATCCTCGAGGAGATAGTGGGTGAAATAACCGACGAAAGCGACAAGGACGAAACCTTCTACCGCCGACTGGCCGACGGCACCTACATCTTCGACGGCAAAACGCATATCTACGATTTCCTCGACGTGATGCAACTCGACGACGATACGTTCGACGACGTAAAAGGAGAGGCCGAAACCATCGCAGGGCTGATGCTCGAAATCAAACGCGATTTTCTCAAAAAGGGGGATTCCATCACTTCGCACGGCATCACCTTCACCGTAGAATCCGTAGAGAAGCACCGCATCGAAAAGATAAGGATAAAACTTCCCGAAACGACGGAACCGACACCGCAAAGGGAAGCAAACTGACCTTCCACCCCATATGCGGAAAAGGGACAACAGAACGGCAACCCGACTGTCGCTCCCCGTTCTCCAGCCCCTCCACATCAGGCAGCTGGAAAATTACGATACCGTCCGAAGACAGGCAGAGCAACGGACAACAGACGAAACGACGGACAAACCGACGCGAACGATAATAACGGATACCACCGACCGCATGGAAACGGTACGAAAGGAAAAGGTATGGCAATCGGCGGATACGACGCTGGTCATCACCCCGCTGCCGGTTACGGCAGCAGCCGCTTCCCTGCTGACGGAAAGCGACCGGAGACACATCGCCTCGCTGACCTGCGACAAACGGCGTAGCGAGCAGACCGCCTGGCGAAGCATCGTCCGCCGTTTCGCCGGAGATTTTCCCATCGCCTATACGCCTGCCGGGGCACCGTATCTGCAGGGCGGCGGCCCGCAGATAGGGGTATCCCACACCGACAACGAAGCAGCCGTCATCCTTTCGGAATGGCGGTGTGCAATAGATATCGAACGCCAGGACAGAAACTTCCGCCGAATCGCAGCACGCTTCGTCTCCCCGGAAGAGGCATCCATGCCGTGCAGCGACACGACACTCTTCCTCCCCATACTGTGGTGCGCCAAAGAGGCCCTCTACAAATTCTCCGGCCGCACAGGGCTCGGCCTCATCGAAGACCTACGCGTACTGCGGGCGGAACCGGACGCGGGTACCCTCATGGGTGCCATCCGCAGCACCGACGGAACCTGGCGGGAGTACCCCATGCACGCCTTCACGGGCGGAGACACCGTATGCGTCTGGCTGACGGACGGGGAAACCGCACCGCCCCCTTCCCCGCAATAATACGGATAAACAGCCATATCCGCCAGCCAAACTACACAATTGCGGAATTTTTAATACCTTTACGGATATTAACGAACCGATAATGACCGAAGCAACGAATCCCATATTCATCGCCGGGCCGTGTGTGATAGAGAGCAGCGAACTGCTCGACACGGTAGCGGCGGAACTCGTCCGCATAGTAATCGCCGTTCATGTGGCCGCCGCAGCCCCAGCTCTCGTTGCCAACGCCGAAGTAGCGCAGCTTCCAGGGCTTATCGGCACCATTCTTTTTCCGCAGGTCCGCCATAGGTGATACGCCGTCAAAGGTCATATATTCCACCCACTCGTTCATCTCCCGCACGGAGCCGGAGCCTACATTACCGTTTACATAAGCGTCACACCCCAGCTGGCGGATGAGCTCAAAATACTCGTGGGTGCCAAAGGAGTTGTCCTCCACCACACCGCCCCAATGGGTGTTGATCATCTTTTTACGATCCTTCTGTTCGCCGATACCGTCCGTCCAGTGGTACTCGTCGGCAAAGCAGCCGCCGGGCCACCGCAGCACAGGAATACCCATGTCTTTCAGTGCCGTGACCACATCGGTGCGCATACCGTTTACATTGGGAATTTTAGAGTCTTTGCCTACAAAAATGCCGTCATAAATGCAGCGACCCAGATGCTCGCTGAAATGGCCGTAAATGTCCTTGCTGATGGTGGCGATCCGCTGGTTGGGATTGATCAAATACTTTTCCATAACTACCCCCGGAAGTGATAAGATTTTGTTATAAAGGAACGATAGCACACCCCCGCCCGCCTTGTCAATACTAAAGAAACAAATAAGACAGAAATTTGGAATTGACAAGTAAAAAATCTGTGCTATCCTATTGTGTAGGTGATATTATGCATACGGAAAAAATGATGAATTATGTAAAAACGGCCGGTGCAGACGCGTTGCTGCTGCTGGATGAAGCCGATATGCACTATGTGTGCGGCTTTTCCCCCAGCGAGGGCATGATCTTGGTGACACCGACGGCTGTGTACCAGCTGGTAGACTCTCGCTATACGGAGACCGCCCGGCTCCACGCGGCGGACACCGGCGTGCAGGTGACGGAGATTACCACCGGCTTTTGGGACGAACTGGACGCCCTGCTGGCAAAAATCGACTGCAAGATTTTGCTGTTTGAGAACCGCACCATTGCTTACCGGCAGTACACGCAGCTGCAAGGCATTTTCAGCGGCGAATTGCGCCCTGTCGGC
>ERZ780168.3350-NODE-3350-length-12624-cov-3.013048_pt1 | contig 12624 bp, 10 predicted proteins | sample MGYA00510981_ERZ780168 | MGnify/ENA primary metagenome ERZ780168 (study PRJEB29588, sample SAMEA2158769) | human gut metagenome | biome: human gut; feature: human-associated habitat; material: faeces | place: Denmark | collected 2008/2010 ...
GAGAGATCTCATAATCTCCGCCCTTGACGTAAATGTCGGGGCGGACTTTTTTTACGACTTCCAGCGGAACCTTGTCTTTAAAAATCACGACGCAGGCAGTACTTTCCAAAGCAGCAAGGACAGCGGCTCTGTCGTTTTCCGAATTAATCGGGCGGTCGGGTCCTTTGCCGAGCATTCGCACGGATTCGTCGCTGTTGACTGCGACAACCAAGCTAGCACCCAGAGAAGCGGCCTGTGCCAGGTAAGTCACATGACCGCGATGCAGGATGTCAAAGACACCGTTGGTCAGGACGACCGGATGCGGGAGCTTTCTTACGAATTCTTCGAGCTTTTCGAAGGAAACAATCTTTTTCTCGAAAGAGGGAGGAGGAAGATGCTGACTCATAGTAGTTTGGCGGCTGCGAGAAGGTCTTTAGTCTGCAAGTGAGGAACGGCGCATTCTGTCCAAGGTTTTGTGCCGTCGGACTGCACTAAAACAGCCTTGGAAAGACCGGCGGCTTTTGCGGCTTGTATGTCGGAAGTTTTATCTCCGATGAGAACGCTTTGCGTCAGGTCGATATTGAGATCCCGTGCCGCCTGAAGCAGCATTCCGGGATTAGGTTTCCGGCAGTCGCAGTCTTTGAGATACGGTGCAAAAGCGTGGGTCGGATGATGCGGGCAGAAATATACAGCCGAGAGCGGAGCATGGTTGCGGGCGAAAACGCCGGCCAGCCAAAAGGTGAGCTCTCTAAATTGATCAATACTGTACTTGCCGCGCCCGATGCCGCTTTGGTTTGTCACGATGATTAGCTGATGGCCTTTTCGGACGAGTTCGGCGGCGCCCTCAAGTGCGCCGGGAATGAAATGAAAATTTTCCCGGCTGTGGACATAGGCATAGTCCACGTTAATAACGCCGTCCCGGTCCAGAAACGCGGCTTTTACCGCGCTGCTGAATCGAGGCCTGAAGGTGAAGCAAAATCTCATGCGAATTTTTTCAGAAGTTCGAGCATGTACAGACGAGTGCCTTCTTGAACGCTCTTAAATTTGACCTCACATCCGGCTTTTCTGAGCTCGGTGAGGTCTGCCTGGGTGTAGGCCTGATATTTGCCGACCAATGCCTCCGGGAACGGAATGTATTCAATGAAGCCCTGATTCACGGCTTCGGCAAGGGACAAGGCGGCTTTGCCTTCCTGTTCACGCAAGGTGTTAACGACCGTCAGTGCAACGTCATTGAACTGCTGAGCCTTACCGGTACCGCAGTTGTAGATGCCGGAAACGGATTTATCCAGACAGAAGAAGTTCACATCGACGACATCGTCCACGTAAACGAAGTCACGCATCTGGGCACCGTTTGTATAGCCTAAGCAGCCTTCGAAAAGTTTGACTTTTCCGTCTTTACGGAACTGGTGGAACTGATGGTATGCCACGGAAGCCATGCGGCCCTTATGCTGTTCGTGCGGACCGTAAACGTTGAAGTAGCGGAGGCCGGCGACCGGTGCCGTAAGGCCTTTCTGCATTTCTTTACGCAGAACCTGATCGAACAGATATTTGGAGTAGCCGTACACGTTCAGGGGTTTTTCGTAACGGATGTCTTCTTTAAAGACATTGGATGCGCCGTAGGTTGCGGCGGAGGAAGCATAGATGAAGGGGATCTTTTCTTCCTGGCACCAGCGGAAAAGCTCGAGCGTATAACGGTAGTTATTTTCCATCATGTAGTGGCCGTTGTGCTCCATGGTGTCGGAGCAGGCGCCTTCGTGGAAAATGGCTTCGGGCTTTGCGATCTTGCGGGCTTTAACTTTTTCAATGAAGTCGACCTTATCGAAATAATCAATGATGTGATGGTCGGCAAGATTGACAAACTTGTCTGCCTGAGTGAGGTTGTCGACAGCGATGACATCATTGCAGCCTCTGTTGTTGAGACCTTTGACGATATTTGCGCCGATAAAGCCGGCAGCACCGGTAACAATAAAGCTCATTCCAAGTTCCTCAAGTTAAAGTGTATTAAAGAGTTCTTCCGGGGTAACGGTCGCAGTCCCTAGTTTGCCGACAACGATGCCGCCGGCCTGGTTTGCGATGTAGACGGCGGTATGCCAGTCGCATCCGGCCGAGAGCATGACGCCGAGTACGGAAATGACCGTATCACCGGCGCCGGACACATCGTAGACTTCACGGGCATGCGCGGGTACGGTCCAAGCCCCGTCGTCATCAAATAAGGTCATACCCTCTTCACTGCGTGTCAGAAGGATTTTTTCCAGATTTAATTCTTTTCTCAGGTTTTGCGCACGGTTAAAGAGGTCGGCTTCACTGTTCCATTTGCCGACAACTTGAGCTAATTCGTTGCGGTTAGGCGTGATCACCGTGGCGTCTTTATATCGGGAGTAGTCGTCTCCCTTCGGATCGATCAGGATCGGACGGCCGAAAGTGCGTCCCTCCTGAATCATATTTTCAATGCGGTCCAAACCGCCTTTGCCGTAATCCGAGAGAATGACGACGTCATGGTCCGGCAGCAGAGAGGTAAAGCGGTGAGAATGCTGATCAAGGACTGTTCCTGCGATAGAGGATTCAAAATCAGTTCTCAGCATCTGCTGGTTGCGCGCAAGAATGCGAAGTTTGAGTGTCGTAGTGAAATTTTCCGCGCGGTAGAGGCACGGACGAACTTTTGAGGCCTCGAGGAGGTCCATGATTTTGGTGCCTGCTTCGTCATCGCCGATGATTGCAAGCAAAGAAGTACGGGCTTCTAAGCTGGCGGAGTTGCGAGCTACGTTGGCTGCACCTCCGAGACGGTCTTCTGTGCGAGTTACTTTCACGACGGGGACGGGGGCTTCAGGAGAAATGCGAGAAGCATCACCGAACCAGTATCGATCCAGCATCGCATCCCCGACAACAAGAACAGAGGCGTTGCGAATAGCCTCCATGGAGGGTTTGAGAATGTTCATTTACGACAGATCAAATTGAATGTTCTCCAAATTTTACCGCCATCATTTTGCGGTAGTTCATCGGACGCTAAAGCCGTTAAAATCGGTAACTATTCTTTCTTTGGATGAAAACGATGGCTGAAACGATTTCCCGTTCTATTTTTAAGGCGTATGACATTCGCGGAATAGTTGATAAAACGCTGACCGAAGAGGTCTGCGAAAAAGTCGGCATGGCACTCGGCACGCTGGCCCAAAAGAAAAATGTTTCCCACATTTGTGTGGGCAGAGACGGCCGCCTGAGCGGTCCGCGTCTGCAGGCAGCTTTAATGAAAGGTATTCGTAAAGCCGGTGTCGGTGTTTATGACATCGGTGCGGTTCCGACTCCGGTGCTCTATTTCAGCACGGTCTACCTCAAGACAGGAAGCGGCGTTGCGGTTACCGGAAGCCATAATCCTCCCGACTACAACGGTCTGAAGATGATGCTTGCCGATGAGACGCTTTACGGCCCGGCCATCCAGCACATCTATGAAATGATCGTTAACAACGAGCTCTGCACTGCTGAAAAAGAAGGCCCCTATGAGCAGGTCGACGTTGTTCCCGCTTATATGGAAAAGATCCTTTCCGACGTCAAACTTTCTCGTCCGATTAAGGCGGTTGTCGACGCGGGCAACGGCATTGCAGGTCCTTTGGCTGTTGATCTCCTGACTCGCCTCGGCGTTGAAGTTCAGGGCTTGTTCACCAATGTTGACGGACATTTCCCGAACCACCATCCTGATCCTTCCAAACTTGAAAATTTGGAAGACTTAAAGAAGGTGCTCCGTGAAGGCGATGCCGAAATCGGTATTGCCTATGACGGCGACGGAGACCGTTTGGGCGTTGTGACCAAGGACGGCGAAGTTATTTTCCCGGACCGTCAGGCGATGCTGTTTGCCGGCGATATCCTTGCTCATAAACCCGGTGCCGTTATCGTTCACGATGTTAAGTGCACACGCAACATTCGTCCGTACGTTGAGTCCCGCGGCGGCGTCTGTGTGATGTCCCGCACCGGTCACTCGCTGATCAAAGCGAAGATGAAAGAAGTCAATGCTGACTTTGCCGGCGAAATGAGCGGCCACATTTTCTTCCATGACCGCTGGCCCGGCTTTGACGACGGTGTTTATGCTTCTACTCGCTTGCTGGAAATTTTGACCCGCAGCGCAGATGCGAATGCTCCTCTTAAGGCGCTCCCGAACGCGGTTTCGACGCCTGAACTGCAGATTCCGACCGAAGAGGGCGAGAACGTCAAACTGGTCGAACGCCTGAAGGAAAATGCCAAGTTCGACGACGCTCAGGACATTATTACGATCGACGGCATCCGAGTTGAATGGAAAGACGGGTTTGCGCTGGCTCGTCCTTCTAATACCACACCGGTGGTCGTTCTTCGCTTTGAGGCAGACACTCCGGAAGCCTTGGCCCGTATCCAGAATCGCTTTAAAGAAGAGATTTTGAAAGTCGCACCTGACGCCAAACTTCCGTTCTGATTTGCAGCGAATGCGAATACTGATCGTTAAAACGACTTCGATGGGGGACGTCGTTCATGCCGTCCCCGTCGTCGAAGATATCAAGCGTTTTATTTCCGATGCCGAAATCGACTGGCTGGTTGAGGATTCTTTTGCAGACATTCCCAGACATGTCGCGGGCGTTTCCGAGGTCATTGAGTGCTCGGTAAGGAAATGGAAAAAGCGGATTTTTGAAAAATCTACAAGAGGTCAGATCAAGGCTCTTTGTGAGAAGCTTCGCAGCAAACACTACGACTTAGTCATTGATCTCCAAGGACTGATTAAAAGTGCAGTGTTGGCCTCCTGGACAAATGCTCCGGTTGCCGGTTACGACCGGCGCTCGGGTAAGGAGCCTTTAGCTACGGTTCTGTACTCCATTAAGTCTTCGGTCGATCGACAGAAATCAGCAGTGGACCGCTGTCGGGAACTGGCAGCGAAAAGTCTTGGCTACGATTTCGGTTCAACAAAACCTCAATTTAACTTTAAGTTTGAAGGTTCTCCGGAGTCTGTAGGCTGTGTCTTCTTCTTTTGCAATACCAGTCGAGAGACGAAGCTTTGGCCAGAAGAAAAATGGATTGAACTGGGCGCCGAACTCATACGCCGCGGTAGAAAGATCGTCCTTCCATGGGGTTCTCCGGAAGAAAGAGACAGGGTTTTGCGCATCCAAGCAAGACTCGGCACCGGAGCCGAGGTTCCCGATCGTATGTCGATCGGACAGCTCATGGAAAAGATTTCTTCGTCCGATGCCGTCATTGGTTTGGATACCGGTATGACGCATCTGTCCGCCGCAATGGGACGACCCACTGTCGGTATCTTCCGTGACTACCCGATTGAATTGGTCCCGTTGGTCGGCGGGGGCAAAAAGAAAGCTCTCGGCGGAGTAGGATGCTGTCCTCAAGTGCAGGAAGTGCTCAGCGCTTTTGAAAAGGTAATTCAATGATTCTTCCACGTCCGATTTACAGCGGTTTGCTTTATGCCGCGGCGCCGGCGGCTATGCTCTATTTATACAAGCGCTCGCGCAAGCAGCCGCAGTACCTGGAGCATTGGTCCGAGCGATTCGGAACGGCTCATTATCCGCCGCGCACTAAAGGCAGAACCCGAATTTGGATACATGCAGTTTCTGTCGGAGAGACCCGCGCCACGTTTTCTCTGGTCGAGTCGATTCTTAAACGCTGGCCGAACACCGAAATTCTTTATACGCACATGACGCCGACGGGGCGTGAGGTGGGTGCTAAATTTGCTCAGAAATTCGGCAACCGGATCGCTCAGTGTTATCTGCCCTACGACACTCCGAGAGCAGTTAAAAAATTCTTAAAGGCCACTCAGCCGGATCTTTGCCTCCTTATGGAAACGGAAGTCTGGCCGAACCTTACTTATTTCACCAAGAAATTCGGAATCCCGACGGTCTTGGTCAACGGACGCCTCTCTGAAAAATCCTTTAAGCAGGGACAAAAAGCCGGTTCACTCATTAAGGACGCATTCGGGCGTCTGACGATAGCGCTGGCACAGTACGAAGAAGACGCGGAGCGTCTTAAAGCAGCAGGCGCTCACGATGTAAAGGTCTTGGGCAATTTGAAATTCGATTTCACGCCGAACGCGATTCAGCTGAGGACCGGGCGTGAAATTCTGAAGTTTGCCGAACGCGACATCATCTGCCTTGCCAGCTCCCGAGAAGGCGAAGAACAGAAATTCCTGGAGGCGCTGAAGAAAGCTCAGACAGCAGGCGTCCTGGAAGACCGATTGGTTCTGATTGTGCCCCGTCATCCTCAGCGGTTCGAGGAGGTGGCCAAGCTCATTGAAAAGAGCGGTTTCACATACATCAAGCGCTCTGAGATCCGAGACTGGAAGACCGTGCTGTCCAAGCAGGGCCCTCAGATCGTCTTGGGTGACAGCATGGGTGAGATGGGCTTTTACTACGCGCTTTCCTCTCTCGTCATCATGGGCGGCAGTTTTGAAAATTACGGCTGCCAAAGCGTGATTGAGCCCTGCGCCATCGGACTTCCGGTGATCGTAGGACCGAGTATCTTTAATTTTGACTTTATTGTGAAAAAAGCGGAGTCTGAAGGTGCGCTCCTTCGCGCGGCTGATTTTACGGAAGCTCTGCGGACTGCCGACGAAGTGCTGAGCGATCCGGCAAAACGAGCCGAAATCGGGGAGAAAGCCGCGAAGTTCGCGCAGGAACAGCGCGGAGCCACCGAGCGGACAATCCAAGTTATCGATATGTTGTTGAAAGGTGATACGAATGCAGATCAAGCATCCTAATGTACTTTCCATTGCCGGCGTTGACCCTTCGGGCGGTGCCGGTCTCCTGGCAGACGTCAAAACGATTAGCTCGTTAGGCGGCTACGCAACGGGTGTCGTGACCGCTGCAACTGCGCAGAATACGCAAGGTGTATTCGGCGTGATTCCTATCCCGACAGACTTTGTCAAAAAGCAGATTGATGTTCTTTTCGAAGACGTCCGCATTGATTCTGTCAAAATCGGAATGCTGTTTGACTCAAATCTCATTAAGGGTGTTGCCGAACGCCTGCGTTATTGGAATCCTCGCTACATCGTTCTGGACCCGGTTATGGTCGCAAAGAGCGGTGATGCGCTGCTTACCGACGATGCCGTAGCCACACTGCGCGACGAACTTCTTCCGCTGGCTACCGTGATAACGCCTAATTTGCCCGAGGCTGCTCGACTGCTTGAATCTGTCGACATTACGGACGATGAGCAGATGGAAGCGGCTGCTAATGACCTTTGGAAACTCAAAGGCTGTCACGGCTGGGTCTATCTCAAAGGCGGTCATATGGAAGGCGTGGATTACTCTGAAGACTTGCTTTACGACGGCCGCCACATGATTCGCTACCGTGCCGAAAGAACGATGACAAAGAACACACACGGCACCGGCTGTGCGCTGTCTTCTGCTCTGGCAACTCTGCTTCCGTCTTCTACGGATATTCCGATGGCAGCCAGAGAAGCCAAGCGTTACATCACGCAGGCGATCATTCACGCAGATGAACTTCAAATCGGAAAAGGCCACGGTCCTGTGCACCATTTCTATGCTCAGTGGTATTGATTTACAAACTATTACACCTGTTTATGGGTTGATGAACTTGCACAGATTGAAATAGCTGTGTAATATTCAACTTCCCTGATGACTTGGTCGTCAGATGGCGAATTAGCTCAGTCGGTTAGAGCAGAGGAATCATAATCCTTGTGTCCGCGGTTCGAGTCCGTGATTCGCCACCAAGATTCAGCCCGGCAGCTCTTAAAGCTTCCGGGCATTTTCATTTGTGGGCTTAGAAATTGTGCCCGATGAAGTCTTTGTTCTGAAGAGCTAGATGTGAAAACTTATGCCATAGGCGATGTCCACGGGTGTTTTGATACCCTGGAACAGCTTCTCCAACAGATCCCGAACAAAAGCCGTTTGGTTTTTATTGGCGATATCGTCAACCGCGGCCCGAAATCTCTTGAAACCATCCGTACCGTCATGCGTATGGGAGACCGCGCTGAGTGTCTGCTCGGGAACCACGAGTTCCATCTTTTAGCCGTTTATGCCGGTCAGAGAGCGATGTCGCCGGAAGATACGATTTCTGAAATTCTCAACGCTCCGGACTGCGATGACATCATTCAGTGGCTGAGAAATCGTCCCTTAGCTTTGGTTGATCATGGATTTTTATGCGTCCATGCCGCAACTCATTGGTCTTGGTCTGTCGAAGAAACACTGAAGCAGGCTTCCAGAGTCGAAAAATTTATCCGCTCCGACAAAGGATTGAGCCAGATCGGAGAACTCTTCGGCAAGCAGCAGTGGAGCCCGGATCTTCGCGGCAAAGATCGTTTGCGCGCTGTGGTCAACGTGCTGACGCGTACTCGTTATCTCAACGCTGACGGTACGATGGATTTCAAACAGAAACTGTCTCCTGCCGATACGCCTGTTGAATACATTCCCTGGTTTAAGTTTCCCGGCCGCAAAACGGCAAAGACGCCTGTTGCCTTCGGACACTGGTCCACACTCGGCCCCGTGACCGATGTGCCTAATGTTTTCCCGCTGGATACCGCCTGCCTTTGGGGCGGCGCTCTGACCGCAAGACGGCTGGGGCGTCATCGTGAAACATTCAGTGTGAAAGCACCGATTTACCGTATTCCCGGAGAAAAGCGAAATCTTTAATTTCGGGAGATGCGCTCCCTTATGCGGGAGCATTGTTCTTTTTGAGTGACTTTCAGTTTTTGAAAGTTTGTATTAACCGCCACCGGACATAAACCGTGAACGCGAAAAAAATTTACTTGAAGACTTTTGGCTGCCAGATGAATGAATATGATTCCGGCAAGATCGCAGATATTGCTAAGGCAGCAGCCGGTTACGAGGTAACCGACGACATCAACGAAGCCGATTTAGTTGTTTTTAATACATGCTCTATTCGAGAAAAGGCTCAGGAAAAAGTATTTTCCGACCTCGGACGAGTCAGAGAACTGAAAAAGACAAAGCCGAATCTTAAGATTGCTGTGGGCGGCTGTGTCGCCAGCCAGGAAGGCGGCAACATCGTTCGCCGTGCTCCCTACGTCGACGTGGTCTTCGGACCGCAGACCCTCCATCGTCTTCCGGAACTCTTGGAAAAGAACGAAAAAGAGCATCGTCCTCAGGTCGATATCAGTTTCCCGGAAATCGAAAAATTTGACCATCTGCCGACTCCGCATGCCGATGCAGCTACAGCATTCGTTTCCATTATGGAAGGCTGCAGCAAGTACTGCTCCTACTGTGTCGTGCCTTATACACGCGGTGAAGAGTTCTCTCGTCCCGTCGAAGACGTCCTCGTTGAAATCGCGCAGCTTGCTGCTCAGGGCGTAAAGGAAGTCACTTTGCTGGGACAGAACGTTAACGCTTATCGCGGAGAAGGTCCTGACGGCGAAATCGTCGACTTTGCCCTGCTGCTTGAATATGTGGCAGAAATCGACGGCATTGAGAGAATCCGCTACACAACGTCTCACCCGAAAGAATTTACAAATCGTCTGATCGAGGCTTATCGCAAGATCCCGATTCTGGCCAACCACGTCCACCTGCCTGTTCAAGCCGGGAGCGACCGCGTCTTGGCCGGCATGAAACGCGGTTATACGATCCTTGAGTACAAGTCCATCATTCGCAAGCTTCGTGCGATTCGTCCGGACATCAGCATTGCAACGGACTTCATTGTCGGATTCCCGAACGAAACGGAAGAAGATTTTGAAAAAACAATGAATCTCATCAAAGAGATCAAGTTTGATGCCAGTTTCTCTTTCGTGTACTCCAAGCGCCCCGGTACTCCTGCCGCTGAGCTGCCCGATGACACACCTCAGTCCGTCAAGCTCGAAAGACTTCAGAGACTTCAGGCGCTGAACACGCAGCATGCCCAGGAAATTTCGCAGTCCATGGTCGGAAGCGTACAGCGCTGCCTGGTTGTCGGAGAAGCGAAGAAGGGCGAAGGAAAGCTCTCTGCCCGTACGGATAACAATCGTATCGTTACCTTTAATGGGCCCGAAAACTTAATCGGTCAGATGGTTAACCTCAAAATTAATGAGGTTTATCCGCACACCCTGGGAGGGGAATTAGTTTAAATGACTGAAGCTAAAACGAAATCCGATCAGACATCTCTAAGCTTAGATCTTCAGATCAACAACAGTGATCTGTCCAGTTTGGTCGGACCGTTGGATTCGAATTTGGCCCAGCTGGAAAATTTCCTTAACGTGGAAATTTCCCGCCGCGGCGCGTCTTTCGGAATTAAGGGAACACAGGCAAATTGCCGCAAAGCCATTCAAGCTTTGACGGACTTGGCTGCCATCGTTGAGCGCAAAAGTGATGAGCTGACGGCAGAAGATATTCAGCTCTATCTTGTGGGTCAAAATGCGCCTGCTGAAGAGCTGGCTGCAGAAGAGCCTGTTCCCGAGCTTCGCACCAACCGTAAGGGACTTCAGGGACGCACGCCGATGCAGCGGACTTATATTCGCAACATCCTTTCCCACGACGTTTCCTTCGGTATCGGACCGGCCGGCACCGGCAAGACCTACTTAGCCGTTGCGGCCGCTGTCAGTGCATTTGAAAAAGGCGAGGTCGAAAGAATCGTATTGACCCGTCCGGCGGTTGAAGCGGGAGAAAAGTTAGGTTTTCTTCCCGGAGATTTGAGTCAGAAGGTTGACCCTTACCTGCGCCCGCTCTATGACGCTTTGTTCGATTTGCTGGGCACGGAAAAGACACAGCGCCTGCTTGAAAAGCAGAAAATTGAAATTGCGCCTTTAGCCTACATGCGCGGCCGTACTTTGAATGCTTCTTTTGTTATTCTTGACGAAGCCCAAAATACAACTCCGGAACAGATGAAAATGTTTCTGACGCGTATCGGCTTCGGCTCCAAAGCAGTCATTACGGGAGACGCCTCCCAGATCGACTTGCCGAGAGGTCAGAGAAGCGGGCTGATCGAAGCCTCGCACATTCTTCAAGATGTTCGAGGAGTCTCTATGACTTATTTCACTTCGGTCGACGTGGTTCGTCATCCCCTTGTTGCTCGTATTGTTGAGGCCTACCAAAAAGCCGAGAAGAGAGAATACCAACATGCGTAAACCCCATGTTTTGAGCCTTTCCGTTCAAAATCTTGCTCATTTTCCCCAGCTTCCGTCCAGAAGCAAAATTCAGCGCTGGATCAGCCGAGCCTTGGAAAACGATGCCCAAATTACGGTTCGTTTCGTTGAGGAAGAAGAGGGCTGGGAGCTCAATAAAACATATCGGGGTAAGGATTACGCCACCAACGTTTTGACATTTGACTATCAGGTTGAGCCTGTCGTGGAGGCCGACCTGGTAATCTGTGTGCCCGTGCTCGAAAAAGAATCCAAGGATCAAAATAAAACCTTGGAAGAGCACATGGCGCATCTTCTCGTTCACGGCACCTTACATGCGCAGGGCTATGACCACATGAACGACGAAGAAGCCGAGGTTATGGAGCAGAGAGAAACCGACGTTTTAGTTGATCTGGGCTTTGATGTTCCGTATCCTGACAGAAACTACACGCCTCAGCCGCTGGCTTAGGTTCATCAATTTAGCGAAATCTGTACTTAGAAATGGCGGACCACAAGACTGACGAACCCAAAGAGAAGAATTTTTTTGAGAAGCTGTCGGATCGATTTTTTCATGATGACGCGCCTGAGACTCAAAAAGAACTCCTTGATGATCTTCATATTGCCCACGACAGAAAACTTCTGACAGACGACGGCATGCACATGATTGAAGGTGTCATGCGCGTCAACAGTCTGCGCGCAGAGGATTTGATGGTTCCTCGGACACAGATGATTGTGATCGACATTTCCGAGAACTCTCAGGATTGGATCAAACAAGTCATCGCAGCGGGTCACTCTCGTTTTCCCGTCATTGACGGAGATAAAGACAACGTTCTTGGAATTCTTCTGGCAAAAGACTTGCTGCGCCTTTTCATCAATCCTGAGTACGAGATTCGTCAGCATTTAAGACAGGCCGTGTTCGTGCCTGAAAGCAAACCGGCCGATGTCCTTCTGAAAGAATTCCGTCTCAAACGCAACCACATGGCTTTAGTGGTTGATGAATTCGGTTCGGTTTCCGGTCTGATTACGATTGAAGACGTCTTGGAAGAGATTGTCGGAGAGATTGACGACGAGTATGACGTTGTTAACGATGCTTCCGACATCGTCGCAATCGGCGGATCTCGCTGGCGTGTCAAGGCAAGTACTCATATCAACGAATTCAACCGCGTGTTCGGAACACATTTCTCTGATGACCGCTTTGAAAGTGTGGGCGGCCTCGTGAGCGATGAACTGGAACACGTTCCTCAGGTCGGAGAGTCCGTTGTCCTGCAGGGTTTCCGATTTGTCGTGACGAAGGCATTGGCTCGTCAGGTCAAGATGCTCACGGTTGAGAAGCTGGAGCCGGAGCAGACAGAGCAGCAACCGGCGAAAGCCTAATAACCGCTCAATAACGTGAAGAAGTTCCTTCCGTTCTTAATCGCCCTATTTGCCGGCATTGCGCAAGGGTATTCTCTGGCGCCGGCAAATGAGTGGCTGCAGCTGGCGGCTTTAGCCGTCCTGTTTTTTATTTTCGCGGGTCTCCGCACCGTTAAAGCCGGTTTCCTGGCCGGCCTTTTCTTCGGCATCGGCTGGTTTGCCTCCGACGAGAGACGCCGGGTGTACTTTGTCCAGGTGGACCAGGGCATCGAGTC
>ERZ780168.3352-NODE-3352-length-12618-cov-7.365597_pt1 | contig 12618 bp, 12 predicted proteins | sample MGYA00510981_ERZ780168 | MGnify/ENA primary metagenome ERZ780168 (study PRJEB29588, sample SAMEA2158769) | human gut metagenome | biome: human gut; feature: human-associated habitat; material: faeces | place: Denmark | collected 2008/2010 ...
TCGCTGGTTTATTGAAGGAGATATTTCTCAATACTTTGATACAATCGACCATAAAATTTTACTGGAAATACTTGCAAGAAATATCCATGATGGAAGATTTATCCGTCTGGTATCGAATATGTTAGAAGCTGGATACTTGGAAGAATGGAAATTCAAGCAGACAATCAGCGGTGTGCCTCAGGGCGGAGTTATCAGTCCGATACTGGCTAATATTTATCTCAACGAATTTGATAATTGGATTGAAGAAGTTTTAATCCCAAAATACACAAAAGGGAAAAGGCAGAAATCTAATCCAGAATACAACAAGTTGACCGCTGAAATCCAAAAACTCAGAAAGGAGGGAGATGCAAAGACAGCCCATCAGCTTGTGGTTGAACGCAGAAAAATACCTTCTGTTAATACGCAAGATGAGAATTATCGCAGATTGCGCTATGTGAGATATGCGGATGATTTTCTACTTGGATTCACTGGCTCTAAAGCAGATGCAGAAGAAATAAAAGAAGAAATAGGAAGATTTCTAAAAGAGAAATTAAATCTGATAATGTCAGAAGAAAAGACTCTAATAACAAATGCAGGCAGTCAGGCGGCAAAGTTTCTTGGATATGAAATCAAAGCACAAAGGGTCAATGACTATATTGACCCAAAGGGGCGCAGAGGAGCAAATGGAGCAATCGCACTATTAGTCCCTGCAAAAGTAATTGAAGAAAAATGCAAGAAATATATGAAACGTGGAAAAGCAACTCATAGGAATAATCTTCTGCAAGATGATGATTTTTCTATTGTACAGACATATCAGCAAGAGTACAGAGGACTGGTGCAGTATTATATTCTCGCACAAAATTTGTCTTGGTTCTCGAAGTTGTACTGGTATATGGAAACTTCATTATTGAAAACTCTTGCGTGTAAACACAGGTCATCTATCAATAAGCAAAAGGCTAAGTATAGAACAACCATAACAAGTACAAGTGGAAAAACAGTTCCGTGTCTGCAAGTTGTAGTAGAACGTCCTAATAAAAAGCCATTAGTTGCGACATGGGGAGGAATCTCTCTTGTGCATAAACGAAAAGCTGTTATAGAGGATATACCATACAAGGTATATGGTGGGCGAACAGAATTAGTTAAAAGACTGTTGGCAGAGAAGTGTGAATTATGTGGAAGTACTAAAAATATAGAGGTACATCATATAAGAAAACTTGCAGATTTAAAGAAGAAAGGACAGGCAGAAGTACCTAAATGGGTACAGATAATGTCTGCCAGAAAAAGAAAAACGCTTGTGGTATGTCGGGAATGCCATGTAGCAATCCACAATGGTAATATAACCAAAAGTTCTTGAAATGGAATTACTGGGGAGCCGGATGATGCGAAAGTATCACGTCCGGTTCTGAGGGGGGATAACGGAAAAGGAGCCATTGCTACCTCGCCGGTATCCTACCCGACACCAATGACGGGCGGAAACTGGCTCTTGACCAGAGAATGATTGACCCGATGCTGCCAGATGACCCAGACAGTAAAGTCAATGCCTGCGTGGATAATGTGTACCGTATCTGGGAGGAACACGCCGATACCAAAGCGACACAGCTTGTGTTCTGCGACCTGTCCACCCCGAAAAATGACGGTACTTTCAATGTCTACGACGATATGAGGGAGAAGCTGATAGCCCGTGGTATCCCTGCGGAGCAGATACGCTTTATCCACGAAGCGACCACCGATGCACAGAAAAAAGAGTTGTTCGGCAAGGTCAGAAGCGGCGAAGTCCGTGTGCTGCTCGGCTCTACTCCGAAGATGGGAGCAGGTACGAATGTGCAGGACAGGCTCATAGCAATCCATAACCTTGATTGTCCGTGGCGTCCTTCCGACCTTGAACAAAGGCAGGGACGTATTGAACGGCAGGGCAATATGTTCCCAGAGGTGGAGGTTTACCGCTATGTGACCGAGCAGACTTTTGATGCCTACCTCTATCAGTTGGTGGAGAGCAAGCAGAAATTTATCAGCCAGATAATGACGAGCAAAAGCCCTGTACGCTCTGCCGAAGATGTGGACGAGGTTGCCCTGTCCTTTGCGGAGGTTAAAATGCTTGCCACAGGCGATGCCCGTTTTAAGGAAAAGATGGATTTGGATATACAGGTTTCCAAGCTCCGAGTGTTAAAGCAGAGTTACCTTTCCGAGCATTACGACCTTGAGGACAGAGTGCTGAAATACTATCCCCAGACCATTAAGGAGTATGAGGAACGCATTGCAGGCTATGAAAATGATGCAGCTCTTGCCGAGCAGCACAAGCCGCAGGGTGAGGATAAGTTTTGCCCGATGACCCTAAAAGGCGTGACCTATACCGAAAAGGCAGATGCAGGCGAAATGCTCCTTGCAATCTGCAAGGACTATCCGATGTCCGCAGCTACCGAAATCGGCAGCTATCGAGGTTTCCGAATAGAGATTTATTATGATACCGTCAACGCCCATTATTGTATGAACCTTTGTGGAAAGACAAAGCATAAGGTGGATTTAGGCTCCGATGCTCTCGGAAATCTGACTCGAATTGAAAATGAGCTGTCAAAGCTCCCTGCCAGACTGGAAGCTGCCAAGACCAAAAAGGCGGAAATTATTGCACAGCTTGAAATCGCAAAGGAGGAAATCAAGAAGCCTTTTGCCTTTGAAGATGAGCTGAAAGAAAAAACAGAACGGCTGAACGCTCTTAACATTGAGCTGAATCTGAATGAAAAAGATACTTCCGTTATGGATACCGAGCCAGAGCAGGCAGAAGAACAGCCCGAAAGAAAATGTGCAAGTCGGGAGAGATAATGCGGTTTGCATATTTGTATTGCTGATTTCTGGGAAGTATAATAGGTGTAGATTAGTAAATGTCGGAGGTGAAAGGTGTGCTTGATAATTTCAGATTTGAAACCTTTGTTGATGTGCATAGCAACATCTTTGATGAATATCTAAGCTCCGTTATCGCAAAGCTGTCCAAAGAAAATCCAGAATACCGTTCCATAGAGGAAAGGATAGAGGAACTCTACAAGGAGTATCCAAAAGTTATGGGAGCTCTGGATACGGAAAAGCCGAGCGATTTATCCGAGCAGGAGTGTAAGGCTTTGATAGAAGTTTTGGAGCTTCGGAACAGGCTCAGCGATATGCAGCAGGAAGCAATCTATTTCAGAGGGTGCTATGACAGCGTTGGGTATCTCAAAAAGGCAGGAATTTTATAACCAAGAACGGCGGCATTGGCGTGGAGCTGATGCCGCTTTTACATAGCCGCAGAGGTGGAAAAATGCATACCTTTGTGGTACAATTAGAACAATAAAGTAAGCAAGAAGGTTGGTTTAGATATGGATATTAGATTTAGCACATATAATGATTTTCTAACTGAATATCAAACATACAAATTAGATAAATGCAGTAATTGTGAAGGAGTGCGAGAGTTAATTGACGATGATGTAACAGTCGTTATAGAAAATAGAACGCTCCATTTTCCAGAGTTACTTGTTCTTTGTTGTAATAAATGTGGAGATAAATGTCTGCCCGAATATTCCAAACAAATTATAGATGGTGCATATAAGTCTATGATAGAACAAGAACAGTTTGTAGGAGAGTTTGTTTCAAAAAGCTACAAAAAGAAATTTGAATATTGTAAAGAAACAGATTATAAATACGACCATAAAGATTATTATAATATCCCTGGTCTTTGTTATGATGAGGAACATTCAACAGAAGGTTTTTTGACACCTGTTTATTTCGATAGAAAAGCACTTATATATTTTATTTCTGTTCCCGATTTTGAAGTGGATATTTTCTCAGAAACCTATGGACACATAGGTAAGAAAGACCCACAGGGAGTATATATATATGATTGGGATGTGCCATTTGGTTTTAACAGTAATGGAAAGTTAGTATTTTGGTTGGGCGATTTGAATTATATGGATACTCAGAGCCAAGCGATTTTAAAAGGATTTAATGTTGACTCAGACCATTTAATCGTTGATTCAGAGTTCTTTCAAGCACAAATGAACTGTACTTTTAGTAAGCCTATTATAGAGAAACAAATTCTAATGAATAAGGACAGCTTCATTTCAAACATTAAGAAAAAATACAACATTGATTTAGCCCATTTAGACGAAGAATGTTCGGAACACGCTAAAAACATCAAGCGTCCGCTTGTTTTCACAGAACAAAGTGTTTCTGGTGTAATAAATGCTTTTGACAAGGTGTTGGTAGAGGGCTTTAATGTTGGACGGTTGAGAGAATTGTATGAGGCATTATATTCTGAAAATGAAAGAGATGCTCAATACGGAAAGTGGCAGTCAATTCGTCTTATCAAAGAAATATTGCTGAAATTCTGCAATGGAATTGGAAATACGATTGATGTTGAAAAATTGATTTCGCCGTTGTATATTCTTCACGATTATCGAATATATTTTGACCATTTGCTTTCAATGGATAAACAAGAAAGCACCAAAGCCCATATAGTTGAGACATTAGGTGTTCAAAATTTTAGTGAGCAAGAAGCAATTTATTTAGAGGAAATAGACCGTCTTAATAAACTGTTTCAGTATTTGGTGTTGCTATCAAAATAACATATCGTTTACATAGCCGAGAGGTTTTCATTTAACGAAAGCCCCTCGGCTTTTTCTATTTCTGGAGGTGATTTTATCCATTGAGAACTAACCGACGCTATGTGCAGATTGACCCAGATGTGCTTGAACGGGTGCGGCAGATTGATTTGTTATCCTATCTGCGTGAGTTTGAGCCGAGCAATCTCGTTAAGGTCAAAGGCACAAGCAATGTGTACTGTACCGCAGAACACGACAGCTTAAAGATTTCCAACGGCAAATGGTATTGGTGGTCGAGAGGTTTCGGCGGCTATTCTGCCCTCGATTATCTTATCAAGGTCAAGGAATATGACTTTGTGGAAGCCGTGGAAATTCTCACAGGGCAGACAATGGCGGACTGGAAACCGCCTGCTCCAAAGAAAAATGAACCGAAAGTCCTACTCTTGCCGCTAAAGAATAAGGATTGTAACCGAGTGATACAGTATCTTTTCGGGCGTGGTATTGACTATCAGCTCATACAGGAGTGTATCGCAGACGGCACGCTTTATGAGAGTGCCAACTACCACAATGTTGTTTTTATCGGCAAAGATGAAAGCGGAACACCGAAATATGCCGCTCTGCGAAGCACTCTCGGTAGCACTTTCAAGCAGGACGCATCGGGCAGCGACAAGCGGTATTCGTTCCGACTTCTGGCAAGAGAGCCAACGGATACCGTGCATTTATTTGAAGCTGCCATTGATTTACTGTCCTATGCCACTTATCTGAAATGCGAGGGCAAGGACTACAAATCGGAAAGTCTGCTTTCTCTTTCAGGCGTGTATCAGCCAAAGAAAGAGATGAAGGACAGCAAAATCCCCATAGCTCTCACAACTTTTTTGAGTGCCAATCCACAAATTAAGACCATAGTTCTGCATCTGGATAATGATAAGGTAGGCAGGCTTTGTACCGCTACTTTGAAAGAACTGTTGCAGAAAGACTACAAAATCGTTGATGATCCACCGCCTGTCGGCAAGGACTTCAACGATTTTTTGTTGTCCTATCTGGAAATTGCAAGACCTATGCCCAAGCGTGAAAGGAGTGATGCCCGTTGATTGTGTAGTAGATTCTCACCAGAAAGACACCGAAACCAAATCAAAATTTAGTGCTGAAAGCGAGGAATGAACCATTGAAAAAGTATGATGTAACCCTTACCGCCCATTATCAAAAGACCGTTTCCGTCTATGCAGAAAGCCCCGAACAGGCAAAGGAAAAAACAAAAATTATCCTGTTCGACACAGACCTTATCGACTTTACTGATGATGATTTTGTCTGCGGCGAAGCCGATATTACCGAGCAGAGCGAGGACGGTCTTGACGTTGCGGGCGAGAATACACTACAGGAAAATGAGGATTGTTCGGACTGTCCGTACTTCTGCCCCGTGTGCGGTGAGTGTATGTACGAGGACGACTACGAAGAATGAGATGTCTTACCAAGCACTGAATTTGGTTAGCCAAATTCGCTTGTTAGGGGGCAGCCCCTAATACCCCGTGAGAACAGAAAGGAGTTCAAGAATGAGTGAGTTCTTATTTTTCATTATCGGCACAATGCTCGGCGGTCTGTTCGGTGTTGTGTGTATGTGCTGCTTGCAGATAAACAAACTTTCCGAGAGAAAGGAAGAGGACAATGCGAAAAAGAAATGTGCAGATACTTTTCCGTCTGACTGAGGAGGAAGCCGAACACCTTAATGAGATTGTGCGAAAATCGGGTCGCTCAAAAGAAGCCTTTTTAAGAGAAATGGTAAGGGGCTATCAGCTCTGCGAGAAGCCCGACCCAGAGTTCTATAAAATGATGCGTGAGCTGTCCGCCATTGGCAACCGTATCAATCAGCTTGCGGTTAAGGCAAACGCCCTCGGCTTTGTGGATACCCCGATGCTCCGTGAGGAAGCAAGGAAATGGCACGAGTTTCAGATTGACATTCGCAAAAGGTATCTGCTTCCACGCAGGTCATCGTAATGGCGGTCTGCGAGATATGGGATGTGCGTGGCAGGCTCGACCACCCAATCGACTATGCCGAAAATCCCGAAAAGACAGCCAACCCCAAATACACCGAAGCCGACCTGCAGGCGATGGTCGATGTAATGGAGTACGCTACTAATAAGAATAAGACCGAGCAGCGTTTCTTTGTCACAGGTGTAAATTGCGACCCGACCACCGCCAGAGATGAAATGATGATTGCCAAAGTCCAATGGAACGATACGAGTGAGATTGTCTGTTACCACGGCTTTCAGAGCTTCAAGCACGGTGAGGTTACGCCAGAGCAGGCTCACGAGGTCGGCGTTAAACTTGCCGAGCGAATGTGGGGCGACAGATTTCAAGTCATCGTTGCCACCCACCTGAATACCGACTGCCTGCATAATCACTTTGTCGTGAACTCTGTTTCTTTTGCGGACGGTATGCACTACCACGACAACAAAGTAAATCTGCGGCTGCTCCGTCAGCGTTCCGATGAGCTTTGCCGTGAGTATGCCCTGTCTGTCATCGAACACCCAAGCGGCAAGAAAAAGCCCTACGTCCTTTACCAAGCCGAAAAGCAGGGGCGACCCACGAGGGATAATGTTGCAAGACAGGCGGTGGACGAAGCTATCAGCAAATCATTCACGCTGAAAGACTTTGACCGCCAGTTGGCAGAAATGGGCTACCGCATAAACTTTGACCCCAACCGCAAGTATTGGACGATTATCGGTAAGGGCTGGCAAAGACCCAAGCGGCTTTATAAGCTCGGAGAGGAATACACCAATGACAGGATTATGGAGCGTATCAGAGAAAATTCCTATGCGGTCAAATTCCAGAGCTTCTCGGAGCCACAGCCACAGATTAAGGTCTATCGGGTCAAAGGCTCTTTGAAGAACGCTAAGAAAATCGGTGGCTTGCGTGGACTGTATCTCCATTACTGCTACAAGCTTGGTATCCTGCCAAAAGGCAGAAAACAAAATTATGCACGGCTTCATTATCTCTTAAAGGACGACCTTATGAAGATGGAAGCCATCACACAGGAAACAAGGCTGCTTTGCCGCAATCACATTGATACGGCGGAGCAGCTTTGTTCATATAAAGGCTCTCTGGAAACGGAGATGTCTGCCCTGCTTCAGAAGCGAAAGGAGCTTTACTCCAAATCCCGCAGGATAAGCGGCGAAGAAAAGGAAGCGGTCAAGGCGGAGCTTTCCGATATTTCTGGACGGCTGAAAATTATCCGAAAGGAGGTCAGAATGTGCGAGGGCATCGCCGCCCGTAGTGATACCCTCAAAGAAAAATTGCAGACGATACGGGCAGACGAACACGAACAGCAAAGAAAGGAGCTGATGAAGAATGAACACAGGCGGCGAAGCGGCAGAACAAATCGTCCGAATGAGCTTGGAGGGCTTTGAGGTCGCTGCCAAAATTACAGGTGCAGGTGCGAAGAACATCGCTATCCTGTTGTATTCCATTCTCAAAGAAGAAAAGAAAACCAAAGGAAAAGCAAGGCTGACAAGTATGCTCCGTTCTGGCAAGGAGCTGAAAGTCTTTACCGTCAAAAGCGGCGACTTAAAGAAGTTCACGCAGGAAGCAAAAAAATACGGTGTGCTTTACTGCGTCCTCACGGACAGAAAAAACAAAGACCCAAATGCAGAGGTCGATGTCATCGCTCGTGCCGAGGACGCATCGAAAATCAGCCGTATTGTGGAACGCTTTAATCTTGCTTCGGTGGATACCGCTTCTATTGTGACGGAAGCCGAGAAATCCAAAGATGCAAAGGACGGTCAGCCAGAGCCAGATATTGGTGTGCAGGAAAAGGCGGAGAAAGATAAGCTGCTTGACGAGCTTATGGGCAAGCCTGTCCAGAAGGAGGAAAACGCACCAAACCCCTCGGTGGCAAAGACAGAAAAATCCCCTCAGTCCGAGCCTACCTCAGAGCAGCCAAAGAAATCCGCAGAGGGGGCTACTATGACTAAGGAGAAACCTTCTGTCAGAGAGGAACTGCGGAAAATCAAGGAGAGCCGCAAGGAGCAGGAAGCAGAGATTGGCACTTCCGACCTGGACAAAAGCGGTGCTTCCGACAGGGCGAAAAGTGCTAACAGGAAAACGGAGCATAAACAGCCCACAAGAAAGAAAAAGAAACCAAAATCCAAAGAAACGAGGTAAACAGCTATGAGTATTTACGATGTATTCAGCGGCGGCAACAGACCTTTTGATAAAGAGGAATGGGCTGCCGCAAAGCAGGCACAGCGGAAAGAAGCCTATGAGCTGATTGATAATACCTGCTCTGAAATGATGGCAAGCGGCGACAGCTTCCGTCAGTATCTTGATGTGCAGGGTTGCTTTGACCGCTACTCCGTGGCTAACGCAATTCTGGTATCAGCACAGATGCCCGAAGCAACGCAGCTTAAAGAGTACAGCAAATGGAAAGCGAACCGTGTCTATGTGAACAAGGACGCACAGAAAATCATTATCCTTGAGCCGAGCAAGGAATACACCCGTGAGGACGGGACAAAGGGCGTCTCTTACAATGCCAAAGTGGTTTATGACATTTCCGAAACCTCGGCAAAGGACAGGCAGCAGGAACAGGAGCCGAAATCCATGCGTGAGCTTGTGTCGGCTCTGATTGATGCAAGCCCTGTATCCTGTGTTCCTGTCGGTGAGCTTGAACTGCCTGCCTATTATGACAGTTCTCAGCAGACCATTTTTGTCAAGAAGGGGCTTTCCGAGGAAGTGCTGTTCATGAGTATGGCAAAAGAAGTGTCGGCGGCGGTCTATGACTTTAAGTACAACGAGAGCCGTGATGTTTCCGATTTCAAATCCTTCTGCGTTGCCTATATGGTAAGCTCCCGTTATGGCATGGATACCAGAGGTTTTGATTTTTCCAGACTTCCCAGAGAGTATGCGGAAATGGATACGCAGGCGTTCAAGGGAGAGCTTGGCACGATGCGTGATGTTCTGGGCGAAATCCAGAGTGATATGTATAAGAGTATGGAGAAGAACAAGCCTGCAAAGAACAAAGAGCAGGAACGCTAATCGGAGGTGCAGACTATGAGAGAGGAACGATACCATATCGCACTTGATAAGTACGATAAGAATATCGTCATCAATGCCTTAAACACCCTGCGTACACGGCAGTTACAGGAGGAACGCCCCACCGAGCCTGTTGACGAGCTGATAAGCAAGGTGGCACACGCTCCGACAAAAAAGGTTAAGGTCGTGCATTGCAGGTGCAATGAGGAACGATGACCAGAAAACGAGCCTAATCCTTACTGTTTGCGGGATACTTCCTGTCGTATGGCTTGCCCTGCTGACAGCACCCTATGTCAGCGGCGGTCTTGTAGAGATTATCCGAGGTCTGCCCGTGGCGATGGGCAATCCGTTTGAAATAGCGATGTGTGAGGACAGCGTAAAGACTGTCCTTATTTTTTTACTTGCCTACGCTATGGGCATCGGCATTTATTTCTCTACACGCAGGAATTACCGCAGGCGTGAGGAACACGGCTCTGCGAAATGGGGCAATGCAGGTGCTTTGAATAAGAAGTACCGAGATAAAGACCCGTCAGCCAATAAGCTCTTGACCCAGAATGTCCGTATCGGGTTGGACGGGAAAAAGCACCGCAGGAATCTGAACATTTTAGTATGCGGTGGCTCTGGTGCGGGTAAAACAAGGTTTTTCTGCAAGCCAAATGCTATGCAGTGCAACACATCTTTTGTAATACTCGACCCAAAGGGCGAAATTGTCCGTGACATCGGCGGTCTGTTGGAAAACAAAGGCTATGAGGTGCGTGTGCTTGACCTTATCAATATGCACCGCAGCCATTGTTACAATCCCTTTGTCTATCTGCGGAACGATAACGATGTTCAGAGGTTGGTAACAAACTTGTTTAAGGCGACCACGCCGAAAGGCTCACAGTCGCAAGACCCGTTCTGGGATACGGCGGCGAGTATGCTGCTTCTGGCTCTGGTGTTCTATCTGAAATATGAAGCACCGCCAGACGAGCAAAATTTCCCGATGGTTATGGAGCTGCTCCGTGCAGGCGAAGTCAGAGAGGACGATGACAGCTATGTAAGCCCTCTGGATGAGCTGTTTGACCGTTTGGAAATGGTAAACCCAGAGCATATCGCCCTCAAGTATTACAGGGATTACCACTCTGGTAGTGCAAAGACCCTAAAGAGTATCCAGATAACCCTTGCCGCAAGGCTTGAAAAATTCAATCTGGAGAGCCTTGCAGGGCTTACCGCCACCGATGAGCTTGACCTGCCAAGTCTGGGAGAAAAGAAGGTCGCTCTGTTCGCTCTGATACCAGACAACGACACGAGCTTTAACTTCCTTGTCAGTATCCTTTATACCCAGCTCTTTCAGCAGCTTTTTTATCTGGCAGACCACAAGTACGGCGGAAGCCTGCCTGTGCATTGCCATTTCATAATGGACGAATTTGCGAATGTTTCATTGCCTGATGACTTTGATAAAATCCTGTCCGTTATGCGTTCCAGAGGGGTATCAGTATCCATTATCCTGCAAAATCTGGCACAGCTCAAAGCCCTTTTTGAAAAGCAATGGGAAAGCATTGTCGGCAACTGCGATGAGTTTCTGTATCTGGGCGGCAACGAGCAAAGCACCCACAAATATGTGTCAGAGCTTTTGGGCAAGGAAACCATTGATACCAACACCTACGGGAAAAGCTCTGGGCGGAGTGGTAACTATTCAACAAATTATCAGATTTCGGGGCGTGAGTTGATGACCCCAGACGAAGTGCGTATGCTTGATAACCGTTACGCACTTCTTTTTGTGCGTGGGGAACGCCCCGTTATGGATTTCAAGTATGACATACTGAAGCACCCGAATGTAGCGTTTACCACAGACGGAAAAGCTGGAGCTTATAAGCACGGAGAAATCACAAGGGATATTGCTTCTATTTCCATTTGGGACATTGATCCGACCAATCTTCCTGAAAGGGAAGCGGAAGAAACGAATTGGGAGCTTCTTTCCGAGGAGGAGTTGGAGCTTCTGTTCCTAAACAAAAAATCAAATTAACTTATGGAGGTATTTACGATGACTATTTTTAAGAAAAATGCGGACAAAGCAAAGAACACTCAGAAACTGCCGATGACTGGCAAGGTTAAGAATGGTTTCCGTACTTACTGCACGATGGTAATGTGCGGAGCATTGTTAGCGGGAACGACTGTCACCGCTTTTGCCGCGAACGGCGATCCGCTGACGGTAGTAAATAATCTGTCTGATTTTATTTTTGGTCTTATCCGTGCAATCGGTATGATTTTGCTCGGCTTCGGTATCGTTCAGGTCGGTCTTTCACTGAAATCCCACGATCCCTCTCAGAGAGCTAACGGCTTTCTGACCTTAGCGGGCGGCGTCATTATCACTTTTGCAAAAGAAATCCTGACTCTTATTACGGGCTAAGATAAGAGCCGCACAGTTATCAGGGGTATGCCGGTTATTTCAGGCATACCCCTAAATTTGTCAAGGAGGTGCTTTTGAATGAGTGATAACTGGGTTGTTCAAAATCTCGAAAACGCCCTCGAAACTTGGAATGAAAAGCTGGCTGAAATATGGCAGCTTATTACGACCACTCCGCAGAATTTTAAAGGCGGCAACATTTGGTCTGTGATTGTGGATATTAACGGAGCAGTACAGGCTATCGGGCTTGCCCTGCTTGTTCTGTTCTTTGTAGTCGGTATGGTCAAAACCTGTGGATCGTTTACAGAAGTTAAGAAGCCGGAACACGCATTGAAGCTTTTTGTACGATTTGCTTTGGCAAAGGGCGTCATCACTTATGGAATGGAGCTTATGCTTGCGCTGTTCAATATTGTGCAAGGTACGATTTCAACCATTATGAACGCTGCCGGCTTCGGTACGCCGCAGCAGACGACATTACCGGCGGAGATGGTAACAACGATTGAAGATTGCGGTTTTTTTGAGAGTATCCCGTTATGGGCGGTTACTCTTATCGGCGGCTTATTTATAACGGTGCTGTCCTTCATTTTGATTATGACGGTGTACGGCAGATTTTTCAAACTGTATATGTACACGGCGCTTGCCCCGATTCCGCTATCCACCTTT
>ERZ780168.3360-NODE-3360-length-12597-cov-3.951204_pt1 | contig 12597 bp, 11 predicted proteins | sample MGYA00510981_ERZ780168 | MGnify/ENA primary metagenome ERZ780168 (study PRJEB29588, sample SAMEA2158769) | human gut metagenome | biome: human gut; feature: human-associated habitat; material: faeces | place: Denmark | collected 2008/2010 ...
TGCCGGGGCAAGGTCGGCATCAAAATCCAGCTCCTTCTGCCGCCACTTCTGCTGGGTCACCAGCACGCTCTGGCGCAGCTGTTCATCCAGCGGGAAGGCTGCTTTGTCGGTCAGGATCGTCTGGCTCTCCACCCGGTTCAGGGTCAGAACATTCGTTGCCAGGTCGGCCAGCCGCCTGCTCTCGTCCCGGATGATGGTCAGGTATTCCTTCTGATCCTCGGGCGGCAGCTGCTCTTCCAGCAGCAGGTCGGCAAACCCGCTGATACTGACGATGGGCGTTTTGAATTCATGGGAGAAGTTGTTGATAAAATCTTTCCGCAGGATCTCAGTGCCGCCCAGCTCCTCCGCTGCCTTGTTGAAGCTCTGCTCAAACTCGACCATCTCCCGGGGCACGTAGCCGTGTTCCGTGTGATTTACACGCACGGCAAAGTCCCCATTTGCCAATTTTTTCATAGCCTCAATGTTCCGCTGCAATGGGTGGATAAAGACCATCCGCATCATCACCACCATGCTCACAGCGATCAGGATGCAGACAGTATAGACAAAGGCCAGTGCACCACCGAGCTCGACCTGTCCATCGTGATAGAGAAATCCCTCGTCCACACCGGCCAGGACCAGCACGGTGCAGACGGCCAGCAGCAGAAAGACCATGAAAAAGAGGTTCAGGATCAGAAGCATGGTCAGGTTCAAGGTCTCCATGCCGCTGCGCAGCCGGTTGAATGCGTTTTTCATCATCCTCACACTTTCTTTACAGCACGGTACCCCAGACCCCGCACGGTCTGGATCTCAAACTCCGGCCAATCATAAAAACGGTTGCGCAGGCGGTTGATGTGGACGTCCACCGTGCGTGCCTCGGATTCGCTGTCCATGTCCCAGAACTCCTCCATAAGGTTCGCGCGGGTGAAGGTCTTGTTCGGGAATGACAGCAGCTTGAACAGTATCTGGAACTCCTTCTTCGGCATCTGGACTTCCGTGCCGTTCTGTATCAGCGTGAAGGAATCGTATATCAGCGTTGTGGAGCCTACGGTTATCTTCTGCTCCTCGGATATCCTCGCGCGTCGCAGCAGCGCCCGGATACGCAGTATCATCTCCACGTCGTCCACCGGCTTTACCATGAAGTCGTCTGTGCCCATCGTGAACGCCTTGCGGACGTCCTCGGCGCTGTCCCGGGCGGTTATTATCAGCACCGGAATGCTGCTTCCGCTGTCGCGCATCGTTTTCAGGAACGTGTAGCCGTCCATCGTGGGCATCATCAGGTCGAGTATCACGAGGTCGATGTGGGTGGTCTCCATCAGCTTCAGCGCCTGCGCGCCGTCTCCGGCGGTGTAGGGCTGGTAGCCGTTCTTTTCAAGTGTGTATTCGTACAGGCGGCGTATATGCGCCTGGTCGTCGACGACCAGAATATTGAACATAATTACCTCCGTAAAACAGCTTCGGCTATCGCCAGGTCCTCCGGGCGGGTCACTTTCATGTTGCAGGCGGTCACAGGAGTTATGTGCACCGGTTCGCCGCACAGCTCAAGCAGGGCGCTGTCGTCGGTGAGCTCCTCGGCGCGGCTCCCCAGCTTTTCCATGCAGGAGGCGTAAAGCTCCCTGCGGAACGCCTGCGGGGTCTGGGCGGCGTAGAGCGTGCTGCGGTCCGGCGTGGACGTTATCGCTCCGCCGCTGACCTGCTTTATCGTGTCAGTCACCGGAGCGGCGGCTATCGCTGAGCCGTACTGTACGGCGTCAGTCAGCACGCGGTCGATATCCGCAGTGGATATCAGCGGTCGCGCTCCGTCGTGTATCGCGATGTACGCGTATCCGGCGGATACGTACTCGAGCGCGTTTTTTACCGAAAGGAAACGCGTCGCGCCGCCGTGTACCGCGGCTTTCAGCTTTGTTATGCCGTACTGGCTGCACAGCGCGGCATAGCGCTCCTCCTCGCCGACGGGTACGGCAAGAATTATTTCCCCGGCCTGCGCCGAATTTTCGAACGCCAGGGCGCTCCGGATAACTACGGGGATACCGTTCAGGAGCGCGAGCTGCTTGTTTATCCCGTTCATGCGGGAGGCGCTCCCTCCGGCGAGTATCACAGCGGAAAACATCGCCATGTCAGTTCACCGCGAGGAAGTTTCCGTGGAAACGGAAGTAGCTGTACTCGGTCTGGAAGTTGTTCAGCAGGCGGAGCACCACCGGCTGACCGATGTTTCCGGAGAACTCGAGGTAGAACATGAACTCGTCCTCCTCGGTGCGGAATTCCAGCGGGAGCGGCTTGCTCTGTATCTTGGTGAGGTCAAGTTCGTTGACCGCGAATTTTGTCAGCATTCTGTAAAGGGAGCCCGAAATATGCGGCAGGGAAACAGACACTGCGATAGTGTCCGCGCCGTCGTAGACCTCGGTCTCTTTTGAGATGCAGAAGAATCTTGTCGCGTTGTTGGGGTCGGCGGCTATCGCGGGGTTCACGATGTCCAGGCCGTGCATTTCGGCGCACTCCCGGGAGCAGATACAGCCAAGCTCGCTGCTGCGGTTCTCCGCGACCATCTGCGCCGCCATCGCGTTGTTTGCGTAGGGGATAATGGTAAGCTCCGGGCGGGAGGAGGCGTACTCGCTGCACTGGCGTATAGCCTGCTCGTGGCCGAACAGTATGCGGATATCCTGCTCCTTCACGCCGTGCTTTGCCGCGAGGACATGGGTGCAGGGTACGGTAACGGTGCGGTTCACGAAAACGTGGTGCTTTTCCAGCAGCTCCATGTTAACGCTGACCTCCCCGGCGGTGCTGTTTTCCACCGGGATAACGCCGTAATCGGCGCTTCCGTTTTCAACTGCCTCGAACACCTCCGCAAAGCTTGCGCGGAAGTTCATGCGGCCGTCCGGGAACAGCTTCTGCGCCGCCGCGTGGCCGTATGCGCCTTCGATCCCCTGCACTGCGACGTCGGGGGTATGCTTTATCTGCGTGCCGTGGGGAATGCTCACAGCGGGGGTTATCGCGTTGTTCTGGCCGCACTTCGATATATCCATGATGTTGGTGAACAGGAACTCTGCGGAGCTTTTCAGCTCCTCCGGGGAGCGGTCCCTCACAGAACGGATTATCGCCTTTTCGCGCTCGCTCTGGAACACCACCATGTTGTGCGCCGCCTTGTACTCAGCGACCTTGCGGGTCAGCCCCATTCTCTGCTTGAACAGCTCAAGGAGCTGGTCGTCTATCGCGTCTATATTCTTTCTGATCTCGCCTAAATCAAGCTCCATGCTTAGTTTTCCTCAACTTCCTGTGTTTCGTCGCCGATTACCGGGATACCTTCGCTGGTGAACCACGGCTCTGCTGTGCCGTCCATGGTCGCTTCCACTGTGGGCGGGTAGTTCTCGGCGCAGTATACTGTTACTTCCTGACCGTTTTCAACGTCCACGAGGTCGCCTATCTCAACGCTGCACTTGAACACGTATCCGTCCTTGGCTTCGTTGGAGCGCTCCGTCGTTACTGAATACTTGATGTTGAGCTTGCTCAGCTCAGCTATATACTTGTCGGGGGTCTGACCGGTGTAGTCCGGCAGGGCTACCCTGCTGGGTCCCTTGCTGACCTTTACTACCACAGTTATCCCGGCGGTGACTTCCTTGCCGGCTTCAATGCTCTGGTCGTACATCAGTCCGTTTGCGTAGGTGTCGGAATACTCGTACTTCGGCACGAACGTGAAGGTGCTTCCGTAGCGCTCGGTCTCGTAATCGTAGCTTCTTCCGGAGAAGTCCGGCATTTTTATCGTATCCGACGTGATGATCTGATCCGGCTCCGGCTGGGATGACGTGGTTTCCGCCTGGCTGGTTTCCGGCTCACGGGTCTCTGCGGTGGCTTCCACGGTGGAAGTGCTTTCCGGCGGGGTGCTGTTTCCGCCGGTGAGAGTTCCGTTCAGGGTCAGCACGAACACCACGATGAACGCTGCAAGAACGATCCCTGCGATGACCATTACCGCGATGGTCTTGTTGCGCTCGCGGCGCTGCTTCTGCTCCCTGCGGGTGAGCTTCGCCTTCTCGGCGGGAGCCGGCTCGGCGGCCTTCGGCTGTGTGAACAGGCGGTCGACAAACTCGGTTATGGTGCGGACGCGATCCTCCGGCGAGATGTTAAGGCCTGCCATTATCACGGAGGAAATGTTTGCCGGAATGTTCCGGTTTATCATCATCGGCTCCATAAGGCTGGTGCCGTTTCTGGCTATTGCCTCGGTGGGAATGCAGCCGGTCAGGCAGCGGTAAAGCACCGCGGAAATGCCGTAGACGTCTGTCCAGGTGCCGTTTATCTCGTTGGTGTACTGCTCTGGGGCTGCGAATCCCGCGAACATCTCGCAGGGGATCTCGGTTCCGGTGGTGCGCGCCGCGCATATCGCAAATCCGGTGAGCTTCAGCTCCAGCTTATCGGTGACGAAAATCGTGGAGGGGGATATCCCGCGGTGGATTATCCCGGCGGAATGGATAAGGCTCAGCGTTGTGAAGAACGGTGAGAAAAGCTCCTTCGCCTGCTCCCAGGTTATCACCCCGGAGGAGTTCGCAAGGTATGTCTTGAGGGAAATTCCGTTGATGTACTCGAATACCACGTAGGCGGTGCTGTTCTCGCAGAACACGTCGAGAACGGTCTGAACGTGGGACATTCCGCGCAGCTTCATCAGCGTGCGGTTGAGGTCGATGAATTCCGACAGGTAGGTCTTGTAGAGCGCCGCCGCGGACGGATCGACCGTTATGTCGGTCTCGCCCTTCCTGCGGGAGCAGAGGGTGTCCGGCATGAATTCCTTTATTGTGACCTTCGCGCCCGCCGCCGTGTCGTAGCCGATATATACCGCGCCCTCTCCGTTGTAGCTTATCACCTTACCGACGATGTAGCGGTCGGCAAGGAAGGTCTTGGGCGCCAGGTATGTGGGGATATTCGGCGTGTTGTCGCTGTATCCGCACAGCTTGCAGGGACCGTCATAGGTTTTGTCGTTCATGCAGCCCATGCAAAGTGAAGTTTCCTTGATCATTAGCTGTTCTCCTGTATCTGAATTTTATCTTTCGGATATTATTATCGTGTGATACACAAACTACCACTATAATAATATACTCCAAACGGCGGTGATTGTCAACAGTTTTGCGCGTTTTGTAACTGCAAGGAAACAAATTGTAGCCAAATTGTAATAATTTGATGGCAAATCGACGGACGGCGGCGGTTATTATGACGGAAATATGTGCAGAATTTTCGTACCGCCGTTGCATTTTCCGGCGAGTTGTGATATACTAGATACAAAAGATACATTATATCCGTGAAAGGAATAGTTATGTTCAGAAGCAAAAGACAGCAGGAGATACTGGAATCCACAGAATCAAAGCTAGCGAAGATGTTCGAGGAGATGAACACTGAAAAGCGCCCGGACAACGGCAGGACCGTATGCGAGACGGAATGCACCATGGCGCGTATCCGCTCGTTTTCCGACTTTATGTACCTGATGAAGGTTCGCCCGCTTCAGACTGCGTGCTACTATGCGGCGGCGGTGCTTTTCCTGCTTATGCTGGCGGCGTTCTGGTGCACGGAGTGGCTTCTGGGCGCGGTATTCGCGGTGCTTTTCCTTGTCTGCGCAACGCTTCCGCATAACATGCGGATACAGTATTTCAACAAGCGCGCCGACAAGCTGGAGAACAGCTTCGGCAAGGTCGTCAGCGTGGATCTTTCCGAGGAGGATAATCTCACGCTGACCATCAGCGCGCCCGATCAGGCGGAGTCCGACGGCGCCGCAGTCCCGGAACGTGCGGAGGCTTCCGCGAGGGTTTCCGAGGCGCTACGCGACAAGAACGCCCGCGTTATCGAGATACCATATAAAAATATCTACAGGGCTTACGAGTGCAGCCACAGCTTCTATCTCTTCCCAGTGATGGAAAACAAGGACGAGCAGCTCGACGCCATTATCTGCGATAAGACGCAGTTCATCTGCGGAACCCCCATGCAGGCCAGGGACAGGCTCGCAAGAGGCTGCGGCAAGCGGTTCAAGATAAAGGTCAAAAAAGCCTGAGGCGTTTTTACACAATGTGGTATGAAACGGCATAGCAGTGTTTTGTTATGTTTGCCAAAAATCACAAAAAAATTTGTTCAATTATTAGAAAATCAACATTATGCCTTGATTTATTAGGAATGTTTATTGTATAATGTAAACAAGAGTATTCTGACAAATAGCGTGCTTTCATGGTTCGTTTGATGGTATCTAAGGGTCCGGGCGCTGTTCTGCGTGCGGGCGGGATTGCTCTGTTTACTATTTTTATTGTAAGAGGATTGATGCGGTTGTTATTTGGAACTAAAATAGTTAAGACAGAAATTCTTGCCCAGAACGGTACCCTGCTTGCTTCGGCAGAGCGCAATTTCGTTTTCCCGAAAAACCTGGAATCCAGTGAGGAAAGTATCCTTATCATCAAGGGAAAGAATCTTCCGGAGCTTGAGCGCGGCACGAGAGTGGACGTTATCGCTTACTCCAAGGCGGGCGACCGAATAAAATACGCCGGTGATATCTCAATGTCGCACGACAGGCAGATGAATATTTCCCTGCTCAAATCCAACAGCACCAAGGTGCTCGAGGAGCGCAGGCGATACTTCAAGATAAAGGTCGAGCTGCCCGGCAGGGCGCTTTTCGTGGTTCGCGACGAGAACACCATTCGCTTTGAAGAACCGGTTGCTGTAGTGATCCACGACATTAACGTCGGCGGTATTTTCCTGACCAGCGCGTACGAGTTCCACAAGGACGACAGCGCATGCGTCGATATCGAGCTGGTGGACGGTTATCACCTCAACACCATGGCTACCATACTCAGAGTGCAGACCGACAGCAACGGCGTGATCATCGGCTACGGCTGCGCGTTCGAGGCGCTCACCGCCGCACAGGAGGACGCTATCGGCAGATACATAAACTATGTGCAGCTCCTTATGCGCGCAAAGCAGGGAGAGCAGGACTAACGCATTTTCACACAGCGCGGCGATACCGCGTCAGGTGACAGATAAAATGTTTTCAGGGGGATAAGATAATGGGCAATTTGAAGCTGAAGATCGTGCTTACCGCTGTCATGCTGGTATTCGCGATAGTTCCGGCGGTGATCGTCGGAGCAATAGGCACATTTTCCGTTATGGGATACGAAAGGTCTGCCAAGGAGAACACCCTCCAGCAGGTGGGTGAGTCCAAATCTGCCGGAATAAAGCAGGCGTTCAAAAGCTATTCCTCCATCGTGGGGGCTATCGCAAAGAGCGAGGCGGCTGTTGACGTGGCACACGGAATGGGCAGCGCTGACGCGGAGCTTGAAGCCGCAGTAGCTGCGGATCCGGATATCCTCGATATGATGATCCTCGACGACAGCGGTACCGTCATCGAAGCTGTCAACGGAAGCGAGGGCGGAGTTTTTGAGAACCTCCCGATGAACGATCAGGGCGTTATCAATATGCCTTCCGTTTCTGAAATGCTCAACTGGACCAGCTACGGCGACGCCATCTTCGTTGCTGACCCTATCCCTTCCGACAATGCTTCCGGCGAGGCAGGGTACGTTGTTGCCATCGTTTCCGCTGGTCCTGACAGCGCTGTTATGAAGGCGCTTTCCGGTCAGTTCGTTAACCTGAGCGGCGCAAGCTTCATGATCGTTGACAAGAACGGCGTTGCAGTCAACTACAAGCAGAGCGGCTCCATCAACAAAGAATTCGCAGGTTCCGCGCTCCAGAGCGATATTGCCCAGTTCTTCGATACCTCCAACTCTGGTTACAGCGACCTCAAGAACAGCAAGGACATCAAGTCCATCAAGGGTTCCGCGGGCGGCTCTACATACTTCGTAGGCCTTGCAGGCACCGACGTTATGAACTGGCGCTGGGTGGCCTCCGCTGACAATGCGGCGTTCAGCAAGTTCTCCACTACTACGAACCTCCTCGGCTGGGTCGTTGTTGCGGCTTCCGCTGTTGTATTCTCCATTGCTTCCCTTCTCGTTATCGGCAGGTTCCTCGGCAACATGAACGGCATGCTCAAGACCATGACCGAGATCTCCGAGGCAGAGGGCTCTACCGATATCCGCTTCAAGGTTACAAACAGAAGAAGCGAGCTTGGCGAGATCCAGACCTCCTTCAACGAACTGCTCGACGAGGTGTTCCTCAGCGAGGAGCGTCACCGCACTATCGCAGAGCTGTCTGACAACATGCTGTTCGAGTGGGATTTCCACAAGGAGAGAATGTACGCTTCCAAGAACATGCTCGCGAAGTTTGACATCGACACCGACAGCGCTACGCTTTCTAACGGAAAGTTCATCGACTCCCTTATGAGCCAGGACGACGCTGAAAAGTACAAGCGCGATATGAACGGCCTGCTCAAGAACAAGAGCGGCTACAGTGCTGAATATCAGCTCAAGACAAAGAGCGGCGCGGTGATCTGGGTATCCCTCCGTGCGGTTTGCATCACAGACCGCCTCGGCGAACCGCTGAGAGTTATCGGCGTCATGACCGATATCGACAACGAGAAGAAGCTCGAGCTTCAGCTTTCCGAGCGTGCAAGCTACGACTTCCTGTCACAGCTTTATAACAGAAACACATTTATCAGGAACCTCACGTCTGAGATCGAGCGCCGCGGCACAAAGCGCGTTGCTGTTTCCTTCATTGACGTCGACGACTTCAAGTTCATCAACGACCGCTACGGTCACACCATCGGCGACGAGGTCATCAGATTCGTGGCTGACACGATCCGCACCAAGGTCGACGACAGGGGCGGTTTCGCAGGCAGATTCGGCGGCGATGAGTTCGTGCTCTGCTTCACAAATCAGGATGATATCGCAAATATCGAGAATATCTCCATGGATATCATCAACGAGCTGTACGAAGGCTACACCACCGCTGACGGCGCAATGCACATCGACGTTAAGGCAAGTATCGGCGTGGCGTTCTGCCCTGAGCACACTGAAGATGTGAACGAGCTGCTCTCCTTTGCGGATACCGCGATGTACTTCGTAAAGAAGAACGGTAAGACCAACTACCACATCTACATTCCCGAGGACAGCGCAACGGACGAGTACATAGATCCGGAGGGCTTCTGATCCTTTGATTAATAATCAGCGAGGGCGGACAGTTACTGTGCGCCCTTGTGATGTCTGAATAGTGCCGGGTTCCGGCATAATGCTACAGTTTCCGGGGGAGTTTTATGGCAAAGATAATTGCACTCACAAATCAGAAGGGCGGCGTCGGAAAGACTACCACCTGCTGTGCGATATGCGGAGGACTTGCACAGATGGGGAAGAAGGTCCTCGCGATAGACCTTGACCCGCAGGGAAACCTCAGCTTTTCGCTCGGAATAGACGACGAGGACGCATACACCATCTATGATGTTTTCAAGGGGAACTGCGATATTTCCGACGCTGTCCAGAAAGGCGGGATCTGCGACGTTATCGCTTCGAATATCCTGCTTTCCGGCGTGGAGCTTGAACTTACCGGCGTTGGGCGCGAGTATATCCTCCGGGAACAGATGGAGACTATCCGCGACGAGTACGACTACATAATACTGGATACGCCGCCGGCGCTGTCGGTGCTCACCATAAACGCGTACACCGCTTCCGATGAGCTTGTTATTCCCATGCTGTGCGAGATACTCAGTTTACAGGGAATTGCTCAGCTAAAGCAGACCATTTTCGCAGTACAGCGTTATTACAACAAGGAACTCAAGGTGGCGGGCATTCTGCTGAATAAGTACAATCCGCGGCTTACGCTGACGAAAGATGTCGAGGATCTGGCGAACGTTATCGCCATGCAGCTCGATACAAAGATATTCAAGAGCCGGATAAGCGCGAGCGTCAGCATTGCGGAGGCTCCCGCGCATGGCGAGAGCGTCATAACATACTCGCCGAAGTCAAAGGCGGCGCAGGAATACTTCGCATTCATCTGCGAGCTTACCGGGGAAAAAGCCGGGGATAAGTCATGACCGACAGAATAACCGAGCATTATCAGGAGAATCCCGAGGGCGCAAGGCTCGTCAGTGACGAGGATATCCGGGGCGGTCAGAACAGGCAGACCCCCGGGAAGAAGTCTGCGGGCTCTGCGGCGGGGAAGCCTGAAAAGGCGGGAAAACCGGATAAATCCGCTAATCCATCTAATCCCTCTAAGACAGATAAGTCCACTAAATCCACTAAGACAGCTAAGTCTGCTAAGCCTGTTAAGTCTGGTAAAGCTGACGGCGCCGAGAAGGCGGGGGCTTCCAAACAGGCAAAGCCGGGGAAGTCCGCAGGGTCGGATAAATCGGGCAAGCCCGCGAAAAAAGCCGAAAATCCAGCGGAATACGATGAGAGCGGGGAGCAGTCACAGAGCGTGAAAACCCCGAGCGTTATGCGGCTGGTAGAGGAACGCGCGTTCTCGGAAAACCAGGTTGTCGCTGCCGGGAAGAGCCTTATTCCAAGGCAGCTTCGCGGTATTGAGCCGCTTTCTAAGGTCATGAGCAGGGAAGCCGAGCTTCAGCGCGGCAAACAGCCCGACGATGAGGTGAGCCGTTCTCCGTTGGTAATGCGGGAGCTTACCGAGATGGTAATTGCCGAGAATGTTCCCGGGATAATCAGGAGGTTCAACGCCTGCGACTGCGAGAAGTGCATGTCAGAACTGGCAAGGCTCACCGCTGAGGAGATCCCGGCGCGGTACATGAAAATGCCGGAGCTGGCAGACCTCAACTGGAGCGGTTTCAGCAGCGATGAGAGAATGCTCATTGATTCGCTGAAAAAGAACGCCGTAACGGTCATGATAAGGCTCATGATCGCGAATAAAAAGAGAAATTTCCATTGATCACAAAGCCGGTGGGATATCCCGCCGGCTTTTTTGCGCGATATGTGTAATATGCTACCGGAGTTGAAAATCGACAACAAATCTTAAAAAATTGTTGAATTATCCGGAGGTTTATGCTATAATAAGTTATAAGTAACTGTATAGTAACAGGGGGTGTCTCGGTTGGATTGCTGTTTATGGCTCAACAGGAAAAAAATCAGCAATGCGGCTGAGATCATCGATAATTTCGACCTGGCTGCCGTTCGTGGATATTTCCTCGGGGGAAGACTTTCGGAGTGGCTCCGGGAGCACGGCGGCACGGTCTACGCCGATCGGCTCGACAAGCTCAGGACGCTCGATCCGCAGGATCCTCAGCTTAACGACAGGCTCGCGGAGGTGTTCGGAGTAAGCGCCGGAGCTGTAACGGAGGTCTTTTGCGGGAACGCTCCGGATAACGGCGGGTCACGGTGCGGCTCTTTCGGGAGTTTCTCGGGCGGCTTCCGGGGTGGCTCCGGAAGCTTCAATTTCGGAAGCTACGGCGTTTTTCAAGGTTCCGGCTTGGGAATCGGTTCCGGCGGACTTACCGCGCTTGGGAGCTACAGATTCAGCCTCTGGGAATGGGAGTGGGAATGGCGCTTCGTTGGGCGTGGGTCGTTCCGGGGCTCGTTTGGTTCTTTAGGTTCGTTAGGTTCGTTTGGCTCGTATCGGTTCGGTTCTGGGAGCTATCTTCTCGGCTCTTTCGGGAGCTTTCCGTGGGGGAGCTTTTCCGGCTCGTTCGGCGCGGGAAGATTTGGAGGGTTCGGCTCCGGCGGATTCATCACCGCTGACGAGTACGACCGTATAATGTACGAGTGCCTGAGAAAATGCCCGCTGAACTGCTATGGATACGGTATACACATAGTCTGACATGAGGTAAGAGTTTGAACGCGTTTCATATTATTTCTACGGCTCCGTTTTTCGCGAAAAATAACGGGGCTTTTGCTTTAGAGGATTTCGACCTGTTCACAGCGGTCATCTCCGCGCTGGAATGGCGGAGGGACGGAAGCAGGATCTTTCTGTACTGCGACGCTCCCGCTGCGGATTATATCCGCAATGCCGGGCTTGAAAAGGTCTGGGACGGGGTGCGGGACACTGTTCCCGACGATCTTGACGGTATAGACCCGGAGATGTTCTGGGCTGCCGGAAAGCTCCTTGCACTGCGGCAGATGGACGCACCCTGCGTGATGATAGACACCGATCTTATCGTATGGAGCAAGCCGGAATTCGGGAGGGACATCATCGCGGCTCACCGTGAGGATCTCAACCCGGACGTTTACCCGCCGCTGGAGTACTTTTCGGCTGCGGGGCATATCCTGCCTGGGTTCAGCAGGGAGGTACTGCCGCTTAATACGGCGTTTTTCTACGTTCCGGACAATGATTTCAAGGAGTTCTACACATCGCAGGCTGTCGCGTTCATGAAGTCGGCGGAACGGTGCGGGGAGCGCCTGCGCTACATGGTTTTCGCGGAACAGCGCATGGCGGCTATGTGCGCGGATTACACCGGCACCGGCGTGCAGACCCTTCTCGACAAGGACGCGCTGTTTTTCCCGCAGGACAAGTACACGCATCTGTGGGGAGCGAAACAGCAGATGAGGGAACGCCCGCTGCTGCGCGAGGAATTCATCTGGCGGTGTATCGCGAGGATCCTGCGGGATTTCCCGGAATATGAATGGACCATCGACAGGATAAAGGGGGCGGCGAGATGATATATTTCGACAACGCGGCGAGCGCCCCGGTGCTGGAATGCGCCCGGAAAGCCGCAGAGCCGTTCCTGTGGGAATGTTGCGGGAATCCCTCGTCGATACATTCCGAGGGACG
>ERZ780168.3371-NODE-3371-length-12570-cov-4.881262_pt1 | contig 12570 bp, 12 predicted proteins | sample MGYA00510981_ERZ780168 | MGnify/ENA primary metagenome ERZ780168 (study PRJEB29588, sample SAMEA2158769) | human gut metagenome | biome: human gut; feature: human-associated habitat; material: faeces | place: Denmark | collected 2008/2010 ...
CGCCGTCGTCAATTAATGCAACTCTCATGACAAGGCCTCTTCTCCTTTTCCTGCCTGGGTCTCAAAATGCTCCTTTTGGTACTGGAACAGCTCTGCAAACCGGCCGCGCTGCTGAAGCAGGGCGGGCTGGACATTCCGCAGGACATCGCAAGCTATGACGCGCTGCTCGCGGCCGTGCTGCGCGCGAAGGGCGGTGGCCGCCCATGAGAGAACACCTGACCGGGCAGTTCACTCCCGGCACCTCGATCCTGCACCGGCTGGACGCGCGGGCAAAGTTTTTCGGCTTTCTCATCCTCATCGCCGCCACCGTGTGCACGGACGCCTGGCTCGGCTACGTGCTGCTGCTTACCGTCACGACCGCCGTCGTGGCCGTCTGCGGCCTGCCGCTGCGCACCGCGCTCGCGTCCGTGGCGCGCATGGGCTGGTTTTTCCTGCTCATCTTCGCGATGAACGCCCTGTTTTTCGCCACCGACAACGCCATCTGGCACTGGTGGATCCTCACACTGTCCGTGCCCGGCATCGTGCAGGGCGCACAGGTGACGGCGCGGCTCGCGCTCATCCTCGTGCTGAGCAATGTGCTCACGTGCACGACGCCGCCGCTCGAAATCACCGGTGCGATCCAGACGCTTCTCAGCCCGCTGCGGCTCGTGCGGCTGCCGGTCGAGGACATTGCGATGATCCTGTCCGTCGCCGTGCAGTTCATCCCGACGCTGCTCGAGGAGACCGACACCATCCGCAAGGCGCAGATCGCGCGCGGCGCACGCTTTGAAAGCCGCCGCCTGCACGAGCGCGCGCAGGCCATGCTGCCGCTGATCGTGCCGATCTTCCTCAGTGCCTTCAAGCGTGCCGACGAGCTCGCAATGGCCATGGAGGCCCGCGGCTACCGCGGCGCGCGCGGCCGCACCCGGAAAAAGTCCGTTCCCCTGCCCCTGAGCAGCTGGGGTGCGCTTGTGCTGTGCGCCCTTGTGTGCGCAGCGGAAATACTCCTGTAAATTCAAAATCAGAAAGGAACCGAAGCCCGATGCAAACCATGTCTACCGTCAAAAAATCCATCATCACCGCCGTGTGCATTGCCCTGTGCTATGTCCTGCCGCTGCTGTTTCACGGCATTCAGGGCGCAGGCCAGATCTTCTGCCCGATGCACATCCCCGTCTTTCTGTGCGGACTCGTGTGCGGCTGGCAGTTCGGCCTGCTGTGCGGTCTGGCCGGCCCCGCGCTCTCGAGCGCACTGTGCGGCATGCCCCCGGTAAGCATCCTGCCGTCGATGATGATCGAGCTGGCCGTCTACGGTCTGATTGCCGGCCTCATGATGCGCTGTGTGCGCACGCGGCACGTGTACGCCGACCTCTATATCAGCCTCATCGTTGCCATCGTCGCCGGCCGCGTCGTCAACGGCCTGGTCAATGCGCTCATCTTCGCGCGCGGCAGCTACTCCATGGCCACGTGGGTCGCGGGCTCCGTCGTCAAAAGCTGGCCGGGCACCGTCATCCAGCTCGTGTTCATCCCGAGCATCGTGTTCGCGCTCATGAAGGCGCGTCTCATCCCCGAGCGCTATCCGAAGGAGGTGCCCGAGCATGATTGATCAGAAGGACGTCATTTCATTTTTTGACCGCTGCGCCCCCGGCTGGGACGCGGAAATGATCCGCAACGAGCCGGTCATCCGCACCATTCTTGACAACGCCGGCATCCGCGCGGGCGTGGACGTGCTCGACGTGGCCTGCGGCACGGGCGTGCTCTTCCCGGACTATCTGGCGCGGGACGTGCACAGCGTCACCGGCGTAGACATTGCCCCGGAAATGGCCCGGCGCGCCGCCGAAAAGTTCCCGGATGCGCGCGTGACCGTGCTCTGCGGCGACATTGAGACCGTGCCGCTCCCGCAGCCGTTTGACTGCTGCATGGTCTACAACGCCTTCCCGCACTTCCCTGACCCGGCGCGCCTGATCGCGCATCTGGCGACGCTGCTCAAGCCCGGCGGCCGCCTGTCCATCGCGCACGGTATGAGCCGCGCCATGCTCGACCGGCACCACGCGGGCTCGGCCAGCAAGGTCTCCATCTCACTGATGAGCGAGACGGAGCTTGCCGCGCTCATGGCCCCGTATTTTGACGTGGACGTCATCATCTCGGACGACCGGATGTATCAGGTCTGCGGCACAAAAAAATAAAAGAATCCCTTCCCTCTTCTTTCCCCAAAGCGCAAAAATGCCCCCGGACACATCGTCCGGGGGCATTGCAAAACCCTGACGGATCAGGCTTTTGATGCGCATTTCATTCGAGGCGGGCGCTTCGCCCCCTCGAGCTCCCCCGCTGCTCTGTCGCATTGCCCCGCAGCGACGCTTTTACGAGCAAAAATGCCCCCGGACAACCGTCCGGGGGCATTGCTCATGATATCTTTCCTGTTGATATTTTTCCTGTCTTTCCGGCTTGCGCTTATGCAGCCGCGTAGCCGCTGAGGATGGAGGCCATCTCGGCGCGGGTCGCCGCGGCGTTCGGCGCGAGCAGTTTGCCGTCGCGGCCGAGGATGAGCTTCTCCGCGTTGGCCCACTGCATCTCGGCCTGCGCCCAGGCCGGAATGTCCGCCGCGTCGCCGAAAGCGGAGAGGTCGGCGCGCACCGTCACGTCCCGGCCGGCAAAGGCCGCATAGCCGCAGAGCATAACCGCAGCCTGCGCACGCGTGACGGTCATCTCGGGCCGGAATGTCCCGTCGCCGCAGCCGACGACGATGCCGTTGGCCGCCGCCCAGATGACAGCGTCCGTATACCACTCGCCGGCCGGCACATCCGAGAACGGATTGGCCGCCGTGACTTCCGGCTCGCCCGCCATCGCGTAGAGGATGACCGCGAGCATCGCGCGGGTCAGCTCCTGATCCGGCGCAAAGATCGTCGCGCTCTCGCCGACCATCCAGCCGCGGTTGTACACGCGCTTGATGTCCGTGTAGGCCCAGTGGTTCGTCACGTCCACGAACGGCAGGAACGCACCGGCCTCTTTCGTATAATCGGCGGTGAAGAACACCTCGATCCCGTCGCCGTCCTCGAGCTCATACGCACCCATGTAAGTATCCGGGAACTCGCCGTTGACGCGGTACATCCAGCCGGAATACTGGCCCTTGCTCAGCTCGGCCACCTTCGTGCCGTCCGGTGCGGTGACTGCCTGGACATAGCTGCCCTTAGCATCATATGTATAGCCGTTGGCAGCAAGCACCTGTTTGAACACGTCAAATGCCGTCGTACCCTCAGGCAGATCGCGGACCACGGTCGGCAGGATCCAGGCCTCGGTGTCCGTGTGCAGCTGGAAGGTGACGGTGATCGTCTCGGGATTCGGATCGACCGGCGTCGGATCGACCGGCGTCGGATCGATCGGCGTCGGGTCCACCGGCGTTGGGTCCACCGGCGTCGTTCCGACGACCGTGACCTTTGCGGACACCGCCTGATGGCTCAGCGCCTGGAAGTCCGCGTTGTCCGGATAACGTGCGGCGTACTTGCCGAGCGTCTCGCTCGAAAGCTCGCTGCGGATCGTGACGGTCTTGTCCTCTGCGGGACGAGTCACGAGCAGGTTCTCGTGGCTGATCACGCGGGAGTTGGACGAACGGAACAGCCGCCACTGCTCGCTTTCCGACCAGCCATCCATCGCCACGGGGACGATGCCGCTGCCGGTCAGGTCTGCATTGTCATACACCCAGACGAGCTGACCGTCCGCATCCAGATACGCTTCCTGGAAGGGGTGCAGGTCGGTGAGAATGTTCTTTTCGTCCGTGTTGGCGTTGCGGATGCCGTCAAAGTAGTGCGCCTTGACCTGCGCCATGAGCGCGAGCTCCGCGTCGATCTCCGCCTGCGTGAGCGGCTGGACTTCGATCACGAAATCACGCGAAGCAGCGACGCCGCTGTCGGCATCCGTGAGCGTCACCGTGACGGTGACATCCTTTGCCGCCTCGCCGGGCAGCGGGCGGTAGACCTCAGCACGCGCGGCGTTGTTCACATCCGGCGGCACGATGGTGTCTTCATCGCTGCTCGTGATGGTCACGGGAGTGTCCTTGCCGTCCACGCCGAAGTCGCGCGTGGTCGGGAAATGAATATCGTTGGCTGCAAGATACTTGCCGTCGCGCTGCGTGAGGGGCAGGCCCGTCACGGCGTCGCGCAGGCCGCCGTAGGCGGCAAAGCCCGCATCGAGCCTGGCGAGCAGATCCTCGCGCACGGTCGTCTCCTGCCCCTTGACGGTGACATAGAAGACCTTACTCACGGTAATGGCCTGCTCCTGCGTGTCCGTGAACTGGAAGGTCACGGTCGCGGTGAGGGTGACGGCCTTGTCCTGCGCGGGCGTCTTGACCACGCCGACATAGGGGTCAAAGAGCGTGTCCGGCGTCTGCTGGTTTTTGTCGCTGACGGCGATCGCCGTCGGGTCGCTGGACGTCCAGGAGATGAGCGCCCACCGCTTGCCGTCGATGACCTTCGGCAGCGTCAGATCCTGCGTGAGCTGGTTCGGGTCCTCACCGGCGGCGCACAGGCCCTCGGTGGTGAGCTGGCTCGTGATCTCGGCGGAGATCGCATCGCGCACGCGCTGCACGTCCCAGCCGATGACGACCGGGACCTGCAATGTCTCGGTCGCGCCGGCCTTGCTGAGCGTAAACGTGACGTTGTAGCTGCCGTTGTGCATGAGCGGCGTGGTGTTCGGGTCCGCGAAGAAATACGTGATGGTGCCGTCGGCCGCGACGCCCGCACCGCCGTACACTTCCTCGACCTTGGAGACGCTGACCGCGATGCTGCTGTCGTCGAGCTTCGCGCTGAGCATCGTGTTCACATTCGTGTCCCGGCCGTATTCCGGCGTCAGGGTGATGGTGCCGTCGAGCCGCTCGACGAGCTTGCGCAGCTCGCTCTTGGCGGCTTCCTTATCGAGCTCCGCCTGCGACCAGACGCGGATGTCAAAGTTGCGGTAGGCAGTGGCCTCGCCGCGCGTGAGCGTCGCCGAGAGGGTGACGGTCTGGATGCCGCTGGCCGGCAGCGTCACGGCGCCAGTGGCCGGGTCGATGATGCTGCTGTCCGAGCTCGTCCACGTGATGGCCGAGCCGTTCACGGCCCCGGTCGCCGGCAGCGCGATCGGCGTGGCCGCGCGGATGTCGGAGGTATCGAGCGTCAGGGCCGAGGCGTCGGCCTTGAGCAGACGCTCTTCCGCCGTGGCGATGCGCACGGGGCTGCTGAGCGTTTTATATTCTCTGGAGACGGTGTCATAGAGCAGGAAGGACAGGTAATTGCCCGCCATGTCCTCCGGGATGGTGTACTCCCGGCCGGTCGTGCCGGCGATCTCCTTATACGAGCTGGCGCCGGTGTTGCCCTCGTTGTAGTCCGCGGCCGTGAGATAGCGCCACTCGATCTTCAGTTTCGGGAAATTCTCGTAGTCGTACTCGCCGCCGCCGAGGACATTGATCTTGGCGCGCACCGTCTCGCCCACGGCGACAACGCCCTCGAGCTCCACGGCCGTGATCTGGGGGATGACGTAGATCGTGAGGCTCGCCGTGATGTCGCCCGCCGTGGCCGCCGTGATGACCGCCTTACCGGCGCCGTCGGCCGTCGCCTTGACGATCACGGACTGGTTGGCCGCGCCCGCGCCCTCCGGCGTCTCGAGCGTGACAATGCCCTCGCCCTCCGTCAGCGTCCAGTTAACGTGCGTGTCCTTGTCCATATCCTTGCAGGCGGCGGTGATCGTCACCTGCGGCTGCGGCTCCGTGTTCGTGCGCCAGAGCGTGGCCGGGCCGGTCAGCTCGATGCGCGGGTCGGGCTGCACCACTTCGCCTGCCTGCCAGACGAGGATGGGGTAGCCGTTGTTCGCGCCCGCCGTGTCCTCTTTGAAGGCGTTGCCGAGCTTGTCCGCAAGGCCGTCGGGAGAGGTAATAGCGATCGCCGTAGCGGGCGTGCCGTTATAGAGTGCATCCGCTGCCGGATTCGCATAGTAGCTGTTGCTGATCGTGCCCTTAAAGTTTGCGGTAATGCCCGCGTAATAGCTTCCGCCATTTGTAGCGGTGATCGTACCACTGTTATAGCAGTTGGTGATCTTGCTGGCAGGCAACGTATCAGAGCCGCAAATGCCGGAGGCGTGCCACTGACCGCTGATCGCACCGGTATTATAGCAATTTTCAATCGTGACCTTGTTGCTGCCGCCATAGCCAAGAATACCGGCTGCAATGTTGCCATTCCCGTTTACGGTCGCAGTATTCGCACAATTTGTGATCGTGACCGGGCCTTTGTTGACCTTACCAACAATACCGGCCGTTGCGTTTGACGAACTACTTTTTTTCGTAGAGGTGACAGTTCCGGCAAAAGAGCAGCTATCGATCGTGGCGCTGGTCTGCGTTCTGCCGACGATGCCGCCAACAAAAGCGCTGCTGCTCGCAGAAACATTGCCCTCGACCTTCAGATTCTTGATGGTCGCGCCGCAAACCGTGCCGAACAGGCCAGCACCTTTGCTCGAAGTCAAGTTCACCGACAGGCCCTTGATGGTGTGGTTCGCACCGTCAAAGGTGCCGGCATATGCGCCGCCCACCGTTGGGCCCTCAAATGGCGTCCATGCTTCGCCGCCCAGGTCAATGTCGGCCGTCAGCGTTGCGCAGAGGTTGCTGGACGCCTCCGCATTGGCCATGTCGCGGAACGCCTTGAGGTCTGCCGCCGTGGCCAGCAGATACGGATCGTCCTCCGTGCCGCTGCCGCTGAGCGTGTCCGCGGCCAGTGCCGCCGGCATGAGGCTGAACACCATCGTCAGCACCAGCAGCAGGGCCAGAAACCGTTTTTTCATGTGCTTTCCTCCCAAAACAAAAAAATTCTGCCCGCCGGAATCGGCGGACAGGTGTAGCAAAACCAGCCGAACGAAATTCCTTCGTTCAGCCATGCAACTTCCGGTTCCGGCAGAAATGCCTGCAGCCTTCGGGTATTCTGACTTATCCGCCTTCCGGCGGCTTCACAGTGACCGACTCGCGGGGCTTTTCACCCGCATTCCCCCTGCCGCCCGAAGCGGCGAAGACTGCGCAATATACAGTTTCGGTCGTAGTGTATCACAGCCCGGCGCGGTTGTAAATCCTTTTTCCGACCGTATTCGCGGGCGAAGCGGATGGCCCACAAAGCGCCGCAGCGCCGCACGCCGGCGCCGAACACGCAAAACACCCCCGGACCGAAGTCCAGGGGTGCACTGATGGAATGCTTATTTGCGAATGTAAGCGCTGAGGATGGAGGCCATCTCGGCGCGGGTCACCGCGTCGTTCGGCGCGAGGAGCTTGCCGTCGCGGCCGACGATGAGCTGTCTGGCAACGGTCCACTGCAGCTCAGCCTGCGCCCAGGACGGAACGTCCGCCGCGTCGCCGAACGCTGAGAGATCGGCGCGCGCCGTCACGTCGTCACCGGAGAAAGCCGCAAAGCCGCAGAGCATGACAGCCGCCTGTGCGCGCGTGACCGCAGTGTCGGGCCGGAACGTGCCGTCACCGCAGCCGGCAACGATGCCATTTTCAGCCGCCCAGATGACCGCGTTCGTATACCACTGGCCGGTCGGAACGTCCGAGAACTTGTTTTCCGCCGTGACCGCCGGCTCACCGGCTCTGGCATAGAGAATGACCGCGAGCATGGCGCGGGTGAGCGTCAGGTCGGGCGCGAAGGTCTTGTCGTCCACGCCGACCATGAGGTTACGGGTATACATGCGCTTGATAGCAGTGTACGCCCAGTGATCCCACGACACATCGGTGAATGGCAGGACCATGCCGGGCACCTGCATGTAGTCGGCCGTGAAGAAGACCTCAATCTCGTCGCCGTCCTCAAGCTGGAAGGCGTTCATCGCCACATCCGGAATATCGCCGTTGACGCGATAGAGCCAGCCGGAGTTTTTCCCCTTGCTGAATTCGGCGACTTTGGTGCCGTCCGGCGCGGTGACCGCCCGCAGATAGCTGTAATTTGCATCATAATCATACGTGTAGCCGTTGGCCGCGAGCACCTGCCGGAACACGTCAAGCACCGTCGTGCCCTCGGTCGAAACGCTGACCACAGCCGGCTGGATCCAGACGTCCGTGTCCGTGTGCAGCTGGAAGGTGACGGTGCACACGCTCGAGGGTTCCGTCGGGGCCGTCGGAGCCGTCGGGACGTCCGGTCCCACAGCCAGCGCCGCCGGCAAGAGACTGAAGACCAGCGTCAGCGCCAGAAGCAGCGCCAAAAACCGTTTTTTCATGTTGCTTCCTCCTGAAACAAAAAATTTCTGCCCGCCGGGACCGGCGGACAGCTGCAGCAAAACCGGCCAAACGAAATCTCTTCGTTCAGCCATGCAGTTTCCGGTTCCGGCAGAAATGCCTGCAGCCTTCGGGTATTCTGACTGATCCGCCTTCCGGCGGCTTCACAGTGACCGACTCGCGGGGTTTTGCACCCACATTCCCCCTGCCGCCCGAAGCGGCGAAGACTGCGCAGTATGCAGTTCTGAGCGTAGTGTACCACAGCACGGCGCGGTTGTAAATGCTCCGGCACGACATGTGCAGAAATTAAAAAAATCTCCTCCCGGCGGTTACGGGAGGAGATTTTTTTGTGCGGGGAAACCGCACATTGGGGGGGCGGTCACCGGGAGGCGGTTACTCCCGGAAACCATGGAGAAAAAACAGAAATGGATGAAAAATAGCAAAGGAAAATGGGATCAGCGCTTGATGCTCACGATGTCTCTGCCAAGCAGAGCCGTGTAAAGGCCGCCGATCACGAGCGCAAGCACACCCAGCAGCGCCATCGCGGCAGAGCGGGCGGAGTACGTGCTCATAAAGGAGACAGCGGTGATCTCGATCGCGAGAAACGCAGCGAATGCCAGAATGTTCAGCCAGATGTTTTTCATAGCAGCTACCTCCTGTTTTTGGGGTTCCGAGGGCGTTTTCCAATCCCTCTGTTTACAGTTGCATAATAGCACAACGTCCGCCTGTTGTAAAATTCACAATTTTGAAAGGAACGTTTTGCGTTTTCGATTCAATTCAAAAATCTGATGATATTCTTTCGCGAAAATGATAATTTCCTGTCAATCTGTCCCTGCGATCTGTTGGATAGCCGAAAAAAAGCTTGACGCAGGCCGGATTTACGACGTATTATAAATTCGAGAAAAAAACGGATCCAGATCGGGATAAGGAGGCATTGCCTATGGAACTTCGTTTGCTGACCACATTTTTAAAGGTTGCACAGCTGCAGAGCTTCTCCAAGGCCGCAGAATCCCTGGGTTATTCCCAGTCCGCCGTTACGGTACAGGTCCAGCAGCTCGAAAATGAGCTGGGCGTGCGCCTGTTCGACCGCATCGGTAAAACCGTATCCATCACCCACTACGGGCAGGAGTTTATCCCCTACGCACGCGATGTCGTATCGGCCGCGGCGCGCGCCGTGTCGTTCACGGTACAGGAGCGCGATTTGACCGGCACGCTGCGCATCGGCACGATCGAATCGATCATGACGGCCAGCTTCGGAGAGATCCTGCCGCTGTATCATGAGCACTGTCCGCACGTGAACACGCAGCTGGTCGAGGGCGACACGAAAACGCTCTCGGATATGCTCATGCACAACGAAGTGGATCTGATCTACACGCTCGACGACATGGGCTATGACGCACAGCGCGTCAAGCTCTTCGAGTGCCCGCAGGAGATCGTCATCGTCGCAAGCCCCAAGCACCCGTTTGCTGCCGCCAAGCAGCTCAAGCTGGCCGATCTCGTCAACGAACCGTTCGTGCTCATGCCGCAGTTCAACAGCTATCGCCACCAGTTCGACATGGAGCTGGCGCACCAGAAGCTGTCGATCCGGCCGTTTCTGGAGCTGGAGAGCACGAGCATGGTCATGCAGCTGCTCGAGCACAACCCCTATCTGTCCGTGCTGCCGCGCTACACGGCGCGCCGCCGCGCGGAAGAGGGCCGGCTCGCCATTCTGCCGGTCGCGGATTGCCACATGGAGCAGTGGAGCCAGCTGGTGCACCACCGCGACAAGGTACTTACGCCGCAGATCCGCGCCATGGTCTCCGTCATCGCGCAGGTGGAAAACATCCCGCTGCATCTCGAAGACTGACGCGGCGCAAAAATCAAAAAACAGCCCCCATCGGATGATGGGGGCTGTTTGCTGTCTGTGAACAGAAACTCAGTCGGTCACGTACGGCAGGAGGGCGATCTGACGCGCTCTCTTGATGGCCTCGGTGAGCTCGCGCTGATGCATCGCGCAGGTGCCGGTCGTGCGGCGCGGCAGGATCTTGCTGCGCTCGGACAGGAAGCGGCGAAGCTTCGCGGTGTCTTTGTAGTCGATATAAGTGCACTTGTCCACACAGAACTGGCAAACTTTTCTGCGTTTGCGGTTCTTGCTCTTATCTCTATCAAAAGCCAAGACTGTAATCCTCCTTTATCAAAATCAGAACGGCAGGTCGCCGTCATCGTCGTCCAGTTCGGAAAAAGCGCTGCCGCCCTGGGGGACATTGTCATATCCGCCATAGCTGCCGCGGTGAGCCGGTGCCGATGCGCTCGGCGCTGCCGGACGAGGCGCATCGCCGCCGTCGCGGCGCTTGCTCTCGCCGAAGTAGACATTGTCCGCTACGACCTCCGCGCTGCGGCGCTTGCCGCCTTCACGGTCGGTCCAGTCGCGGATCTGCAGGCGGCCGCTCACGGCGGCCATGCTGCCCTTGGTGAAGTACTTGGAGACAAACTCCGCCGTGCTTCTCCAGGCGACAATGTCGATGAAGTCCGTCTGCCGCTCGCCGCCGTCCCGACCGCCGAAATCACGGTCGACCGCCAGCGTGAACGAAGCCACGGGAATCTGGGACTGGGTATAACGAAGCTCGGGGTCACGGGTCAGACGGCCCATGAGCACAATGTGGTTCAGCATTGCCGTGCCTCCTTATTCCGGGCGACGGGTGATCAGGGAGCGGAGAATACCGTCCGTGATGCCCAGCACACGATCCAGCTCGGCCGGGAAATCCGGACCGCTGGTGAACTTGACGAGCACGTAGTAGCCCTCAGAAATGTAGTTGATCTCGTAAGCGAGCTTGCGCTTACCCATCTCCTCCATTTCCTCCAGCGTGCCGTTCTGCTCGACAAGCGCCTTGAACTTCTCGACGACTGCTGCAGTCTCTTCCTCCGACAGATTGGGGTTGATGATATACATCAGTTCGTACTTTTCGGTGGTTTTTGCCATTTCAGTTGCACCTCCTTCTGGTCTAGTGGCCCTCATCTCCAATGAGAGCAAGGATCACCCGCGTCAATACGCAGGCCATATTATTATACCTGAAAAACCGGGAAAGTCAATCCTTTTTTGCACTTTCCGGCGTATCGAGCACGTGCACATTCATCTGCGGGTAGGACATGGACACGTCGTGGGCATCAAACGCCGCGCCGACGGCCTCCATGAGGTCATAATACACGGTCCAGTAGTCCACCGTTTTGCACCAGACGCGCACGGTGTACTCGATATTGCTCTCCCCGTAGCCCGACACGCGCACGAACGGCGCCGGCTCCGGCAGGATGCCGGACACGAGCGACACGGCGTTGTGCAGCGCCGCCTTCACCTGCTCCGGGCGGCAGGTATAGTCCGCGCCGAACGTCAGGTCCACGCGCCGCTGCAGCTCGCGGTTATAATTGACGATCTTGGACGCCGAGAGGTCGCTGTTCGGCACGTAAATGTCCTTATTATCCAGCGTGCACAGCTGCGTGTAGATCAGGCCGATGTCCTTGACGGTGCCGCTCACGTCGCCGGCCTCGATGAAATCACCGTCCTCGAACGGCCGCGTGAGCAGGATGGTGATGCCGCTCATGGCGTTGGACAGGCAGTTTTGCACCGAGAGCGACAAAGCCAGACCGAGCAGGCTGAACACGGCCAGCAGCGCCGTGACGTTAAAGCCGAGACTGTCGGCCACAATGAGGATCGCCATGAACTCCAGCGCGATCTTGAGCACCTTGAGGATGAACCGGCTCAGGCTCTCCGACAGGCGCGAGTGCGCCGAGATGCGCCGCGCGACGCGCATGACGAGCCAGATGACGAGCACGCAGATCACGAGCGTGACGGCGGAGGTGATGAGCTTTTCGAGCGTGAGACTGCCGAGGCTGAAGCCGATGGCGTTGTTCACGTCCTCGATGCTGTCTTTCGTGGATTCGAGCGCATTCTGATAGGTGTCCGTATTCAAATGGCGGTCTCCCCTTTCGTGTGGGATTCGATCTTGTATTTAGTATACGCCATACGCCGCCGGTTTTCAACACGTTCCGGCGGGCGGGGTGTTGGAGAAGGATGTGTGCGTGCCATGGTGTCCGAAAATACCGCACTTCAAAGCAGTGCGGGAACTTCCGTTCTCTGAGCGGCAGGGGCGCTCGATGGGGCAAGGCCCCCGCGGATGGAGTGGTGCCTTTTTGCACTTTTAAGCGCAAAAAGGCGGGGCTGAGATCAGCCCCGCCTGCGTGGGTAGGAAAACTTATGCCTCGTCGTAGAGCTTCTTGAGCTTGAGCAGGTGCTCGTAGCGGGCCTTGGCGTTGTCCTCAGACTTCGCGAACAGCTCCTCGGCGCGATCCGGGAACTCGTTGGTCAGGCGGGCGTAGCGCGCCTCGTTCATGAGGAAGTCGCGGTAGCC
>ERZ780168.3372-NODE-3372-length-12568-cov-3.953888_pt1 | contig 12568 bp, 10 predicted proteins | sample MGYA00510981_ERZ780168 | MGnify/ENA primary metagenome ERZ780168 (study PRJEB29588, sample SAMEA2158769) | human gut metagenome | biome: human gut; feature: human-associated habitat; material: faeces | place: Denmark | collected 2008/2010 ...
TGATCGCCGCCGATGGCACGCAGAAAATCGTACTGCGGAAAAATGGTCGCCACGGCGGAGAGCTTTTCGTTCTCTGTGGAATCCGCCGTCTCCTTTGCGGAACCTGCGCAGCCCGTCAGAAGAAGGAGCGCAGGAAGGAGGAGAAGGCGTAAATGTTTTCTGGAAAAAAACGTCATGATACTCCTTTCTGAAAGAAAATACGGAAGCATTGTGAAAAAGCTCCGTATCAGACCGTTCAGTAACAAATGCCGCAGGAGTGGGAAGCGGCAGACGGAGAGTGTACCCCTCCGAAAAAAGATCAGTTACCATCATATAGCAGGGGTGATTCATTTGTCAAGGAAAGACACAAAAAGCTGCGTCCGCCAGAAGCGGGGAAGCAGCTTTTTGCAGATATTTGATACGTTTTGTGAAACCGGATTACGATACCCTGCGGAACTGTGCCTGGTAGAGCTGGTAGTACGCGCTCTGTTTTGCCATCAGTTCGTCGTGGGTTCCCTGTTCGAAAATCTTTCCGTGGTCGATCACGAAAATCCGGTCCGCATTTTTAATAGTAGAAAGACGGTGCGCAATGATGAACGAGGTACGGCCCTTCAACAGGCTTTCGATTCCCTGCTGCACCTGAATTTCTGTCTGTGTGTCGATGCTGGACGTCGCCTCGTCGAGAATCAGAATCCGCGGATCAGACACCATCGTTCTGGCAAAGGCGAGAAGCTGGCGCTGGCCGTTGGAAAGACGGGCACCGCGCTCGCTGATCTCGGTGTCATAGCCGTCCGGCAGCTCTATGATAAAGTCATGGGCATGCACGGCCTTTGCGGCGGCAATGATTTCTTCCTCCGTGGCATCGAGCTTTCCATACGCAATGTTGTCGCGGATCGTGCCGGAGAAGAGAAAGTTGTCCTGTGTCATCACGCCCATCTGGGCACGCAGGCTGTTGATGGAGACATCCGTCAGGCTGTGGCCGTCGACGCGGACCGTTCCCGAAGTAATATTGTAGAAACGGCTGATCAGATTGACAATGGTCGTCTTTCCAGCGCCGGTCGGGCCGACGAGTGCGATTGTCTCACCGGGAGCCGCTGTAAAGCTGACATCTTTTAAAACCAGCGTGTCCGGATCATCGGAGTAGGCAAAGCTGACGTGGTCGAACGTTACTTCTCCTTTGATCGGCGGCAGTTCTGTGACGCCAGGCTTGTCGGCAACCTCCGCCGGTGTGTCGAGGATCTCAAAGATTCGCTCCGCAGCGGAAAGGTTCGTGATCAGCTTGTTGTAAAAACCGGCCAGGTTCTGGATCGGATCCCAGAACATCGTCAGATACATCGCAAACGCCGTGAACGTACCGATCGGAACGGCATCCACGCCGAGCACGGAAATACCGATAAAATACAGAAGAAACGTTCCGATGCCCCAGGTTACCTCGATCACAGCGGAAAAACCATCCGCCAGGCGGACCGCATGGATAAAGGAGTTCTGATGCTCAAGAAGAAGCCGGTCAAACTCGCCCTGCGATTCCTGCTCTGCGGTAAAGCTCTTGATGATGCGGATACCGGAGAAGTCCTCGTGGATATACGCCGTAACATTGGAAGATTTTTTCCGGAACGTCTGCCATCTCTTGTGTGCGACGATCTGAATAAAATACATGCCGATAGCGATCAGCGGTAGCACGAGAATCGCACTTAAGGAGAGCCAGATGTTTTTGATCATCATGATCACCAGAATGGCGATGATCGTGAGAATGTTCGGAATCAGCTTTGTGACACCGTCGTTCAGCACATCCTTTAACGAGTTGACATCGCCGATGATGCGCGCCAGAATCTTTCCGGCCGGGCGGGTATCGAAAAAGCTGAAGCTTAAGGTCTGGATATGCGTGTAGAGCTCGTCACGGATTTCCAGAAGAATGTTGTTGGTAATGCGCGCCATCAGAAGCATCCGCAGGCGGACACCGGCCGCGTAAACCAGGTTGATCACAACCATGAATACGCAGAGGGCAACAAGCCCGCGCCAGTCTTTCTGCGCAATATTGACGTCGATGGCGTACTCCAGGAGCAGCGGGTTCACAGTGGAAATCGCGATGGTAACGGCGAGAACCACGAGAACGACGGCAACCTGGCGTTTATAATTTTTTAAGTAGGAGAAGAGGCGGCGGATGGTCGCGCTTTTTAAGACCTCTTTCTGCTCTTCATCTACTTTACTGGAATTGATAGCCATAATCGTATTATTCCTCTCTTAACGGGTAAGTAAATACAGAAGTTGTCGGGTAACAGATTAAATTGAATTAAGCATTGGCAGGAAGTGCCTGCTCGAGGGCTGCCTTTGCTTTATGGTAATCACCGTACTGAGCCTCCCAGGTGGAGTAGTACAGGCCTTTCTGTGCCATCAGACTCTCATGCGTGCCGCGCTCGGCGATGCGTCCGTGATCGAGATACAGGATCTCATCGGCACTCTGCACCGAAGAAATGCGGTGGGCAATGATGATCTTGGAAACATCTTTTTTCTCGGCGAGATGGCTCTGGATTTCGTATTCGGTCTCCATATCGAGCGCCGAGGTGGAATCATCCAGTACGAGGATCGGAGCCTGTTTTGCCAGGGCGCGTGCGATGGAAAGACGCTGCTTCTGACCGCCGGAAAGTCCCATGCCGCGTTCGCCGATGACGGTTTCGTACTGATCCGAAAGATGGTCGACGAACTCGGAAGCACATGCAGCGGAGACAGCGTTATGTACCTCCTCGGATTTCATCGTGCTGCGGCTGCCGAGGCGGACATTCTCAGAAATGGTATCTGAGAACAGGAAGACGTCCTGCATGACGACGGAAGAAGTATCGCGCACGGTGCGCAGCGGCAGGGTGCGGATATCGTGGCCGTCGAGACAGATGTAACCATCGGTGACATCGTAAAAACGCTCGAGCAGATTGACGATGGTTGTTTTTCCGGAACCCGTCATACCCATGATGCCGAGTGTGTGGCCCTGCTTTAAGGTAAAGTCGATATCCTGCAGAATCGGTGTGTCATGCAGGGAGAAATCGACGTGATGGAATTCCAGGTCACCCGGAAGTTTTGAAAGCTCCACCGGATTTTCCGGTTCTGCGATCTGCGGCTCCTCTGCGAGAATTTTGTTCAGCTTCTTGTTGGAAACAATCGCAGAAGCGAAGCAGTTGCCGAGCCAGCCGACGTTTTCGATCGGCCAGGTGATCTTGGAGGTGTACTCCATAAAGGCCGTTAAAACACCGAGCGTAATGCGTCCGTGGATGACACCGTAGCCGCCCGCGAGAAGGACGAGCACGCGCATCAGCTTCGTAAGAAACGAGATGGCGGGATCGTATTTCATCAGGACGTGCGCCTGATCCATGTTGAGATCGCAGTATTTCTGATTGTGTTTCCGGAATTTTTTGATCTCATACGGTTCCCGTGCAAAGGATTTAACGGTGCGGACACCGGCGAGATTTTCCTGTGCAACGGTATTCATGACGGCGTTTTCCTCGCTGATCGCATCGTAGACACGGTCGAGTTCTTTTTCGAGGCGGATTGCGATGCCTGCGACGAAAGGAAGGATCGCCACGGAGACGAGTGTCAGCGGCAGATCCAGTTTGACCATACTGACCATTGCCATCATGATACAGATCAGGCCTTCTAAGATCAGCATGCCGGCAAAGCCGAGGATATCCCAGATCCGGTCGACGTCATCGCGCACGCGGGCGAGGAGTTCGCCGGTATTGTTTTTGTCAAAGTATTCCACCGAAAGCCGCTGGACGTGGCGGAACAGGTTGCCCCTCATCTGGCTGGCGACGCGGACGCTGCTGACATCGAATAAAAATTCTTTGATGTACTGAAACAGGGCTTTTGCGGCACCGATCAGAAGAAAGGCGGCAAGGTATTTCCAGAGCAGTTCCATTTTGTGACCGACCAGCACGTCATCCACGATGTGCAGCGTGACAAGCGGCGCGAGCATATCGAGAAAGACACTTAAGGCCATGGAACCAAAAGCGAAAACGTAGTAGTACCAGTTCTGGAGCAGGTACTTACCGATTGGATTTTTCTTCATGAATGTTAAAACCTCCTCATTGATGTCGTTTGGGTGTCTGGCAGAACATAGGCTTTCAAAAGCTCCGTAAGTGTGGGAACGGAACAACGGGAAACGAAAGCGAAGGCTGCGTTTGTATATAAAAGAAGGGAATCGATGCGGTAAGAAGACCGCGGAATCTGCCTGCCGGAAACGGAGCGAGGCCGGAAAGAACGGTTTCGCACTGTTTATAGCAATAAAAAAAGCCGCAGTATCAACGTACCGCGCCTTCTGTGCGAAATAGCAGGCATAAAGAATGCATAGAGATTTGTTATGCAGAGTTAATGCTTACAAAGAATTTCGAAAGAAGGGCAGCCACCTGGTTTGATCGCCATACGAAGTTTATTCTGTTTTACGCTGGATGCATAAATAAGATTGATCATAAGTGGTGTTCTCCTTTCATGATTTTTTCTGCCGCATCTGATCGAACACGACAGCTTATGGTTCTAAGCTACTCCTGTTTTCCGGATTTGTCAATTGTTATTTTCAAAAATTAAAAAATAAAAGCTGCAAAAGGTATGAAAATTGCGAATTTGGGTAGCTGTTTTGGGGAATATGAGATATAATATTACTGTTCAATCAGCAGTGAAACACTTGCTGTTTCGCTGCGTAAGAAAGTGATTCAGGTGTGAGCAGCCCTCCTTTTGCGTAGCAAAACTTTCAATGAGGGCTGCGAATGTTACAGTTCGCAGGTATCTGTGAACTGTAACGATATAATAAACGAGAGTATAAGCGGAAAAATCACAAGCTAACATGTGAAACGAGGGGACAAAAAGATGGAAAAAATAATTGCAGGTCTGGTGCAGATGGATTCCGGGCCGGATATGAATGAAAATATGCGTATGGCCGAGCAGTATGTGCGGGAGGCGGCGGAACAGGGAGCGAAGCTGATTCTTTTCCCGGAGACCGCAGAATACACGGGAGCAGACATGCCGGGCCACGCAAGTGCAGTGCCGGGCTACGTCAGCCGCCGGTTTTCCAGCCTTGCCAAACGGTACGGTGTCTATCTGCACTGCGGCAGCATGACGGTACGGCGCCATCCGGGGCGTCCGTCCAACACGTCGTTTCTGTTCGGACCAGATGGAGAAACGATTGCAGAATACAGCAAAATACACATGTTTGATGTAAATATTCCGGGCAGTGTCTCCTACGAAGAATCACACGAGATCTGCCCGGGAAATGAAATTGTTCTTGCGGACACGGCGCTTGGCCTGTTCGGCATGAGCATCTGCTACGATATCCGCTTTCCGGAACAGTACCGGCTGATGGCATCCTCCGGAGCAGATGCATTTCTGATAGCGGCAGATTTTACGAAAACAACGGGAGAGCGCCACTGGGAAGCACTGCTGCGCACGCGCGCCATTGAAAACGGATGCTACGTGCTCGCCGCCAACCAGTGCGGCCAGAAAGCGCGGTTTGAGGCGTACGGCCATTCCATGATCATTGCGCCGGACGGCGAAATTCTTGCGGAGGCAGATGATACCCCGCAGGTACTCATCGCAGAGCTGGATCCGGAAGTGCTGGAGCGGACAAGAAATGAAATCCCGTCTCTGGAAAACAGGAGAGACGATCTTTACCGTGTAAGCTCGGGAAACGTACGGATTTATGAAGAATAAAAATGCAGGGAGGAAATAAGAAGATGGATCAGTTTATACAGTATACCCCGACGGAAGTCGTGTTCGGAAAAGAGACCGAAAACCAGGCAGGCGCTGAGGTAAAGAAATGGGGCGGCACAAAGGTGCTCGTCGTTTACGGAGGCGGAAGTGCAAAACGGAGCGGTCTTCTGGACCGAGTGGAAGCATCTCTTGCAAAAGAGGGCCTTGCCTTTGAAGAGCTTGGCGGCGTAAAACCAAACCCGAGACTTGCCCTTGCCGAGGAGGGTGTGAAAAAAGCAGTGGAAATGCAGGCAGACTTTATTCTTGCCGTCGGCGGCGGAAGCTCGATTGACACCGCAAAAGCCGTTGCGCATGGAGCTGCAAATCCGTCGGAGGCACTCTGGGATATCTGGACGAAAAAAGTACCGCTGACAAAATCTCTCCCGGTAGGAGCGGTTCTGACGATACCGGCAGCCGGAAGCGAGATGAGCGATTCAGCAGTTCTGACAAACGAGGCAATCGGCAAAAAGGCCGGCATCAACACGCCGTTCAACCGCTGCAAATTTGCCATCATGAATCCAGAGCTGGCAGCAACCCTGCCGAAATACCAGATTGCCTGCGGAGTAACTGACATCATGATGCACACGATGGAGCGCTATTTCATTCCGGAGAGCCAGTGCGAGATGACGGACGAGATCGCAGAGGGACTCCTCCGTACCGTAATCAAAAACGGACCGAAGGTTCTGGAAAACCCATCCGATTACAATGCGATGGCGGAAATCATGTGGTGCGGAAGCCTGTCACACAATGGACTGACGGAGTGCGGACGCGGCAAAGATTTTTCGGTACATAAATTTGGCCATGCGTTAAGTGCAAAATACGATGTAGCACACGGCGCATCCCTGGCGGCAGTCTGGGGTGCCTGGGCGAAATACCAGTACGATGAGGAGACGGTTCTCTGGCGGTTTGCACGGTTTGCAGAAAAAGTCTGGGGCATCACAGAGGGAAGCGATCACAAACGGGCAACGGAAGGCATTGAGCGCACAGTAGCGTTCTTCCATTCGCTCGGCATGCCGACCTCCCTGCATGAGCTTGATATCCCGAACCCGTCGGATGAGGATCTGCGTGCCCTTTCCATGGATGCAACACAGCAGGACACTGTAAAACTGTCCCGCATCCGCAAGCTGGGCGCACAGGAAGTATATGAGATTTACCAGATGGCGCGATAAAAGGAGGAAAAACAGATGGCAAAAAAGAAAATCGCAGCACTGTTGATCGCAGCGGCCGTTGCGGCAGGAGGCTGGGCGCTTCCGGCAAGGGTAAGCGCAGCAGAAAATGACGGCACGGCCGTAACCTGGCAGCAGGATGAGACGGAAAGTTCCGAGCAGAATTCGGATGAGGAAGCGGCAGTGCAGGAGCAGAGCGGTACTTCGGAAAACGAGACGCCGGCTGTTACGATTCCAGGTGAGGACAACGAACAGGAGCCGGAAGAGAAACTTCCTGCCGGCTGGGTGAAACAGGAGGACGGAAGCTGGAAATACAGAAAAGAGGACGGCACGATGGCCGCCAGCGAGTGGATCACCCATCTGAACCGGAGATATTATCTGAATGCAGACGAAATCATGTGCACGGGTCTTTCGATGGTCAACGGAAAGCTCTATTATTTTGAGAGCTGGGGCGGAGCCGGATTCCAGGGCTGGAAAAAAGTCGGCGGGGCATGGTACTATCTGAACGAGGACGGAAGCGTCAAAACGAATGAATGGTTCGTTCACGACAAGAGAACATACCATGTAGATGAAAGCGGTGTGATGAGCACCGGACTGCAGAAGATTGACGGAACGCTCTACTACTTCGAGAGCTGGGGCGGAGCCGGATTCCAGGGCTGGAAAAAAGTCGGCGGAACATGGTACTATCTGAATGAGGACGGAAGCCTCAGAACGAATCAGTGGTTTGTGCATGATAAAAGAACGTACCATGTAGACGCAGACGGTGTGATGAGTACCGGCTGGCAGACGATTGACGGTGTTGATTATTACTTTGAAAGCTGGGGCGGCATGCGCGTGAACGCCTGGGCGGCCAAGGGCAGTGACTGGTATTACATGGACAGCAACGGAACCCCAAAAGGGGAAGGCTGGCTGCTGTATGACAAGAACTGGTATTATCTGAGGCAGGACGGCAAAATGATGCACAGTGAATGGCTGTGGTATGATAATAACTGGTATTACCTGCAGAGCTGGGGCGGCATGTATAAGAGCCAGTGGGTAACGATCAAAGGCGCAACGTATTACTTCAGGAGCTGGGGCGGTATTTACAAGAACGGCTGGCAGGAAGTGGACGGAAAAACGTATTACTTCCGAAGCTGGGGAGGCATCTATAAGGATACCTACATCGACGGCTATTACGTTGATAAAAACGGTGTCCGCCGGAACAGCAAAAATATCTGCGTGGCAATCGACGCAGGACACCAGAGAAGAGGAAACAGCGAGAAAGAGCCGATCGGACCGGGATCATCGACCTATAAGGCGAAGGTTGCTTCCGGAACATGCGGTGTGGCAACCGGCATCAATGAGTATGAGCTGAACCTTGCGGTATCCTTAAAGGTACGCGATATCCTTGAGGAGCGCGGCTACGATGTTTACATGATCCGCGAGACGCACGACGTCAATATCAGCAACTCCGAGCGTGCAAAACTTGCCGCGCAGAACGGAGCAGACATTCTCGTGCGTGTACACGCGAACGGCGATTCGAACCAGTCGGTTTACGGAGCACTCACGATGGCACCGAGCAGCAGAAATACGTATCTTTCCGGTGATGTGATCAGCAAGAGCCAGAAGCTCTCCCAGAAGATGATCGCAGCATTCTGCAAAGACACCGGTGCGAAGAACCGCGATGTGATTTACACCGATTCCATGAGCGGCATCAACTGGAGTACCATTCCGGTCACGATCATTGAGCTTGGCTTCATGAGCAATCCTTCCGAGGACCGTTTGATGGCAACCGAGGATTACCGAAACAAGATGGCACAGGGAATTGCGGACGGAATCGACGCATATTACGAATAATCAAAATTGGTCCACTGGACCAATTATTGATATGCCTGGCAACAAAGGGACCTGCCTGAAATGGGCGGGTCCTTTTTGTATGCAAAAAAAAGAAAGCGGAGCGAGTCCGCTTTCTTTTGGGAATCCATAGGAACAGATCTTATTTGTTGTTGTTTTTCTCCAGCTCCTGCATTTTCATCGCACGAACCTTCAGCGGCAGACCGAACAGTGTGATGAATCCGTCTGCATCGTGGTGATCGTAGAGATCGCCGGTGGTGAAGGAAGCAAGAGACTCATTGTACAGGCTGTACGGAGAAGACTCGCCGGCTTTGATGATGTTGCCTTTGAACAGTTTGAATTTTACTTCGCCTGTTACGTATTTCTGGGTTACATCAACGAATGCCTGGATTGCCTCGCGCAGAGGAGTGTACCATTTTCCTTCGTAAACAACCTCAGCAAGCAGGTTTCCGAGATCTTTCTTTGTTTTCAGGGTCTCACGGTCGAGAATCAGCTCCTCTAACTGCTCATGTGCAGCCATCAGGATAGTTCCGCCAGGAGTCTCATAAACACCGCGGGATTTCATGCCGACAACACGGTTCTCAACGATATCAACAATACCGATGCCGTGTTTTCCACCCAGCTTGTTCAGCTCGGTGATGATTTCAGAAACTTTCATTTCTTTTCCGTTTAAGGTCTTCGGAACGCCGGCCTCAAAGGTCATGGTTACGTACTCGCCTTCGTCCGGAGCTTTTTCCGGAGGAGTGGTCAGTACGAGAAGATCGTCGTAGTTCGGCTCGTTGGACGGATCCTCAAGCTCAAGTCCCTCATGGCTGATGTGCCACAGGTTACGGTCACGGCTGTAGCTGTGGTTTGCATCAAACGGAAGGTCGATGCCGTGTGCTTTACAGTAAGCCAGCTCGTCTTCACGGGACTGCATGGTCCATACATCGGTCATTCTCCAAGGAGCGATTACTTTGATATCCGGAGCAAGGGCTTTGATGCCGAGCTCGAAACGGATCTGGTCATTTCCTTTACCGGTAGCGCCGTGGCAGATGGCAACAGCACCTTCTTTTCTTGCGATCTCAACGAGTTTTTTTGCGATAACCGGACGTGCCATGGAGGTACCGAGCAGGTATTTATTCTCATAAACAGCGCCTGCTTTTACGCACGGCATGATGAAGTCTTCACTGAACTCGTCGATAACGTTTTCAATATATAATTTGGAAGCGCCGGAAAGTTTTGCTCTCTCATCGAGGCCAACCAGCTCGTTTCCCTGGCCGCAGTCGATGCAGCAGCAGATTACTTCGTAGTCAAAGGTCTCTTTCAGCCACGGAATAATGGCAGTAGTATCAAGTCCGCCGGAATAGGCAAGTACAACTTTTTCTTTCATAATGTAAGATCCTCCTTGGATTTCTCGTGCACCTATATGCGCGGTGCATCGTCAATGACTAAAATATACATCATACGACAGGATTATGCAAGCTTTTTTTCAGAAATTCAAAAAAAACTTGCATAATATACATTTGAGGTGTATACTTATGCAATCGACGGTATATGACAGCAGAAAACAAAGATTTTTCATTGAAAAAAGAAAATAATTGAGCTATCATAAAGAGAAAAGAAAAAATGTCCGGCAAAACAAGAAAACGGGCGAAAGAAAAAAGGAGAAAAAGGTATGATCAGAGCAGGAATTATCGGTTCTACAGGATATGCAGGAGGCGAGCTGGTGCGTATTCTCCTGGGACACAAAGATGTGGAGATTAAATGGTATGGTTCCAGAAGCTATATCGATAAGAAATATGCGTCGGTTTACCAGAATATGTTTCAGTTAGTAGACGATGTCTGCAAGGACGACAACATGGAGCAGCTTGCAAAGGAAGTAGACGTCATTTTTACAGCAACTCCACAGGGACTCTGTGCTTCCCTGGTAAATGATGAAATTCTTTCGAAAGTAAAGGTCATCGACCTGAGCGCCGATTTCCGTATTAAAGATGTAAAAACGTACGAAGAGTGGTACAAGATCGAGCATAAATCCCCGCAGTATATCGACGAGGCGGTTTACGGACTGTGCGAGATCAACCGTGAGAAAGTAAAACAGGCGCGCATCGTGGCAAACCCGGGATGCTATCCGACCTGCTCGACTCTTTCGATTTATCCTTTATTAAAGGAAGATCTCATTGATGGCAACACCATCATCATCGATGCAAAATCCGGAACCTCCGGAGCAGGAAGAGGAGCGAAAGTGGACAACCTCTACTGTGAGGTCAACGAAAACATCAAGGCATACGGCGTTGCCGGCCACCGCCACACACCGGAGATCGAGGAGCAGCTTTCCTATGCAGCCGGCTACCCGATCACCCTGAACTTCACCCCGCATCTTGTTCCGATGAACCGCGGCATTCTCGTAACGGCATACGCATCCCTGAAAAAAGATGTGACCTATGAAGAGGTTAAAGCCGTTTACGATAAGTATTATGCCAACGAGCAGTTTGTACGTGTTCTCGATAAGGATGTCTGCCCGCAGACGAAATGGGTCGAGGGAAGCAACTATGTGGATGTCAACTTCAAGATCGATCCGAGAACGAAACGAATCATCATGATGGGTGCGATGGACAACCTGGTCAAAGGCGCAGCAGGACAGGCGGTACAGAATATGAACCTGATGTTCGGCCTGCCGGAAAACGAAGGCCTGTGCATGCCGCCGATGTTCCCGTAAAAAAGACAGAAGCAGACAACAGACGGAATTTACGAAAAGCGAGGATAAAAGAATGAAAAAGATTGAAGGAGGCATCACTGCTGCAAAAGGTTTTCAGGCAGCAGGCGGCGCAGCAGGAATTAAAAAACAGGGCGTAAAGGATATGGCACTTGTCTACAGCGAGGTACCGTGCGTAGCAGCAGGAACCTTTACTACAAACATCGTAAAAGCAGCTCCGGTCAAATGGGACCAGGAGATTGTATACAACCATCCAACCGCACAGGCAATCGTCTGCAACAGCGGAATCGCCAATGCATGCACCGGCGAGGAGGGCTATGGCTACTGCAGAAAAACCGCAGAGGCAGCATCAGCTGCACTTTCCATTCCAGAGGACTCCGTTCTCGTTGCATCGACCGGTGTTATCGGAAAACAGATCCCGATCGATAAGATCGCAGCCGGCGTGGAAATGCTGAAACCGCAGCTTGCAGCTACAAGAGAAGCCGCAGCTACAGCAGCACAGGCGATCATGACAACCGACACCGAGCCGAAGGAAGTTGCTGTTCAGATCGAAATCGGCGGAAAAACCGTAACGATCGGCAGCATGTGCAAGGGCTCCGGCATGATCCATCCGAATATGTGCACCATGCTGAGCTTTGTGGCAACCGATGCCAATATTTCGAAAGAGATGCTGCAGAAAGCACTGAGCGAAGTCGTACCGGACACCTACAACATGGTTTCCGTAGACGGTGATACTTCCACAAACGATACCGTTCTCCTTCTGGCAAACGGTCTTGCCGGAAACCCGGAAATTACGGAAGAAAACGAGGATTACAAGATTTTCAAAAAAGCACTCTTTGAAGTCAATAAAACACAGGCGATGCACATCGCAGGCGACGGCGAGGGCGCAACCGCACTGTTCGAAGTGACGATTCAGGGAGCCGAGAGCAAAGAGCAGGCCGTGACACTGGCAAAATCCGTCATCACATCGAGCCTGACGAAAGCGGCAATCTTCGGCCATGACGCCAACTGGGGAAGAATCCTCTGCGCGATGGGTTACTCCGGAGCAAAATTCGATCCGGAAAATGTAGATCTCTACTTTGAGAGCGCAGCCGGAAAACTGCAGATTATCACGAAAGGTGTTGCCGTTGACTACAGCGAGGAGGAGGCAACGAAGATCCTCTCCGAG
>ERZ780168.3374-NODE-3374-length-12562-cov-5.456464_pt1 | contig 12562 bp, 10 predicted proteins | sample MGYA00510981_ERZ780168 | MGnify/ENA primary metagenome ERZ780168 (study PRJEB29588, sample SAMEA2158769) | human gut metagenome | biome: human gut; feature: human-associated habitat; material: faeces | place: Denmark | collected 2008/2010 ...
GATGCCTTCCTGATTAAAATCAAAGATTTTAATCAGGAAATAGTATCAGACCTGCGGGATGAGGATTTCCGTGGTGAATGCTCCATCTTCGCTGTTGCGGCTCAGGTAGCCGTCATAACGGGATACGATGTCGTCTATCCGCACCAGCCCGAAGCCGTGCCCCTCCCCCTTGGAGGTTCTGAAGCCCTTGCCCACCTTACTTAGCTTTTTCGCGGCGGTGAAGTTGGTGAAGGAAATGTAGAGCTGCGTCCCCTTCATATCCATGTACACCCGGATCATCCGCTTTTCCTCCGGCAAGGCCATGCTTGCCTCCATGGCGTTATCGAACAGGTTGCCGATGATGCAGCACAAGTCCAGCTCCGACATTTTCAGCTTCACCGGGATGTGGGCGTCCACCAGCGTCGGGATGTTCCGGGAACGCGCAAGGGAAATTTTGCTGTTGAGAATGGCGTCGGCCATGGGGTTGCCGGTTTTTACCACGGTGTCCACGGTATTGAGATCCGTATCCAACTCGTCCAGGTAGGCTTTCAGGGCGTCCATGTCCCCATTGGCCGCCAGTACCTTCATCATCTGGATGTGGTTGCGGTAGTCATGCCGCCAGCCCCGAATCTGCCGGTACATGTTTTCCACTTCCCGGTAGTGGGTCTCGATCAGCTCCCGCTGATAGGCCGCAATCCGCTTGTCGATTTGTTTGGAAAAGAAAGACATAGCCAATCTCCTATGTGTGCTTGATGATCGCCCGGTTCAAGGGTTCGTAAGCGCCCCTTGGCAGGGGCAGCAGCGTGCCGTCCGACAGGCTGACCTCCGTTTTCGTCACGCGCCGGATGTACTTGAGGTTGATGATCAGGCTCCTGCCCGCGCGGAAGAACCGGTCGTCCAGTTCCTTTTCAAACTCGTTCAAGCTCCGCTTGACGGTGTACGCCGATTTTCCGTGGATGGTCACATAATTCTGCCGCACGTCCAGATACCGGATGTCGTAAAAGGGAATCCGCACCATTTCGCCGCCCAGCTCCAGATTCAGGCACCGTTCCTCCCGCTTCCGCTTTTCCAGCGCCCGGTTCAGCACCGCGAACAGCTTTTCCAGGCTGACGGGCTTCATCAGATAATGCAGCGCCGCCACCTCGTAGCCCTCGGCGATATAGTCGGAATACCCGGTGACGAAGACGATCTGCACCGCCTCGTTGTCTTTGCGCACCCGTTTTGCCAGACTTACGCCGTCCATAGCGCCCATTTCGATGTCCAGCAGCAGAATGTCCCAGTTCTTGTCCTCCGCGTACCGGAACAGGAAGCTCTCGGCGGAGGAAAAGGCGGTAATTTCCGCCTGATGCCCGGCCTGCGCCGCCCAATCCTTTACCAGACCGGAAACATACGTCCGATCTTCCTCCGCGTCGTCGCAGACCGCGATCCTTAATTCCATCGTCCCGCCCCCTTTTTTGTCATTATATCTGTTTTTTTCGCCGCTTGCAAGGGCGAAAAGGGAAAGGAAGCATACCCAGTCCGGGTATGCTTCCAAAAAGCTCAGTTCTCGTATTTTCCTTTCGCCGGTGCGGGAAGGCGCTGGGCAATTTTTTCTGCCAGCGCGTTTCCGATGAAGGCAAAGGCGGTTCCGACGATGATGGAGAAGATCACGTCGGTGGGGTAGTGGACGTACAGGTACAGCCGGGAGAACGTGACCAGCACGGCGATCACCATGGCAGGAATGCCCATCCGCTTGTCGTAGATCATCAGCGGTATCGCCGCCTCAAAGGAGGCGATGGTATGTCCCGACGGGAAGGAGTAATCGTGCTGAGCGTCGATCAGCAGCTTGATGGTAATTCCGAAATTCTCATACTGAAAATCATACGGTCGCGGCCGCGCCACAAGGGGTTTCAGCGTCACGTTACAGATCAGCACACCCATTACAAGGGCGATGCCCATGGCGATGCCGGTTTTTCTCGTCTTGGGGAATACCAGCATCAGTACCGCCCATGCGATCCAGAAGATGCCGCCCTCCCCGAACAGGGTCACGATGGGCATGACGGCATCCAGAAAGCCGCACTGCAAGTGCGCCTGAATCCAGTCCAGAATCGGCAGGTCAAAGCTGACCGCCAGTTGGTTCAGTAATGCCAGCATATTAGCCTCCTTCCGTCGCGTCGGTGCCGGACGGCGTCTCGAACAGAGCGTACAGCGTCATCGGCTCCAGCGTGGTGCCGTTGGGGATGGTGACATGGCCGTTTTCATCCGGGTCGAAGGCCATGGTGTAGGTGGTGCCGTTGTCGTACTTGTCGATACGATACCAACCGATGAATACCTTGCCCTCGGGGGCGGAGACCAGCGGGGTATCCAGCTCCGTAGCGTCGGTCTTGACAAACTCGCTGCTCAGGACGGTATCGCCGTTCATGAAGGTCAGGCGCACCTTGCCCACCGGCGCGTTGACATCCGCGTTGGTGGCGTCATAGACCAGCCACTTGCCAGTGTCCTGCTTCCGGAAGAACAGAGTCGAGTCATACCCGAAGTCCTTGGTGGTGCCGTCTTTACGAGTGACGTTCAGGGTCAGCGACACACGGGCGGAGAACAGATCGTCGCTGTAGCGGGCGTAATCGGAGACCTCTTCCTTGGTGAAGCGGTAGCCGTTATTGCCCTGCATCCACAGGTTGCCGCTCAGGTTGGTGATGACGCTGTAGGCCTCAGAGGAGGTGTCGAAATACTTGGCAATGTCCGCCTTGGATGCCTTCTCGATCATGAACAGGCAGTAGGTCTTCGCCGCGTTCAGCGCCGCTTCCCTCTCGTCGTCGGAGATGGTGTTGGCCTGGGTCTGCTCGGTAAAGGTATGGGTCCCGGCGTCGTAGCTGACCTCCATGGGATTGCCCGACTCGTCAAAGATCGTGACGGTGGGGGTGGCCATCAGGTCGGAAATTTCCTGGGTGCAGATGCTCACGCCGGTGATGCCGATGGGCAGCCGCTCCGCCGCCGCAGTGGTGGCGATCTGAATCACGTGGCTGTCGTCCAGAGGCACACCGTTAACCTCGACAGTGTGACCGTCGGTATTCTTGATATAGAATGTCTCGCTCCGGTCGAAGAACAGCTCAACGCCGCCCAGCTCCCAGTCGGGAATGTCGGTAATGGCGGCCGTCTGACCGGACAGGGTGAAGGAAGCGATCTTCTCGTCCCCCAGGAGGACAAGATACTTCTTATCGCCGGAAAGTCCCGCAGAGGTCTCCTTGAAGGTCAGCGCCGAATCGCCCAACTTGTTTTCCATATAGGAGACGAACTGCTCCTTGCCCTCGTAGGGGGTGTCCTCTATCCCGGCGGCGTCGTACAGAGCGCCCCAATCGGGGTGAGAAAACAGCTGGTCAAAGACCTCCTGGCTCTTGGTGGTAGGCTGGGCGGCCTGGTAATCCGTCAGCCAGCCCTGAAGCCACTGAAGGCCAAAGAACGTGGCCACAAAGAACACCAGGATGAACATGAAATACAGGGTGTAGAAGATCACGCCGCCCAGCCGGGGGCCTTTGCGGCGCTTTTCCGGCATGGTCTGGGCTGCCTGCGGCCGCTTTCCATTGGGCTGACGGGCGGCCGTCGGCTGGCTCTGCCGCGCACTTTGCTGACGGGCGGGCTGCTGAGGCCGGACGGGTGCCGCCTTGGGCGGGGTCTCCCGCACCGGCTGGCGCTGGGGCTGCTCCCGGGAAGACTCGCTGTTGCGCTGGGCGAGCAACTCGGAAACATCCACCGTGGTTCTTTTATTTTTAGAATCGAATTTTCCTTGATACATGGTTTCCCTCACTTCCTTACGGCGCGACCATCCAGAAAGTCGGCATCTTTCTGGGGCGTTCCTGCAGCAGGGAATAGCTGTTGATCACCTGCACGGTACCGGCTTCGCCAAACAGGCCGTAGGTATCCCGGTAGACCATAATGCTGGACGAGCCGCCGTCCATATTGCAGGCGTTCACGACGCCGTATTCGATCATGATGTCGATGACGTCCTTATAGGTGCCGCCTGCGGAGCCGGCCTGACGGCCGTCGATGCACACGAACACCACGGCGCCGTCCTTCCGCTGGCCGATGGCGGTACGGGGGTTCCAGCCGGAATTGGAGTTGTAGGCCTCCTGGTTGATCTCGCCGTTCATGATGAGGACGGGGCCGAAGCAGCAGCCGTCCCGGATGTTCAGCTCCTCCGCCTGGGCTTTGCTCAGATTGTCCTGAGCGACCACAAGGATGTTGTCCTTGTTAAAACCCGCGAAGCCCTTGATGCCGTTGGGGGGAGAGCCGGTCGTCCACTTGCAGACGCCCTTGGAGTAAACCAGTCCCTCCGGCACGGAGCCGACGGAGGGGTCGGAGGTGCCGTTGTCGAAGAACGCGCCCGCGTTGACACCGGCAATGGCGCCGTCAGTCTCGATCTGGTCGTCGATGCGGGTGCCGGGAATGGAGGTGGAGAAATTCTCCGTAGAGGTACCCAGGTAGACCTTGCTGGGGTCACGGACGATCATGATATGGGCGTTATAGGTGTCACCGGAGTGGGACTCAAAGCGGATACCGTCGGGGGAATTTGCCCACTCGTCGGTGCCGGCAGAAATCGCCGTGTCCTTGTTGATGACGATTTCCGACGCGTTGGAGAACTCGTCTTTCAGGTTGGAGTCATCCCGTGCGCGGATGGAATCCAGGGTCTGTGCGTCCATGAACAGGCCGGGAATCCACTTGGTTCCGCTGGGCTCCAGCAGCGTCATGGTCAAAATATCCCGGGCTGCGGGGGACGGGCCATTGAAGATCAGGTTCGCCGCCAGACACGCCGCCACCAGAATCAGGGCGATCACGGTGAACAGCACCAGGAAAAACCGCCGGACGATCCGGCCGAACAGGCCGCTGCCCTTCTTCTTTTTCTTCTTGGGCGGTCTGGAAGCCCCGCCCCGCTGGGAAGGAACGGGATCATAATCGGGCATTGTGTTTCGTTTGCTCATTTTTTCTCAACCTCGGGTTCATTTTGTTTCTGGGGTGCAAACACCCAGCGCTGCTGAATCATATAGCCGATGATGTAAAGCAGAATCATCACGACCACGTAAATCAGCGTGTGCAGCACGCCGGTGGGCTTGATATGGAAAAGCACATACGCGCCGTCGGTCAGCAGAATCTGCAGCAGCATCTGGGGGACCGCCAGGCAGTAGTAGCGAAGCATGGTCTTGCCGGTACCCGCGGTGTTCCTGAACACCAGCTTCTTGTTGAGGAAGAAGTTCAGCAGAGACGAGATCACTCTCGCGCCAGCGCCTGCCGCGGCAGTGAGGGCGAAGCCCTCCAGCGCCTTTTTAAGCAGAGCAGTGAATAGGGTGAACAGGCCGGTGTCCACTGCGGCGCAGACGATGGAATTTATCGTATACCGGAAGAAATGCGCCAGAATCAGCTTGTATATCCGCCAGGAATCCACAAAGGTGCGGAAATGGGAGCTTTTGTTCTCCTCAATGTACACGGTGCGGATCTTGTTCTCCTCGAAGGGGATGGCCTTTTCCTTGAACGCCAGAAGCATATTGGTCTCGTACTCAAACCGGTCCCCCGCCACGTCCACCAGCTCCTCCACTGCCTCCCGGGGCAGCGCCCGCAGGCCGGTCTGGGTGTCGGAAATGGTCATGCCCACGAAGGTCTTGAACACCAGCGACGTGGTGTGGTTGCCGAACCGGCTGCGATTCGGCACGTGGTCCAGCGTAAAGTCCCGGCAGCCCAGAATGCAGTGCCCGGTCTCCAGCATTTTCTCGCAGCACGCCCGGGTATCCTCGGGGTGGTGCTGGTTGTCGCCGTCCACCGTCACGACGCCGGCGCCTTCGGGACAGTTGTCCAGAAACCACCGGAAAGCGGTCTTCAAAGCCGCGCCCTTCCCCCGGTTCACCTCATGATGGAGCAGATGAATTTCGGGATGAGCCGCGGCGGCGTCCGTGAAATAATGTAAATTTTCCTGCTTGCTTCCGTCGTTGACCAGAATGATGTTGGAAAAGCCGTATTCCAGCAGGCCGTCGATGACGGCGTTCAGCTTCTCGTCCGGGTCCAAAGAAGGCAGGACGACAGAAATTTTCGATAGATCTTGCATCTCTTTTGCCTTTCTAGGGTGTATCTGAAAACTGGCGAAATGACCAGCAGCGAGGGATTTTTGTCCTGAGCAAGCCATTTTTCCGCAGGAATGCTTGCTGCATTTCAAGGGAAAATGGCGCGGCACAGGGCAAAAAGAGCCGCTGATTGGGCGTTTTGACAGTTTTCAGATACACTCTTACGTGCGCGCCCGTGTTCTTGGCGCAGATAGTCACACGAAACTCAGTATACTATAGCATATTTCTTTTCATTTGCAAAGAGTTTTCGTAAAAACTTAATAGAAAAAGTCGATTTGAACGCTTCCCCGTCCGCCGTCTGCGGCTTCGCTTGACACGTTTGCCCGGGTATGGTAGATTAGTAAGTAGAATATCCAACAAAACACCCTGTATTCCAGTGTTCCACCCGGGAAAAACTTCCATCGGACGGTAAAAGGAGGATGTCCATGCTGCAGACGCTTACCACGCCCAGAGGCAAAACGCTTTCCGGCACGCCATGGCAGGTCTATCCCAGGCCGCAGATGCGCCGGGATTCTTACATAAACTTGAACGGAGAATGGGATTTTGCCGTATCATCCGGGAAACCGGAAACATTTGATATGCGCATTACCGTGCCCTTCTGCCCGGAGTCCCGGCTTTCCGGCATCGGGCGGCATTTTGAAGAAGGCGCGCCATTATGGTATCGCCGACGCTTTCTTCTGCCCGAGGGCTTCCGCCGGGAGCGGGTGCTGCTCCACATCGGCGCTGCCGATCAAATTGCAGAGGTGTTCGTGAACGGGCAGCACCTGTGCCGCCACGAGGGCGGCTATGCCTCCTTCTGCGTGGACATCACCGAAGCGCTGGCGGAGGAAAACGAGCTGGTCATCCGCTGCACCGACGATCTCCACGATCAGGCTTTCCCCTACGGCAAGCAGGTGATGAACCGGGGCGGCATGTGGTACACCCCCGTGTCCGGTATCTGGCAGACGGTGTGGCTGGAAAGCGTGCCGGATATCTATATAGAGAAGCTGAACATCGAAAATCACGGCGCGTCCGTGACGATCTCCACGGTTCCGCCCTTGGACGGAACCGTCAGCGTGGAGCAGCTGGGGCAGTTCCCGCTGGAACACGGGCAAGTGACCATCGCCCCGGAAAATCCCCATTTCTGGTGCCCGGACGACCCCTATCTTTACCGCTTCACCGTGGAAACGGCGCAGGATAAGGTGGAATCCTACTTTGCCATCCGGTCTCTGGAAATCAAAAAGGTAGGCGAATATCCCCGCCTGTGTCTCAACGGCAAACCCTATTTCTTCCACGGTCTGCTGGATCAGGGCTACTGGCCGGAGGGGCTGCTCACCGCCCCCGCCCCGGAAAGCTATGCCGATGATATCCTCGCCATGAAGCGTCTCGGCTTCAACACCCTGCGCAAGCACATCAAAGTCGAGCCGGAGGAATTCTACTATCAGTGCGACCGGCTGGGTATGATTGTCTGGCAGGACATAGTCAACAACGGCAGCTACAGCTATTTCCGGGACACCGTGCTTCCCACCATCGGCATTCAGAAGCGGAACGACCGGCGCCTTCACCGGGACGAACGAAGCCGCAATACCTTCCGTCAGGGCGCAGCTGACGCGGTGAATCAGCTGAAAAACCACCCCTGCATCTGCTATTGGACGATCTTCAACGAGGGCTGGGGGCAGTTCGACAGCGACCGCGTCTGCGGATGGTTCCGCACGCTGGACGCTACCCGCTTCATCGACACCACCTCCGGCTGGTTCCGTGGAAAGAACACCAATGTGGACAGCCGCCACCAGTATTTCGGAAAGCTGCGTCTGACAGGCGACGGTCTTCGTCCGTTGGTACTATCAGAGTTCGGCGGGAAAACATGGCGGGTCGAGGGGCACATTTTCAACCCCGACAAAACCTACGGCTACGGTGCCTGCCCGACGAGAGAAGCTCTGAACGAAGCGGTAGCGGCGCTCTACCGGGAATCCATTGTCCCCGCCGTGGAAAAGGGTCTGTGCGCCGCCATCTACACCCAGGTCAGCGACGTGGAGGATGAGGTGAACGGCCTGATGACCTACGACCGCCGGGTGGTCAAGCTGGACGCGGACACCATGCTGCCCATTTCCAGAGCGTTGCAAGACGCTATGGAAAAAACAGTTGCATCTTTTGAAAAAATGGGCTAGAATATACGGGATAAAAGGAGGGATCTGAATGCAGTCAGTACCCGAAAAGGAAACCATGGACGCCATTGCGGAGCTATTCAAGGGCTTTGCCGATTCTACCCGGGTGCATATTCTGGCGCTTCTGTCCCGACAGGAGCTGTGCGTGACGGACATTGCGGAGACTGTGGACGTCAGCCAGAGTGCCATTTCCCACCAGCTTCGGATTCTGAAGCAAATGCACCTGATCAAATTCCGCCGGGAGGGGAAGAACATCCTCTACTCTCTGGCTGACGACCATGTGAAGACCATTCTGCAAATGGGTCTGGAACACGTTCTGGAGTGAAGAAGACTGAGGCAGCACTTTCATGTGCTGCCTCGATTTTTATACTTCGTAATATTCCATTTTCCCCGCGTATTCCCGGCAGAGCGCTTCCATTTCCCCTTCCGCCGGGAAGCCGTTGGCCGCGCCGCTGACACGTATCTTGGCGGACGCGAAAATCTGTGCCCGTGCCAGTGCGTCCAGCGGGCGGTATCCTTGCGCGAAATAATGCAGGAAGCCGCTGAACAGGGCGTCCCCCGCGCCCACGGTGTTGACGATTTCCCCCACCTGCACGGCGGGCAGGGCGAAAATGCGGTTTTCCTCCCGGAGGTACATGGCCGCGCCCTCGGCTCCCCTGCCGAGAACGATAATACGGTTTCCGTAAGTGTCCCCCAGCGCCCGCAGAAAATCCCTGTAGTCTCCACGAATTCCCTCGTCGCTGAGGAACAGAATATCCGCGCAGGACATGAATTCCCGGTTGAATTCGTCGTGGATGTCCGAAAGCACATGGACATCTGTGGCCACGGTTTTGCCCAGCGTCTTCGCCTGATGCAGCAGCGGGCGATTAAAATTGATGTTGCAGGCGGCCACCACGTCAGCGTCCCGGCAAATGTCCTCCGGGAAGTCGTAGGGCGTTTCCTGAATGTCCTTCAGGTCGCAGTAGATCTGCCGCTTCCCCTCGCCGTCGTAAAGCACCACGGAGTTGGGCGTCTCCTTCAATCTGGGTTTGACCCAGTCCGTTCCGATTCCCGCCGTGCAAAGCTGGCTCTGGATATATTCCGCCGGGAAGTCCCGCCCCGTCATGGTAAGCAGAGTCACGTCGTCCCCCAAGGTTTTCAGTGCTTTGGAAATGTTGTACGCCACGCCGGACACGGCGGTGTTCACCCCGAAAAAGGGGTAATCAATGGGATAATAGCTCACCGGGAACTGCCGCACCCGCACGGTCGTCTCCGTGTTGATCAGCCCGGATACCAGAATGTTCGCCATATTTTCCTCCATCAAACAGGCAGAAACGCCGCGGCCACCGCGATCATAATGGCGGGCAGCAGATTCGCCACCTTCACTTTCTTCCCGATTTGCCCAAATTCTACTGCATTCTGCTGAAAATGTCAACCAGACGCCGGGATATTGACTTTCCATCCGGGAAACAGTATACTATTTTTTGAGGTGATACTATGACAGCATCGACGCTGAAAGGTGCGATCAAAGGCACCCTGAAAGGCATCCTGAACACAGCCGCGCCGGTTTTCAGCCGGAGATCCGCCATGGATTCTGCCAGCGCACGGGAAACGCTGCTGGGCTTCTCCCCTCCCCCCACGGGAACCGCGGCCGCCGACAACCGGCTGCTGGAGCCGGAGTGCGATTTGCAGATCGTGATCCCGGCCTATAACGTGGAAGCCTATCTTGCCCAGTGCATGGACTCCGTGCTGGCGCAGGAGACAAAGTATACATACCACGTCATTCTGGTGGACGACGGCGCGACCGACACCACCCCCGCGATCGCGGACACCTACTCCGACGACCCGCGGGTGACAGTCATTCACCAGCGGAACAAGGGACATTCCGGCGCGAGAAATACCGGGATTCTGGAAATTTTCGGCAAATACATTATGTTTGTTGATTCCGATGATTTTCTTCTGCCCGGTGCCATTGACGCCCTGTTGGATACCGCATTTGCCCACGACTGCGATCTGGTGGAGGGCGGCGCATATTACGTGTATGACCATGGGAAAGCCATCATGCACCGCTACAAATCCGACCAAAAAATATCCTCCCCTTACGCACTGCATGGACAACCTTGGGGAAAAGTTTACCGAGGCGCACTATTTGAACACCTCTGCTTCCCCGAGGGCTACTGGTACGAGGACTCCCTGCTCTCCTACCTGATTTTCCCCAATGCCAAAAACGTCTGGGTCACAGGACATATGGCCTACGGCTACCGCATCAACCAGGCCGGCATCGTCAAATCCTCCCACGGCAAGCCCAAGTCCGTGGACACCTACTGGATCACGGAGGAACTGATGGCAGAGCACGCCCAGGCGGGGCTTCCGGCAGACGACGCCTATTTCCGGTACATCCTGCTGCAAATCCGCCTGAACCAGCACCGCATCGCAGACCTCCCGGAAAACATTCAGGAGAGCGTGTTCGTTCTGACCTGTGACCTTTTCTGCAATACCTTCCCCGCCGATCTGGACGTTTCCGGAAACCGCACGCTGGTAAAGGCTCTGCGAACCCGGGACTTTGGCATGTATAAAATGTGCTGCAAGCTTTTTTAGAAGCAGATGAAAGCCGGCAATCAATGTTCCCGAAAAAGGATTTTAGCCCCCTATCAATCATGTAAGGAGACAAGGACACTATGGAAAATTACAAATTCTCAACACTGGAATACAAGCGCCCCGATCTGGAGACGCGCCGGGCAAAACTCGCCCAATGGAAAGCCGCAGTCGGGCAGGCGGAGAGCTACGAAGCCCTGCGCAGCCTGATTTTTGAGATCGACCGGGAGAGCTGCGAGCTGTTCACCCAGTATTCCATCGCGCACATCCGCCACACGCTGGACACGCGGGATGAATTTTATGAAGCGGAGATCAATTATTTACAGGACACGCTGCCCACGCTCAGCGGCGATGAGGTGGCGCTCAGCGAAGCAATCGCGGCCAGCCCCTTCCGGGCGGACATCGAGCGGGAATTCGGCAAGCAATACTTTGTCTCCATGGACTTGCAGAAGAAGCTGTTCTGTGAAGCCAACATCCCGCTGCGTCAGCAGGAGAGCCGCCTGACCAACGAGTATCAGAAGATCATGGCCACCGCCGAGATCTCCTTCGACGGCAAGACCCTGAACCTTTACGGCGTCCAGAAATACTTCGAGCATCCCGACCGCAGGGTGCGTGCCGCCGCCATCAAGGCGTACTCCAAGTTCTACGAGGACAACGAGCCGCGTCTGGAGGAGATCTGGAGCGAACTCATCCGCATCCGCAACCAGATGGGCAAAAATCTGGGCTATGAAAACTACATTCCCGTGGGCTATCTGGAGCAGGGACGCACGGACTACGGCGAAAAGGAAGTCGCGTCCTTCCGGGAGCAGGTGCGCACGTTCCTCGTGCCGCTGTGCCAGAAGCTCTATGACGCGCAGGCAAAGCGTCTCGGCATCGACCATGTCATGTGGTACGACGAGAAGATGGTCTTCCCGGACGGCAACGCCGAGCCTGCGGGCGACGACGCCTTCATGGTCAAAACCGCCCAGAAAATGTACCATGAGATCAGCCCGGAAACCGGCGAATTCATCGACTTCATGATCGACCACGAGCTGATGGACCTGCAGAACAAACCGGGCAAGGCCTCCACGGGCTACATGACGAGCCTGCCCAGCCTGAAGGCGCCCTTCGTGTTCTCCTGCTTCAACCACACGATTTTCGACATGCAGGTGCTGACCCACGAGCTTGGTCACGCCTTCGCGGGCTACATGGCCATGCGCAGCCAGCCGATCGCAGACTTTTACAGTGAATCCACCGACATCGCAGAGATCCACTCCATGTCCATGGAGCAGTTCGCCTACCCCTATGCCGAGTGGTTCTTCGGCGATCAGGCGGACAAGTTCCGCTTCGCCCATTTGCAGGAGGCGCTGACCTTCGTCCCCTTCGGCGTGGCCGTGGACGAGTTCCAGCACATCTGCTATGCCCATCCGGAGCTGACGCCGAAGGAGCGGACCATTTTTGTCCTCGACTTCCCGCGCCCCAAGCGCGTTCTGCCGCCTCAGACGCAGGCGCTTCTGGAAAACGCCGCATACATCTACACAACGATGGCCGAAATCCGCCGCTTTGAAAACTACGAAGCGCTGCTTGACAGCTGGCGCGGCGCAGGCGCGAAGATCGTCTTCGATCTGGAATCGACCACCTTTGAAGATTCGTCCGATGTGCTGTTCTCGAAGGCAGACGTACTGCTTTTCAACGACATTGGTCTTGAAAAATACGCGGCCGGACGCGATCCGGACGCCTGCATTCAGGCGCTTCTGGACGACGGCTGCACTGCCGTTGTCACAACGCTCGGCGCTGACGGGT
>ERZ780168.3381-NODE-3381-length-12546-cov-10.637099_pt1 | contig 12546 bp, 12 predicted proteins | sample MGYA00510981_ERZ780168 | MGnify/ENA primary metagenome ERZ780168 (study PRJEB29588, sample SAMEA2158769) | human gut metagenome | biome: human gut; feature: human-associated habitat; material: faeces | place: Denmark | collected 2008/2010 ...
GGGGCTCCGGTTCTCGTCTTTCTGCTGTCGCGCGGACGGTCTACGCCTCCTCTTCGTGGTCGAGCTCGTCGGAAACGAGGATACGGCCGCAGTATTCGCATACGATGATTTTCTTGTTCTGCCTGATTTCGAACTGCCGCTGCGGCGGTATCCGGTTGAAACAGCCTCCGCAGGCATCCCGCTTTACGGTAACGACGGCCAGTCCGTTGCGGACGTTGGAGCGGATGCGGGAATAGGCCGAAAGCAGCCGTTCGTCTATCTTGGCCCTCGCCCGTGTCTCTTCTTCGCGCAGGCGTGCCATTTCATCGGCCGTCTCCATGTCGATGCTTTCGAGTTCGGAACGTTTCGCTTCGAGGTCTATTTTCCGCTCTTCGAGGACGGCGGCGGCATCTTCGGTCTGTTTCTTCTTGACCTTTATCTCCGCGGTGTACTCCTTGATGTGCTTGTCGTTGAGCTGTATCTGGAGTTCCTGATACTCTATTTCCTTGCTGATGGCATCGAATTCGCGGTTGTTGCGGACGTTCTTCTGCTGTTCGTTGTATTTGGCTATCTGTATCTTCGCCTGTTCGGTGTCCTCCTTGGACTGTTTGACCTGCAGGTTGAGTTCGTCGATTCCGCTCTTGATATTGTCTATGCGCGTCTGGAGTCCTGCCACTTCGTCTTCGAGGTCCTGTACCTCGGTCGGGAGCACCCCCTTTATCTTGTTTATCTCGTCTATTTTGGAGTCGATTTTCTGGAGGTCGTAGAGCGCCATTATCTTCTCCTGCATCGAATAATCGACAGTGTCTGCCGTCCTTCTGCTTGTTGCCATATGTTTTGTCGTTATATGCTTTATGTCAAATAGTTCACCGGATTGACCGACCGCATGCTCTTATGAAGTGCAAAAGTAGGCATTTTTTTTCTAATAATTTCATAGATAAGGTCGATGGCGCAATATTCGCTCTCAAAATGTCCGATGTCTGCAATCACGAGTTCGCGGTCGGCATCGAGGAAGTCGTTGTATTTGAAATCCGCCGAGAGGTAGACGTCGGCTCCCGCCCGTTTGGCGGCGGACATCATGGAGGCTCCGGCTCCGGTGCAGAGGGCTGCGCGCCGAACCGTCGGCCGCGTGATGCCGCTGTACCTTATGCACTTGAGAGAGAGCCTGTCGCGTACAGTCCGCAGGAACTCCTCCGTCGGCAGCACGTGTTCCGGTTCGCCGACGATTCCGAATCCCGAACCGGGCATCTCCGTGGCGGTGGGTTCGAGAAGTATAACGTTCCGCAGCCCCAGAAGATTGCCCAACATCTGGCTCATGCCCTCCGGGGCGCTGTCGAGGTTGGTGTGGCAGGCGTAGAGCGCGATGCCGCGGCGTACGGCTTCGGCCACCGTGCGTTCGATGTAGCTGCCCCCGGTGAGGCGTTTCAGCGGATGGAAAATGACCGGGTGGTGGGAGAGGACGAGGCCCGCTCCCACTTCGGCGGCTTCGGCAACGACACTTTCGGTCGCATCCACGCAAATCAGGGCGCTGTCGATTTCCGCTTCGGGGTCGCCCACGAGGAGCCCCGAATTGTCGTAATTCTCCTGGAGGAAGAGCGGGGCGGCCTCTTCCAGAATGGCTGTTATCTCTTTTACTTTCATTGTCGGTTCGGATTGTCGGAATAAAATTCGGTCGGAAGCGTCGTACGCCTTTGCCCGGTGCGGGCAGTCCTGCCCGCAGTCCCGGTGTCAGAACAGGGTCTGTTCAATGGCCTGTACCCTCGGTTTAGGCTCCTCTTCCTGCGGGGTCTCTTCGCCGGCAGTTTCGCCGGCGAAGGCGGCACGGGCCGATTCGAACCCGTCGTCGTCGGCCGTTCTTCCCGCCTGCATCAGTTCCAGCGGAACGGCCACCTCGAAGAGTACCTGTTCCTCGAAGGGCGGCCTGGTATCCGCCGTGGCAGGGGCCGGTCTCTCCGCTCTCTCCCGGGTCTCCCCGGTCGGCTGCGCGGCAGATTCGGGAGCACGGTCGGCCGCAGCAGCCGTTCCCGTTTTCGTCCCGGTGTCCGTTTCTCCCGCTTCGTCCCCCTTTCCGACGGTTTCCCGTCCGGATTGCTGAGGGACAGCCACGGGCTCTTCGTCGCAGTCGTCGTCCACCACTGCCCCGCCGTAGGCGAGGTCCTGTTTGATTTCGAGCAGAATGGCGCGGATGTTCATCAGGTGTTCGGTAATCTCCGCATCGCGGTCCACCTCCTTGCGGTAGTCCCGGATGTACTTGCGGGCTACCTCGATTTTCATCTTGCGCTCCTTGAGCAGATGGTAGATGATGCGGATGTTGTCCACATCCTTCGGCGTGAAGAGGCGGTTCCCCTTTTTGTTCCGGTGCGGTTTGAGAATGTCGAACTCCTGTTCCCAGTAGCGCAGCAGCGAAGGATTCACGTCGAACATCTCCGCCACTTCGCCCATGGAGTAGTATATCTTGCCCTTTTTGTGGTTTATCTCCTGCATAGGTGGAAATTGGTTGGTAGTGGATGAAAACGCCGCAATTTACGAAAAAACGCGCAACCCGCGTAACGATACCGGCGGAGAAAGGGGTCGCTGTCCCGTGCGGAGCGTCCGTCCTCGGTTGCGGCGGTTGCCGTTACGGGACGTTTTCTCCCAGGACGGTACAGCTCGTGTAGTCCACCGTCAGTGTGTCGAAAGCGGTCGCGAAATCCGTGCCCAGCGAACCGGCCTCCGAACCGGCCGTGGCACCGGCGCTTCCGGATGGCAGTACGTCGATGTCGCGGAGTGTGAAAGGAACGCCCTCCAGCGTGAATTCCACGGAGGGAAGCCGGTAGCATACATTCTCGGCGACACCGGCGAATCCCCCGATGCGCACCGTATCTTCGACGCCGCAGGAGTCTACCTGTTCCCGAAAGAGTTCGTAATATGGGGAGTAGAGGGTCGTCGCCACGTTGCCCGTATCGAAATGGAACAGCAGGGGGATACCGTCCGCATGGATACGGACGTAGGGCTGGAAGCTGTTCAGCATCATGTTCGCCATCCTTTCCGTTCCGTCCGCGTGCAGCGTCCGTTCGGCAGGAAAGACGATGTGCCGTGTGCGGTTGTCGATGGTGAAGCTCTCCGCCTTGCGCATGAAGGCGTTGCCGAGCACCGCGCTGATGACCTCGATGGTGTCCGTCGCCTGGTCGGGCGGAGATATCAGAAAAACGGGGTTTCGCATCACGATGCCGCCCACGGCGAGGCTGTCGGCCACGCCGAGTCCGACCCACCCCCGGCCGATACCCGCGACGGGAATCGAGTCGGCAATCATCCGTATTCCGTTCTCGCGGGCGAACCTTTCGGAGACGAAGTTGAACTGTGCTGCGCCCGTATCGAAGACGAAATCGCGGACGTTGCCCCCGATGTGTACCGGTACGGTCATGATGCGGCCGCGGCCTACGCTGTCGAGCCGGTAGGGTACGCAGGTGCCGCCTTCGGGCATGACGAGCTCTGGGGCCGGACGTCCGGCCAGGGCGTGTCCTGTGCGCCGGAAAAATTCGAGGCTAAAAAGCAGTTCGTCAGGCAGACTGCCGTCTGTATCGGCAATGAAGTCGTCCGTGAGTTCCGCCGCAGCGGCGTACCGGTCGAGCATGAAGAGGTCGAGCAGGGCCATGAAGACCATGCTCGTCGCATTGTCGGGCCCGAGTTCGTCGCCGTATGTCTCCAACAGTTCCGATACGGCTGCGAGGGCATCGGCCGGCCGGTTGAAGAAGGTGCCGACCAGTGTTTCGGCCATCCCGCGCACGACGGGCGACGCGATGCTGTCTGCCTGTCGGGGCAGCACTTCACGCAGGGTGAAATAGTCGCCGGAGTTCAGCAGTGCGCCGATTCGTGCATCGGCATGCTGTCCCGTGGCCGGTACGGTGACTGTCGCGGCGGCGAGCAGAAACAGCAAGAAAGAGAGTGTGTATTTCATATGGCGGCGATTCATTAGGTTCTGTCCGTGTGCGGGACGGAACGCATCTTCGCAAAGATAGCGAAGCCGGCGTTGCCGGGCAAGAACGAAAAGCCGTTTCGGGTGGCGTGATGCGTGTCATATTTTCATAACTTTGTTGCGTAAAAGATTTTTGGTATGGTACACAAGATAAGAGGCAAGGTGGTGCGCGGCAACAGCATCGGGCGCAAGCTCGGTTTTCCTACCGCCAATATTCCCGTCGCGGCGGAGATGCCCGTGCAGGACGGAGTCTATGCGGCGGAGGTACGCGTGGGCGGGGCACTTTACCGGGCCATGGTCAATATAGGGACGAGGCCTACGGTAGGCGACGGTGCAGGCCGTTTCGCGGAGGCCAACCTGTTCGGTTTCGACGGCGATATTTACGGTGAACCGGTGGCGATATTCCTGCTCGGTTATATCAGACCCGAACGCCGTTTCGCCGGCCTCGACGAGTTGCGTCGGCAGTTGGCCGATGACCGACTGGCTGTTATGAAATATTTTAATAATGTAGGACTTTGATTGCGGATATCGATTTATTGGTTGGGTGTGTTTTGATGTTTATTGTATAATTAAGACGTTGTTATGCGTGTATTTTATTAGATGGTAAGCATATATTAAAAATATTAAAAAACAAAGATAGAATGTTCTTGGATAAGTCGATACCCTATCGGGTGGCTGATATGTCACTGGCCGGTTGGGGCAGGAGAGAGATAGAGATAGCGGAGAAGGAGATGCCGGGGCTGATGGCCGTCCGGCGCAAGTATGCTCCACAAAAGCCGTTGGCCGGTGCCCGTGTCATGGGGTCGCTCCACATGACCATACAGACCGCGGTGCTGATTGAGACGCTGGTCGAGCTCGGTGCCGATGTGCGCTGGTGTAGCTGCAACATCTTCTCCACGCAGGATCACGCCGCAGCCGCCATCGCGGAACTCGGCTAGGCCATCGCCGAGCGGGGCATTCCCGTCTTCGCATGGAAGGGGGAGAGCCTCGAAGAGTATTGGTGGTGCACGGCCATGGCGCTGACCTTTCCGGGCGGTGCAGGTCCCCATCTTATCGTGGATGACGGCGGCGATGCGACGCTGTTGATTCATAAGGGATTCGCGGCCGAGTGCGATGCCGCGTCGCTCGACGGCGAACCCGCCTCGCATGAAGAGGCGGTTATCGTGGAGACGTTGCGCCGGTGTCTGTCCGAGGACAGTATGAAATGGCACCGTCTTGCGGCGGAGTGGAAGGGCGTTTCGGAGGAGACGACGACCGGGGTGCACCGCCTCTATCAGATGCAGGAACGGGGCGAGCTGATGGTTCCGGCCATCAACGTGAACGATTCGGTAACCAAAAGCAAATTCGACAACCTGTACGGCTGCCGCGAGTCGCTGGCCGACGGCATCAAGCGCGCCACGGACGTGATGATCGCCGGCAAGGTGGTCGTCGTGTGCGGTTACGGCGATGTGGGCAAGGGGTGTGCCGCGAGCATGCGTTCCTACGGCGCACGGGTAATCGTGACCGAGATAGACCCGATATGCGCCCTGCAGGCGGCCATGGAGGGATATGAGGTGAAGACTGTCGAGGAGGCGCTCGCGGAGGGCAACATCTTCGTGACCTGTACCGGCAACCGCGATATCATCACCCTCGAACACATGTACGGCATGCGCGACCAGGCCATCGTGTGCAATATCGGCCACTTCGACAACGAGATACAGATGGCGCGGCTCGACGGTGACAGGGCGGTGGCCAAGAGCGTCGTCAAACCGCAGGTGGACAAATATACCTTCCCGGACGGACATGCGATTTTCGTCCTGGCCGAGGGACGCCTCGTGAATCTGGGATGCGCTACGGGCCATCCGTCGTTCGTGATGAGCAATTCGTTCACCAACCAGTGTCTGGCGCAGATCGAGTTGTGGCAGAAGAAACTGGAGGTGGGCGTGTATCGTCTGCCCAAACATCTGGACGAGGAGGTTGCCCGGCTGCATCTGGATAACCTCGGTGTGGAGCTTACGCAGCTTACGAAAAAACAGGCCGACTATATCGGCGTACCGGTCGAGGGTCCTTACAAGGCCGAGCATTATCGGTATTAAAATAGATCGGGTTCCGTTCGGTTCCCGAAAATAAACCCGGTGTCAGTTTGTCTGACGCCGGGTTTATTGTTTTCGGGCTGCGGGCGATTGGTCGAGTAAGGTGCATCCGAAACAGGACGTACCGCTTGCTTTGCCTCCGGGGAAAGGAGGATAAAAAACGTCTTCGGATTTTTCCGAAGACGTTTTGAATGATCGGGTCGGTGGAATTAATAGCCGAACATCTCCTTTTGGCTCACGATCTGTACCGGGCCCAGCTTGCGCAGGTAATCCTGGTCGAGGTCTTTCAGGTCGCCGAGGATGCAATAGGTGTATTTGCGGTCCTTGATCCACTGTTCCTGGGCGGCTTTGAGGTCGGCGAAGGTCATGTCCTGGACCTTTTCGAAGATGGCTTTGTTGCGGTCTTCCGTTACGCCCAGATCTTTGTTGGCGATGTATTTCCAGAGCACTTCGTCCTTGATCGTACGCGAGGTTCGCAAATTGGTCAGTACGGCTTCTTTGGCCAGTTTGAAGGCTGCTTCCGATTCGGGCATGTTGTTGATGATCTCATCGAATGCGTCGATGGCCTGGGCCATTTTGTCGTTTTGCGTGGCGATGATCGCTGCGAAAAGATAATTGTCGTCCAGGTAGCTCGGATTGATCCACTCCGTGAAGGCCATGTAAGCCAGGCTGCGGGATTCGCGCATCTCCTGGAAGACGATGGCTCCCATGCTGCCGCTGTTGTATTCGTTGTACAGTTTCAGAGCGGGATCGACCGCTACGTCGAATTTTTTGCCCAGGTTCGAGTATTGGAGGAAGTAGAGCTGCGGCGCGTTGTAGTTGGCCAGGCAGACCTTGTTCTGTTCCGTAGGCTGGAACGCGATATTTCCCCGAGTCAGCGGTTCGAGCACTTCCGGCGTTTGGTGGTGTGCTTTCAGGTCGGCGAGCAGCCCGGCTTTGTCCTTAGGACCGTAATAGAGGATGGTGTGCTGCTTTTTCAGCAGGTCGCGGACCTTGCCGATCAGTACGTCCGACGTGAGCGCTTCGAGCTGCTCGTTGTTGAGGGTCGTGCGCTGGATAGCTTCTCCGCCGAAGAAGGCGAAACGCTGCAAGGCTGCGAAATTCGCTTCCTGGTTCAGTTTGTTGTCTGCACGTTTTTTCAGCAGGTCGGCCTTGTAGTTGGCGAGAATCTCTTCGTCGCCCTGCGCATTGGCTACCAGGTCTTCGAAGATATCCATGACCTGTCCCATGTTTTCGCTCAATCCCTTGAAGGTTATCGCACAGCGGTTCTGACTGGCCGACAGGTCGTAGTAGCAGGCGATGTCGTAGAGTTCGGATGCGATCTCCGCAGCTGTCTTGGCCTGGGTGCCGAGGTAGTCGATATAAGCGAAGGCATTGTTGAGCGCCGGATCGTTCAGCACGCCGGTATCGAAAAGGTAGGTCAGCGAGAAAAGGTCGTTGATGTCATTTTTCTTATAGAGGACTTCGAGGCCGGAATCGGTTTTGAAAATCTCCATATCGCGATTGAAATCCACGAATACGGGTTCGATCGGAGTTACCGTCGAATTTTGAATTTCGGTCAGGAATGCACTCTGGGTGTCGCGGTTCATCTGGATCGGGGTGAGGGCCGGTTTGGCGATCTTCTGCACGCTGGGGTCCTCTCCCTGGCGTTTGTAGATAATGCCGTAATTCTCGGTACCGAGTTTTTCATTGGCCCAGGCCACCAGTTGTTCCTTGGTGATGGAGCCGATGCGGTCGAGCTTGGTCACTTCGTCGCTCCAGGAAATGTCGTTGTAGAAGGACGAAAGGTACATTTCGACACGTCCCACGTTCGTCTCTTCCTTGCGCATGGTAGATACTTTCAGATTGTTTACGACCGCCTTGATCAGCTCTTCGCTGAATTCGCCGTTGCGGAGTTTCGCTACCTCTGCGAGCAACAGATCCCGGACCTCGTCGAGGGTCTGACCCGCTTTCGGAAGACCTTGCAGCACGAGGGCTCCGTAGTCGGCCCGCTGATCCGGGTACGAGAAGGCGTCGAGTACTTTCTGTTGCTGCATCAAGTCGAGGTCGATCATGCCGGCCTGTCCGTTGTAGAGGATCCGGCTGGCCAACAGCAGGTATTCCGCATCGGACGATGCGGCGTTGTCCGTGCGCCATGCCAGTGTTACGTTCGCGGCGTCGGGACCGTAAACCTCCTTGACGATGGGTTTGGTGATCGGGGCTTCGGGTTCGAAGGCGAGCTGCGGGATATTCTCGTTCGGCTGCATATCGCCGAAATATTTGTCGATCGTGGCGATCATCTGGTCGGGATCGAAGTCGCCCGAAAGCAGGATGGCCATGTTATTGGGCACGTAATACTGCGTGTGATAGTTCTTTACGTTGGTAATCGACGGGTTTTTCAGGTGTTCCTGCGTGCCGAGTACGGATTGTTTGCCGTAGGGATGGTTCGGATAGAGCACTTCGCCGATCGTGGTGTAAACCTTGCGGTTGTCGTCCGTCAGGGACATGTTTTTCTCCTCGTAGATCGTTTCCAGCTCGGTGTGGAATCCGCGGATCACGACGTTCTTGAAGCGGTCGGCCTGGATCCTGGCCCAGTTCTCGATCTGGTTCGAAGGAATGTTTTCGATATAGACCGTCCGGTCCATCGAGGTGTTGGCGTTGGTTTCCAGAGCGCCGATCGCCGACATCAGTTTGTCGTACTCGTTGGGGATGGCGTATTTCGAAGCTTCGTAGCTGATGCTGTTGATCTGACGGTAAATTGCCGCACGCTCCGCATCGTCGGTCGTCTTGCGGTAAACCTCGAAGAGCTGTTCGATCTGGTCGAGCAGGGGCTTCTCGGCTTCGTAGTTGCTCGTGCCGAACTGTTGGGTGCCCTTGAACATCAGATGCTCGAAATAGTGGGCCAGACCGGTCGTTTCGCTCGGGTCGTTCTTGCCGCCGACTTTCACGGCGATGTAGGTTTCGATGCGCGGTTCTGCCTTATTGACGCTCATATAGACTTTCAGTCCGTTATCCAGCGTGTAGATACGGGTCTTGAGCGGGTCGTTCTTGACCGTTTCGTACGTGTACCCGGATGAATCGGTACAGGCCGTGGTAAGCAGCGCGAAGGCCGTTGCCGCGATTAATAACAGAAATTTTTTCATACGGTTTATATTTTAGAATGTTGTTACGATCCAGTTTTTTACGACAGGGTAGGTGTCCGACCAGACGAGGCAGATCATCCAGATGGCGGCTACGAGTTTCAGTCCCGTACCTGCGATGAAGGCGAGGAAAGAGCCGAAGCCCGAACGGAACGCCTTGGCCGAGTCGCTGCGGTCGTGGATCAGCTCGCCGATGACCGCGCCGAAGAAAGGGCCGAGGATGACGCCGACCAATCCGCCGGCGAAAAATCCGGCGATCATGCCGACGGTCGCCCCGATCGACCCTGCCCGCGTACCGCCCACCAGACGTGCGAAATAGCCGGGCAGGAAGTAGTCGATGACCGAAACGGCCACTGTCACGGCCAGCCAGATCCAAAGTGTCGCGGACGATATTTCGGAATAGCTGCAAAAGGAGGCGCAGAGTAATCCCGCGTAGCTCAACGCTACGCCCGGGATGATCGGAACGATACATCCGACGATGCCTGTGATCGAAAACAGGAATGCTGCGATCGAAAGCGCTATGTCCATAAAAATGCGGCCGGCAAAATAGGTTGCGTCGTTTTTTCGGTTCTCCGTCAGGCTGTGCCGAACTTGTTTGGCGTATGTCCTCGCTTTTCGGGAACTTTTATGCAAATATATGGGTTATCGACTGCGTCACCAAATATTTAGGGGCATTTTTGACGGTTCGTACCGCGTATGAAAAAATCCTGCCGTTGCGGGGCAGGATTTTCGATCGTTTGCCGGAGTTTTCTACCGGATCAGCTTGTTGGTTTTCGTATCCGGGAATATCACCCAGGGCTTGAAGGCTTTGGCTTCTTCGAAATCCAGCAGGGCGTAGGAGGCGATGATTACGACGTCGCCCACCTGCACCTTGCGTGCGGCAGGGCCGTTCAGACAGATCGCACCGCTGCCCCGCTCTCCTTTGATAATATAGGTTTCGAGGCGTTCGCCGTTATCGACGTCCAGTACCTGTACTTTTTCGCCTTCGATCATGTTGGCCGCATCCATCAACTCTTCGTCGATGGTGATGCTGCCCACGTAGTTCAGGTCGGCCTGCGTGACCGAAACACGGTGTATTTTGGATTTGAGAACTTCGATCTGGAATTTCATCGCAATTTGATGTTATCGATTAAACGAATATCTCCGGCTTGTACGGCGATGCAGCCTTGTATTGCCGGGCTCTCTTCCCAGGTGCGGACCTGCTGCATGGTCGCCGCATCTACGACCTGAAAGTAGATTACTTTCAGCAGCGGATTGCTCTCTACCTGTGCCGTAACCCAGGCTGCGAGCTGGTCGGGTGTCGTCTGATGGGATTTTTCGACTGCAGCCTTCAATACCTTATATATATAAGGGGCCGCCGTCCGGTGATCCGTATCGAGCAGGGTGTTGCGCGACGAAAGCGCCAGCCCGTCCTCTCCGCGCACGATCGGGCAGGGGATGATCTCGACCGGAATGCGCAGTTGGCGTACCATTTCGCGGATTACCGCGATCTGCTGAAAGTCCTTCTCGCCGAAATAGGCTTTGGCAGGTTTCACCAGATCGAAAAGCCGACTCACGACCTGTGCCACGCCGTTGAAGTGGCCGGGTCGGGTCGCACCCTCCATCACTTTGTCGATCATGCCGAAGTCGAACGTGCGGGTGTCGGGTTCGGGATATACCTCCTCGACCGAAGGCATGAAAACATAGTCCGCACCGACCTCTTCGAGCAGGCGCAGGTCGGCTTCCGGGGTCCGGGGGTAATTTTTCAGGTCGGTTTTGTCGTTGAATTGTGTCGGATTGACGAATACGCTCACCACGACGGTCGCACACTCCCGGCGTGCGCGTTCAACCAGCGAACGGTGTCCTGCGTGGAGCGCACCCATGGTCGGGACGAATCCGATGCCGGACCGGTTCCGGCTGCCGAGTGCCCGGCGCAGTTCCTCGCTGTTTGTGATTGTTTCCATTTTCTTGGTTTGAAAAGTTAGTCGTATTGACGGCGGCAAAGGTAGAAATAACAATTAAGAATCGGAAGAGAAAAATTCAAAAAATGGGAAGAGCGCTCCATCTCTCCGAATCCATGCGGTCGAAAGGCGATTCCGGGTTTGGCAGGTTTCTTGCGGATACCAGGTAGAAACTTAAATTCGTATTATTATGGCAGATAAAATTTATGATGTCGGTCGATTCCGACACTCCATCGACAATTGGCAGCTCTCCATGTTGCTCGGTATTATTTTCTTCATCGTGGGCATCGTCGTCTTTTTCGAGCCGGGCGGCACTTATCTCGCGCTTTCCGTGCTGTTCGGGATCGTCGTGATTCTCTCGGGCGCTTTCGAACTGTATTTGGGTACGAAGGCTCCCACCGGGTCGGGCATGGGATGGTACATCGCAGGCGGTGTAATCGAAATCCTGCTGGGTATCCTGCTGCTGTGCACCCCGTCGATGCTCTTCACGATCCTGCCGTTCGTGCTCGGCTTTTGGCTCCTCTTCCGGGGATTCATGGCCGTCGGCGTCGCCAGCGAGATGATGGGTGTGGGTATCAAGGGCGCCGGCTGGACGATGACGCTGGGTATTCTCGTGATTATTTCCGCGTTTCTCGTTCTGTTCAATCCGATTATCGGTGTCGGTGTAGTCGTGTTCTGGGTGGGATTGTCCCTGCTGCTGGCCGGTGTCGATTTGATTGCACACGCTGTCACTCTGCGGCGGTTGCGCAAGGAGCTGTAACGGTCGATAATGTTCCGATTCGTCTTCGGCCTGGCAATATTTTGCCGGGCCGAAGCGTTTTTTATACAGATTCCCGATGAATTCCCGGCAGCACGATCAGAATGTCTTCGATCTGTCTTTTGTTCTTTATGTCAAAAAATTGTTAGAATATAGCCGTTGGTTTCATTTTTTTGTTTATCTTTACAATAATTTTAAGAAAAGACTTGAAATAGAGGTGTCGCGGCGTGCCGTTTTCTGCCGGGAGAGAGGAAGCGTCAGGGAATTTATAGTATTGAAGAATGAAATAAACGGAGAAGGGCTTGTGCGGTTGAATATGCGGGCTGTCGAATACGGCCCGATAAAACGGAGCCCACTATCTGCTTCCAAAACGGATACGGTCCTTGAACGGATGTCGGAAGCGGCTTTTCAAGATATTATTTGATGTACTTCCTTGGAGGCGTAGTGTCTCGAGTCCTCTCCGGGGAGGGCCCGCGGTAGCAGAATTACAGATGCACCCAAGTCACGAATAGGTGACCATTAGATAATGGTACATTACTATATGATATGATTGCAGTTAAAAAATAGAACTACTTTTATTCATCCGAAGGAGGGGCGGTTTTGATCGTTCGGCCCCGAGTTCATAAATTAATTAATTTAGGGATAGTCATTTAATTCCTTCAATTTGAGTTAACCAGCAGACTTTCCCTTATTTTTCCGATCATACTCATCGTTTTTTATATCA
>ERZ780168.3382-NODE-3382-length-12546-cov-5.858858_pt1 | contig 12546 bp, 14 predicted proteins | sample MGYA00510981_ERZ780168 | MGnify/ENA primary metagenome ERZ780168 (study PRJEB29588, sample SAMEA2158769) | human gut metagenome | biome: human gut; feature: human-associated habitat; material: faeces | place: Denmark | collected 2008/2010 ...
CTTTTTCTTTTCGCTCGTCATTTGTATTACCTCCAAAATTATAAAGTAAAATGCGGAAAGTCTTTATTTTGTTCATTATATCAAACAAATGTAAATAATACAATGCCGAATTATATATTTTCAAAAAAACATTTTACAATAAAAAACACCCGAAAATCTTCGGGTGCGAGAAGCTGATAGCGGGACTCGAACCCGTTGTATAACCTCTATTTTTACCGTAATTTCAACGTTTTCTCCTTATTCGATTGATTACTTTTGGTTACTTTTTGATTACTTTGCTTGGAATTCGGGGATATTCGCAATGATTTGTGCTTTCTTTATCATAGTTTTTCTATTACGGTGATAATGCTGCTCTGTTGTTGAGATATTGGTATGACCCATTAAGTCTGTTATCAAGCGTGCATCAAGGTTGTTATCAATTAAGATAGACCCATATGTCTTTCTGATTTTATGTGGTGACTTAGCATAGATGTTTAGCTTTTGGCAAAGTCTTGTTAATCTTCTACGAATTGTATTTGTGGTCAATCTTTTTCCGTTATCAGTAAATACATATTCACCAAAAGGATTTAATAGTTTCAATCTGTCTGCTAACCATGTAAAATCAGCAGGGATAATTGCAGAACGTACACCAGCTTCAGTTTTAGGAAACTCTTTAACACAATATTCATGTTTGCCGTGACCGTCTGCGTAGCGTACTTCTGTTCTGCGAATCTTAATGATATTGCCACTAAAATCCTCATGCTTTAATGCCACTAATTCACCAACACGCAACCCTGTGACAAAGATAAGCAAAATCCCTAAATTCTTCACATCTAAATTGGATTGCAAATATTCCATCATTTTATCTGTTTCTTCCCTTGCCGTGTGCGGTACCCTCTGCGCACAGGATTTGCGGGGTGTAGTCCGCGACGCCGACAACCAGCCGCTGGTGGGCGCTTCGGTTTACTGGGAGGGTACTACGATCGGTGCCAGCACCGATGCCCAGGGGACGTTCCTGCTCCACCGGGTAAAAGGTTACGACAATCTGGTCGCCTCGTATCTGGGATATGTGAACGACACGCTGCGTGTGGCAGGCGGTGCGGAGCGTATCGAATTCACACTCGCTTCCGAAGGCGTGGCGTTGGAGGACGTGGTGGTCGAGGGTAACCTGAGCGGCAACTTCGTCAAGCGTGACGGCATCGTCAAGGGCGAGATGATCTCGTTCGCGGGCCTCTGCAAGATGGCCTGCTGCAACCTGGCCGAGAGCTTCGAGAACTCGGCGTCGGTGACCGTCGGGTACAGCGATGCCATTTCGGGCGCACGGCAGATCAAGATGCTCGGCCTGGCCGGTACCTACACTCAGATACTCGACGAAAACCGCCCGATCATGCGCGGGCTGAGCGCCCCCTACGGACTGAGCTACACGCCCGGCATGTGGCTCAATTCGATTCAGGTGTCGAAGGGCGTGGCGTCGGTGACTGCCGGGCATGAGGCCATCACGGGGCAGATCAACCTTGAGCACCGCAAGCCGACGGACGACGAGAGGCTGTTCGTGAACCTCTATCTGGACGACGAACTGCGCCCCGAGGCCAACATCTCGACAGCGTTCCCCGTCACGAAGGACAAGAAACTGTCGAGCGTCATCCTGCTCCACGGTTCGATGGATACCGACGTCCGCAAGATGGATCACAACGACGACGGATTCCGCGACCTGCCGATTTCCGACCAGATCAACGTGGCCAACAAGTGGCTTTATGCGGCCGATAACGGTACGCAGATCCGCTGGGGATGGAAATTCGTACAGGAGAACCGCCTGGGCGGTATGCTCGACTACAAGAATTCGATGCGCGACGAGATGGAGAAGAACTGGGACTGGAAGGAGACGGGTGCCGATATGCCCCTCTACGGTTCGAAGATCCGCAACCGCGGCGCGAACGGTTATTTTAAAATAGGTATGCCCGTCGGCCCGTCGGTCTACGATGCCGACGAGCAGGATGAGATGCGTTCGAACCTGGCTTTCGTGGCCGATTTCGACCACTTCAACGAGAACGCCTATTTCGGGCTGAACGACTACCGCGGCAATGAGAATACGCTCTCGCTGAACCTCATGTACAACCACTATTTCACCTACCGGTCGTCGCTGATCGTCGGTGCACAGGGACATTTGCAGTACTACCGCGAGAGTTTTGCCAACAACACCCCGTGGATTGCGGCGGCTCCGGCTACGCTCTACGACTTCGACCGCAACGAGCAGGAAGTGGGTGCCTATGCCGAGTATACCTATTCGATCAAGGACAAGTTCTCGGTCGTGGCGGGTATCCGCGGCGATTACAATGCGTTTTATGACAAGTTCTTCGTGACGCCCCGCGGGCATATCCGCTGGAACATCACCCCCTCGACCACGCTGCGCGGCTCGGCCGGCCTGGGATACCGTTCGACCAATGTCATCACCGACAACATCGGTATGCTGGCGACCGGACGGCAGATCGTAATCCCCGATTTCGACGGTTTCAACCGGCTGGAGAAGGCACTTACGGTGGGCGGAAGCCTCACGCAGACCTTCGGGCTGGTCAGTCCCGGCGACGCAACGCTGAGTTTCGACTATTTCCGCACGCAGTTCTACAATTCGGTGATCGCCGACCAGGAGTACAGCGCCGACCAGATCGTGCTCTATAATTCGGACAAGCGTTCCTATACGGATACCTACCAGATCGACTTTTCGTGGACGCCTGTCGAACGGTTGGATATCTTCGCCACGTTCCGTTATACGGACAGCGAGATGACGATCGACCGCCCCGACGGAAAGACCGCCCGCGTGGAACGGCCGCTGGTGAGCCAGTACAAGACGCTGCTCAACATCCAGTACGCCACGAAATTTCGCCGTTGGGTGTTCGACGCGACGGCACAGCTGAACGGCCCTGCACGCATCCCGACGCAGACGGGCGACCTGGCCGACGACAAGTATTCGCCGCGCTACCCGATGTTCTTCGCCCAGATAAGCCGCAAGGTCGGCAAGTTCGACATCTATGCCGGTTGCGAGAACATCGCCGACTACCGCCAGCACGACCCGATCCTCAATGCGGACAACCCCTATTCGACGGGTTTCAACTCGATGAACGTATGGGGGCCGCTGATGGGGCGCAAATTCTATATCGGCCTGCGGTTCAATTTGTATTGATTAACCTTTAAATAAACACCAGGATGAAGAAAATTTTAATGCTGTGCCTTGCACTCGTGATGGGTGTGGGCATGTGTGCAGCGCAGAAGGCTGCCGACAAAAAGACGGTGACGACGGTTTTCACGACCGACATCGACTGTGAACACTGTGTCAAGAAGATCATGAATAATGTCCCCTCGCTCGGCAAGGGCGTCAAGGACGTGAAGGTCGACCTGCCCAAGAAGGAGGTGACCGTGGTCTACGATTCCACGAAAAACAGCGACGAGAATATCGTCAAGGGTTTTGCTTCGATCAAGGTCAAGGCCGAACCGAAAAAAGCCGACACGAAGAAATAACGCCGGCGGGTTTTGTTATCGGAAAGGGAGGACAACATTGTCCTCCCTTTTGTTTCGGTCGGTGGGCGGGCTCCTGTGCAGCCGTCGGTTTCCCCCGATCCGCTATTCACTGTCCGCTATTCACTGTCCGCTATTCACTGTCCGCTATTCACTGCCCGCTATTCACTGCCCGCCGTTCACTGCCCACAGCCCACTGGTGCCCCTTGCTCACAGCCCTCTGCCCATTGTCCGCCGTCTGCCGTCTGCTGATCGCTGTCCATTCTCTGCGGTGGGTCTGCCGTCTGGTATCGTACGGCAGCCGATAAGGGTCGGTGCATGCCGAACGACGGCCGGGAGTGTTCCGCATGCCCGGAATCCGCCCGGTTGCCGGTGTGCCCGGTTTATCGGTGCGGGTGTGCGTTTGTTTTCGCGGCATTGTGCCTGCGCCTGCGCAGGTAGAGGTCGAGCCCTGCGAGGGCGAGGAACGTCGCGGCGATAAAGACGTAGAACAGGGACAGCCGCCTGCTTTCGGCCGGGAAATCCGGTTCGGGAAGTTGTATGGAGCCCAGGCCGGGCAACGCGGGTATGTCGGGGAGTGAGGGCATGTCGGGCAGATGCAGCCCGACGCCAGGTTCGTACCATAAATACCAGGCGAGTCCGGTGATCACCGCCAGCAGGCAGAGTACGCCCGCCGTGCCCAGCAACCATGTTTCGCGCCGCTCGCGCCGTTCCGATTCGCGTTCCAGCCGTTCCATGAGGCGTACGCAGAACCCTTCGGGCAACTGCGTGCCCGGAGCTTGCTCCAGCGCACGGCGGATTATGTTATGTTTCGTTTCCATGCAGTAGCGTATTTACCAGTATATACAGTTTTTTGCGGATGCGGTGAAGACGGACTTTGACGTTGGACTCCGACATCTGCGTGATCCCGGCGCATTCGCTTACGGAGTACTCCTCGTAGTAGAAGAGCGTAACGAGCGCCCGCTCTTCGGGCTCCAATTCTCCGACGGCACGGGCCAGTGCGTCGAGGTATTCCTGTCTTCCCTCCCAGGCATCCATCCGCTCGGCTTCGCTGTCGGGCAGGTTCGCCAGCCGCGCCTGGTCGATGCAGGCCCATTCGCGTTTGCGGCGCCGTGTCTCGGAGACCGCCGTGTTGTAGGCGATCCGGAAGAGCCAGGTCGGGAACGAACTGTGCCCGTTGAACCTGTGCAGGTTGCGGAACGCCTTGAGGAAAACGTCCTGAGCCAGCTCCTCGGCATCCTCTGCGCAGCCGACGATGCGGGAAACCAGCGTGTAGACCACCCGCCCGTACCGCCGGGCAAGGATGGCATACAGATCGGTTTCTCCGTTTACGATCCGTCGGATCAGCTCCAGTTCCTCCTGTTGTTGCATTGCTATCTGGTTAGACGCATTTTGCCTGGAAAGGTTACATGCCGACGCCGTTTTTCCGGAACTTGTAACCTTTTTCGCGGAGTTGCGTCTAATAAGGCAAAGATCGCAAAAACGAATTGGTAATCTTTAATACTTTTAAAAATTATGATGGATTTTATTTTTGTCCCCTTGGTCGTAGGCGTGATTACGCTGGGAATCTACAAGTTCTTCGAATTGCTCGTGTGCCGTCGCGAGCGCCGCATGATTATTGATAAAATGGACGGCAATGCTCTGATCGACTACCTGAAGTTCGTACCGATGGGTGTGAGGATCGGCGCTCCCGTGTCGGTGCGTCCCGTGTCGGGCGGGGTGTCCGGAACCCTGAAGGCCGGTTGCCTTTTGCTGGGCATCGGTTTCGGGCTGCTCTTCGCCTTCATGTTGCTGAACTGGTGTGCCTATGATGCTTCGTACGAAATGCGCAGCATCGTCTACGGCGGGTCGGTTCTCTGCTTCGGCGGTGTCGGACTGATCGTTTCGTTCGTCGTCGAGCGCAATATCGTCGGCAGGGAGTGCAAATAACCCAGCCTTTCCGGATGGAAAAAGGAGTATCCCGCTTTTGGGGGATACTCCTTTTGGTTTTGCCGGGGGCCGTGCGGCGCACCAGGGGCGGAACGGTTTGCTGAGGGCCATGCGGCGCACCGGGGGCAGGACAGTTTGCCAGGGGGGGGCGGTTGTAGGGCGGGACGGTCGGGGCGGGACGGTTTGCCGGAGCCCGGACGCCTGCCGTTTGCCGGCCGGGCGGCCTTATTCCATCGGCCGGATACGCACCTCGGTCACGCCTTCCAACTCCCGTGCGAGACGGTCGATGTCGGTCTTTTCCTCGACTTCGCCGTAGTGGTAGGGGTAGAATATCGTCGGCCGGATCGCCTTGACGGCCTCGACGGCCTGGTCGACGGTCATCGTGTAGGGCTGGTTGACCGGCAGGAAGGCGATGTCGATATTCTTCAGCGCCTTCAATTCGGGCGTGGGTTCGCTATCGCCGGCGATGTAGATGCGCGAGCCGCCGAGGGTGAGGATATAGCCGCAGTCCTCGCGGTCTTTGGGATGGAATTGCAGGTGCCCGTCGGTCGTGTTGTAAGCGGCCACGGCCTCGACTTTCAGGTAATCGCGCGGCGTGGCGACGCTGCCCGGGCGCATCGTGTAGCAGTTCATCTCGAACGCCTCGGCCGACGTGCGGTCGCAGAGTATCTCGGTCTGCGGGGTCTGGATCGCTTCGACGGCCGCCACGTCCAGGTGGTCGTAGTGCGAGTGGGTGATGAGCACCACGTCGGCCTTGGGCAGGGCGGCGTAGTCGGCATAGCCGCTTACGGGATCTACGTAGATGTATTTTCCCCCGGCCTCGATCGCGAGCGAGGCGTGTTTGAAAAAGGTGAGCGTGATTTGCGTGCCGTCGCGCGTAGTCAGCGTGTCGGCAGGGTATTCGGGAGCTTTCTTTCCGCATCCGAAAAACGATAGGAACGACATAAGCAATAAGAATTTTGGGTTCATGCTCAAATATTATACATTACAATACCAATATAATGAAAAAAAGTGAAATATTCGTACCTTTGAGCCGCAATCGAACCCGAAAAAACGATAGGGACGGTTTCCGGGATGTTTTTCGTATCGGTTCCGGCGTACTTTATGGCGGCGGGCGTCCCGGCGCAGGATGCGGACAGGAAACCGGCATCTGCAAGGCTGCGGAGAAACGCCGGGTGCCGAAGATGGCGTTCCGCGCGCCAGGCGGACGGCAGCAGCCGGGGACGGATCGCCTGGTTCAAAACCCGGACATCCCGACGCGACGCCCGGGAAGGATGGGAGGAACCCTGCCCCCCCCTCTCCGGAGGTGCCCGGGGCGGCCGGCCGGGTCGCGGCGGTGGAGGGCGAAGTCCGATGCCGGAAAAACGGCTTGGAGGGCGGATGGGTGTGCGGCCTCTCCCGGAAGGCAGGGGTGCGGGGCGGAAGAGCCGTTCGCTGAGGTTGGTACGTTGCGTGTGACAGGCTCGCTGCCGGAGTTCGTCCGTCCGGTTTGCCGGATGAAAATAGAATAATTTGCATATTTTTTATGCCCTGGCGCAGTATTTTACGAATCGGGACGTTTATAAGAGTAAAGTATTATTAAAATTACATATGATGAAAAAATTTTTGTTTGTGGCGGCGGCAGTAGCGTCGATGGTTTTCACCGGGTGTATCAACGAGGACGACACCTATAAGAAGTTGCAACCGGTTCAGCAGGGGATCAACATCTACAACTGGACATCCAGCCAGTATTCCATGGCGACCGAGCAGGCCAACATAGGTATGCGTATGGCGATGCTCGTGGCCGAAGCCGACAAGCAGGGGGTGGAAAAACTCGAGGACGTGAAAATCGAAGGCGTCTCCATCAAGAGCAAGTTGCTCGGTACTTCTTCGACGATCGAAAAGACGACCACCGGTTACAAAATCACCTTCAATCCTGCATATATGGATATGGACGGCTATTCGCGCGAGGGTGCCGTGCTGATCGACACGGGCGAGGCCCCGCTGCTCGAAGAGGCCGTGGCCGGAAAGGTCTGGACGGTGACGTTCGACGAAAAACTGGTGCTGACGGCCACAAACGGCAATGCGTCGGTAAAGGCTTCGCTGGTGGGCGGTTCCACGCAGCTCTACAACGATGAGAACGGAGCCTATGCGATCAGCATTGCGAACCAGGCCTGCTACCTCGATTCGGGCAGCAATTTCACTTCGAATTGGGGCGGCCGCATGACGTTGAAGCCCGAGAACATGAATTTCACCTATTCGGATTGCGTGGGCGAGAAGTTCGTCGTGAAAGAGGGATTGCTTTACGGCCCTTCGTTCTATACGATGGACAATGCAACGCATCTGGAGCTGAGCATGACGCTCTCGAATGTCGAGTACTATACGAAGTCGAGCATCAGGGAGGGTAAGATCGAAGCGATGATGACCGGCGGGTATGATTTTACTGCCTTCCCCTCACCGAAAGTGACGGTGCAGTATGCCGTGAGCGCCGACGGTAAGAAATTGCTGACGACGATTACTTACAACGGGAATACGGTGACGATCTGAGCCATAGCGGCAAAAGTAAAAGCGGTGCGAATTTTCGCACCGCTTTTTTATTTTCCGGGCGGCCTGTTTTCCGGGCGGCCTGTTTGCCGGGCGTGTTTTGTCGGGCGCTTGCCCCGGTGATGCCCGGGTATACGGTTTCTTGCTGTCGCCCCGTGGTTTGACCGGGATTTACTTCCCGTCTGTTGCCTGTGTCTGGTGCTCCGCGCTTTTTGACTGCCTGTCGAGCCGCATGACCGAGGGGATGCAGAAAGCCGTGAGTCCGAGCGTGCAGATCACCAGTCCTGCGATGACGAAGGTCGTGGTGAGCCCGACCTGTTCGGCCAGGAACCCCGTACCGAGCAGTCCGATAGCCGACGGAAGCAACCCGAAGCTGTAATAGAGCGACATCACGCGCCCCAGGACACCCGCGTCGATGCGGGTCTGTACGACTGCCACGAACGATGCGTTGAAGATGCCGCCCGCGATGCCCTCGATGCACGAGAGCACGGCGAAGAGGGCGAAGGCCCCCGGCGAAAGCATACCCGACAGCGTGAACGATACGCCGACGATGAAGTTCATCAGGTTGATCAGGACGATGCGGTTGATCCGGTAGACGCGTGCGCCCATGATGGCGCCGCCGACAAGCGCGCCGCCGCCCCATACGATCTCGATGAGGCTCATGTCATAGGTGCTGCCGCCGAAATGTTGCAGGGTCATCAGCGGGAACATCACGCCGACGGGCATGATGAAGAAGAGCACGAGGATCGTCAGCGTGAAGAGCCATGCCATCCCCGGTACGGCGGTGATGGCGCTGAATCCCTCGCGGAACTCCCTCCAAAGATTCGGTTTGAGTGTGCTCCGCACGGGATTGGGGATGTGTACGAACAGCAGCGAGGTGCAGGCGATGATGGCGCCGGCGACGTCCAGAAGCAGGATATTGCCGATGCCCGTGAAGCTGATGAGTACGGCGCCCAATGCCGGGCCGATGATGTTCGACAGCGAATTGATGATCTGGTTGACGCCCGCCACCCGGGTCAGCTGGGCCTCGGGAGCCAGCAGCGGCACGGAAGCCTGCATGGATGGCGAATGGAAGGCCGATCCCACCGAGCGGCAGGCCAGCAGGATGTAGATATGCCACATCTGCGCCACGTCGAACCAGAAAAGCACGGCCAGGATGAGCGTGCAGAACGCGATGAAGCTGTCGGCCAGGATCATCGTGCGTTTGCGATCCCATCGGTCGACGTAGACCCCGACGACCGGGCCCAGCAGCGATTGGGGCAGCATACCCGCAATTGCTGCCAGCGCCAGCACCTCGGCCGAACCGGTCTCGATACTCATCCAGAAGATGATCGCGTAGCCGACGACCGAGCTGCTGAGGATCGAGGCGAGCTGCCCGCTCCAGATGATCCCGAATGTCTTTTTCCAGTTTTCCATGCTTGTTTCGCTGTGATGCCAAAAAAGGCGGACACCGAGGTGTCCGCCGCTGCAAACCCTTCGCAGAAGGGTTTATTTAACTGCTTTAACTATTGCCTCGAATGCTTTTGGCTCGTTCATCGCCAGGTCGGCCAGAACCTTGCGGTTCAGTGCGATGCCCTTGGCGTTGAGTTTGCCGATAAATTGTGAATAGGTCATTCCCTGTGCGCGGACTGCGGCGTTGATACGCATGATCCACAGCGAGCGGAATGTCCGCTTTTTGAGCTGGCGGTGTGCATATGCATACTGCAAACCCTTTTCGACCGTGTTTTTCGCAACGGTCCAAACATTTCCCCTTGAACCAAAGTTGCCTTTGGCAAGTTTTAAAACTTTTTTTCTTCTGGCTCTTGATGCTACCGCATTTACGGACCTTGGCATAATTTTAAAGTTTTACGAACGGCCAGCGGTGTGTTTTCCTCACACGCTTGGGGGCTGGCACACTCTTGGTTTTACATTTTCCGGCGCCGGCGGGGCTGCTTTTCCGGCAGCTCTTGCGACCGTGCGGCAACCGTCCTTTCGCAAAAGGCGATGCTATTTTACGAGAAGGCTTTTTACTTTTGCCTCATCGGCAGGAGCGACGAGTGCGGAATAATCCAGATTGCGTTTCTGCTTCGTCGTCTTTTTGGTGAGGATATGGCTATGGTAAGCGTGTTTCCTCTTGATTTTTCCGGTGCCGGTGAAGTCGAAGCGCTTCTTGGCAGCGGAATTTGTTTTCATCTTTGGCATTTCGATAAACTTTAAGTAGTTACGACCGCCCGACCGGGTGTGGTGTCCAAGCCCGGACAGAACCCGGCTGACCGGTACAAATGGTTAAACAGCCTGCAAAGATAACCATATTTTGCGAAGAATCAAATTGCGTTTCCCTATTTTGCGCCTTTCCGGAACGGCAGAAGGAGGACCGCAGGTCCTCCTTCTGTGTCGATATCCTTATACTGGATGGTTATTCGGCTTCGTCCGCCGTAGGAGTGGTGAATTCGATTATCTGCGTTTCACCGCGGGTACCGTTCTCTGCGAACGGCTGGGCGAAGATGGTGTAGGTTTCGCCCGGAGTGAGGCCGGTAGCCTGCGTCTCTTTCGGGGCGGTCACGTCGTTCTCCCACATGATGTCGGGCCAGGTACCGTTTTCAAAGTAGTCCAGCAGTTCCATGGAGCCGAGCATGTAACGGTATTTGGAGGTGTCGCCGCCCGGACGTATCTCGACGACGGCGGAGGTCGAGGTCAATTCATCTTCCAGCAGAACAAGTTCGAGTTCGAGTTTCAGCGTCTTGCCGGATACCGTCGATACGTTTCCTTTCTTGTCGCCGGCTACTGCCTGTACGAAGACCGTGTACTCCTGACCGCGCTCCATACCCCTGACGATGATGGTATTGGCTGTGGGGTTGGTGACTTTCGTAATGGTGGAGAGGGTACCGTTTTCGAACGCTTCGAGGTCATCTGCGCTGCCGTATCCGTACACCAGCGTGCGGGTATCGGCACCGAACTCAACTCTGATGACGAACGAGTCTTCGGTGATGTTGTCGATGGTGGTCGTGGTTGTGAGGTCGAAATCGGGTTCACCTTCGGTAGTCACGACCAACTGCCTGACGTTCCCCTTTTCTTCTCCTGCGAAGGCTTGTGCGTAGATGGTATAGTCGGTCGCCTTCGTCAGGCCGTCGAAGGAGGCGGATTTGACGGTCGGGTCGTTCTGTGTCTGGATACCCTCCATCGTACCGTTCTGGAATTCGTTGAGCTTGCCGGCTTCGCCTATGGCATAGATGTATCCTTCCGCATCTTTCTCTGCGGTGATGTCCACCGAGACGGAGGTCTCCGTTGCCGATGTGAGTTCTATGCTGACGCCGAGTTCCTTTTCGACGGGTAGGGTCGATTCGGAAGGCGTTTTGTTGCAGGAGACTGCCGTAAAGCAAACCGCAGTCAGGAAAGCGGCGATGGCCGATGCATTACATAGTTTTTTCATGAGTGTAATTTTTTATTTCAAAACAAATAGTGTAGTCCGCAAAAATAACAAAAAACTTTAGAACAGGATAACGTTTCGGCCGTTTAGTTGCGCTTCTCTTCGTTTCCGGCGCGGATTTCCGTGCGAACGGTGTTTTCTCGGACAGGCCGTTCCCGGATTTTTCCGGGCCGTGTTCCGTCCGGTCCTTGCGCCGGGCGGGTCCCGATTCGGTATATATGACGTCGCAGGGGCTGTCAGTGTTGCATGACGTCGCCGTTTTTTTTCGATTTTTTTGCGGCAGGCGGACTTTTAGCGTGGATTTTGCCGTTGTCGGTTTCCGGATTGAGGCAGGATTCCGTATCTTGCGGAAGAGAGATTGTTGAATTTTAAATGTCACGGAAATGAAAAGATTCGTCATGACGGCGGTCGCGGTGATGGCGGCCGTCGGGGCATTTGCCCTTGAACCGGTGAAGTTGAATGAACCCGACCTTGACAGGGGCGGTTCGTTGATGCGGGCGTTGGCCGACCGTCGCTCCGTGAGGGAGTATGCCGACCGGGCGCTTTCGTTGCAGGACATGTCCGACCTGCTGTGGGCGGCCAACGGCGTGAACCGTCCTGCGTCGGGTAAGCGGACGGCTCCCTCGGCCATGGACCGGCGCGACATTCAAATCTATGTTCTGACCGACAAGGGTGTCTATCTGTATGTGCCGGAGCAGTCGCTCTTGCAGCCCGTCGCGGAAGGCGACCACCGGCAGGATGTACGCGGCAATAAGCCGGCGGTGAACCTCGTGTTGGTGGCCGAGGACGGCTCGTCCCGGTTCGCCGATACCGATGCGGGATATGTGTCTCAGAATATCTTCCTCGCCTGTACGTCGCTGGGGCTCGCCACCGTATCGTGCGGCTCGATGGACGAACCCGCCTTCCGCAAGGCGTGTCGGCTGAACGACAGGCAGCGCATCATCCTCTTTCATCCGGTCGGCTACCCCAGATAACCTGTGCCGCAGCCTGTCCGGGTGCGGCCGGCACGAACGGGAGGCGGGATGCTGTCGGTGCAAGCCGCCGGCAGGGTTGCCGGTTTCGGAGTCCGGTCATTCCCGGCGGAAGGTCGGCGCATTTCGCGTTTTGTCGCTTCCGGTATATGACAAAGGCCGTACCTTTCATGATACGGCCTTTGTCATAATCGGAGGTGCCGTGGCGTGTCCGCTGTGGGCATCGCC
>ERZ780168.3403-NODE-3403-length-12480-cov-8.266398_pt1 | contig 12480 bp, 10 predicted proteins | sample MGYA00510981_ERZ780168 | MGnify/ENA primary metagenome ERZ780168 (study PRJEB29588, sample SAMEA2158769) | human gut metagenome | biome: human gut; feature: human-associated habitat; material: faeces | place: Denmark | collected 2008/2010 ...
TTACATTATCCCCTTGATTCTTGTCAGCTTTTTGATACTTCAATATTCGGGGAACGAGCAATTAGACCGAGCTGTAAAAACCGCCCAAGCTACTCTTACCGGAGAAGTAATGGAGATTCAAAAAGCGGACGGAAGTGCTGCCTACCGAGTTATTCCATTGATAAACACGATACTATACACCGATTTATCGGATAGAGAATCTTGGATAGGAAAAGGAACTCTCGATGAAGACGATGCGGAAAATGCGTGGCTGGATTTGACACGCAAAGTATCGACTGTCGAACAATACGGATTGTTGGGTCTTATCTCCTCTCTAATCCTGTTCTATTCTTGCGCTGTGCGACGGGTATTCAGCATAGAAACGCTACTGCTCATATTCCTGCTCACACTCTCACTAAATAACATTTATATCGTATGGTCCATGATGTTTATTTTTACCACCGTGCGGTACTTTCAAATACAACAAGAGAGGGCAAAAAACAAAAATAAAACAGTCGCATCATAAACTACAAAAACCAAACTCTGTATCCGACAAAATATTCCATGAGAGAATTCATTTATAACAACAAGCCAAAAGAACTGTGCTACGGATGTCGCGCCTGTGAGCATATTTGTCCCAAAGAGGCCATCACGATAGCACCCGATCACGAAGGATTTATCTATCCATCCATCGACCCAAACAAATGTATCGACTGCGGATTATGCGAGAAAGTATGCCCCACGCAGGATGCCAACAAGGACAAACTACTCCATGCTGAAAAATCGAAAGTATATGCGGCGTGGAATGCAGATCTGGCCTTGCGGATGAGATCGACTTCCGGAGGGATGTTCTACACATTGGCCTCGAAATTCATCGAAGAAGGAGGTGTCGTCTATGGAACAAAGATGGATGAAGATCTGACCGCATACCAGTGTCGGGTTACCTCCATGGAAGAATTGGCTTCGCTCCGCGGATCGAAATACATGCAAAGCAATACGCGGGACACTTTCGTCATGGTGAAAAACGACCTCACATCGGGTCTGAAAGTATTGTACTCCGGAACACCCTGCCAAATTGCCGGTCTGAGAAGTTTTCTACGAAAAGACTACCCCCATTTGTTCACCATCGACTTGGTATGCCACGGGACTCCCAGCCCTGCCATCTTCAAGCAACACATCCATTATATAGAACAATGTGAAAGGAAAACGCTCAAAGCATTTTATTTCCGGGACAAAAAACCGAGTGGATGGAGAGCATATGTAAGCTACGTTTTCTCCAACGGAGGGAAAAAATACAATACTACCAACAATGATTTCTACGCACGGGCTTTTTATGCGAGTTGGTTAAGTAGAGAAAGTTGCTTCCTTTGCCAATACTCGCAAAGCCGGAGGGCAGGCGATATTACGCTGTCCGACTTCTGGGGGGCAGAGAAAACCATCAAAGCGCTACGCATCCAACGTAAACATGGTTACAATTTAGTTGTGTGCAACACCGAAAAAGGTCAAAACCTTTTCGATTCGGTATCCGATCGCATCGAAAAGATCGAAACGACTATGGAAATTGCCAAACAAGGCGATGTACGTTTACGGCATGCCGAAGAAAAACCGTCATTGCGAAACCGCATCTACCGGGAATGCGAAGAAAAAGGATACGGATACGTCGTTGAAAAATACAAATACAGGCCTTCGCTGTTTCGCAGGCTCGTTCCCTTGTGGGTCATCAATGTTGTGAAAGAAATCAAAGCAAAACTATGAAAATAGCCGTCCTCACCCGTCGAGCTGGGTTTAACATGGGATCGACTCTCCAAGCCTATGCCATGTTCAAAATGTTGAACAAACTGGGACACGACGTGAAGATCCTCGACTACGACGAATACGCCCGCTTCTTTATGTGGAGGGTAAAGCCTTTCGTATTCAAAACCTTGAGGAGAATCCCTCTTATTTCCCGCATAAGTTTTATAAAAAAACGCTTCCCGTTGGAAAGGATCTTTGCTCAACAAGCAAAATTTGAACAATTCGAAGCCCGCTACTTTCCTTTGACGGAAAAAAAATACCGGAATTCCCAAGAACTGAAAGAAACCCTCGGTTCATACGATGCATATGTCTGCGGTAGCGACCAAATATGGAGTCCGATGATGTTTGATCCGACTTTTTTCCTGGATTTTGCTACAGGACAACCCGGTATTAAAACCGTAGCCTATGCTCCTTCATTGGGGGTTACCTCCGTAGAATCCCTATCAAAAGATGCTGTGGCATTGATAAAGCGCATCTCTCATATCTCCTGCAGAGAAAAAGAAGGGGCAAACGTCCTTTCAGAAATCGTCGGACACCCTGTTCCTACCGTGCTCGACCCTACCTTGATGCTGAGCAAAGAGGATTGGGATGCTGTCAAATCTCGAGAATCGCTTACAAACAAAAAAGACTATATTCTCACTTATTTTCTCCACACTCGTTCTTACAAAGACAACATACCCCATCATTTTATTAATATGCTGAAAAAACAAAAATACCCGGACAGGCACAGCAGTGCGACACTGCAGCCTGTCCGGGCTTTGTTTTGTTTAATTTTTGCGCTCGGCCTTGTTCTGGTACATTTTTTCATCTGCCTGACGGATGGCCTCGGTGAGTGGATGCACACCGCACACACCGCCAACACTGGCCGAAAGCTCCAGCTCCGGGTAGCCTCCCACTCTGGCACTCGCCGCAGCCTCCCGCACGCGCTGTATCACATGTTCCCCGGGCCGGATGTGCGGCACCAGCAGCAGGAATTCATCGCCGCCGTAGCGCACCAGCACATCGGTCTGGCGCAGGTTGCTCAGGATGGACTGTGCCACGCTCTGCAGGGCCTTATCGCCCACCAGATGGCCGAACCGGTCGTTGACCTCCTTGAAGTGATCCACGTCGATCATCACTACGCCTTCCACCTGTTCGCTCTCCGCAAGGAAGCACTCGAAGTACTGGCGGGAGTATGCCCCGGTCAGCGAATCCACAAAGGCGCTGCGGTCAAAGTTGGAGCCGCGGTCCAGCAGCATCCGGCGGCCGCCCATATCCAGCCAGCGGCCATCCGTCAGCCGGGTGACCAGTTCCAGCATACAGCCCCTGCCGCCTACCTCGATATACTTGGAAATGACAAAATAGGCTTCCTCGTCCTTGAACTCGATCTTATTCAGGATGGTCTTGCGGGCATAGGCCTTGGCGGAGATGCAGTTTTCGCACCGGGTATCCTTGTTCCATACCATGTGGCAGTTGCCGGGCTTTTCGGTCAGGATGCCGTCACTGTCCAGCGCAAGCACCTTGCGGTGCTCCGGGTCTACCAGACGCACCACATCAAAGATGCCCTGCAGCCGCCGTAGGAACCGGGCGGAATCTTCCTCCGGGTCGATGGCGGTCAGCAGCTCTGCCTGATGCTCCACGCGGTGCTGTTCATCGGTGAGGTGCCCCAGCACGTTCACGCAGCGGCGCACCCCGGCACCGCTCCAGATGGTATGCAGCGCCATCCGGTGCAGGTGCGGCTTCCCATCTCGCTGCACCATTACCGGCAGCACCACGTCCGGCGCTTCCGGCGTGGCGCGGCTGATGGCCTTGGAAAGCTTGCGCCGATCCTGTTCGTTCAAAAAGCTGAGCCCCTTGCCCTGCGCAAAATCGATCACCGTTTTTTGCTGCAAAGGCTCGGCATGGTAGTCATACACGGTCACGCTGCCAGCCAGCAGGTCGTAGTCGAACCGGATGCCACCGCACTGGGCGGCGTAGAAATCCGTGCGCTCCTTTTCCTGCTCCAGCAGCAGCTGGGAGTGGTTCTCCCGGGGCAGCGCCTCCCGGTGCAAAATCTCCTCGGAAAGGCGGTGGGTCTCCTGCCGGAAGCCCCTGTCCCACTCCGAGCGGGTCAGCTCGGTGCGCAGCTGCTCCGAGGACTCTTGCAGGCAGTCCAGCAGCAGCGGGTTGAACGCGCCGCACTCGCCGTTCAATATCATGCGCAGCGCGGTGTCGTGGTCGTAGGCGTGCTTATAGCAGCGCTCGCTGGTCAAAGCATCGTACACGTCCGCCAGTGCCACCACCTGCGCCGCAATGGGAATCTCATCCCCTTTCAGCCGGTCGGGGTAGCCATTGCCGTCCCAGCGCTCGTGGTGCCAGCGACAGATGGCGTGCGCCACCTGCAAAAGCGGCTCGTCCCGCGCAATCGCCTGTCCCAGATCCTGCAACATCTGTGCGCCCGCCACAGTATGGTTCTTGATAATGGCAAACTCCTCGGCAGTCAGGCGGCCGGGCTTGTTCAGGATCTCCTCCGGGATGACGATCTTGCCGATATCATGCAGCGCCGAAGCGGTGCTGATGAGGGCGATATTGCTTTCGTCCAGCTGATAACGATCAGTCTTTTGCGCCAGCCGGTGCAAAAGCAGGTCGGTCAGGGTGCGGATATGCATAACATGCAGCCCGCTTTCGCTGTTGCGGAACTCCACCACATGGCTCAGGATGCTGATCATCAGCACGCTGTTGTGCTCTTTTTCGTACACCTGATCGGTAACAAGGCGGGTGAGCCGCTTTTGCTTGGCGTACAGCATGAGGATATTCTTCACCCGGCGCAGGATCATAATCCGCTCGAAGGGGCGGCGGATATAGTCTGCCACACCCAGATCATAGGCACGCTCAATGTTGGCGGTATCCTCTGCCGCCGAAATGACGATGACCGGGATCTCGTCCAGCCATGCGTGATACTTCATCACCCGCAGCACGTCAAAGCCATCCATGCCCGGCATCATCAGGTCCAGCAGCAGCAGGGAGATATCCGTGCGCTGCCGCATCAGTTCCACTGCCGCTGCGCCATCCTCCGCCTCCAGATAGTCATAGCCATCGCCCAGTATCTCCTTGAGCAGGGCACGGTTGATCTCGGAATCATCCGCGATCAGAATCTTCGGTTTCTCGTTCATGGCCATGTTTCTCCTTTTGCGGCGCATCCTTCTGCCCCGGCTTTGTTCCGGGCACACCGTCCGCACTGACTGGATGTAATAGGTTTTCCCTGGCATCCGCTTTATAGCATTCATTTATACTTTACTGGATTTTACAGCAAAATGCAAGGCTGCGTGCAACATTTCTGCCATTTTCCGGTATTTTCCGCAAACGTTTTCATTCCCGGTTGTATAAATGCAATCCAATTTTTATTCTATCAGAAGTTTCATGTTATCAATGGCATTTAACACCATATTCCGGATAAACTGTATTTCATTCTCTTTCAAGCCTGCCAGCAGACTGTCTGTGTCTGTTTTTCTTTCACTTCCACTTACAAGATAATCCAACGATACCTCAAACACATCCGCAATACTGACCAGAGTATCTATCTTTGCTCCATTTACACCAGTTTCAATTTTCCGCAGAGCATCCACTGACAATCCAATATGCTCAGCAAGCTGCTGTCTTGTCATCCTTCGTGCTGTCCGCAGTCCATTTATTCTTTCACCACTCTTAACAATATCGTAATACACCTTTCACTCTTTTCCGGCACCTTATGTATTTGCTCAAGCTGTATGTATTGTACCGTAAGAGAAACCTTTGACAGAGTGACTGAACCCGCTATTTCAGGTGGAACATTGTACACCGATTTTTTCTCACTTTACTTTCCTGTTGGAATATAATAAAAAGGCAGAACAACCACCTTCCTACTCATTCAGATAGTTGTCCTGCCCTCTTAATAACTGTTCCACCATATGTAAAGCAAATTCTATTTCTCTTTCGTCACGCCGATTCATCATAAATGCAAAACGCTCAATATGCTTTTGCGGATGTTTCCGGCTCATCAATACCATCGGTGATGATTCCAGTGCATGTACGATATTTAGATATGTGTCAAGGCTCATTGCCCGTCTGCCATTTTCCACACTTTTTATCGTATCCAGCGATATGTCTGCCCTCTCTGCAAGTTCCGCCTGTGTCATTCCAAACCTTTTACGTTCTTTTCTGATATTCCCAGCAATAATTTCATATATATGCTCTCTGTTCCCCATAATCCCATCATCCTTTCTGACTTATCGCATTATATCAGAAATTATTATGGTGTCTGGCAATCTGTAACCATTTGCCATTTTCGTGTAATACTTTGCAGATTTTACTATCTCCTGTCAATTCATGGCAATGTATTATTCAATATTTTTCTCCCATTTTCAGCATATTTTTAAATTCCAGATTATCTTTTGACAAATCATCATAGACTCCACTTCCAACAACAGCACCATCTTTCAGCATGATAATCTGATCTGCTTCTTTTAATATCTCCTGTTTGTGGGTAATGATTATGACCGTCTTTTCTTTCAGTTTCGTATGGAGCAGTCCGTTAATCTGATGTTCAGAATACACATCTGTATTAGATGTGGCTTCATCAAATATAATAACCGGACTGTTATGCACCAATGCCCTTGCCAGTGCAATTTTCTGTTTCTGTCCTCCGGAAAGCATTGCCCCATTCTGTCCTACCACATAATCCAATGACACCTCAGAAATAAAATCAGCAAGTCCACTATCTTTACAGGCTTCCATAATTGTCTTATCATCTATATTTTTATACATACAGATATTATCCCTGATAGATGAATTGAACAGATAGATCTCCTGGCTTACTACAGATACCATATTTCTGTATTCTCTCAAAACAAACTCCGAAATATCTATACCATTTAATGTTATTTTTCCGCCTGTAGGTTGGTATAATTGCAGCAACAGACTTATCAGTGTACTTTTTCCCGAACCATTCCGACCAATCAGCACCGTTTTACTTCCCTTTGGAAAAGCAATATTAATATCGGACAGTACCGCTTTATCCTTTTCATATGAAAAAGAAAGATTCTGTAATTCCAGATCACCGAAGCAAGGCTCGGTCATGCCCTCCTCATTTTCCTTTTCTTCTTCAAGTGCCATAAACTCATAATACCGCTTTGTTGAAGGAATAATTCCTGACAAAAGATACCCGATATTGAGTATTGCTGAAATAGGTCCTGTCACATACGCACTATATGTAATAAACGCAAACACACTGCCTACTGAAAGCTGCATATCAAAAACAAGATTTGCGCCAATAATATATATCAAGCTGGTCAGCAGATGTACGATAATGTTATCCGTTATGCCGTTCCACTGGGCAAGCATATTCATCTTTTTCTGTTTATTGATTACAGAAAGCTGTCTGTCAGCAAATTCGGCTCTCTTATTTTCCTGTATTCCAAAAAGCTTTACTTCCCTTACACCGCCAACAGTATCTCCAAACCATCCGGCATATTTTTCGCTTTCTGTAATAAACTCGTCCATGATTCTTTTTCGCTTCTTTGCAAAATGTTTCATAATAACCGCTTTTACCGGAATAAAAAGAAGTACCATGAGTGTCATTCTGTAATCTAAGATAAAAAGTCCGATAATTCCACCTACCATACTGAATGCCTGAGTGACAACAAAAAACACACCCTCATCTGCAACAGAAGTCATATTTCCTATATCTATATTTATGTTATTTAGGATTTCCGCATAATTTTTACTGCTGAAATAGTTTGCTTTTATCCTCATCAGATGTTGAAATGACTGTTCCGATAAAGAATATTGTATATTCGCAGATATATCTACCCGCTTCTTTTCTTTTATAATATCAATAACTGCTATCATCATATAGATAAGCAGTGAACCTATTACCTGTTTTATAAGCAGTTCTTTATCTCCGCCTATGAAACCATAATCCATAATCCCCCTGCTTAGTAACGGGATACACATATTCAATCCTGTTGAAATGAGCAGACATGCAATAATCAGAGCAATTATTTTTCTATACACCTTTAACATTCCCAGCAGTTTCTTTACTGCTTCTTTATTCCCCATCTTCATCCTCCGTCAGGATTGTAAGCAGACAATCATATACTTCCTTTATCTGCTGCTCTCCGAGGGTTCCAAAACACATCTGCGTCTTTTTTATTTTGTCGCAATAAATTTGTATTCCTGTCTGCTTCTTCCCATTTTCTATTCTTACAAATATATCGGCTTCCACACCGATACTTTCTTTTTCCTGTATTCCACAAATAATCAAATCAGACTGGTTGTAATAAGTCTGCCAATACAGGAAATCACCAATCTTATTACTTATATTTTCATCAACAGCAAAAGGGATATATTCTAAATCATACAATACGCTCTCCTGTTCAGTGGAAATAGCATATGCATTATAGCCCTCCGCTTCAAAACTCTTTCTTAATTCCGTAAGCCACCATATCTGATCCTGTTCTTTACCACTTTTTAAAAGTATGACAGGTATATTAATATTCTCCTTCTTTATCCTTGAACATAAGATCTGTTCTTTTCTGTTTCTTCTGCTCCAGAAAAAGCACTGTGTATCCGGCTGCTCTGCTATTTCATTGCCAAGATACACAATGTGCTTCTCCCTGTATTCATTAAACTCATTTTTATCATACAAAATTACAGTGTCTGCTTCTTCCTTTGCAGCTACCTCAAAATAAACCTCTGCCTTACTCTTTAATACCTTTCCGGCAATCCATCCTTTTTCTATCCAATCCGGAATATATTGTACACATTTTCCCCTGAATTTCTGGTATAAATGCTTCTTAATCTGCCATACATTATTGATCCATGACTGTTCCATCATTAACCTTCCAGCCATTGCTGTTACATAAGGTGCCGCATAGCTGTTACTTTTCTGAAGCGTTATATCGTTTCCTCCAAACCAGATTTTGTGTTCCGATGGAGCTGCAAAATCCACACCTTTATCCCGCAAACCTTCCGCATCAATGTTAAATGTATCTTTTGCTTTTACTCCGATAACATTTGAAAAGGATGCCGGAAAAGCCGTATACCCACTATTAGCAGTTGCCGCAATTATGATAAGTCCCTTATTGGCATATTGATTTACCAACTGCCGAATTATTCCTTTGTCCTTAAAATGTGTAGTTCCAAAACTCAGATTGACAAGTCTTATATTGTTCATCAGACACCAGTCAAACGCTGATTTCAGATCATCCACATTTCCTTTTCCTGTATTATCAAGCAGTTTATAACTGTATAATTCTGCGTCGGCACAATTAAGCCCTATGATCATGGCACAATTTGTCCCATGCAGAAACAAATCCTCCTCATCACTGATATTTCCTTTGTTCTGCTGAATTATATCGGGCAGCCCACATAATGCAAGTATTTTTTCATCTGTACCATTATCCAATACTGCAATCTTTAATTTATTCATAGGTATTTATCTCAGTTCTAATCTTTTTTAATTTTTCCTGTATTGCATCAACCATATTGCATAAATAATCAAATCTTTCATCTATGACATTTCGTTCTTCAAATTTTATTCCAAAATAACTCTCAACAGCAAAATAAAGCTGTAATAAATCTCTTGGTAACATTCCATTTCTCGGATCAAGCAAACTGATTTTTTTATCCACTGTGATATGGATTGTATTTTCAATATATTCTTCAATCCATTTTTCTATTGCTTCCTTTTCCATCACTTTCTCCTTTAATACTGTTCATATTTTCCATATAATAATAACTTTTTTTCTGCCTGTTTGAATAAAATATCATTATTTAAGTCGCTGGTTGTATAAACCTTATACTCTGTTTTAGGAAGTTCCATCCGCGGCAAATATACATAACTCAATTTTTCTGACCAGATTGAATTAGACAACGGACAAAATTGTGAAACAAAATAAGCATCTATATTTACATTATATTTATACTTTGCCATTTTTGAAATTTCAGAATAAAATTCATCATTATATCCATCATTAGCCATCAGCGATGTTATGACAAAATCTGGTTGAACCGCATTAAATATTTCATACGCATACAATCCAAAGCTAAAACGATGCTTATTATTTAATGGAAGTAATGAGTCTGGAATTCCTAACAGAATAACATCTGGCTTTTCCTGCATAGAAACATCCTTCATAACTCTGTTAAACGCATACACTTTATCAACATCTGAATATTGTGTATTAAATAAAAAGTCTGGCAATGGATGTAAACCAAACAGTCCACTTATTTTTTTCGTCCCTATCTGACTTACTTTATAGCCCTTGTCAATAAATCTACTTCTAAGATACAGTTGTAAATCAAATTTTTGCACATTCTGACCAATTCCCATTACTGCAACAACCGGTATATCAATCCCTATTATCTCTGAATCATAGTTCCATTTTTTTTCAGGTGTTTCTATTGTTTCATAATTGCATTGCAACAATTTCACATTGTACCTCTTGCAAATTTTTTCAATCTGATCAAGATATTCTTCTTCTACGCATATGATATTTTTTCCATTAGAACATACAAATTCCACTATTTTATATAGTTCATTTTCATCTGGAACTTTGTCAATAATGCAAAAAGTGTCAAAATCATCAAAACTAATTTTTCCGTCCACCAAATCAGTAAAAGTACAGTAATCATCATTATCATTTTGATTATTTATCGGTAAAATATTACCATAACACATAAAACAGATAATATTGTATCTAAATAATTTTTTATACTCTTTAATATAGCTATGTTCAATCGAATATGGATAAATAACAACGTTCATCTCTTATGCTTCTCCTTCCTCAAATTTATAGCCAAAATTTTTTAGGACAATATAATTTTTTATGTATTCTTCTGCATTTTCCCTCGATTGTTTGCACCATTTCAAACGATTGGCTGCTTCTATCTTTCCATTCTCGCCAGCTTTTGCCACACATTGAGAACACATTTTGTAGCACCAACATTCCCTGCATTCTTTTTCCGTTATCTTCGCCACATTCAAAATTTTTTTCGCATTTTCTAAATCAAATCCATTTTTTAGATCACCTATACATAATTCACTCGATTCCTCATCTACTCTTTCACATGGAAAAAATTTTCCGTCCACTGTAACAAAGAAACGCTGTATACCTGGCAGACATTGTCCTCCCGGACTGATTTTCCCCTGATATGTTTGCAATCCGACAAATCTATCTTTAACAATTTGCTTCAACGATGCTACTTCGCTACTATATAAAGTAGGCTTATAATTCGAAAAAATTTCCTTATTGCAAGCATATAAATATGTTTTAAATATTTCATAATATGATATGGCTATTAGTTCAGGATTAATCGGCTCTTCATCCTTCTTGCTAATCGGATTTATATAATTTGAAGCCACATTTATTCCCTTAACAGTTTCATAATTCAAAAAAAATTCACTTGAGCAAGCCACATTTTGCTTTAAATCTATCACAGCATTAAATCCTATATTTTTTATAAATCCCGGTAATTCTTTCCTTATCAATTCCAAATTCTGCATTACCGCATCAAATGTCCCTTTATTGCTGTTAGCGAATATACGATTACTGTCATGTGTTGCTTTTGGTCCGTCTAAACTTATTGTAACATTAAATTTTTTCTCATAAAGATACTTTGCCGTTTCGATATTTAATAAAGTGGCATTTGTCGTCATATTAAAAAGAAGTTTTTTCCCACTAAACACCCCCTCTGCATAATCTACCACTTCTCTTATCAGTGGAACTTCCAGCAATGGCTCTCCACCATAAAATCCAATGGATATTTCTTTGCTATTTTCTGAATGTTTTACCAAAAAATCAATAGCCTGCTTAGCAACTTCGACTGACATTCTCTTATTGTTATGTACTCTGTTTATATAACTTCCTGAATAAACACAATATTGACATCTCAAGTTGCAGTTTTGTGTAACCTGCAAAATAATCGTATTTAAATTATTTTCATATAAACTTTCCAATAAAGATATTTCCCCATGTTCAACGACTATTTTTTCATCAACCGGTTTCAGGCAGCCTGATTCTTTTAAATATTCAATTTCTTCTTTTAATTCATCACCAACTTCGATTTCTCCATTACTATTCAAAATAGCCATAAGAAACCTACACATTTCTTTTGTAATAGAAAATATAGCGTTTGTTCCAGCATCATACATATAATAACTGTTGTATAGTTCTAAAATATGTATATTAGGTTTTGATTTAGTCATATATACTTCTCCTTGCGTAAATAGTGCAGCAGGGCTTTACTGAACACAGTAAAGCCCTACCTTGTTGGAATAATTCATGTTCTAAGCAAGTAACAATAAAGAACCTTTACTTTTAACTTGCGTAGTTGAATTTTGTGTATTGTTTGCAACTTGTCTTCCATTTGCAGTTCCAATACTCTGGCAGTTGTTACAAGTACAAGCACACCAGCAATTGCATGAACAAGCATATGCCATAAATGTACCCGTTTCCATTGCATTCTTCTTTCCAAGCTTCATTATGCTTCCCTCCTTCCTTGCTTTTTTATATAGAAATGCTAATTGCATCACTATATCTTTTGATCAAAACTATATATTCTTAGTTCATTATCTGAATCGGACACTAAATCTTTTGAACTTCTTTCCTTTTCCATCTTGTCTTCAGTTTTCTTTTCCTCTGCTCTCTTTTCCTCTTTCCTTTTCTCGAGTCTTTCTTCAAGTTCTTTCCTTGCTTTTTCTGTTCCCGG